>Ga0316217_10007209_pt1 | contig 10707 bp, 12 predicted proteins | sample 1anoAmetaG_FD_203633 | JGI IMG/M metagenome (GOLD analysis project Ga0316217, IMG submission 203633) | Freshwater microbial communities from Trout Bog Lake, Wisconsin, USA - 1anoA | ecosystem: Environmental > Aquatic > Freshwater > Lake > Hypolimnion/Profundal zone | place: USA: Wisconsin... | reverse complement strand
CGCGACGAAATGATGGTATGAGGACAATCTAAATCGGATATATTTTAACTAGCAATTCCGATACAATGGCCGAATGCCTTGCGACAGTTGCCGTGCTGTGCCTGCTCGTCGCCTTCGGCACACTCATCGTCTGGCTCTCAGGACGCTCAGAGGTTTTGGGGATAGTATCATTGGTGTCTTTCATCTGTATTTGCCACTGCGCGCATTCCCAGCGGAGGAAGCGAGAGAGGCGGCTCAATCCTAATTTGGTAAGGATTTGAATATGCAGAACTTCAGACCATTGCCTCAAAATATGCATCGGGCCTATCCTCAGCAGTACCAACCCCACTCTCGCCAGTACCAACCCTATCCTCAGCAGTATCAGCCCCACCCTCAGCAGTACCAACCCTATCCTCAACCATATCAATAACCCCAGCAGTACCAACCCCCCAACCTACCACCCAATATATAGGATCGGCTACCACGCTCGATTGTCTATCAAGAAGGCAAGCCGACTTGCACAGTCTGCCTGGAACCCCTATAGTAAGGCGAAAGATATAAGATGCTGGAGTGCGGACACACTTTCCACAGCAAATGCATCCGCAACTGGATGCAAAAACAAGACAACTGTCCAGTCTGTCGGCAAAAGGTTTGATATTTGCCATAGATTTGAATGATTTTATTGCATTATGGGGCCAACCCTCCAACGACAAATAGGGAGGTTAGCAGAAATACACTATGATGCCTTTGGCACCCAGTTAGATGTTTGCATGTTACCGCAGAGAATAGTGAAAAGATTGAATTATTTGTAATGATCACACTGTTTGTCGACAGAGTGGACAATTGTCCTGCTAGTCCATCCAACTTCGGATACATTTGCTGTGGAATACATGCCCGCAGTCGAGCAGCATTGATTTATCCCCCTCGTTGAAGGGTTACAGACACACCGCGCAGACAGTTTTACTCTCCCTGTAGACAAACGAAGAAGGCAGTCGATTTTGGATACTGTTTTGGTCTCCTGGCGGCTGGTACACATTATAAGACAGTGACCCACCGTTCTGGCTATCTCTACTGCCCTAATTGTGGAGCTGCTGGGTACTTTTGCAAGATTTGCAGTTACAAATACACAGCGCGATGCAAGCAACCATCAAACAGATGGCCGTGGACTATAGTGCCAGCTTTTGTTGAGCATACTCCGCATCCATATCCTGCTTGCAACTCTACTTAGATCTGCAAGAGTATTAGTTGTAATTACAGCACCGCTGGCCTGGCTTTTCATAGTAGTAATAACCCCCGCAGATGTCCAAACATTTCCTTTGGCTGAGTGGTAACTCAGAATTTTGCTTGGCGTTGAGGGATATCCAGCCGATCAAACAGCCGATGCTGGCTAGACAGAAGATGGCGGATACTGCGCCCGTGGTTTTGGACATTCGATTGCAGAATTAAAGGTTATCAGTGGCTATCTTTATGCAGTAAATCGGGCAATACAATACAGCTGATATTTATTCTACCCATCACATTTTAACGAACTATTTTGCTAGCAAACACCTTGACAGCTTTTCTGACACCTCAAATCTCAACTCTCAACTCTCAACTCTCAACCCTCAAACGGCTGAAGAACCCCCATCAAACTAGAATCGGGAATCGACTAAAAGTGTAACCATACTTTGATAGCCTTTTACATTTGGAAACCTAGATGCTAGCAATCTAGGGGCTGAAGAAAATTCACTTTTAGAGTTGTTTGGTCTCTCGTGAAGCCACCGCACACAATTTTAGATGATCGGCCGAATACGATTGAACACAAGATTCTGTCTCGTTAGAAATCGCAGATTATCTCTCAGGGTTATTTCATAGCCAGTCCAGTAACCCATCCCACAATTCAAACAATCGAAGTGCTTGGGGCAAAGGGGACTCCTTCCAACTCTATTCTCCACAATGGAGGCAGTTCGTCCAAGTTTTAAATAATGTGGCCATCGCCTTACTGATAGGGCATTTTATCAATATAAGTAAACTTGCAGACAACTGACATTTACCAGTTTCTCAGACCTCGCTAACCCATCAATCAGCATCTGTGTGACTTGCTTTTCATGCTTCATTTGATACCCCGAAGAATAACCTCACAAATCTCAACGATCACACCCTCTGCCCACAGAAGGGACAGTTGCTCTCCATCTCCCTCTACATCCACTCGCGGATACACCTGGAGTGGAACGTATGCCGGCACTCTAACTGCCTATAGCTCTCCCCGCCGTAGAAAGGTTCCAGACACAGCCCGCAGCCAATCCTCCTCTCTTTGTATATCAAGAGTTACGGCAGCCGATCTTGGATGCTGTGATCTCTTGGCGGGTAAACATCAGCTTAGTTCTGCCTACTCTGCGACTCATAGTCCGAATCAAAGCGTCGATAACTTATGTCCGAAGACTAGCGATTGCAGCAACAGAGCAAGACTGCAGTAACGAATGCGGTAGCACCTACCGACATAAACACGAGTTTGTAATCGCCATACTCCGAGTCCAACTCCTGCTTGCAGATCTATTTGGATTTGCAGGTGAAGAGAGAGCAGCACTGACTGGATCTGTCATAGATAAACTCATCGCCGCAGAGATATTAGCAAAGCCTTTAACCGACGGGTGTGCTGGAATTGGTATCCTGGGCGGTTTTGAATACTATCCAGGCGATGCAGCAGCCGAGGCTGAGCAAAACTAGGAAGAAGGATACCAGATGCACTCCTCCCCTCGACATTGCCATGAGATTATTAACTAAAGGGTGGGTGGGTCATTTATGATTGGAGGTGTTAGATGCGATATTTATTCTACCGTTTATCAACAAATTTCAATATTTTATGAGCCAACCCTCGAAGCTGTAGAGGAGGGGTTTGAAGCGTCTCAAAGTAGCATAAGAGCATAGACTATGCATGTCCTTCAATTTGATATCAATACGGCAGTATCTGTAGCTCAAAAGCAAAGAGCCGCTGTCTGCCAAAAACAATGTGCGAATCCATCCGTATTCAATGATAATCTACTAATCATCATAATATTTAGTCAAGCATTCTGAGACAATGAGCAGGACTGCTAACAAGGCACAGATATTCTTCGGCTTCATCTGCGTAGGCTGCCTGGTAGCCTGGGTCATCCTCACTCTACAGCAAAGTGGCAGCAGCAGCTACGTAAGTTGTAGTAGTGCCTGCGGGTATCCCTACATCTACGATCAGAATGACTACTGTTGTAATGCTTCATCCTCTTCCTACTCTTGCATATCGAAGAAGAGTTGTCAGCAGAAATATGATGTAGCCAAGATCGCCTTGGAGATCTTTTTTTCGATGTCTTTGGCACTCACTGTGATTATCGGATGCTGTAAGCGTAAACCTGAAAGTAATCCAAATCCGCCACTCAACTACGTATTTCAAGCAGCACCGAGAAACGTAGGGAATGCTCGTCCTGCAGCTCAGAATCGCTACCAACCGCCCGTCGAACAGCCCAACATACAGGATCGCCTTCCTTAGTCTTTCATATACAGGGAGAGCAAATCCTAGTGTGCTGTCTGCTTTGAACCGTTCTACGAAGATGAAAAATCTATGGTACTGGAATGCGGGCACGTCTTCCACAGCAAATGCATCCGAGACTGGGTGGGCAAACAGGCCAATTGTCCCCTCTGTCGGTCCAAAGTTTGATGTCCGATGTGATCATTTCCATCATTTTAATAGATGCAAAGTTTTGATGATTAGTGCGAATTCTTGAAGAAGATAGACATAAATATCACTTTTCGTCCAAATTGGAGCAGTTTCAGCTATTCTTGGAGCATGAAACACAAATCTGATGGATTTTGGAGGTGCTATAAGTATAAGGATATGCATGAGCAACCCAGAAGAGAAATCTATTTAGGAGACTACGGCAAAGTTGCTCAATCATTATCAAAGCTGAAGCAAAAGCTGCTCCTATACTGAACTTTATTTACACTTTTTGACCAATAACTCAACCGTGATTTCATAATTTGGTACACTTTTTGGATGAAAGTTATAAAAAACCAATGCTTCTAAGCGATGATAAAATGATGAATCAGAGCAAATTATAAGATCAAACTTTCAAACTTTCGTCCGGCAGAGGGGACAGTTCGCCTGCTTCCCCACCCAATCTCGAATGCACTTACTGTGGAAAACGTGCCCACATTCCAGCAGCATAGATTTGTCTCCCTCGTTGAAAGGATCGAGACACACCACACATGCAGTTTTGCTCTCCCTATAGATAAAAGACTAAGGCAGTCGATCCTGAATGTTAGTCTGCATGGGAGGCCGATAGGCATTCTGAGGAACGCCTGCACCATTCCGGACATCTCCGGCCCCCTGGAATACGTAGTACTACTGTTGCCGCCTCCTTTGAGCATTCGAGCGCGCCCATTTCCAGCAGCCAATCGTCGCTGTAATTACCAAGCACAAACAAAAAAAGATAGCTAGAATCGTCTTCTGGTTTCCGTACAGCACGTTATTGTCGTATCGGCAGGTGTCCTTAGATTTGCAGTTGTAGGAGGAATAGAATGTGCAGCAGTAGCCGTAGCTAGATTAGTAACTGTACGTAAAATCACAGATGTCGTAGCAACTCCGCACGCTTAATGATGTGCTGTTGTTGTAGTTCTGTTGGGAGTTGACCACTATCCAGCCGATCAAGCAGCCGATGGTACCCAATCCAAACATTACCTGGCAGCAGGTCGGAGCACTCATTTATATTGCAATTATAGGTGCATATTCTACCAGATTTGTAAGTTGTAAGTAGAGTGACTAAATTAGAGGGAAGGGTTGCCGAATTTAGGCTTTGATTACCTTTTGTGCTGAGTTTATACTCACTCGTTGTTTTTGGAGTTTCTTGTCCTAATCGCGGGATATTGCTACTTTGGCTTAAAAAGGTAAATAAATTGTGTTCAAGGATTCTCTTGTTGTCGATCAAGCAAGACTAAGATATTTTGAGGGGGATTTTTGTATTAAATTAGTTTTTGGATCCATAGAAGACTAAAATTTGGTGGTTTCCTATCGGTTCAAAGGTAACGAACTTAGAAAAATACTTTAATTACAGCAATTTCAGATAAATTCCTGTATTTAGATTGATTCCTCTCATTTCTTTCGAATCGAAGCCACAAAAATTCCACCCTCGACATTTGGTCTCGTCATCTTTCACCTAATATGACCAATCATATGCCAAACTATTGAAACACGAGTTTATTCCTTCAATCTTTACATTCTTCAGAGTCAATTGCTTTGAAACAGTTGGTCCTATCCAAAATTATGGCCCATATATATAATTGCGATGATGATTCGGCTATAACTCTAAGGACCACATTTGAGGGTAAACTTTGTTTGTTAATTTGTTATATATCAACAATCGATGTTCTTTGGCAAAATCTTGAAAGAAGGCCAGACCCACAAATTCGAGCTTAACGAAGGTGCGGAGTACCAAAGCAAGATTCTCACTATCACCAACGTCGTCCTCGCACCCACTTCCAACAGTGGAGCATCTTTATGGTTCAAGCGCAATGATGAGGAATTTCTGATTGCCAACCTCACGAAAAACCAACCCCACCTCACACTCAATATCATCATCACGCTTATCGACTAACTCACTATGACTGTCAAAGGGAACGGAGTTCTGCATATCACTGGCTTCTATGAGCCTGAGCCTTAGATTGATGACTTACATTCTTTGGGTGATCAAGAAATCTAGGGTGAATAAGAGGAAGAAGAGGAAGAGGAATAGTAGATTGAAGAAAAGATTGAAGTTAAATCTGCCCCTAACAAGTCAGCACCTGTCGTGAAGGCAGTCACTTCTCCTCAACAAAAACCTCAATCACCACAACAAAAGCCACAATCAGCACAACAAAAGCCTCAAGTCCAAGCCCAAAAACCTGCCCCTGGAAAACCTGCGGCTTAAGCTGCTCCTAAACCTGCTCAGGCTGAAGAAGATGATTAAGAGCTCGATGATGATGAAGTTGATGAAGATTTTGATATTGATGAGGAAGTCGATTAAGACGAAGATATCGATGATGAACTGGAAGAGGATGAAGATGAGGAGGAAGAGGAAGAGGAAGAGAAACCAGCACAAAAGTAGCAGCCTAAGCCTAACCAGAAGCCATAGAGTCAAGCAAAACCTCAGCAGGGGCAAAGAACACCTTTCGCTCAACATCCAACCGCAGAAAAATCAAACTTGAATAACCAAAATGGAGGCAACAAGCCTCAGCAAAACAAGGCTGGAAATAACCCCCAAAATAACAAAGGAGGACAACAGCCTGGAAAGCAGAATCCAAACAACCAAGGAGGACAGCAACCCTCAAAGCAAAATGGAAGCAAGCCCTGGTAGAACAAGAACCAAGGAGGAAATAACAACTGGAACAAAAAGGGAGGAAAGCCTTTCAACAAGGGCGGCAAACCTGAAAACAAGCACTGAAATGATTCATCTCTAGTTAAACATCCATAATCCTCACATCTTTCAGCCGAAATTTCGTTCTCAAAGCATCAATCGACTAAATGAGTTAGTATGAATCTATCAAGTATGTATCCTATAGCTTGAACTTTTGCAAGATGAGATAGTTTGGTGTTCGAGTGAGATATTGAGTCAGTTTGGTGGAAAGATTTCAGTAATAGTGAAGATTTATGTTCATTTGCCTCGGACTAGGGATATGAGAATCAGGGATCTTTGTGATTCTTTGGTAAATTACTGATGCAAAACAATATTTGTCTGGAATAATCTCTAGTGTCGTCCTTGATGAGTCCTTCCATAGTCCCTCAGTTTCGAATTAATCGCATCTTTACATTTTCCTTCAATCCTCATTATTTCTAGTGTCTCTGGAATTTCTTTGACCCTCCTACTTATATAAAAGTAGGCGGGATAATCGGATAATTAATAATTTGATCATGGAATAAGTATAAATGCAAAATAATTCACATTTGACTCATCACGCCATTGCTCAGCTATCTTTTGGGTTTCCCTAAATCATTAAACTACAAGTTATTAGGCTACAAAAAACCTCGAAGAATTCTCTTTGGATGATGGTCTACGATGGAATCGTCTTGGCAGGTGCCATCTACAATTATTCTTTGGTACTCACTGTTTGATCCAGCTCTTGAAATAGAAAAGAAGGAAATCGAAATCTCAGAACCCAAATCCCAGGGAATTGGGCTAAGACTGTTTTTAGATGTAGGAAATCAAATTGCCGAAACGATTCGATGTGATTGCTGTAAAAGCGGAATTCCATTCTCAAAACTAACCATTGTAAGTCACACATAACTTAGGTCCATACTTCAACTAGAGATTGTGAAATCCGGCCTATCCTAAATTTTGGGCAAAGAGAGCTTGACTCTTTAGGGCTATATGAAGAGACGCAGATTTCTGTCAGTGGATTCGGATGAAGAGGAGGGGCTTGGTCGACCTAACAAACACACGAAGTTGAATGAAGATACTATTAAAGTTGGTTTAGAATAGCGCCTCGGTTAATCTTCTGTACGGTTAGTGGGAAATGAGAGTAATACCGAGATTGTAGTTGCTGAGAATTTAGCAGAGATAAATCAAATTGAAGCCAGCTGCAGATAAAATTAGTTTAAGGAAAGTAATAAAAATATTTTAGAAAAGATGGTGGCTTAGTCTCAAATAATTAAGCGTTAGCAATAAAACATCCCTGCTGAACCCTAATATATTGAACCTTAAGGAGCTATAACTCTTGCTTAAGAAAAAATGATCATTTCTTCCAAACCAATCCCAAACTAGCAGATACAAAACTTTGAACCTGAAGAGATCCCAATCTTGTAATAGGGTGAAGAATCCAAACAAGTGATAGAGACCAACAGGCAACCTCAACCAAATCAAATCAAACCAATCACATCTAAACATTAGAAAACTTAGAAAATACCTACTGATGATTTCATAACTATCAAAGAACTCGAATCGGGGATGCAATTCAGAATAATATTGAGGATCAACCATATTGAGACCGTTGAGAAGCAGAAGGGCGAAAATAGCATTAGAATGATTAGAATGATGCTTATCGACAGAGCAGGAGATTAAATCTAATGCACTCTGCCATAAAAGCTTACAGGTAACCCAAATCCTACTTAGACCCAAAAGCAAGCTATATCAATCTGGCAAAAGGAAGAACCTACATCTTTGAGAATGGAGAAGTATTAAGTGATAATGAAGTGTTGAGTTTGGAGATGTCCTGGAGTGGTATTCATTAGACTATTGATTTTTTGGAGAGTTTTAGCCCAAACAAAATGCGAAGAGTGAGTTAGCTGTAGGGGCATTGGGATTAGTACTTACCTAAAAAGCTCGGCAGTAGCAACCACTTACTCGATGATAAAAAAAGGGCATCAAAATAGTTAAATATCTGTGGCATCTTTCTCGGAATGAGAAAATAACCCCAGTTTAATACTAAAAACAACTTATTTCTGATTGTAGGTAAATTGGGTGACTCACAGCAGAAATCAATAGACTTCGGGTTTTATATTAAGGAACCAGCTTCATTTCCTAAAGAGGGTGCAGTGCTTAGCCTCCATAATGTCGAAATATCTGAAGATGATGGCTGCTATGCCTTAAAATAGACAAGCAGAAGCTATTACTTAGTTTAAAACAACAACTAACACAAATATTTGGCAGATTTGGTCGAAATGAGTAAAACCCAAAAATGGAAAACGATTACTTATACTAACTTTAGCTCTAAAGTTTACACCAAGCGAACAATTAACGAATTGAAAGATCTCGTGCGTTTTATGGCTGTGGGAGAAACAAGTTACTCCGAAATCGAGTAAATTTGAAATAACTTAGAGGCAAAGTTGTCGCAATCTCTGAGGTGAACTCTTAGATGGTTTGTATGACATGCCATAAAGTTAATAAGCCAGTCAACCAACTATGGATCTACTGTTAGAACTGCAAAGAACTAAAGAAATGGAGCCAAAGGATCATGTTCAGGGCTGAAGTGGCAGATAGCACACACTCTGTTCCTGTAAAATTTACAAATTATGAATTTGGAGGATTTGTGGATCTATCTTTGTAAGAGTACTCAAAAATTAATCACTACAGCAGAAGCCAGGTTCTATCGAAATCCATTAACCAAAACGTCGAGCTACGCTTGAAAACAGAGAAAAATCTTAGTTTTTTGACACATTAGGTGAAAAAAGTAGCCAAAAGCAACCAATCATTTCAAAGACTGTTCTCTCCAGATCGCGTACTAAAAAACAACATGATCTCCCCCGAGCGCACACTGAAGAGCAAGGTCTCTCCGGAGCGTACACTGAAGTACAAGGCTTCTCCAGAGAGCACACTGAAGAGCAAGGCCTCTCCGGAGCGCACACTGAAAAGCAATGGTCATTTTTGAATGATATTGTCCAGATACAATATTTCAATCTCTAATCTTGGTCTGGTGTCCATGAAAATAGTATAGTTGTGCTTACTTATGAGTCAGTTGGAAGGCATTTTACAAAGAGCTTTTACTTTTGCTTTGCTAAAGATACAAAAACTAAGCTAACTCTATACCAAAAACATATTTTTCCCAACCAAAACATAAATATTTTGTTAATAATCGCGGAGAAATGTACCAATCAATGCTCCAAATAAAATCATTGTATTTTTTTGAGCCAAAGCTTATTCTCCAATCAGCTCATAGGATTAACACCCCTGTACTCATACAGCTTAGAATCAATCTCCGATATTTTTCAATAACTTTTCTTCTTGAACGCTACGCTACACTTGATATTGGTTGTGTAGGCGACATTCAGACTCAAGATTATAGTCAACAGAGATTAAAGATCAAGTTGAGTCAAGCAAATAATTTATAGTAGAATGGCAGAAATTTTGTTTATTCTACCAAATAGTATCTTTGATAACGGTATTATTGCTTTTGTAATCATTATATTGTGATTTTGTTACTTCACCATACTGATTCAAAAAAATACTGAAGAGTTGAATACTTTTTAATATGATACATTTCAAATATTTTCACTAGTCCTATACCATCTAAAGATGAAGTGGAATGGATCATTGTAGAGTAATTATAGCCTCATTGAGAAAAGAAAGTAATCGAGCAAGGGTTGGATATAGACCTTCGTAGACCTCATCTTAGGTAGACGGCAAATCCATCGGGGATAAACGATGCAAAGAACTAGTCGAAAATACCACCAATAAAAATCTGGTCAAACTTAATCTCTGTATGGCGTGTTCGAAGCAGGCATCAATCAGATCGGACTCTAAGGCTGCAAGTGCTTGGCGACAGCTGAATGGCCCGACCTCCAATAATTGAATCTCAGTACGAAATGAGCAATCTAGGTGTGAACAGAATCGGAAATTTGTAATGTTCGGAGTTAGTTTCAAATGATTGGAACAATTTGCGAACACTGAAGCTTAGTAAGAGCACTGAAAGCTAGGTTTTAATAAAATTGGAGCCGAAGGATGCAAACAATTGTCGGCAGGACGGTGGAACAATCTGCGCGACCTTTATCTCGGTTCTTCAATCTTCACTTAGAAAACAATAACATCGCAAAAACCGGCTGCAAATACTTGGCAACAGCCCAATGGTAAAATCTGCAGGGCGTCTACCTCGGTATTCAAAGTTCGACCAAGTGAGCACCCGAATCGGGAACGAAGGCTGCAAATTTTTATCCTCGGCTTAATGGAGAAACCTTTTGACGCTGAATATTGGTAAGGGTATTGAAATTAGCCAACAATCGAGTTGGAGATAACGCCTGTCGATACTTAGCTG
>Ga0316217_10007208_pt1 | contig 10709 bp, 6 predicted proteins | sample 1anoAmetaG_FD_203633 | JGI IMG/M metagenome (GOLD analysis project Ga0316217, IMG submission 203633) | Freshwater microbial communities from Trout Bog Lake, Wisconsin, USA - 1anoA | ecosystem: Environmental > Aquatic > Freshwater > Lake > Hypolimnion/Profundal zone | place: USA: Wisconsin... | reverse complement strand
CGCCTGCCGATGCTGGTGCTCGGCGCGGCGTGCGTGACCATCGGCCTCGCGCCCATTTTATTTTGGCCAGTGTTGGGCACGGCGGCGGCAACGTGGAGACCGGAGCTGGCGAATTCCATTTCGTCCGCGCCGCTCGCCACGCTGGGCGCATTTCACCTTGCGCTGGCTGCGCTCATCATTTTGGCTGGGATATTCCTGTGGCGACGCGTGCAGCACAATGGCGTGAGCCGCGCGGGAACGTGGGATTGCGGTTACGCCACGCCGACGCCGCGGATGCAATACACCGCCGGCTCGTTCGCCGGCATCATCACCGGCTGGTTCGATTGGATTCTGCGACCACAACGACACGCGCATCTGCCAAAAGAAATTTTTCCAGCACACGCCGATTTTGCCGAACACACGCCGGAAACGGTTTTGGAAAATGTTGTCGAGCCAGCCGGTTCGCTAGTGATGCGCGTTTCAATGGCCGTGCGTCACCTCCAACATGGCCGGGTGCAATCCTATATTTTCTATCTGCTGCTTGGTCTGGCTGCGTTGGCGATTCTCGCCGTGATGGGAGGCGCGAAATGAAAAATTGGGAACATCGAACATCCAACATCGAACATCCAACACCCAAAGCGATGCGTCCGGACGACCGCCAAAAATTCGATGTTGGATGTTCGATGTTGATGGTTGGATGTTTTTTCCAACACGGAGGACGTCCATGACCATCGCGCTCGACCTCTTCTTGCGCCTCGCCGTCTGGCTGCTGCTCGCGCCGCTGCTGCCCGGCATCATCAACAAGGTCAAGGCATGGGTCGCAGGCCGGCGCGGGCCGCCGGTGCTGCAGCTTTATTTCGACCTCGCCAAACTCTGGCGCAAGGGCGTTGTCTTGAGCACGGCGGTTTCGCCCATGCACGTTCTCGGTCCGGCGATGGCTTGGGTGGCGATCCTTGGCGCGGCGCTGTTGCTGCCGGTCGGCCCGGCGGGCGCGTCGCTTTCCTTTCGTGGCGACGCGCTGCTGTTTGTTTATCTGCTGGCGTTCGCGCGGTTTTGCATCGCGCTCGCGTCGCTCGACACCGGTTCGGCGTTCGAAGGCATGGGCGTGGCGCGTGAAGTCAGCTACGCCGTTCTCGCCGAGGCCGCGATCATCACGGCGCTGCTGACGCTCTGCGTGCAAAGTGGCAGCGTGTCGCTCGCCACGATGCTCGCGCCGTCCGCAGGCGCAGGCGCGGCACTACTCGCGGCGGGATTGTTCGGCGTGCTGCTGGCGGAAAACTGCCGCGTGCCGTTCGACGATCCGAACACGCATCTCGAACTGACGATGATCCACGAAGTGATGGTGCTCGATCACAGCGGCCCGCCGCTTGCGGCCATTCTTCACGGCGCATCGCTAAAACTTTTGATCTTCGCCGTGCTGCTGACCGAAGCGGTTTTGCCGCTCGGCAAATTAGCTTTGCTGCCGGCCCTCGGCGCGTTGGTCGTTTCGCTTTTTGTTGTCGCGGTCGTCGTTGGTTTGGTTGAATCTTTATTGGCGCGGTTGGCTTTTCGGCGCGTGCCGCTGTTGCTGACGACAGCATTCTTGTTTTGCCTGTTCGCGCTGCTGGTCGCGTGGAAAGGAGGCACGCCGTGAGCGGCGCGATGAACCTGCTCATCGGTCTGGCGATGGGATTCAGTCTCCTCGCGCTGGCGAGCAGCCGGCTGCCGTCGGTGATCCGCGCGGCGGCGTTTCAAGGCATGATTCTCGGCGCGCTGCCGTTGCTCCTCGAAGAAAAATTTCACTGGCTCGTCGTCGCCGTCGCCATCGGCACGATCGCCGTGAAAGGTTTCATCATTCCCAACCTGCTCCGGCGGGCGTTGCGCGCGGCGAACATTGACCGTGAAGTGGAGCCGCTGCTCGGCTTTGTGCCGTCGCTGCTGCTGGGCGCGGCGGCGACCATCGGCGCGGCGGCGCTCGCCAGCGAATTGCCGTTGCGACCCGAACACGCCAAATCGTTGCTCGTGCCCGGCGCGTTCGCCACGGTCGTGTGCGGATTCATCCTGCTTATCGCGCGCACCAAGGCGATCTCGCAAGTCTGCGGCTATTTGATTTTGGAAAACGGCATTTACCTGTTCGGTCTGCTGCTCATCAACACCACGCCGCTGCTGGTCGAGGCGGGAATTTTGCTCGACCTTACCGTGGCGATCTTCGTCATCGGCATCATCGTGGATCGGATTCAACGCGAATTCGACACGCTGGACACGCGGAAACTGACCTCGTTGCGCGAATGAAAGAAATTTTTCTCATCGCCCTGCCATTGGTTTTCGCCGCCGCCGCTTTCGCGTGGCCGAACGAGCGGACACGGCCCTGGCTGCTGCCGGTCGCGGGAATTTTGCATTCTGTGCTGGCGTTGTGGCTGCTGATTGGTCCGCCGGTGCTCGCCGCGAATGCGTGGTTTGGATTTGATCAGCTGGCGCGCGCCGTGTTGCCGATGGTATCGCTGCTGTTTTTGGTTTGCTCAATTTACGGCGTGGCTTATTTGCAGATTCGCGCCGAAAGAAAGAACCGCATTTTCGTCACCGCGCTGCTCGTGATGCTGGGTTTGTTGAGCCTCGCGTTGCAGGCGCAAAATCTCGGCCTGCTTTGGGTTGCGGCTGAGGCGACCACGCTGGTGACCGTGCCGCTGCTGCATTTCAACGGCACGGCGCGCGCGTTCGAGGCGTCGTGGAAATATCTGCTCGTCGGCGGCACGGGCATCGCGCTGTCGCTGCTCGGCTCGTTTTGTCTCGGCTACGCTTCATTACACGGTGGCGGCAGCGGCGATCTCACTTTCACCGCGCTGGTGGCGCAAGGCGCGTCGCTCACGCGCCCGTGGCTCATCACCGCGTGGGTGCTGCTGCTCGCGGGTTACGGCACAAAAATGGGCCTCGCACCGATGCACACTTGGAAGCCAGACGCCTACGGTGAAGCGCCGGGAATGGTCGGCGCGTTGCTTGCGGGCGGCACGACGACGATGGCGTTCGTCGCCATCCTGCGCGTGAAACAAGTTGTGGACGCCGCCGGCGGCGGCGCGATGACGGAGCGCACGCTGCTGGCTTTCGGATTATTTTCGATGCTCGTGGCCGCGCTGTTTCTGCTCACCACGCCGGACTTCAAACGGATGCTCGCGTATTCGAGCGTCGAGCACATGGGCATTCTCGCTGTCGGCGCGGCGCTCGGCGGCGCGGGCATCGCGGCGGCGCTGTTTCACGTCTGGACGAACGGCCTGACCAAAGGCGCGCTGTTCTTGAGCGCGGGCAACATCCACCGCGCGGCGGGCGCGCAAACCGAGGACAAAGTGGCCGGCATGGCGTGGCGCGCGCCGGCGTCGGCGAGAATTTTCGTGGTGGGAATTCTCGCGGTTACGGCCTGTCCGCCGTTCGGCGTGTTTTTTAGCGAGTTAAAAATCATCCTCGCCGGCTTTCAAACCAACAACGCTTTTGCCACAACCGTGTTTCTCGGCTGCCTGCTCTTTGCCTTTTTCGGAATGGCGCGGCTCGGGTTTGCCATCGTGGACGGGCGGCCGTGCGCCGCCGCGCGCGCGACCGGCAAGCAACTCCGCGAAACGCCCGGCGTCATCGTGCCGCCGCTGCTGTTCCTCGCGCTCTCGCTCTGGCTCGGCCTCGCCACGCCGTCGCTGCTGCGGGAAGCCTGGACCGCCGCCGCGAAGATTTTATTCCCGACGCCATGAACGCCCCGCGCAAATTTTTCCTGATGAGCAACGGCACGAGCGTGCCGTGGGCGGACGTGCCGGAATGGCCGGCGGCTGAATTTGTCGCCGCCACCGCCGCCGAACTGGATCGCGGCGGCAGGCTCTGCGCGTGGTTCGGCGTGCCGGAAAATTCCGGAACGCGCCTCGTCGCGATCATTGCGTTTGACTCGGAAAACACGCTCGCCGCCGGCCGCAGCGTGCCGGTGGCGAAAAATTATCCGTCGCTGACGCGGCGGCAGCCGCAGGCGCATCTGTTCGAGCGCGAAGTGTGGGAACAGCACGGGCTGGTGTCCGAAGGCCATCCGTGGCTGAAACCGGTGCGGCGGCAAAATGGCGACCAGCCGGCGGTCGGAGAATTTTTCCGGGTGGAAGGCGGCGAAATTCACGAAGTCTCGGTCGGCCCGGTTCACGCGGGCATCATCGAGCCGGGCCATTTCCGGTTTCAATGCAACGGCGAGGAGGTGTTGCATCTGGAAATCGCGCTGGGCTACCAGCATCGCGGAGTTGAAGAAGCTCTCGCCGGCGGGCCGCACCGCGCGACGATGAGCCAGCTGGAAACCGTCGCCGGCGACACGACCATCGGCCACGCGACGGCCTACGCGACGATCCTCGAATCGCTCGCCGGCACGGAAGCGCCGTTGCGCGCGCAATGGCTGCGCGCCATCGCGCTCGAACTGGAACGGCTGGCCAACCACACCGGCGACCTCGGCGCGCTCGCCAACGACGTGGCGTTTTTGCCCACGGCTTCCGCGTGCGGAAAAATCCGCGGCGATTTTCTGAATCTCACCGCGCTGGTTTGCGGCAACCGTTTCGGGCGCGACCTCGTCCGTCCCGGCGGGTGCAAATTCGATTTGGAAACGGAACGCGCAGCGCAGTTGCTGGCCCGGCTTCGCGCCGCGCTGGCCGAAGTGAACCAGGCGGCGGAATGGCTGTGGGAATCAAATTCTGTCCGGGCCCGTTTTGAATTCACCGGCACGGTCTCCGCCGGGCAGGCCGCCGAAATCGGCCTGGTTGGCGGGGCGGCGCGAGCCTCCGGGCTGGTGCGTGACGTGCGGTTCGATCATCCGGCGGGCTGGCATCGCTTCGCGCCGGTGCCGGTCGCGGTCTGGCCGGGCGGCGATGTGTTCGCCCGGGCGCGTGTGCGCTGGCTGGAAATCCAGCGTTCCGGAAAATTCATCGAGGAACAGCTCGCCACGCCGGCGGACGGCGAGATTTTCTCCACCATTGGCGCCAGCGCCGGCGACACGCTGGCCGTGGCGCTGGTCGAAGGCTGGCGCGGCGAAGTCTGCCACGCCGCGCTCACGGACGGCGCCGGAAAATTCCGCCGCTACAAAATCGTGGACGCGTCGTTTCACAACTGGGCCGGGCTGGCGCTCGCGTTGCGCGGCCAGGCGATTTCGGATTTTCCGATCTGCAACAAGAGCTTCAACCTGTCGTATTGCGGTTTTGACCTTTGACCATGCCTGCCTTCGACCCCATCACTCATCGTTTGCGGCACGGCTGCCAGACCATGGCGTTTCCCGCCGGCCCGCCGCCGGCACTGCCGGACCGTCATGGCGGCGCGCTGCGCGTCGAGGCGGCGAAATGCGCCGAAGGCTGCGCCGCATGCGTGCCGGTCTGCCCGACGCAGGCCATCACGCGGACGCCGGGAAATCCGGTCGCGCTGGATCTGGGCAAATGTGTTTTCTGCGCCGCGTGCGTTGAGGCGTGTCCGCCCAAGGCGATCACGCAGACTGGCAAACATGCGATGGCGGTGCGGCGGCGCGAGGATTTGCTGCTCGGCAAACCGGGCGAGGAGGAACTGCGCCTGGCCGCCGCGCTGGATAAAAAAATGAAAACACTTTTCGGCCGCTCGCTGCGGCTGCGGCAGGTGAGCGCCGGCGGCTGCAACGCCTGCGAGGCGGATGTGAACGTCCTCGGCACCATCGGCTGGGACTTGAGCCGCTTTGGCATCCAGTTCGTCGCGTCGCCGCGCCATGCGGACGGCCTGCTCATCACCGGCTGCGTGAGCCGCAACATGGAACTCGCGCTCAAAAAAACCTACGCCGCCGTGCCGGCGCCGAAAATCGTCATCGCCGTCGGCGCGTGCGCGATTGCCGGCGGACCGTTCATCGGCCATCCGCAGATCCGCGACGGCGCGCCGTCCGTCGTGCCGGTGGATTTGTTCATTCCCGGCTGCCCGCCGCATCCGCTGACGATCTTGGACGGGTTGCTACGTTTGCTGGGCCGGCTGGGCTGAAAGTTCGAAGCGGTGCGGACGCGAAAGCCGTGAGTTAATTTCCTCCGGCAACTTTTACGAATGGACGGATTTTGAAAGGGTGGTTAGACTTCACGGCTACGACCCATGAAAATCTCATTCACCCAAAAATCTCTTTGGCTCACCCTGGCCTTCGCCCTTCCCCTCGCCCCGGCCATGCGGGCGGATGTCCATCTCGCAAGTCTCTTCAGCGACGGGGCGGTTTTGCAGCGCGGCATTGACGTCCCCATCTGGGGAACGGCGGACGCGGGTGAAACGATCACCGCCAGCCTTGATGGCAAACAGGCGAAGGCCACCGCCGACAATTCTGGCCGGTGGATGCTGAAACTACCGGCCTTGACGGCGGGCGGGCCTTTTGACCTCACCGTCGCGGGGAAAAACACCGTCGTGGTCCACGATGTGGCGGTGGGCGAAGTCTGGGTCGCCTCCGGCCAGTCCAACATGGAATTTCCGCTGAACACCTTCGCGCCCAACGACCCGGTTTACGGGCCCAAAGCCAGGGCGGAAATCGCGGCCGCCAATGATCCCATGCTGCGAATGTTCACCGTCACCAAAAAACTGTCGCCCGACGCCGCCATCGCCAACATCCCGGGGCCGGATGGCTCCTGGAAAGCCGCCACGCCGGCGGAAGCCGGGAAGTTCTCGGCCGTGGCTTATTATTATGCCTGTGAACTGCGGCACAAGCTCAACGTCCCGGTTGGCATCATCCATTCTTCCTGGGGCGGCACTCCGGCCGAAGCGTGGACGAGCCACAGCGTGCTGGAAAACGACGCCAGGCTGAAACCGCTTTTTGCCGCGTGGGACAAGAAAATGGCGGATTTTCCCGCCGCGCAGAAAAAATATGAGGAACAAACCCTGCCGGAATGGAAGAAAAATGTCCAGAAGGCCAAGGCCGCCGGCAAGCCGGAACCAACCAAGCCGCGGCTGCCGGATGGTCCCAACAGTCCGCACCAGCCCTGCACGCTTTTCAACGCCATGTTGAATCCATTGATTCCCTACGGGATTAAAGGAGCGATCTGGTATCAAGGTGAATCCAATAGCGGCGATGCCCCAACTTACAAGGTGCTTTTCCCCGCCATGATTCAAGACTGGCGCAGTCGCTGGAACCAGGGGGATTTTCCGTTTCTCTTTGTCCAGTTGGCGAATTTTCAGGCGATGCAAAAGCAGCCGGCGGAAGGCGGCTGGGCCTTTCTGCGCGAGGCCCAACTCATGACGTTGAGCCTGCCCAACACCGGCATGGCCTCGGCGATTGATCTGGCTGACTCGGAAAAACCGGAGGACGTTCATCCTCACAACAAGCGCGAAGTGGGCCGCCGGCTTTCGCTCATCGCCCTGGCCAATGTTTATGGCCAAAAGGTCGCCAGCTATTCCGGCCCCATTTATTCCGGCTTTAAAACCGCCGGAAACAAGGTGCGGTTGAGCTTCAACCATGCCGACGGCGGTCTCGTGGCGAAGGGCGACAGCTTGAAAGGATTTGCCATCGCCGGCAAGGACGGCAAGTTCGTCTGGGCCGACGCCAAGATCGAAGGTAACGAGGTCGTTGTCTCCAGCCCGCAAGTGGCGGAACCGGCTGCCGTGCGTTATTCCTGGGCCATGAACCCGATCGGCAATCTTTACAACAAGGAAGGTTTGCCGGCGTCATCCTTCCGAACCGACCCCGAGGCGGCCCATTAACCGCGCGGCGTCAATTGGCCGGCAAATGTTTTCACGCGTTTCGCTCAAGCCCAACCCCGGAGGAATTTTATGCTGAAGCAATTAATGACATTGGCGTTGTTCGGCGGACTTTGCGTCAACGCCGCGCCGGCGGCGGACGAACTGACGCAAGGTTTTCAATCGCCGCCGGTTTCCGCCCGGCCGCAGACCTGGTGGCATTGGATGAACGGCAACATCACCAAGGCCGGCATCACCGCCGACCTCGAGGCGATGAAGCAGATCGGCCTCGGCGGCGCGACCATCGTGAACGTGGACTGCGGCATCCCGGCCGGCCCGGTCAAATTCATGAGTCCCGAATGGCGCGAGGATTTCAAGTTCGCCGTGTCGGAGGCGAACCGGCTCGGCCTTGAGCTCACGGTGGAAAACTGCGCGGGCTGGTCGAGCAGCGGCGGCCCGTGGAACAAGCCGGAGAATGCGATGCAGCAGGTCGTGTCCAGCGAAACGTGGGTGAACGGCCCGACAAATTTCTCCGCCGGGCTGCCGCCGCCGCCGACCAAGCTGGATTTCTATCACGACATCGCCGTGCTGGCGTATCCGGTTTCGGCCGCCGACAGCCTGCGCATGAAAGATTTTTCACCCGTTGCCTCGGCGAGCGGCAACTCGCCGGCGGCCGGCAAAATCGTGGATGGCGACTGCAAAACATTGATCCGGCTGCCCACGCCCAAGCCGGGCAACCCGCAGTTCGCCCAGTTGGAATTCAAGCAGCCGTTTGCCGCGCGCACGGTGAAAATCATTGCCGGCGCAGGCATGCCGCAATGCCATGGCGAAGTGCGGGTCTCGGACGACGGCAAGATGTTTCGCATGGTGAAGAAATTCGAGTTTGGCCCGCATAATTCCGGCACCGGCCTGGTCTCGTTGGGCAGCGAACCGGTGGCGGCGCGGTTCTGGCGGATCCAGTTCAACGGTCTCGGCGCCGGCGAAAAAAACCGGGAGGCGACGATTCCCGTCGCGGAAATCAACCTCGAACCGCTCGCCTCGGTCGGAGAGCTTGGCAAGAAAATCACGATGGAAGGCGGCGTGGCGTCTGGCCAGACCGAGGTGACTTCGGACAGCGATGCCGGCCTGAATCCGACGGGCGCGGTGCGGCGGCGGGACATGCTTGACCTCACCGCCAAGCTGACGGCGGACGGGCATTTGCACTGGCACACCCCCGCCGGCAAGTGGGTGGTGCTGCGGATTGGCTACACGCCGACCGGCGCGAACAATCATCCCGCGCCCGCGGAAGGCACCGGCTTGGAGTGCGACAAATTCAGCAAGGCCGCGCTCGACGCGCATTGGGCGGGCTTCATGCAGAAAGTGCTCGATGACATCGGGCCGCTGGCCGGCAAGTCGCTCACCACCTCGCTCATTGACAGCTACGAGGTCGGCGGCCAGAACTGGAACCAGAATTTCCGCGCGGAATTCCAGAAACGCCGCGGCTATGACCTGCTGACCTATCTGCCCGCCGTCACTGGCCGCGTCGTGGACAACGCTGCCACGACCGAACGTTTTCTCTGGGACCTGCGCCGCACCATCGCCGATCTGTTCGCGGAAAATTACTTCGGCCATTTCGCCGAGCTGTGCCGCCAGCACGGCTTGCTGAATGCCGTCGAACCTTACACCGGCCCCTTTGAATCCCTGCAAAGCGGCGCGCCGGCGGATGTGGTCATGGGCGAATTTTGGAGCGGCAGCCAGGGGCATTCTTCCGTCAAGCTCGCGGCGTCCATCGCCCATATTTACGGCAAGACGATTGTGGGCGCGGAGTCGTTCACCGCCGGCCCTGGCCCCAGGTCCGGGCGCTGGCTGGAAGATCCGTATTCGCTCAAGACCCTCGGCGACCTGATGTATTGCCAGGGCTTGAACCGCTACATCTTTCACCGCTATGCCATGCAGCCGTGGACGAACACCTGGCCGGGCATAACGATGGGCCAATGGGGTTTTCATTTCGAGCGCACGGAGACGTGGTGGCATCAGGGCCAGGCGTGGATTGACTACATTTCGCGCTGCGAATTTCTCCTGCAGCAAGGCCGGGCCGTGGCGGACGTCGCCTATTTCAATGGCGAAAGCGCGCCGAGCGAAATGCGCCTGGGCCATCCCGCCATGCCGACCGGCTACGATTTTGACGCCGTCAATGCCGACGTGCTGCGGCACGGTGCCACGGTGAAAAACGGACGGCTCACGCTGGCCAGCGGCGCGAATTATGGCGCGCTGGTCTTGCCGCCAAATGATCCGGACTTGACGCCGCAGTTGCTGGAATGCCTCGGAAAACTGGTGTCTGCCGGCGCGACGGTCATCGGGGCGTGCCCGCAACATTCGCCGAGCCTCGCGGATTATCCGAAGGGCGACGCGCAGGTGAAAAAACTCGCCGCCAAACTCTGGGGCCCATGCGATGGCATCCGTGTGCTCGAAAACGCCACCGGCAAAGGCCGCGTCGTCTGGGGCAAAACGCTGGCCGAGGTTTTGGCGGCGCAAAATCTGCAACCTGATTTTGAATTCACCAACGCAGCCGCCAACGCGCAGCTTGCCTACGTTCATCGCGTGGCCGGCGGGACGGATATTTATTTTGTCTCCAACCAGCGGCGGCAGTTTGATTCCGCCGAATGCACCTTCCGCGTCGGCGGCAAGATTCCCGAACTATGGCATCCCGACACCGGCGTGATCGAAACCGCGCCGGTCTGGAGCGCGGAAGCCGGACGCACCAAGGTGCGCCTGGATTTCGACCCCGCCGGCTCGGTGTTCGTCATCTTCCGTCGCGCCGCCGGCAACGAGGATCACGTCGTCGCCGTCAAGGACGCTTCGGCCACCGGAGCGGCAGGGTCGAAGCTGGAGATTCAGCACGCGATTTACGGCGCCACGGACGGCGCCGGCGGAAAGGACGTGACCGCGATGCTGTCCAAGTCGGTGCAAAACGGCCAATTGATTATCAAGGCGGAAAACGATGTCTTTGGCGGTGACCCGGCGGTGATGCACGGCAAGGAATTGCGGGTGGATTACACGCTGGATGGGCAGCCCGGCCATGCGACCGTGCCGGAAGGACAAACGCTCACGCT
>Ga0316217_10007207_pt1 | contig 10710 bp, 10 predicted proteins | sample 1anoAmetaG_FD_203633 | JGI IMG/M metagenome (GOLD analysis project Ga0316217, IMG submission 203633) | Freshwater microbial communities from Trout Bog Lake, Wisconsin, USA - 1anoA | ecosystem: Environmental > Aquatic > Freshwater > Lake > Hypolimnion/Profundal zone | place: USA: Wisconsin... | reverse complement strand
AGGCAGAAGCAGCCTATCTGAGCGCACCCTTATTTCCTCCCAATCCAAGGAGTAGGAGAATTCGCTCAGCTTTTGGTTTGAAAACACTAGCATCAGCTCAGTGTCAATCAGACTCATTATTTTGTCTCCCAACTTTAGTAAAAGTGTTATCAATAGTTAGTTGACTCCTGTAAACCCTTTTTTCATAAACTTATCGATAAAATGATGCATGAAGTCAAGTGGGACAAAGCTGCCACACAGTGAAAAGTACCAACTCGATGCAAACATTTACAGATCTATGCCCTAATTCACCAAATATGAGTGTAAGTCGTAAGAAAGTCGCCTTAGGTCTTGATTCAGTTTCTAAGCAATTTTTCTACCAAATGACAAATCTCCCATGAAAAGCCTTCGCATCCCAGTGTTCTTCATCAAATGATTCATGATTCTGAGCGAATTGTAAGCATCGCAAGAGTGATAAACGATTGTGGACGCAACAAAGTTCATTCCTTGGACATAACCCACTTCATAGTCTACTGCCGCATAGCCGAGAAGAACTTAATTTAGCATGTTGAGCATTTCAGGATTGTTGAAAGTTGGGTGGTCAGGCTGAGTTCTAGGCAGATCTCTTTATATTTGTTTTACTGTCATCTAGAATTGCTTCTCATCTCTGGCCCTTCCTTCGTCAGACCACTTCGTCTATCTTATTACTTTCAGCCATTTTTCTATCCAATGGCATCTAGGTTAACATTTGCAACCGCCACTGAGAGGTCTGCTGTTGCCACAAAATAACTTTGCTTTTATGTTAAAAAAGACGTTGCTATTGCTTTTGAATTGAAGCTCACTTTAGTTCAAAGACTGTTTACCAACCGGTCGAGCAAGGTCAGAATATTTTAGCTTTAGAAGGATATCAGTTTTTGCTGCCTTTTTGTTTTTATTTTTTAAAGAATATTTTGATTTTTTTCCTTACTCTGATTCGAAATCTTAGTTTGGCTGCTATTCTGTGCTCATTGGCTGAGAATAAGTATCATTCTAAAGATTCTATTAAGATTAACGCCTTGCACCACCTTGTGACAGTCTAGCAATCGATTGATGTCTATGGTTTTTCTTCATATTCTTTAGTGAATGTTTTCCTTCGGGTTCACATCTAGTAGACTACTTTTAGCCATTAACAGGTTTAGTAAGTTGATACTAAACAGAAGGAGTTGTAGAAGCAGTGCGATAATTGCCTAGATAGGATATTGAAGTGAATCTGTTGATTTATAAGGTTTGCTTGACTGTTTAAAAGCAGTTAAACTTCTGATTTTAAAATTATACTCTCTCCCAGTGCTGGAACTATTCATAAGGTTTCGAAGCAGGCTATCGACAAATTTTGTTATTATTTTTACCAAGCAAATCTTGGTTTGACACATTTGGAAGAAGTACTGGCTAGTTCTTACTTTTGTGCTGGGCCATTTTCTGTCGAAGTGAATATTTCTGACCGTTGAGTTTGCTTAGTTGATTATCTTCTAAAGACTGATTATACATTTTATGTTAATATTTTAAAACATCATAGGATCGTCTGTTAGCAAATAATGACGAATAATAATTCAAATTGTGATTTCCTTTCCTTTTATTTAAAAGTAGGGGGAAGTTGTGTGTTTTTGAAATGTTTTTGAAGCTATTTCATTATAATTTAAATCAAATATGTACCCCTCGCCCTTTCAAAATACAGTCGACTACGTCAGCAAGTTGCACTACTATCAAGGAGTACTGATTGCTTAAGTTGCACTTACTCTGATTATTTTCTTAGTGCTTAAGATTATACACTACATCAAATGGGGATACGATGAAGAGGCAGGCGAAAGTTCCTAAAAAAAGGCAGAAGAGAAAAAGGAAGGATAGTAAGATACATCCTAGAGCAAGGTAAATAGTTATAGTAAAATAGAAATGGGACCAAAAAGCTTGGAATGTGTACTTTCCTATTATCTTCTCCTTCCACATCGGAGCCATAGCGCTAATTATCGTCTATATTCCATATGTTTACTCTGCAGTCATGGGGTTTTTGCACTTTATTTGCTTTATAGTACTCATTATTCTCAATACTTGTATAAAGGACATCCCTGAGTAAGAAAAGTTTAGCAGAACCAAAGGTACACGCGTTGTTTGGGGAAGTAAGAATGCGTTAATTTAGTAATGTCTTTGTTCAATGTCATGCTTATCATTGGAGGACTGACTGGTGTGGCTTCAGTGTACACGAATTGATCTTTTAAGCAAATCTTGTGCAAATTTACGATGTAGTTATGATTGATTTTATTCATAAAGTTTTTAAGGAATTGCATCTAAAAGGATAATTGAAGGCTAGGTTAAGGTCAAAGGGCTTGTAGATGAATGAGACGGGCGATTGGTCTAGTGGTATGATTCCTGTTTAGGGTACAGGAGGTCCCGGGTTCAATTCCCGGATCGCCCCTTTTTATATTCCAAAAGCATAAAAAAATTAAAAACCAAGTAGAGGATGATGAAAGTCTTAATTCCAAAGAATTCTTAGCTTCTCTTACTTAATTAGTAGATGGAGAAGCTCCAACGATTGTTTTAATATTAGCTAACACTGATATCTAGCTTTCTCTAAGTCATCAGAATTGTTTTCACAATCTTTCAAGTGATTATAGCGAAAATCAACAGATTTCGGACATTTTATATGAAAATGAGTCAAATTAACAAAACCTGCAAGTCGCAACTTATCACTTTAACATATGTTTATTTTTTTTAAGAGTCTTAGTCAAAGCATAAATATTAGTTTAATAATAAAAACTATGAAATATTTGTTAAAGCATACTCTCAAACTATTCTTTCTGACAATAGTACTCATTTTCCTCTACTAAATTGGTTAGCCGAGCTACTTACATTTCGCCTCTCATTCCAACCAACCTCTTATCTAGAATCTCAAAGAGATAGCTAAAATATCAAACTAGACCCTGAATTCATCTATTTAACTGATCAAGGAAGCGCAATATGGGGAATTTAGGTTAGTCAAAAAGTTTCTTTGGCTCTATCACAACAAAATTTACTGGATCGTATTCTCATTGCTTGTGCTCATCTGTTACTACTAATACAGGAGTCGTGGCATCAAGACACCTCTGAAGACTAGTTCATAGATCCCTGCTTATAAATATGAAGAAGAAAAGCGAAAACTGACCAAAAGCTAAGTCGGTAAGCTGATTATTAGTCAAAAATATAAAGACTACGAAAGAAAGAAAAATGAAAAGCAGGTCTCTCCTGATGTTATAGAGGTAGAAAAAGAGGAAGATGAAGATTTCATCAAAGATTTGAAGGAGAACTAAGCAAAAATATTCCATAATTGATCTTTTGCTATCACCTTCATCTTTTATTCTTGTTCCTTTATCTATCGTATTGGTTTTAATGATAGGCTACTGAGAATATAAAAATTACTAATTAGTTAAGAATTTTATGAATACTAGACGAGGAATCATGGTCAAATTACTCTATTTTTAGTCTTCTTCTACAGAGTTTTCTTTTTGTTGAATTTTCCGCCTGAAAGCCTCTTCTCTGTAAATAATGAATCTGCTTTCCCATCTTTTAGAGCTTATAGATGAGGTTTTATGTATTCCTCAAGCTCGTTGGAACACTTGAAATAAACTGTTTCTGGCTGATTGTAAATCTTGCAGTTTCTGAAAATCTTCAAAATGTCGTCACAAAACTGTTATCTGTCTCTGTATTCAGAGTTGCCCAGTTTTTTTTAGATAGTCTTTAAATCGATTGGCTCTTTTACGACTAAGTTATAATCTGGAACATCATCCACAGACACTGGTTCTCTAAAAGGCCAAGAACTTGGATGTTTTTTCATGAGCTAAAGTACATTTTGGCACTACAAGAGAAAAGAAACTTCTTTTGTTTTTATGAGTTATTAGTGGTCTTGCCAAGTCCATCCACTTTCTTTGACTCCAGGAATATCCATAGGGTTTATCCTAAAGTATTATTACTCTCCTTGGGCATTTTTTCTCGTGAAAGGCTCTCCCACCATCTTTTCAAGCTTATAACCATCATATTTGTGATTATTGATGGAAAGCTCTTTAATTTTCTGAATAACGAATTACTTTTGTTTTTTAATGATGTCACTGATCTTTGAATAGTCTATGGTTGGATGCACAAAGCATTACATCATCGTTCCTCCTTCATAATCCTTGATATATCCTTTCCATCTTTCAGGAGGCATTCTGCATTCTTTACTAAAGCCTTGTTTTCTGAAGTAGCCCAGTGCAAGGTTGTCGGCATAGGTCATCAAGTACTCCACTTTTCTTCTCTGCATTTACTCTAAATTTCATTCACAATTACCTTTTAACTTATTCATGAGTCTGGTTCCAAAACCTTTGATTTGTTAGGTAGAAGTAATGGCGAGAAAAGCAATTTCAGCAAACCTTTATGCCTTAAATTCCCTAAAGCAAATTCCACCAACTACCTTGGTGTTGTTTTTCAAGATAATCATTGATTAATGGTTGCGATCAAACACTAGTTTCACAATGTATTCTTTAGGCATTTTAGGTAACTGCCTTGCAAAGATATTTTTGAGATCTAGCAAAAATTTGAGGTTTTCAGGGTTCTGATCATTGCGTATAACTTTGAAGATAATTTGGTTCTGAAGCTATTGCTCTTTGGCGGCAGTATCTCTGGCAACAAATCCAAGGCCAACATTCTAAATGATATAAAACGTACTTCTCCATGCATTCCCACGAAATTGTTGGGTTTCTCTTTCTCCTCTTCCATGCACACTTTAGCAAAATATTGTAGAGGTTATCAAATAGTTCTAAATATAAATCATCAAAAGAAAAGGCGGTCCTAGGGTAAAGATTTTGTTAATGAATTCTTAATTCAACTTTTTGTTAGCCTTACTACCTATAATTGCAATAGGTTTTTTAGATAAAATTGTTTTAGCTAAAGAAAAGGAAGAAATTTTCGTTTAAAAGGCCTAAAGCGGCTTTATTCGTAAACAAATTATAGATTTTGGTAGAAAAGAAAAATTCATAATTGTGCTCAACTATACTTATGCTTTTATCTCATTTGAGCTCAGAAAAGTCAAGAAAAATTCAATTTTTTAGGGCCTTGGTATTTCATTCTTCCATAAATATAGATTTTGCCCAACAAATCTAAGTATTTCCATTTTGTATTAAGGCCGATTAAAGAAACGAAGCATAGGTTTATCTGTTGTCAGTTCAAAGATAACAAAAATATGGGGCGAAAGAGAGGGAGTTTCAAGTTAACCGCTGGCCTAATAAGTTTATTAATTTTAATGATTAAAAATAATTTACAATAAGATTGACATATGCTGAGAAGAAACTTGCAAATTCCATTCTCTGAGTTGCAAAATACTCTAGATAAGAAAGCTTTGGACTGTTCTGTCTCAACTGAGGGTTCTAGTTCTCCAAGAGATTATGAGCCATGTAATTATGGCAAATCTTCCATAAGGAAGGATAAGGAAAAGTCGCAGCTTTGCAAGAAATACCTAGAAAATGGGTTTTGTCCATACGAAAAAAAGTGCAAATTTGCCCATGGCTCGCACTAGCTCCGCAAAAATCAGCAACCCAACTCCAAATATAAAACTAAGGAGTGCGGAGTTTACCTGTAAAAAGGGCACTGTATGTACGGATAGAGGTGCAATTTCATCCATACACATGCCTAACCTGCGCGAGAGATAGGAACTGGAGACGCAGGATGGCAGTAAATAAGAGCGGAAGGAAGATTTCAATCCCGTCTACTTACTCTATTGAATCTCTCCTGAGCTTCTATAACTTGATTATATTTCTGACATTATTTCCTCTTCTTTGACCTCTACTGGCAAATTTCATGCACAGCCTTTTATTTCCAGCAACTAAAACAGCGATTTGCAATCCTATAAGATAAAGTTGCGGTTTATATTGACATCCACCGAAAGTTATAGTTTGCTTTCGGTTTATATAATATATACTATGAATGCGAGAGATTCTAATCAATAATAAACAACGACTATGACCAAAATAATCATAATCGAATGCATGGATTTGAATTTCAGTCAAAGTTTTGAAGTAGACATGCCCTATTACTCCCATACTCGCGAACTCGACCTCGGATATTCACTTCATAATCTCCTCGAAAATAGTAATCTTCAGTTTATTTAGCTTTGCATTACAATACGCAGTTGCAGATTTTCTACTTTCATCCCATAGAGCAACTTTTTTAATATGCCGGCATTTATCCTTTCAAGTATCCTCTCCTTATTGGTGAGGATTTTATCGCTGAACAAGAGATTTCTATCAGAATGAGGAGATTGAATGTTGAATCTGAGCAAATTTTACCTGTTCCGAAAGAGGAAAAGGAGGAAAAGGAAAAAAGAAAGAGAGGGGGCTCCAGAACTATAAGATAAGTGTTATAAAAAGTATCAGAGTGGAGATCAATTAGCCAGAAGAACACAAAAATCAATTTGTAGTAGGGAGCCAAAATGGTCGGCATCCCAAAGAAAACACTGGACGACTATTATGCTCATATAAAGCTAGGTTCTTAATTCAATTTCGATTTTTAGCAAAACCTTGATCAAAACATAGGGGTATTGAGAAGCTTTGTGAAACAAAAAAATTTAAAGAAAAAGTAGTAATTCAACGATTTATAGTTTTTAAACCACATACTAAAGGTATAAGATGAAGATAGCCCTTAATAGTAGGAGTAGGAGGAATGAGCACAATTAGCCCCTTTATAAATCATATTTATCTAATAAAAGCAAAACTAAACAGTAGTATTAAAGTGTAGCATTTTAAAGTTTTACATTTCATAGTATAATTAGCAAATTATTTGCTTTTTACTCACTTATTTTGCCTTCCTTGCTGCTGCTTTTCCTGGGTTTTTTGTAAATTGACCACTTGAGAAATTGCTGATAAATAAATTTTTCAGATAATTATAGACAAATCAGAAATGAGATTGCTGTTCATTTCTCTTCAGAGTATAGCAAATCATAGATTGGAGTCTTCTTATTAATGGTGTTCTTTCTCCTTGAAAGTTAAATAGCTGTTCATTTTAAAGAATGTCTGGAATACATTAGTAGTATCTTTTAAAATGGCAGAGGAATTCATATCTTGTGGAAGCTTTAACTAATTATCATCGCGAATGTTTTGGTGAAACACGGCCTCCTATTCAGTTATTGGCTACTTTAGTAATAATTATCCAGTGTTTTCTATGGCAAAATCGAGCAGTTTGAATGCAGCAAACAATCTGTCTTGGTTTTCTTTCTTAAGTGAAAAAATGGGATGGAGCGTCTGATAGGTTTCTCTGAAATTCTGCTCCACATCTTGCAAGTGCTTTTACTCATTATTGAACTTTTAAGGGTGAAAGTAGTCTAAAAAGCGGTCAACTGGTAGCAAAAGATAAACGATCCCTGTAGCTAACATGATAAGAGATGTCACGTTATAGGAATCTCGGATTTGAGAGTCGAAGATAATTTCTCCTACTGGCTTGCAAATCAGTGTGAAATCAAGTAGTTTCATAGCGTAAATTGAGAGTTCTCCAGCAATGTTTGAGTTTACGCTCGATCTTCTGAGTAAATTGTACTTATCCACCCAGTAATAAAGGCAAAGTCCAATCATAGACAAGACGCCGCCTAGGGGAATCAAAGAGGAGTAGAGAAAGGTAAACCACATGATTTACAGTATTTCGGCATATCTTTTACCCATATTATATTGCATATCCTCCATAATTTTGTTTGCCTCTCTTTGGGTCAAATCTTTTCTTCCGTAGTTTAATTTTCTTCTGATCAAGACATGCATATGCCAAGGGTTTATGAGCCAAATAAGTGGGACAAAGAAAGCATTCATGATGAACATGACAGTCTCTTCTTCGATAACACCGTAAGGATGACTGTAAAAGTTTCCGAACTTTATATCTTAGACTGCGAGGGTCATTAAGGCAGTTGTGAAGAAGAGGCCTACTGAATACTTCATGGCGAAGTGGAATTACTCTTGAGCTGTTGTTTAATGCATCTAGAAGTCACATATTTTATGAAGAACCAAGCCCATCACGAATTTATTGAACAATATTACTGAAATGATTGCTAAGTAAACGATAAATATAGCCACTCCGAAAGAACTTTGGTGCTAGCTGTCTTCTAAGGATGCTTAAGATGCGTGCTAAATTAGAAAAGACTTTTAAGACAGAGTTAGGAAGAAGATGATTGTGATTACTCCAAGGAAGATAAAAGTCATTATCCATCCCATGATCATTCGAATAAGTCTTTTGTGGTTAGGATAATTTATATGCTCCCAGTTGATTTATTTGGGCTCAGGCGCTTACTCTATGCTAATTAGACATTCTTCTTCAGGCAGGATTTGAAAGTGTTCTCTCAGTTTCTATTCGCTGATTTACTCAAACTTTTCTAGAATGAAGCATTTGTCATCCTAAGTCTCACAAGAAAAAATGAGTTTTTCTGCTACAACCTCATCTCTCTCTTCAAGCTACAACTAATGGTCACAGTATTCTTAGAGCTTCTTTTGCCTTTTCTCCAGCTTTTTCTAAAGCTACTTTATCTTTTTTTAATTTTCGTCCGATTAAGGAAGCTGCATTACCTCTTTCATTTATTAAATGACCTTGTTGCATTTCTACTACATCTCGTAAAAGGCTTCATACTCCGGCAAAAAGGTGATGTGGTAAGGGGTTTTATCGAAGCATTTATCCAAAAACCTTATGAGGTTCTTTTTGGTCCCTTTTCTCTTTGGCAAGTCGTGAACGATCAAGGAATAATCAGAAAGTGAACATGTTCTTTAATCGTAGTAATTTCTAGTTTTAATTATAAGATCTCTAATATAAATAAGAAGGCAGAGCTGGACTAAGAATGAAAGAACTCTTACCACAATTTCTTCGCCATTGACTGTTTTTTGTATTCTAGCTAATTCGACCATTATGCTTGTGCAGCCATTTTCGATCTAGTTACAAAGATCAGCCCTTTGACTTATTGACCAGTAAAGTTAAATGCCATTATAGCTACAATCTGTCATTAACAGGAGTAATATACAGTACTTTAAGAATACATAGAAGAGAGGGAACCCGAATCCGAGAAATTAAAGCTATTTAGAATTCTAGCAAAGTGGGGCAGGGTCTTTATGAATGATGTTGAGGCAGCAAGGGCAAATAAGTATATCGTTCATAGGCTTTTAGTGGTCATGAATGCCAGGCCTTGTGGAACTCCCATGAACCTAGGCTGCTTGCCAGTCAGGATTCAACTTTGATAGAGACATTTCTATGTTTTCGAAACTAAATCGATTTATAATAGGAAGAAATAACACAAAATATAAGTACGAAATAATTCATTTGGAAAAAGGTAAACCTGGGTTATGGCAAATTTGTCAGAAAACGTGGCAACCCAATTCGTAAAATAAAATATAATCTATTCTTAGTTTTATATTCCAGTCTGTAGATTTTAAAGTAATCTAGCATTTAAGCTATGAAATGCTAGGCCACTATTTTTGAATTTAGGCCTCAAAAACTAGCTAATTCTAACTTCGTTAAAAGGTATATGCAGCTTTTTGAAGCAAGTACGGATCGGATAAATTATAGGCTAAGAATAGTTTCCATGCCTACTTACAATTAGCTTATAATATTAAATGCATCATTAACTGTTTGTGATCTCAGTCAGCATATTCTATTTCCATATTCCTTCAATGATCTCTCCATTTATGCAGTGGTATCTACCCATCCCGTTTACGCAGTCATCTGAAAATTCGCCTTAGAAGATCTAGCCGTTTGTTAGGTATAGTTTTCCATTTCCGGATTTGTTGTCTAAGCTGAATTCACCTGAATAAACACTAAAGTACCTTCGTATTTGATCCAGAACTATTAGACTTCGTTCATGTTTGAGAAATCATAGCCTTCGTTCAAAGGTTGAGGGTTTTAATTGTATAGTACTCCTTTACCCTGGAATTGGTCATTATACCACTATCCTTTGTATGCTGGAAAATTCTAAGCATAGTAAAGGATCCCATTTCCGTTCATTTTGTCCTATTTGAACTCACCTTAGTAATAAGCACCATCTTCAAACATCAGTTTCCCTTTGCCATGCTTTTTGCCCTTTAAAAGTGTTCCTTCATATCTTCTGCCATCTTCATACGTTTAAACAATGAAGACTAGTTAGCTAGAGTTCTTTTTCACCATGGGCTTTTCTGTTATCTGTTCCTCTACCTTCTTCGTAAAGCTAACCCTCTTTTATTAAAGCTATAAAGGCTGGGTGCTGGAAAAAGGTTTAACTTTATTTCTAACGGATTGGGTTATGGCAGCCTTTGATTATGTATCAAAATTTTTGATTGAATTTAAAATGGACTGTGTTTGAGGATACATATAAGTGTATTTCTAAGGTTAGTAAAAGGCGCTTTGTTTAAGTTTCCCTATATCTTCTAGATCCTTCTTAATCATTTAAAGTAACTTAGGATCAGTGTAGAGATAGTTTTATTTAGGGTTGGGTTGATTTTTAGGAGTTGTCAATGACAAAGTCCCATCTTATTGTCTTGGTTGCTATAATTTGTAAGAAGATAGTTCATTTGGAATAGTTATTTATCTTTCTTTTGTTTTGTAGTGTTTTTCAGCTGAAACTCTTGGTTTCTCTTCTGTGTTATTGGGTTTTTAAAAGTTGTTACACTTTTCGCTTAACGGAGGATCCTGCTTAATTTCACAAGCTTAGTTTTGTTTACCTTTTGATATATTGAGGCTTCTTTTTTACTATAACTATTT
>Ga0316217_10007206_pt1 | contig 10712 bp, 9 predicted proteins | sample 1anoAmetaG_FD_203633 | JGI IMG/M metagenome (GOLD analysis project Ga0316217, IMG submission 203633) | Freshwater microbial communities from Trout Bog Lake, Wisconsin, USA - 1anoA | ecosystem: Environmental > Aquatic > Freshwater > Lake > Hypolimnion/Profundal zone | place: USA: Wisconsin... | reverse complement strand
ATGTCAACCCGGGGGCGAGCCGCCCGCGCTCCTGCCGCAACGCAAAAACCGCCCCGCGATTTGCCGCGGGGCGGTTGGCTTTCCTTTCTATTTCTGCGCGCAAAACTTATTCGCTCACCGTGATTTGTTTCGGTTTAGACTCCTCCGCCTTGGGCAGCGTGACGGTGAGAACACCGTCTTTGTAAGCGGCCTTCACTTTGTCGCCGGCCACGGCGGTCGGAAGCGTTAGCACCCGGGAGAATCTCCCGTAATAACGCTCCTGCCGATGGACCTCGGTGCCTTCGTTTATTTTCTCCGCCGCCCGTTCGCCGGCAATGACCAGTGCGCCATCTTGGATCGAGACTTCAATGTCCTCGCGCCTCATGCCCGGCAGTTCCACGCGGATGGTGAAGCCGTCCTTGTCCTCGTGGACATCCAGCGCCGGCGCCCACGCCTGCAAGGGCGATTCAAAGAGCCGGTCCAGTTCATCCTGCAAATTCGCCAGTCGGCCGAAAGTCGGCCACGCCAGCCCGGGTCGTGTATATTGCATCAGTTTCATGTTTATCCTTTGGTTTGTCGTTTGTCTGCTGTGCCAATCAGTGTTTAATTAATGGTTAATGGTTAATCACTTCAGTTCCACGACGCCTATTTAGCTTTGACTATGCCAACGGTATATCCGATGGAAAATGCTGGGAAATCAATGCTTTTCAACGTATTAAGACTCGGCTTGGCCTGCGCCGGTGTTGACTTTTGGCACACTCCGTTGTGCCACCGCCTGAAGTAGTTGCCACAATGGCACAGTTGTCTCAGCCGCTCTGAGGCGCATGGACCAAGTTCCCACCGTGGAAGTCCCTCGCGAGCTCACTTTGACTTGGCCAACGTCAACCTGTGCTGATGGCCACCGCCGTTGCAAAGCCCCCGAGGTCTTCCCCAATCCATCAGGGCTGACAAATGGTAGTCGGTGGTCGCAGCCAGACGGAGACCTACGGCTGGTATCCGCAAATGGATCCGCACCACGGTGAGTTAGGTCATGGTTGGGGTAATTACCCAAGGTAACTCCTCCCGCCTGCGTTGCACTACGGCGAGGCAAGTCGTTGCAACCCCGGGCTGGATGATCGAATCCCGCTGGGATTCAAGCTCGGAATTTCCCAAAGGCATTAGGGTTAACACCCACCCCGGCCGTTCAATCGGGCAGCCAGACCAGTGATTCGGTTGCGCCGCGGTTTTCGCGGGTGTAATTGGGTACGGCCAGCAGCGGGCTGCCCCCGCTCCACTTGCCCTTGATGGTCAGCACGCCGCCCAGCAAATCGCTCCGCCATTCGGTGGTGAGCGATTTCAAGTTCGGCGCCAGTTTCAGGTCCGGCTGGTCGGTGCGCTCGGCGTTATAAATCAGCGGACCATAGCGCAGCGCAAGGCGGCCGCGATCCGCCGCGATATGTTCATCGGCTTTCACCACCTGGATTTCCATCGGCAATACCAGGTCAATCGTATCCCCGGCCTGCCATTTGCGCGTGATGGCGGCATAGCCGTTTTCGATCTTGGGCACAATGGCGGCGCCATTCACGGCTAGGGATTTCAGTCCGCTGACCGGCGGCGCGGGGGTGTACAGCTCGCTCGTGGTGCGGTTGGGCACCCGCACAAACACAGTGAATTTCGCCGGCTGTGCCGGATTGACCGTGAGGGCGATATGGCCACTCCACGGGTAATCGGTTTTCTGGGCCATTTCCACCTCTGTGCCGGCCACGCGCCCGACCCGAACCGTGCTACCGATAAACAGATTCACATAGACGCCGTCTGCACTCCGGGCATAGGTCCAGGTGGGGATCATCAGCAGCGTGCGCGGGATGTTGCCCACACAGCAGGGACAGACGTGCCAGTCGTAGCGCGACTTATCCTCCGCCAGCGGGTTGTCGTAATAGAAATTCTTGCCGTCCAAATCCGTGGAACCAAGCAGCGCGTTATATAGGGTTTCCTCGTACAGGTCGGCATATTTGGCGTCGTGATAGGCCAGGTTCATCTTGTATTGGAAGAAAACCAGGCCGCAACTGGAGCAGGACTCGCAGTAGGCTTCGTTCCGCAGGGAATAATTCGCGCCAAAGCCCTCGGAGGTTTCGCCGCTGCCGATGCCGCCGGTGACGTAGTATTTTTTGTTGATGAGGTTGTCCCACAGCGACAACACGGCGCTCTGATAATCCACATCGTGCGTTTCGGCCGCGACATCCGACATGCCGGAAAAGAGATAGGAGGCGCGCACTGCATGGCCGACGGCCTCGTATTGCTGCTGGACGGGCACCCGGCTCTGGTCGTAATCGCTGCCGTTGCGCCGGCAATCGAGCAAGAACTTCGCAAGCGCGATGTAACTGTCGCCGTGGCCGCCGCCCTCCACGTCGTTCACAAACCGGCCAAAGCGCACGAGGGCTTGCTCCATTTCCTCGTGGCCATCATACCATTCTTTTTTCCCCGGCCCGAGATTGGCCACCCAGCAATCGGCCAGCTTCTTGGCGGCATTGTAGAGCCGTTTGTCCGAGCCGCCGGTCAGCGTGTAATGATTGATGGCCGACTCGATGAAATAGCCTCCGACGTAGCCTTCATGATTGCCGCGCTGCGCAGGGTTCCAACGGGTCGGCCATTGCCGGCGGTCGGCCAGGGTATAGGCGGTTTGCAGATAGCCGTCCGGCTCCTGCGCGGCGAGGATTTTGGGAATCCAATCCTCCAGGGTCGCCTTCAGCTTCGACTGTGCGGCGAGGAGGTCGGGGTCGCTCTGCGGATCCACCATCAAGGCGATGCAGATGGACTCGACCGTCTGGTGTACCCATGCATTGGCGAACACGTAACCTCGTTGCGGCGCGTGCGGTTCGCCGCGCAACGCCTTCGCCGCCTCAATGAAGTTGTCAATGCCGCCATCGCCGTGATTGCGCGCGATATTCGTGCGGTTGATCTCGTCAATGCAATGGGGAATCCAGTTTACGATGAGCGATTTGGCCTTGGCGTTCCACAGCGGACTGTTGATCTTGTAGGGTGTCGTATAGACCACCTCCAGCCGCCGGGCCGGCGGCGGCGTGGCCACCTTGACTTTCAGCGTGGCCGAGGCACTCAACGCGCCCTTGCCCGCAGTCAGCTTCAATACGTAATCGCCCGGTTGGGAAAAGGTGGCCGTGGTGATATTCGTGTGCGCGTCGCCAAAGCTGACCCGGCCCGGTCCCGCGTCCTTGCTCCACGTGACTTTGGCCGATTTATTGGCTTTCAAGAATTTTACCGCCCCGGACAAATATGTTTTGCCATCCAGCATCACGTCGCGATCCACGCCGGCATTCACGCGGGGTGGAAACTCCGGCGACTTGCCCGAATCCAAAACCCGCCACTCCAAAACGCCCGTGGAGAAATTTTCGCGGCCCGCCATTCCCAGCTTCAATTTCGTCGTGGTGACTTCGGGGAAAGTGGTCATGTTGAATTTGTCAGCTTCGACACCCAGGCCGCTGGCATTGGTGATTTCCACAAAACTTCTCCCGTCCCAAAAGGCCACGCGGCACGCTTGCGGCAGGCGCACGCCCTGGTGGTCGTCCCACCAATACACCTCGATTTGCCTGGTGCTGACGGGTTGGCTCCAATCGTATTCCACCCACTGCGTGCCGGTTTGCGGCCAGTTCCCGTAGGAGCCGCGCCGGTTGTCGCGCGAATTGCGCGGCGTGAAACCGTCATTCAGCGCCGCCACCGAGGTGTCGCCCGAAACGTACGACGCCGACGCGGTGGCGACCAAGGCAAGATTGACCGGGGCGGCTTCCTGTGCGGGTAGGCGGAAGGTGATAATCGTCGCCGCAACCAATAGGCACAGGGCCGGCCGCGCGGCGGCGAAAACCGGGGTGATATTTGTCGGCGCATGAACTGGATTCATGGATTCATATTCAACCAACCGGCGGGGCAAGACAAGTTCTGATCCTGACGGTCAGGGGCAACGAGACCTCGGTTGATCCCGCCAGCGAGAGCGGTTGGCTCCGCCGAAATAGATTTTGCGAATTGAGTCGCGCCGGGCAAATCGCTAAATTTTGCCGCAATGAATTTATCCGTCCAAATCGGCAAACTGCGGATGCAAAACCCGGTGACGGTGGCCTCGGGCACCTTCGGCTACGGCGCGGAATACGCGCAGCTCGTGGATGTGAACCAGCTTGGCGCAGTTACGGTGAAGGGCATCCGGCTGCATCCCGTGCCGGGCAATCCCACGCCCCGCACCGCCGAAACCGCCAGCGGCATGCTGAACGCCATCGGCCTCCAAGGGCCGGGCGTGGACGGCTTCATCAAGAAATACTGGCCGTTCCTCAAGGGACTGAAAGTGCCCACGATCATCAACATCTGGGGCACGACGGTGGAGGAATATGCCGAGGTGGCGCGGCGGTTCGACGCGCTCGGCGGGGTCGGCGCGCTGGAGCTAAACGTGTCCTGCCCGAACATCAAGCAAGGCGGCGCGCAATTTGGCACGGACTGCACCCTGCTGGCGCAAGTCGTCGCCGCCTGCCGCCAGGCTACCACGCTGCCGCTCATCACCAAAATGAGTCCGAATGTGCCCAATATCGCGCCCCTGGCCAAGGCGGCGGAAGATGCCGGCAGCGACGCGCTGGCCGTGACCAACAGTTTTCCGGCGATGGCCATTGATATCCGCACTCGCAAGCCGAAGCTGGCGAACATCACCGGCGGACTCACCGGCCCCGCCATCAAGCCGATTGCCATCAAGCTCGTCTGGGAGGCGGCCAAGGCCGTGAAGATTCCCATCATTGGCATGGGCGGCATCCAGAATGCGGACGACGCGGTGGAATTTCTGATGGCCGGCGCCACCGCCGTGGCCGTGGGCACGGCGAATTTCTACGAACCGCAGACGGCCTTGCAAGTCATCGCCGGCCTCCGCGAATACCTGGCCGAAAATAAGCTCTCAGACGTGCGCGAGCTCACCGGCAGCGTGCTGACCAAGAAGTGAGATGTTTGAGCACCACACCAAGCCGTTGCTGCCGCGCAAAGTTTACTACTGGCGGCTCGCGCGCAGCGCGGGCTTGGGTGGGATCATCATTGCCGTTTCGCTGGGCATGGGGATGACCGGCTATCACGTTTTTGAAAAGCTGCCGTGGATTGACGCCTTCTTGAACGCCGCGATGATTCTTTCGGGTATGGGGCCGGTCGCGACGCTGCAAACCGAGGCCGGGAAGATCTTTGCCGGCTGTTACGCGCTTTTCAGCGGCATCGCGTTGATCACGATCGTAGGAATCATCCTCGCCCCCGTGGTGCATCGCTTCCTGCACAAGTTTCACCTGGAAGACGAAGGGCGGGACGGGAAATAACGCCAGTGACATCTGGTGAGTTCTGTTTTTACACGAAGGTGGCGAATTATTATTCTTGGCCGATGCAAATTGCCTTCAAGAAGTACCACGCGCTGGGCAATGATTACATCGTCATTGACCCGAAAAATCTTGGCGCGCCGCTGACCACGGAACAGGTCAAAACGATTTGTCACCGCAATTTCGGCGTGGGCTCGGACGGGATTTTGCTCGGACCACTGCCCGCCCCGAGCGCCAAATGCGCGCTCAAGATCTATAATCCGGACGGCAGCCTCGCCGAAAAGAGCGGCAATGGCCTGCGGATCTTTTCGCGCTTTCTTTGGGACACAAAATTCGTTGGCAACGACGAGTTTGCCATCCAAACCGACGGCGGAGTGGTGCGCTCGACGGTGTTCGACGGCGGCAAGATGGTGCGCGTGGAAATGGGGAAGGTGAGTTTTGCGAGCGATAAGATTCCCGTGACCGGACCGGCGCGCGAAGTGATCAATGAAAAAATCTCGGCCGGCGGACGCGAGTTTACGTTTTGCGCCGCGACCATCGGCAATCCGCATTGCGTGCTGCCGCTGCCGGAAATCAGCGCCAGGCTGGCGCAGGAGTTCGGGCCGCTGCTGGAGGCGCATCCGAATTTTCCGCGCAAGACGAACGTGCAATTCCTGAAAGTGCTGGATCGGGCCAATATCCAGATCGAGATTTGGGAACGCGGCGCGGGCTACACGCTGGCTAGCGGCAGCAGCAGCAGCGCCGCGGCCGCCGTGGCCCACAAGCTCGGCCGGGTGGACCGGAAGGTCGCTGTGCATTGTCCGGGCGGGATTATCCAGATCGAAATTCGGGATGGGTTTGACATCTTAATGACGGGCAGCGTGACGAAGGTTTCCGAGGGCGTCATCAGTCCGGAAATCTTCGACGCGCAGCATTGACCGGGGAATGCCGTGGGAACGAATTTGCACGCTGCAGCGGCAGCAATACCGCGCGCGGAGCTTACCCTTCGAGTATCGCCATCGCCGTGGCGTAATGTTCGGTATGGCTCAACGTGACGTGCAAGTGCTTGGCGCCGCGGGCTGCGAATAATTCCTGTCCCTTGCCGTGCAGCCCCCCCCAAACTTAGACCACCGGCTACCCCGCCACCGCAAAAAGGATTAACCGCCGCTACCACTTCAGAAAAATCGAAGATGCGCGCTAGCCGATTGGGAGCGTGAAAATGCGCTGGCAATTGGCAACCAAACAGCGATGATTAAATCAAATGTGTTACCAGAAAATTCCCGTTAATTTAGCCTTGGCGGCCTGGCTTCTGGCCAATCCCCTGGCTAGCGCCGCTGATTCCGGCGTCCTGCCGATTGAACGAGTCAAACCGCCGCTGCCCGTTATTCCGTCACGCACATTTGCCCTGACTGATTTTGGCGCCGTGGGCAACGGAACCACCCTGAACACCGAAGCCTTCAAAAATGCGATTGTCGCGATTGCCAAAGCCGGCGGCGGCAGACTGGTCGTGCCCAAGGGTGTTTTTTGCACCGGCCCCTTCAAGCTCTGTTCCTGTCTCGACTTGCACCTCGGCGCCGGTGCGGTCATCAAGGCGCCCGAGACGTTTGAAGCCTTGGGCCTGCCGTCCCCGACAAATTTCAACTCCCAGGCTGAAGCCAGCGCCCACTTCCATGTCCCGGATCCGTTAATCAGCGGCGAGGGACTCCACGACGTGGCAATTACCGGCGAGGGAACCATTGATGGCAGCGGCCAGCACTGGTGGGATTGGTCGCAACGCGCCGCGCGCAGCGCCGCCAAAACCAACGCGGCACGCATCGTTTATCACCGGCCCAATCTGATTGTGATTAATGGCTGTGAGCGGCTGCGCGTCGCGGATGTGACCCTCTCCAATTCGTCCATGTTCCATCTGGTCCCCCAAAACGTCACCAATCTCACCGTTGAACGCATAAAAGTCCGCGCTCCATTTGACGCGCCGAACACGGATGCCATAGACCCCGGCCCAGGGGTCAATTTTTGGATCCACGACTGTGACCTTGACACGGGCGATGACGATATCGTGATTAAAACCGGCGGTTCAAATATTTTGATCGAGAACAACACGATCAAGCATGGACATGGCATCTGCATCGGTTCCGGCACCACCGCCGGCGTTCACGACATGCTCGTCCGCCATTGCTCGCTTGAAGGCGCCGACCGAGGCATTCGCCTCAAATCCATGCGCGGCGCGGGTGGCTTGGTGGAAAACATCCGCTACACCGACATCACCATGAAAAATGTCCGGGATGCGTTTATTCTTCAACTGGACTATGTGGATAATAATAATCCAAATTTCAAGGGAAACCCCCTAAAAATTCCCACGTTTCGCAACATTGTCTTCGACCATATTAATGTAACCGGTGCGCTTCACGCCGGAATGATCCATGGCATTCCCGAAAGCCGCATCACCGGCATCAAATTCAGCGACATCACGATTACCGCCGAAAAAGATTTTGATATTCGATACGCCGATGAGCCGGTGTTTGAACGGGTGACCCGCACCATTAAGCCCGGCGTTGCCCCGCCACAGATTCCCGGGGAACATTAGTGCTCGCGCCACTCCCGCAGCTTCACCACCGTCAGGTCCCGGTTCGCCGCCGCCGTCCCCCCCAGCCTCAGCGCCGCCTCACGGCGAGCGAGCTGTCCGGGGGTGCTGGGCTGATTGGCAGCGTCAAGCCGATTCGCCTGGCGATTGTGCCGTGACAGAAAAAGACCGCTGGCGGATGGCCAGCGGGCTTGTTTGGGCGGTAGGTGGTCAGCAGGTCATGTAGCGGCGATGGACTTTGAGATTCTTGTTTCGCACAAAACCTTTGACAGAAATTCGCAAGTGCGCTTTCATAAATGTATGGTGCCAACCGGACTGCAAAATTCGCTCATGCACGGCCTCGTGCCTGGCCAGTTGTTCAATCACAGTTAGGCGACTTTGTGATCATGAGCACGCAAACAGACAATTTGGATGGTCTTCAGACCTGCAAGCAGTGCGGAGCGCGCGTGACATTTGATCGTGATGGTTTCTGTCCAGTTTGTTTGACTCGGCCATGCGTTGAGTCCGAAATTCCGGTGGCGATTGAGGATTCCATCCGGCAGATTTTACTGCATGATTGGTGTCCTATCGGTGGTGTGCCAGACAATGAGTGGGATGCTTACATCGAGCCACTTTATCGGATTTTGGTTGGGAGCCGTTCGGAACAGGAGCTTTGTGAGTATCTTTTTCGGACAGCCCGTGACACCATTGGCGTCGCCAGCGACACGGTTGAGCATTTCGAGTTGGGGCGGCCAGTAGCGCGTAAACTGCTGGAGCTTGAGTAAGATTACGATCCAGTCCAACCATTCCCCGGAGCACCCGCCGTTTGCGCCTGTCCGTCCGCTTTCGCGGCTCGCAGCGGGAATCCGGCGGTGCTTGGGTCGTTGGCCAATAATCTGACGTATGGGCTATTACACCCGCGTTCTCACTACGCAGGCCGAGTGCATTCCAATTCCGGCGCTTGCCAAGGCGCTTGAGGCGGAGAGCTGCCGTGCAATCATGCAGACCGACGATGACCCGAAGAACTGGGAACAGGCAGTGCTTACGCTTCCTGGAGGGCCAGAAATTGTCGCAATGGAGCGGAACATGGTCACCGACGGTTCCCTTGGAAACGAAGAGCTTCAAGAATTCCGAGAAGAGCTTGATGGCACCTTCCCCAAGAGCGGTGCAAGCTGGCTCCGGGAGTTTTTGCCGCGGGTCCGCTGCATTTACGCCTTTCAGCATTTGTCAGGCACCGAGAAGAAGACCGGCTTCTCGGCGCTGAGCGTTGTTCGCAATGCCCTATGGAGTGCTGCGCCAGCGATTTTGCAGGCGGATGGCGAAGGTTTCTCAAATGAGGATGGATATCACATCCTGTGGCAGTTTTCAGAATCAGTTTCTGGCAATTGGTGGATGGGCGTGCTGGAGAATGGGAAGTGGGTGCATTTTCAGATGGACCTGGGGAATCCTCAACACCGTAGCGCCTTTTTGGCTGGAGAAGTGCCTGCAGGAGTAAAACGGGCATGAACCAAAAGCCCAACCTTCTTCCCCCGGAGCCATTTCCCCGGAGCCAACCGCCGTTGGCGCCAACAATCCCTCTCCGCAGTCGGCGGTGGCTCACGTCATGGTCTAGCCGACTTCGCACGCGATGAGTGATTCTCGAGCAGTCCAGACGCCGAAGACGCAGCCTGCTTCTGCTGGCGGACCGCCGCGACCGCCCAAGAAGCCCGCGCGCGGTCTTGGCAACGAGTTTCCTGATGACTACTTCGGAAAGGTGAATGTGGTCGACCTGCAGGCGCAGGACCGCTGGCAGGCCATCGAGGAGCTCATGAATCACCTCGTGGACACTCACAAGATTCAGTCTCCGCATAGGGACTTAATCGCCGAGAGTATCAGAAAGCGTGAGTTGTCGATGAGCACAGGTATCGGGTTTGGCATAAGCATTCCCCATGCCTCCACGACATTGGTATCTGAAATGGTGGCGGTAGTCGGGCGTTCCCGAAAGGGAATTCAGTTTGATGCCCTCGACAGCAAGCCAGTCCATTTGGTGTTCTTGTTTTTGGTGCCAGCAGGCGAGTTCCAGAAGCATGTCCACGCGCTTGCGAATGTCGCGAAGTTGCTTCAGCGGCAGGACTTCCGCGACGGGTTGTCGGATCGTTTCATGTAGGGTATGAAGAAATCGCTGAAACGCGTTATGACCAGCGGTCCGACTTCAAACATGCCATCATCTCGTCAGATCATTGCGGCACAAAAATAAACCCGTTCGTCTGCGCTTTCACCACCAGCCCGAAGCGCGCCCCGGTCGCGTTGGTGAAGATGCCTTGCGCTTGCGCCAGCCCCTGGATTGCGCCCAGCAACAGCCCGGACATGGACGTCATGCTGATATTCGTCCCGCCGCCCAATCCAGTGACCGCGTGCCAATCCTGCGCCATCGGCCCAAACTCTGTCCCGCTGGCCGGCATTGAGCGATGGTTGGATGTTTGCCGTCGTCCCTCCGGGACGAAAAGGAAACGATGGGGGCTGGGCCCGGCACTGGCGTGCCTGGCGTGGTGCACAATCAAAGGGAAGGCAAAATTTGCCGGTTTCTGGGCAGCCTTTCTTACCCCTTGTGCATGACCCATTATGTGCTGGTCTGTTTTTACGTGGCATGGATAAGCAACCACAGCGGCATTACGCCATCCCAGGCTTGGCCAAAAGTGTTGCTTGCATTTACACGTGCTCGCCCAATGGTTATCCTTGGCGGATGCAAGTTGCTTTCATGAAATATCACGCGCTGGGCAATGATTACATCGTCATTGACCCGAAAAATCTTGGCGCGCCGCTGACCACGGAACAGGTCAAAACGATTTGTCACCGCAATTTCGGCGTGGGCTCGGACGGGATTTTGCTCGGAC
>Ga0316217_10007205_pt1 | contig 10712 bp, 1 predicted proteins | sample 1anoAmetaG_FD_203633 | JGI IMG/M metagenome (GOLD analysis project Ga0316217, IMG submission 203633) | Freshwater microbial communities from Trout Bog Lake, Wisconsin, USA - 1anoA | ecosystem: Environmental > Aquatic > Freshwater > Lake > Hypolimnion/Profundal zone | place: USA: Wisconsin... | reverse complement strand
ATAACCCAAATAATGATATGTCGGCTGTTTATATCTAACGATAATATAATTTTACTTATAAGGAATCATTTGAACCTTTAATAGTCGTCTAGGCTTATCAAAATCGCCTAAAGGTACCTCCTTCCAACCACTAAACCATCGATTTCCAGCGATTAGCAAGCTTTCTTATAGGATTCAAACAAAACCACTGCTTCTCCACTTTTACGTCCATCTTTGTGTCCCATTTTCACTGATTACATCAAAGGATAGTGCCTTTTAAGCAAATCTAAGACATCTCTCTCATTGTAAGTAAAGGGTAAGCCTCTTATCCTCAAGCCAGTTATGTTCCTGTCCTAGATTTCATAAGTCCTTCGTCTGTTAGATGGAAAAGCACCAAACAGCTTTTAGAATCTCTTGGCAGAAGAGATATCTCTGGAGCGATTTTGTGACTTTGAGGAAGAATTCGAACTTTTGCTTGAACTGTAACTAGAACGACTTCTTCCTCTTCGTTTATTTATTAATCTTTCCTAGAATCTAGTTGGAAGTGTTTAGTTCTTTGAGTAATTGGAAAAGGTTTTTCCAAATTTTTTGATGTTTTCATCAGTTATGGTGTACTTAAGTCTGCAGATCTATAGCTATCGCTTCTAAACCTCCTTGATTTCAATGTATCTGCATCCTACCCTGCACCTGTCTTTCTCCAAAATCTACTTTCTTAGAAAAGCTGGGCTTTTCAGAAAAACCATCCCATTAAAAACATTGTTTTGAATGACAAAAAAGATCTAAATATCTTCTCTATGTCTTTTGCCTTGAACCAGCAAATGCGCTATCTCAGCAGACCTGATTTGGAAAGGCCATCCAACAGTTTTGAAGTAGATTTCTTATTCTTACTCAGATTATTCGGAAGGTGCAGTGGGAGAGTCCTTTGCGAAAAGTGTTCCTAAGTCTATCATCCTCAGGATTATGGCTTAGATCAATTAAAAGTCTGTTTCTGCATTGGTCATTTCGAAAAATCTATATAATTCTGTAAGTACTCTTAGATTTACTCAAGTTTTGTGGCCTTCTGGTTGTAGTTCGTGCAGAAAACTTTGAGGAGATCAATGTTGTTTTTGAAGACAAATGGCATAATCAGGTTGCGGCGTTGGAACTCTTCCTTTATGATGCTCTAGAAGAAACTTATGCTCTTAGACACCATAAAAACATTTTTTAGCTTCAAAGCCTAGGCATTCACGAATTTGAGAATGCTGATGATCATCTATTGGAAGTTATTCTGCTCACTCAGGGCAGGATATTCCTCTATGATCTTTTGGGCCGGTTCTTTGGGGTTAAGGATGGAAGTGCTGACCGAATCTAGTACTGACTGCTGCCGCGAGTTTAGTTTGAGCTTGTAGCTGAAGATCAGGTACTTTTGCATCTATGAATTATTATTGAGCTAAACCAATACTCACGGCTAGTTATATAAATAAGATTGATTTTTTTCCAATAGACCTAATCATACATCCAAATTATTCCTATCAGAAACTCAATATGGACATCAGCCACTTTGATTTCTACTAAGCATTCATTGATTTGGTGTGGATTTTTCTTTTGATGGTTCTTTTGATTAACCACCTAACATTTATATAACAGACCTCAGCCGACCCCATATCAAATGCAATATTGTGTCAAAAAATATGGATTTAAGAAGAACTGAGCTTCCAACTTTTGTAACTCTCCTTGCGCAAGGTAGAAAGCTCAAAGAAATTAGTTTGGTGTCTTAGAAATTCATTTGGAATTCGAACCAAATGAATCTGGCTTTTGTTCCATGCTTCTTTTCTTACAAAGCATGAATATTAAGGGTCAAGTAGAGCAAATTAGAGCAAATTAGAGAATAAAAAATACTTTAATATCATTCTATTCACGATCTATCTTCATGGCATCTGACTTTTTTCAAATGAAAAAGCTAACTCTCTGGCTAATAGATGATAGAAATGCAAATAGGACTCTACTTTTTTCCAAAAGAAGCGACCTTGAACTCAGATTGGTATTTGAATCTGATTCCGAAGCAGTTGGCTAGTTGTTAAAACTTTGCTTAATTTTTATCTTTTTTCCTATTTGCCAAGTTCTCCTTTGATGCATCAGTGGTCTGCTTGACTCTCAAAAGCTATTCTCCGAGGTTTGTTGCGATTGAGACTTGCATTTTATCGATTAGACCTTTGAGCCACTATTTTTGCTTTCTGAGGCTTAATCCACAATTTTCTATGAGTCTGAAGGCTGATTGAGGGAAAATGTAGTCTGAAAGGTTTTTCCTAGCCAAGATATCATCATAAGAAAGTATGCTATTTTTAATAAGATTATAGCATTTGAGGCTAACTGCAGAAACTTCTGACATGTTTTCCTTCAATTACCCGAGTTGAAGGTGGTTCAAAAGCAAGGAATAGAATATAACACATTAAAGAGATTTATTAGAATACTTATATTTGTTTAGAGCTAGCTTTTTCTATAGGGATAAGGCTTAAGCATCCTGAGGGAAAAAGGTGAAATCAAGACTCTATCTAAGTGTCTCATTGACGTTTAGGTCGGCTAGGTCGTCTTGAAATGAGTAGTTGGTAGAAAGAGTCTCCTTACTTCCACTGACTCCTTTCTAATGTATTTTGGAGATATTTGGATATTTTTCTTCGAATCCAAGGTATTTGATCTCCTGGCACAAATTTTCTACTTCAAAAGAGGTTTTTAGGTTGGAAATCATCTTCTTAAGTTACGTATTTTAGTCAATTTTCTTTTTTAATTATAAAGAATACCAAAACTTATATAGGCTGTAAAGTTACGTTTCAAAAAATTTTTCTTATGTATGAAACGACTCGGAATCCATCCTAGAATCTAAGTGTGAATGTGATATTAGCCTTACTCTATAAAATTAGAAAGGTTGGTTTTAGATCTATTTTCTAAATACAATAACATTGAAGAAACTAGTTAATGGTTATTTTTTGACCATAGTTTTGAGAAATAAGTTCTTCTCTTGAGACAGATTAGAATCTGTAGCCTTATTGCATTATGATTTTATCAGATATTCAGTCACCTAACTTTCATAAACATTTTTATTTTTAACAAAAATAATTAAGTTGTCAAGCAAATCTTTTCGTAATAGCTCAATAACAAGCTCACATCATGTTTTCTAACCCTCAGCCTCGAAAAACCTTGTTTTTAATTCAAAGTTGACCTTCTCAACATAATATTTAATCACGTAGGCATCAACGATTTACATTAGCCAATACTAATTTCACCCATGGCAAAGCATAGGAAACAGCTGGGTTGGGTATTTCAGCCTTAGAATATAATTTTTCCAAATGGAACAGTTTGCATAATTTATTTTTACAACCATTATATATAATTATCTTCGCTAGTAACTATGTAAAATCATTAACCTTAGATTCTCGGGACTGGAGTTTGGGTTTTATTCTCCCCTTGATCGTCAAAAACAAGTCAACATAGGTTTTGATAGCCAAATGTTCACCTAGGCGTCAAAATCCATTTTTTATTAAAGTTTCCGACTTATTTCTATAAACGCTCATAAAGGAGTTTTTTGCGTTTTTGAAGGGAAAACTGCAATCCGGTTTAGTTCCTCTTACTTTATCTCATCTTTTTGATTCATTTACCTGATTTTCCTGAAATTTGCCAATATTTTGTTTATTTTACAATAACTATAACGAATTCTTTGTTTGTCAGAGTTTGTTAAGCTGCAAAGGACGATTTGAATCTAACTTTTGCTCATTTGAAGAGAAAATAATTGTTTCTCAAATAAAGTAAAAATCTCATCAAATGTATGCACATCAATAATCTCATAAGTTTATAAAACTCTCCTTCGAGTTTCTTAACTTTTCTAAGATTTTCGAAATGGAAAACTTTCGAATATTTTAATATCGCTAATTTCCAAAGTTCCAAAGTTCCAAAAAAAAGAAGTTCCTTAAGTTCAAACTTGAAGTCTTAAGCAAGGGACGATCTCACTAGCTCTCTTCTGATAAACTACAGAGACTTCTGAGAAAGAACATCCACTAAAAGCATCGTGATGATACTCCATATGATATTGTCGGATTGTTCCAAATTCATGAAAGACGAGTTCACAACAAAAAAGTCAAGATAAGGATTAAAGCATTCAAATAATATAAATGCTTAAGACCGGGAGAAGATTCTTTGGTCTATTAAATATGATGTTGGAAGACACTTTAAAACGGTAGTTTTGAGAATGGGAGAACCAGTGATTAATCTCACCAATAAAGAAGCTTCTATTTCTTAGAATTGTTAGATGGGAATGAAAAATGCAGCAAACTGAGTAGCTAAGCTTTGAAAACTAGACATGTGGATTATGGAACAAAAGAAATTGGAAAGATTTTGGAAAAATAGTTCATATAAGCTAAGTACATGTGCTTAGAGCCATCTTTAAAAACTGCTCATAAGTGATAGGATAATGATCTAATAGATTTTCCTTAACTATTTTGCACAGCTTTAGCGAAAAAATTAAAGATTCTTTAGTTCTTTTCTTGACTTTTTCATCTCTGCGTGATTCTCAAAGTGTGAAAAAGCGGAAGGAACCATTCAGCTTTTCTTCAAATTTGTTGTCTAAAGTTATAGCCAATCTTTATTTATCTTTATGAGAGAATAGAATCTTTTCCAATGAATCTTCCTTTGATTTAGCTTGATAAAGTAAATGATTCAGTCTGGCATTTGATCGGATTGTCCTCCTATAACTTATCACCAATTCGTTAGAATATCTTGACTATGAAGAAAAATAATATCACAAAAAATGGCATACTTCTGTAAATCTATTTGCTTAGATATTTTGGATTGGATTGAGAGTGTTAGTTTTGAGTTGAGAAGACGCAAATGAATTTAATACTTAGTCAATCATATAATAATTTAAAAGCGATGACCTTCTTTTCCTTGGCTCCCAACTACGTGCAGAACATGATGCGAGTTAGCAACCCGGTGCATCTGCATCATCAGCTGAACCTCCAAAATAGATTACTCAGTAAGAATACAATAATAATAGCCCTTTCCGCCGCTTTGCGTTCCAGTATTCTTAGCTACTAAAAACACTTTATTTAAACCAAACCTTTATAAAATGCTCATAACACTCAAAAAGTAGAAGTGCCAGACAAAACCAACAAAAAGTAGAGAAAAGATTCGCAGCTAAAAGAAACCGATCGACAGAACAATAAATAGAATATTGTCTAAAAGGAGGTAATCTAAGAAAAAACCACTTCCCCCACTATTTCTATTCCTTAGTTGCAACGTATGCCTTCGTCTAAAAAACTTCTTTAGTAAAACATTGCTAAAAATGAAGGGTGCCTTGATAGCAAAAAGATGCAAATAGTAAAACATGTGAAATAGGTTCCAAAGCCGCCATTGAAGGAAAAAGAATAAAGCAAAATTCCCGAAATAGATCTCAGGGATTTTGCCTATTTACCTTCTCTAAGTTTTAATACGGGATAGATAGCTATTCTTAAGTAAAATCTTTAGAGAAGGAAGGTCGAACTGTGGAAATAAACTGAAAAAGGAAGGAGAGAACGAAGGGAATTCAGACTCCTCAACTGTTGATTTTTATTTAGCCCCTATTAAACTCAGATTGTTCTCATTCATTATTAGGGCCTTTAAATTTGATTTGAAAGCCAAATCTAATCATTAAAGTTACGAATTCTTTTTCTTTAAAATATCTGGGATAAAAGATGAAGGAAAATAAGGCCAATGCTTCTGCCTAACCTCCCTAATTTTATATTTTTCAACTTCTAAGAAAAGATGTCCTCAGAAGCAAACTAGAATTCAACAAAGTACGTAAAAACATTAAGGAACAAAGCCTAAGATGTGTCATTAATTTGATGAATGTCATTTAAGGCAGATGGCTATTTAAAAATTAGTTTAAAAGATTTGTTATAAATTCGGGAACAAGAACAATAACCAATAATATTACCTTGGGCTAGTCGGTCTTTTCCAAAAAAATGCATTCAAGACGAAAATCGTCGTTTTGGCTGAGAAAGTTTTGAAAAAAGCCAAGTAAAAATACGGAAATTATGAGTTTTCTTAAACAATTTATATTTAAAGCTTTGGATCTTCCCAATTCAACCTTAGACATCAAAAGTTCTTCCAAGAAATCAAAGAAAAAGCTATTTTCTTTATTTTTAGTATTTTACTTCTTTTTCCTTCTTTTAAAAGCTAAGTAAAAAACTAAAAGTCAAAATGACAAAACTACTTCAAACTAGAACTTTGGAGCTGCTTATCTATCAAGATTTTTTTTTACCTCAAAGAACTTTTCTTGCAAAATTCCCTGAGTGGAGAATCAGAAGCACAATCGGCTGAGCTCGATTAATAAATCAGGCTTGTTTCTGGATTGGCGGCAATGCCAGTTCTGAATGAAAGCTTGGAGTGTTCAGTAGGCAGGATACATCCAATAAAACCTTGTATAACTTTTGTTGCAAAAACACTTAACTTTTGGGAAATTGTGGAGATAAAGGCTTAACTTAGAGTGGCAATGATTTGATTATGAAGCCTTGAGCAAATATACTGTAAAAAACTCAAGTTTTAAAGTTCAAACTTATTATAAACTTGTATAATTAATAAAGATAAAATGAATTCCTCTACATTAAGTTAAAACAGAGGTGCCTAGACGAAAAGTTGGAGGATTTTGCAATGAAACATCACTCCTCCCAAGCTTTTAATTCTTCCCTCTTAGTTAAGCTACAACTTAATCATATTTAATAGACCACCTTTGTTTGGGTTAGAAAAAGCTGCAGTATTGTCAAATTGTTGATAGCTTAGGGTCTGTGAATCTGAGGGGAGGAGCGTGGTTTTTCAAAAAAGGTTTTCAGCTCTTGTTTTAGCTTTTCTTTACCTTTTTAACAAATTCCACTTTTCCCGTACCTTTTGTCCCCCCTCTTCCAGTGGGATGCTGTCAGAAACATGATGGTTTTGGTTAAAAACGATTTGAAGTTTTATTAATCTTGATAATTGAGCTAAGATTATATCAATAAAATTGCAAGTTCGGAAAAAGGGTAATTGAGGGGTTTGACTAAACCCAGAACCCTAACAGAGACTCCAGCTCTGTTTTGCCAAACTTTGCAGCAATTTAGAAACTAAATACGAAAATTTAAAAGTTGTCTGCCATCCAAAGATATTTTTCATCCCTTAAAGCCAGCTTCAGCTATTATTTGAAACCCTTTTCATCATAAGGGGATCAGTTTCGGCATCTACAAGCTCATAGCCTCTCTTAAGTAAAGAAATTCTCTTAAATATTCGACTTTAAAATTATTATGTCAAATAAAGAATGGCTAAAGAAATTCTTTTAGACTTTTACCCTTCTTTTTGCTGAAATGGCTGGGCCTATTCTTGGGCAATGTTTTATTCGATTTGTAATAGACGTCAGTTATATGTCGGTTTGATTTATTACTTATTCGATTAGAAATTATTTAAAAAGAGGTAGTGCAGGGAATAATGACAAGACAGAGAAAATACGCCAAGATCTCAGTTAGAGTAATATATTTTTGACTCAGAAGAGAGAACAGCTCATCCACATGGTCCTAACCTTAAAAAAAACAAAAGTTCAAGCCGCTAAAAAACTCAAGATAAAGCTCTAAACAGCAAAGATTATAGTTAAGAGATTTCTGTCAACTGGGACCATTTATGAGAAAAAAATGGCAGACTACTCCAGGAAATCACATAAGAACTAAGAATAAGAGAACAGTGGGAGCGAAGGATCGCCAACTCCCAGCGAAAACGCACAAGTGCCCCAAATGGTGCAATAAAAGCGAGAATTGGCTGAGCCCATGCAATACAACTAGAATGTGCCTCTATTGTACTACTGCAATCCATTCCCGTACAATTTTCTGATGCCTTTCCCGAAAAGCTCATTCTATATTATCTGAACGTTGATTAATTCTTAGCAAAATTTTAATACCACTCCGAATGCACTAAGGTCTTTAAACTAGGCTTTCCTCGGCCGATTGTTTACAGCATTTCTTGTATTTTGCCTTTGAGTGGGGGGAAGTGGGCCATCTGCGAGTCTGCTAAATTAATATCATATTTTGGAAAAACAACAGGTCAATTCACAAACTTCTCACCAACCTCTCCATTGCTTGTAAGGAGTTGGTCTGAGGGATCTGACGAGTTATTTCGAAGTCAAATATTGTTTGGCAAATATCGATGGCTATATGAGTGCTCAGAAGACTGCAAAACTGAGCAGGGGTAGGGATTTGCTGGATCTATCGAAATAAGGCCAAACTCAACCCTTGCAAACAAGCTGTAGCTGCTGCGGGAATTTTTTGTTTTTACTAAATTAATCTAATATGGGAAAACAGTCAGGATGGGGAGCTTCTTTGTTGCGAATTGATCCAAATAGCCAATTAGCGGCATTTTGATGTTGTTGGCTGCAGAGCCAAAGTTTTATCAAATAATAAAGCATTATTAGAGAGTTATAAATAATATTACCATTCCAAAAATCTTTCAGCAAAAAACCTGGCACTCTCAAAACTGCCCAGTTCGCAAGAATGACCTGGTTTTGAGGCCATTCTTCGTCTTTTGTTGATCATTATTTCTATGCTTGTGACTGATTTTGAAGGAGTTTTAAGCAGGCCGAACCCTTGACTCCATCTTCCCCCAAAAAACTCATGAGCATATCCTACGCTGTCCTAGTCTGTCCTTGATTTTTAGATGTATGATTTGTTGAGAGAGGTATTCCCCTCCATACCCACAAACACTCCCATTCCATTCACTCACCATCACCCAACAGCAGGCTTCCTACCAACCCTCTCTGTGCTTAAACTACACCCTTCTTAGACTGCTTCGGCTGAGTGCTGCAACTTAACCGTCCATCCTGCATTGAGCGTTTGAAAGCCCAGCAAAGTAGCTAACCCTTCACAGTAGATTCAGACAGTTGGAGGTTTTTGTTGAAGATGTTAGTGTAGGGCGTTGCGGAAGGTGCATTGGTGTTTCTTTGCGCCACTATTTATCCTTGTAAGGCATATTTGAAATAAAATGTTGGAAATATGGCCAGGAGTGAAGAGTGACTGGATTTGTCACTAAAGCTGCCGCCTGAAGCTCACCAGATGGGGAGCAGGTGCCAAAATTTTGATCCCTTCAAATAAGGACCCAAATAAAAACGACCGTAACCACAATAAAATAAAACTCATCTACACTAAGTAAAGGGGCCACTGAGTTTATTGAGGCGCCAGGGGGACAGCCTTTGGAAATGATGAGCAGGGAGGGTATGCTTTTTGATAGTTGTGAAATAGTGGGTGCTTTATTTTATTAGTCAGTTGGCATTGGATTAATAACTATCTGGTTATAATATTTCTGGGGCGATAGAGAACCAACCTAATTGACATCTCATAACACCTCCCCAGGCCCTCAAACCTGCCAACCACGCGAGCTGACCTAGTCGCTCAAGAATCTGCGATTCGTTTCAAGAGTTTGCTCCGAAGGGGTTCGCTAACATAAAAGTAAAACCCTCAATACTCTATCCCACTGCATCTAGTAGCTCAACCATCGTCTCAGCACAAAACATCCATGTGAGACCTACCAGAATTGCGGGCCAGTACCTGAAAACTGCACTCAAGAATGTCGACCCTATTCAATAAAAATGGCTGTTTGTCCCAGCCCAGGCATATTCGGTTGCTGATTTCTTGCAGGGTCGCCCCAAAAAAAGTAGACTAACCACAGAGGCTACCCTGGTCTCGGATCTGCTCGCCTGGCATCATCGATAGTAGCGCCAGATATCGAAAATGAAGGGTGTGGACAACTAAATCAAGGAGCAGGATAGATAGCGAAATAGGGTAGCATGTTGTGAGTTTGTTTGAGGAAGAGTGGGCACGATGAGTTGATTTAGGCGAGGATATTTGGGTGGATGATTGAGTAGGGGTCTTGAAGAAATAATAGGATATGGGGAATAAGATGGGTTGGATGTTGACCAACAAATTGATGGCTAGAATTAACCAAACAATTAAGTAATAGAGAGTGGTTATCGCAGTCTGCCATCCTCACTCTGCCCATCTTCACTCGGCCACATCCAGTTGCTCGCCGACATTTGCAATATGTGGATTATAAGCAAATTCACCAGTTTAATCGATTTTGTTAGCCAAAAGAGCACGGGTTATTCGATTAGCCACAGTCGAAAAAGCAGCCAGCCTCTAAAGAATATGTGAAGAGTGAGTGAGCCACATCCACCTCGCACCCAAGTTGCTGCAGAGGGTGCTGGCAATTTAAGTTTGATATAGACCCAATATTTGGCAAACCTAGGTCTCGCATCGTCTGGGCTACATAGTATGCGGCTACCATTCCGTAGCATACATTAGTCAGCCATCAAAACTTCATTATCCCATCTGCTTGACACAATGTTACCATACCCGTCATGTATTCCCTAATCACTCCTTCTGCCAAATACTATCATGATGGGTGATTGGTATTCATGGGAGCAACCCTTGAGTAATTAAGCAGTCTGTTGCTGCTTGGTTATGGGAGCTGACTGGTTGAACTTAGGTCATGGGCCAACCGAATGTCAAATGGAGGGTTGACTTGACCGATCTCCACTTACTGACTGCATCAACATACCACGCGGATTTAATTAGCTAGAGCCAACGGCAAAAAGTAGATCCAGTAGGTTGGCAGATGGAATGGCTGAGTGTTGGCAGATGGTATGGCTGAGTGGGCTGGGCAGACATGTGTGAGCACATGGTGATTAATTATTAATTATTAGGGTGAATTGCACATGTTGG
>Ga0316217_10007204_pt1 | contig 10713 bp, 9 predicted proteins | sample 1anoAmetaG_FD_203633 | JGI IMG/M metagenome (GOLD analysis project Ga0316217, IMG submission 203633) | Freshwater microbial communities from Trout Bog Lake, Wisconsin, USA - 1anoA | ecosystem: Environmental > Aquatic > Freshwater > Lake > Hypolimnion/Profundal zone | place: USA: Wisconsin... | reverse complement strand
GTTGTTTGAGCAGTTTGAGCATTTAAAACAGAAAACATAGCAACAATGGCTGCAGAAAAAAATAGCTTCTTCATAATGAATGGTTTTAGGTGATGAATAAACTTAAGACGCAGAGAAAATCAATACCTTACACGTGGGGACTATTATTTTATAAAATCTTTTACGCAACTTTTATTTGCCTGGCGCTGTTATAACGGACCCCGATTTTATACTTTTATTACAACAGGAATGAAAAACAATGGCGAAGCTTAGTTCACGAAAACCACTTAATACAAAAGAAGAACCCTTGACGTTTAAGGAGCGGTTAAGGGCATTAAGCAACCTGCCTGCATTCTTCAAAGTGGTTTGGGACACCAATCCGTGGATGACGCTCGGCAATTCGATGTTGCGCATTAGCAGGGCGGCTTTGCCTTTAGCCATTTTGTATGTGGGCAAACTGATTATTGACCAGGTTATTTTTATCAGTAAAACTCCCGGCGCCGTTAGTCACAAATATTTATGGGAACTGGTAGCTGCCGAATTTGGTCTGGTCATTCTTTCGGATGTTTTGAGCAGGCTTATTAACTTATTGGATGGTTTGCTGGGCGATTTATTTGCCAACTATACTTCCATTAAAATTATGGAACACGCCGCCACGCTGGATTTAGACCAGTTTGAAGACTCCGTGTTTTACGACAAACTTGAGCGGGCCCGCCAGCAGACGGTAGGGCGCACTTTGCTTTTATCGCAGGTATTTGCCCAGGTGCAGGATTTTATCACCATGGGCTTTTTGGCGGTGGGCTTAATGGCCTTCAATCCCTGGCTTATTTTGTTGCTGCTTACCGCCGTTGTCCCTGCCTTTTTGGGCGAGTCATACTTTAACGATAAAAGCTATGCGTTAACACGTGGGCAAACACCTGAGCGGCGCGAACTGGATTATATCCGTTACCTGGGCGCCAGCGATGAAACGGCCAAAGAGGTTAAGATTTTTGGTTTGTCGGGTTTTATAGTCAACCGGTTCAGGGAACTTTCGAACCGGTTTTATGGCGATAACAAAAAGCTTTCAATCAGTCGCTCGGTATGGGGAACTTTTTTTGCGTTACTTGGCAGCGCAGGTTACTATGCGGCTTATGTGGTTATTCTTGTAAAAGCAATTACCGGCAGTGTTTCCATTGGCGAATTGACCTTTCTGGCCGGTTCATTTAAGCAGCTTCGCGCTTTGTTAGAGGGAATTTTATCGCGCTTTACCAGTGTATCGCAGGGAGCGGTTTATCTCAGCGATTTCTTTGAGTTTTTCGAAATTGAGCCGCGTATTGTGCCACCGGCAAAACCACGCCCATTCCCGCATCCTATGGTATCGGGATTTACTTTTGAAAATGTTGGGTTTAAATATATCAACTCAGAAAAATGGGCTAACCGGCACTTGAATTTTACTTTAAAAGCCGGAGAAAAACTGGCTTTGGTAGGCGAAAACGGGGCAGGCAAAACAACCCTGGTAAAATTATTTGCCCGTTTGTATGACCCCACCGAAGGGCGCATTTTGCTGGACGGGCATGATTTGAAAGAATATGATTTGACCGAATTGCGCCTGAACATTGGCGTTATTTTCCAGGATTTTTTACGGTATCAAATGTCGTTTGCGCAAAACGTGGCGGCCGGTAATATTGCGGAGCAGGAAAACCGCCCCCGCATTGTTGCCTCAGCGCACCAAAGCCTGGCCGACGAACTGGCTGAACGACTTCCTGATAAATACGACCAAATGTTAGGCCGGCGCTTTAACCAGGGTATTGACCTGAGCGGGGGCGAATGGCAAAAAGTTGCCCTGGCCCGTGCTTATATGCGCGATGCCCAGCTCTTAATTTTAGATGAACCCACCGCTGCCCTCGATGCCCGGGCCGAGTACGAAGTGTTTTTGCGCTTTGCTGATTTAACCAAAGGAAAAACGGCGGTGCTTATATCGCACCGGTTCTCAACCGTTAGAATGGCCGATAGAATTTTAGTGCTTGAAAAAGGTGAAATGGTTGAACTGGGCAGCCACGAAGAGTTACTGAAAAAAGGCGGCCGGTACGCTGAGTTGTTTCAGTTGCAGGCGATGGGTTACAGGTAGCCAATCACAAAAACGAGGCCGCATCATTCAACTCGCTAAAAAAAGGCACTTTGTTTTTAAGCAACAATTGTTTAGCGCTCTCTACCATTTCGCCTCCTAAAAAGATGGGGAACACTTCCGTCTTAAATGCGTTTTCGATAAAGATATTGGCTATCTGGTCTACATCAGTCATAAACTGGGGAGTGATGATAACATAGATAGCATCAGCGCCAAAATTATCGGCAACCTGTAAGGCCGCCAGGTAGCGCTCATGGGTGGCTTCGCCGATAATATCAACAGGGTTGTTTTTCGACCAGTTGGATGGAAGTATTTTATTGAGTTGGGCGAGGTGGTCTGGCGTTAGTTCAAACATTTTGTTGCTGATTAAATCGCTCATTACGGTGCCCGGTCCGCCGGCATTGGTTATAACCAGTATTTTTTCAAACTGATGGGGATAAAGCAGTCCGTTGGTATCATTCAGAAATTTGGCTCCTGCGCTTTTTAGCAAGCCTACAAACATTTCATAATTGCCGGAGAGGTTACCGGTGTGGGAAAATGCTGCTTTTTGGGCCGCTTTACTCTTACCGGCCTTAAATACATTAATAGGCACCTTGCTTTTGCGGATAGCACGCAAAAGATTTTTACCATGCTCCACACCTTCAATATAAAGATTAAGCGGATTGGTGCCTTCAAATGAATTGACTAAATCAGCAACATCAATATCGGCCATGTTGCCTACCGAGATGATGTTTTCAAAACCTATATTTTCCACCGGCGCTTTATCCATTAATTCAGATAATATAGCTCCTGATTGGGAGATTAAATTTACGCGCCCAGGTTGCACATCACCGGTGGCGAAAGTAAGGTTGGCATTATTGGCTACAATGCCCAGGCAGTTGGGGCCAATGATATTTAGATTATGTTCGGCTGCCAGTTCGGCTAAAAAACTTTCGTCCTCTCCTACTTCTTTAAAACCGGCGGTAATGATGATAATATTCTTCACTCCTTTAGGAACCAAATCTAGAATGGTTTGCCTAATGGCCTGTGCAGGTATGGCCATTACCGCAGTATCGATGGGGGGTAAGTCAACAATGGTTTTGCAAACGGTTTTGCCAAATAAAGTATCCAGGCGTGGATTTACGAAATAAACATTATCGTGGTGCGAGGCGTTTTCAGCAATAGCGTAGCCCACTTTTTCAGCATGCTGACTGGCGCCGATGATGGCAATTTTTTGCGGATTAAAAATTTCGGGCGCGTATTTTAATTTTTTGGTTTGCGACCGGGGCTTATCAAATTTCGCCCGGGCATCAACCACCGTTAAACTGTTTGGGGTGAGTATTACCGGGTTAAAGTCCAGCTCGCTGGCTTCAATTTTTTGCAATTTTTTAATGAGGTTAACAACCGGTTGCAAATCGTACTTACTACCCCTGAAACCCGTGGTGAACAGGGTGGATATTTTGGTTTGAAGGATAGCGCGTTTTATTTCCTCGTCGTCAGCCTCGCTGTCTATAAAGCAAACGTCTTTAAACAGTTCTACATAAATGCCACCGGTACCAAATACAACCACCTTTTCAAAAACAGGGTCGGTAACAACACCAAAAAACAGCTCAATGCCTTTGCACATTTGGGTGGCAATAAGCCTGTCGGTACCGTCAAGCGCAATGCCATGCGCTTTTATGCTTGTTAGAATGCTTTGCTGCGCCGCCAGCAACTCTTCGCGGTTTTTAATATCGACTACTACACCGCCCACATCGCTTTTGTGCACCACCTTAGCCGATTCAATTTTTAAAGCTACGGGATAAAAATTCACATCCGGTTCACCCGTTATACTGAAGAGTTGGTACTGAGGGGTGTTAATGCCCTCCTTTTTCAGCCAATCATAAATTTCACTTTCAAGCATATTATTCAGTTATAAATTCAAAATACAGTTTACCAATAAGTTCACAAAGATTAATGCAAAGGACACAAAGAATACAATCGCATATGGCTGATGAAAATCAACCTTACCGCTGAATTAACTTCTTCCAATCATCCCCTTCAGCAAATTCTTTAATAACCGCATTTCGTCTTTCGAGCAGGCGGCGCATATATGCTGTTAAAAATAACACGTTGGCCATTTGCCCCAGTATGCCAAACGGCGATTCAAAATTGAAGACATCCTTCATGCTCGTTCCCGGCAGGCACTCTTCAAAATGATGCTCGTGCCGAAACCGTTTAAAAGCACCGTGCACCATTTCATCAACAAATAAGTAAGGCGCGTTGAACTCCGTAATACGTGAGCTTAAAGTTTGCCATACACCCAGGTGTTTGGCGCGCCAGGTAACCGTTTCGTTCAATTCAATTAAACCACTGGTGCAGCCTGCAATGGCCGTTTCATGGGTATGTTTTGTTGAAACCACGTGCAGGTCAATGCTGCGCGAAAGGTCGAAGCACCTTTCAATAGGCGCGTTGATTACCGTTATGATTTCGATGACCGGCACTGGATATTTCTTTTAAAATTCCACCATGATTATTTTCTATGCCTCCATTAATCCTTTCAGCGAATCAGTATTTATTTCGTGTCCGCCATCAAAAATTATTTCAGTAAAGTTGAGCGGTGCATAAATCTCGCGGGCCAGGGTCAGTTTTTCGGCAGTAAAAAATTTATCCTGGGTTCCGCAGATATAATAGTTACCGGTTTTTCGGAGGCCTGAGTCTGCGCGTAATGGCAATAACTCAGGCGCTACTTCGCCGGCATACACAATGGCGCGGTCAACCTTGTATTCAGTTACGTCAAGCCAGCGAGTTAGGGTACTGGCTCCCTGCGAAAAACCAAGCGCAGTGATACGGCCTTTAAATTTATCAAGCCCATAGGCTCCGTACACGGTATCGAGGTAGCGGATGTAATCTTTTATTTCGTTTAACCGGTCATCGCGGGTCATCCAGGTGGCCCCGGTTTCGGTGCCCTGGCGGTCAATATAAAACCGGTTCAGCGCTTCGGGTGCAATAAAAAATGTAGTGTTGTTGGCCAGCGGCAGAAAACTTTCGAGAAATTTTTTAGCCGATTGCCTGAAGCCGTGAATAACCATCCATACCTGCCGGGTATTTTCATTCATTTCGCCCATAGTATACAAGCGGGCGGTTTTAATAACCCTGACATGCTTTTCCTGTATCATTCGGTGCCGTGACTTTGTTGGTCGGTAAAAATAGTGATGGAGCGTGCGGCCAGTAAAATCATTAATGGGGCAAAGGCAATGTTGGTCGGTTGCGGATTATATTTCCAAAGCACCAGCAGCACCATCATTAAAAGATAAGTAACCAGGAAATAATATTTAAGCCAGGTGGGTTTTTGCTTTTTAAGCAGAAAAAAGGCAACCACAAAATGCGTAGGTATAAGCCAAAGCATATTCATGTTTTCGGGCAGTGAATAATGCGTGGTAAATGCCCACAAACAAATAAAGAAGATGCCGAAAAGACCGGCTATCATAAATACAAAAAAATCAAATTTGTAATAATGTGTTTTGCGGCGGCGCTCCATAAAAATTACAAAAAAGCAACCCAGCAACAAAGCCATGGTTAAATGCATGGGTCTTAACGGGGCTTCAATATGAACCGGGTTGTATGGCAGCAAGTCGCGGGTGGCAGTAACAAAGGGTTGTCCATCAACGGTGGCGCAGGCAAATAATTTAGCCAGGTAATCGGGCAGAAAGGTTTGGTTGCGTGGCGTGGCAGGTACTTCACAGGGCAGACCTAGTATCAGGTCAAATCCAATATCCACCCAGGGCCGGTCGTGCACATAAATGCGCAGCATGTCGTGCATTGTTTTATGCCTCGCAAAACCGCTGGTGCTGTCAATTTTGTATTCTAACCTGCTACCTAACACTTTTTCAAAAACATCGCGCGGGCGGGTAGCGCAGTTATCCCAGAAAAAATCGTAGGGATAGTTGCGGTTTTGGGGCTGGGCGTTATCATATAAAAAGGCAAAAACCTTTTGCTTGTCGTCGTTGGTTAAGCGCAGGTCTTGTTCAACCACTCCACGTTTTTCATCCACGTAATCTGCCATAAAATCGGGGTAGTTATCGTAGGTAATGCTGTAAATCATGCGGCCTTTTACAAAATTGACGTAAAAGCCCGGCTGCCGGTCGTCGAAGGTGCCGTAGTTAAATACTACGTCGATATTTTGTTTATAGTCGATAACCCTGATACCCGTGTGCCCGAATGCAGAATAAAGTTCCTCGCCCGGTGAACAGGTGAGCAGGGATATTTTGCATGAATCGGAAAGCTGAACAGCCTGCGATATCCTTGCAAAACTTAGCAGCAATAACAGTACGACAATCCTTTTGGCTACAATCATTGGTTAAAGGTGAAGATAAATTTGTTATTCGCAAAAAACCGGGAAATACAGAGAGAAATGTAGAGAAATTTACCACTAAGGTACTTAGTACACTTAGCTACACTAAGAAATTTTATTGGTAATATTATATCATACTTAGTGGTTCTTAGTGCCTTAGTGGTTAACTAATCGTTATTTCTCATTTATTTGTAATCAGCCTTATTATTACTTTCGGGCGCATGAAATTTCTGGTACTGCGGTTTTCTTCTATTGGCGATATTGTGTTAACCACGCCCGTGGTGCGCTGTCTTAAGAAGAAGTACCCGGAAGCTGAAATCCATTATGCCACTAAAAAGTCTTTTCAAACTATTGTTCAGCACAATCCGTATATCAGCCGCGTTCATTTGTTGAATGATTCGGTTTTTGATTTGGTGAAGGCGTTGAAGCAGGAAAAATTTGACTATGTTATTGACCTGCACCACAACCAGCGCACCTTGCTTATAAAAACGCTTTTGGGTGTAAAATCATTTTCGTTCGATAAAATTAATTTTGAAAAGTGGCTGATGGTTAACTTTAAAATTAACCGCTTGCCCAAAGTGCATATTGTTGACCGCTACCTGGCTACCTGCAAAACTTTAGGGGTTGAAAACGACGGCGGAGGTTTGGATTATTTTATTCCGAAAGAAGATGAAATAGATGCGCCCGCGCTGTTCCATAAAGGGGTAAACGGGGCAAACGCTGGCTATATAGCTTGGGTTATCGGTGCAAAACAAAATACGAAGCAGTTTCCGGTGGGCAAAATTATCCATGCTTTAAACAAGATTGAAGTGCCTGTATTATTGTTGGGTGGAAAGGAAGATATTGACAAGGCCCAACAAATAATTTCGGCTACCACCCATAACATGGTTTTTAACGCCTGCGGAAAATATACCTTGAATGAATCGGCGTCGCTGGTAAGGCAGGCTAAACTGATTGTAAGCAATGATACCGGTTTAATGCATATAGCAGCCGCATTAAAAAAACCAATTATCTCTATTTGGGGAAACACCATTCCTGAATTTGGTATGTCGCCATATTATGGCTGGGAAAATGAAACTGCGGTTAACAGCAACAAAGCGGCTCAACTATTCCAGGTTGCCGGTTTAAGTTGCCGGCCCTGTTCAAAATTGGGCTATGCGCAGTGCCCTAAGGGCCATTTTAAGTGTATGAATGAAATTAATGAAGCAGAAATTGTGCGTGTGCTAAACACGATGTACGCTGATTGACCCCCATTCGGCCGGCCCAGAAAGTTGAGACCTGACCGGGATAACCGGAAATGAAACGGGATGTTATAACTGTAAACTGCACACCGAAAACCGTAAACTGTTAAACATTATAAGCCGGTCCCAGTTCTTTTATAATCAGCTCAATCATCCGTTCCTGTTCAGGGTCGTAATTTTCTTTCAGGTCGTAACCCCAGTGCCTGGCTATGGTTTGGTAGAACCAGGCAACAATGGAACCCTTCATTTCTTTAATCATCTTATAACAATTGTTGCCGGTTTCGCGGTTAATCAGTTTGAAAAGTATTTTTCCTTCGCTGGTGGTTAAATCCTTCAATTCGGCTTCAAAGCGGGCACGCATTTCTTTTTCAGTATCCTTCCGGTAATGGCGGAACTCGCGCCGGCTTGACGTATCCTCTTTTGTTTCCAGTTCAACGTACAATTGTTTCGCAATACGCACATAAGGCAGCACTTTTAAAAGATGGGCGCGGGTACGGTAATACTCCAGCCACTCTTCATTGGTTTTAAAAGTGATAATGTTTACATCGGGAAAAGTAACCACCGGTGTGGTGTCGGTTTTGGGCACATTGCCAATATCGAATAAGGGCTTCACCGTATCGGCTTTTTGCCTTAACTGCATGTTTTGGGGCAAATAGGCATTTTGGCAAAACGCTGTTTGCGCTATCCATAAAAAGCATAACCAAAAGCCACCTTTCAATTTCATCGGCAATAAAGTTACTTCAAAAAATCATAACCGGGTTCAAGGCACCGGTATAAACGGTTATGCAGCACCGATGTTATACCTGCCCCGTAAATTATTTTGGGCTTGATTAAACAAATTTTTGAAATACCGCTTAATTTGATTATCTTGGCACCTGGAAAGCCAAAAACCGGTTTACAAACCGAACCGGGAGGGTCAAATCAGACGGGTGAAAGAGGTTAAGGATTTTTATGGTACAATTTTACCTGCTTTTACCCGCTTTTACCTGCTTTACTTAGCATTTCTTATCATTTTTTAAAGCCAAAAATATGTCCTAAAAGACATTTTTTTAAGCGAAAAAAAGTAGATAGGGTCCAAAAAACGGGATGATAAAGTGTGGGTTTAGTTAATCCGGGTCCAGTTGCCGGAGTACTGCAGAATGGTTTGAGAAGTATCGGGACCCGAAATTAACTGGTACGACAGGGTTATTTGGTTATTGTCATTGCTGACGGTGCCACTGCCCCGGACAAAATAGCCCGATGAGTCGGGTTGCTGGTATGGAATGGTAAGGGCGTAACCGAGTACCGAAGCAGTTACCGGATGGCTAAAATGATGGCCTGCAAAACCGGAAGTAAAGGTAATTTCGTTAATGGCGCTACCGGCAGCAATGGTATCGACATAGGTTTGGTTTCCGGGGGTATCAACCGCGTTCCACCGGCCTTCGAACTTCGTAACGATTAACTCGTTGCACCGGCTGCCCTCATAACCCGAGTTGCAGAATTTGCTGCAGGCGCCCACCAGCAGCAAAGCAGCGGAAATGAGGAGGTAAGGAATGAGTTTGGTTTTGGTCATTGCAGATTACTCAGGAAAGCTTAATATAAATTTAACAATCAATACTTTATGCCGGATTTAAAAACAACAATGAGCCAATTTAAATAATTAGCCCCGTTTTACGGGCAAATATGCCCGCTATTGGGTCAGAAACCAAAAATAGGCGGATTAGAAATGACGTTTTGGGTTACCTTTTTTAGCCGCTAAATATGCAGAATGTGGATATTACGGGTATTTTTGCCGCCACATTCGCACTTTTACAGGTATGATTGAATAAAAATTATTTTCTTTGATTCTTAATAAACAAAAAAGCACATGAAAGTAAGATTTTACGCCACTTTGGTTTTGTTGTTGGGAGCAGTAGCTATGTATGCACAGGATGCGCATTTCTCCCAGTTTTATGCCTCCCCACTAACCCTCAACCCCGCACTGACAGGCAATTTCAACGGATTCTACCGTGTTTCAGGAATATACAGGTTGCAAGACCCGGGACTGGCGCAAAGCAACCCGGCCTTTTCAACACCGTCCATAGCAGCCGATCTTTCGCTTTTGAAAGACAAAATTAAAAACGGCGCCCTTGGGGTGGGTTTGGTGTTTTTAAATGACCAGCAAAACGGAAAAACTTTCAACATTAACCAAATTATGGTTTCTGTTGCTTACAACATGACCTTCGGTGCCAAAAAGAGATTCCAGTTAGGTGCAGGTTTGCAAGGCGGTATTGCCCAGGGTACTATCGACTTTTCGAAACTTCAGTTTGATGATGGTTTTGACCAGAACCTGAACTACACTCAAACTACCGAATCACTTGCCAGCAAATTAAAAATGCAAGGTCTTTTCAACGCTGGTATATTTGCCAAATACGAATTTGTTACCGGTTACCGCTTTTATGTAGGTTACTCATTCAACAACGTTACACATTATAAAGAAGATTACGTTTTAACCAGCAACCCGGTTTATAACATTCCTTTCCGCCACACCTTACACGGTGGATTTGAATTTGAAGTGAACGACCGCATCATTCTTATCCCCGGATTTTTATATCAAAACCAGGCCAGTGCCAACGAAACCAACTTTGGTTTGAACGTAGGTATACACGTAATAAGAAGCCCGGACCCTATGAAAGTAGCCACTTTGTTTGTTGGCTTGTGGAACCGTATCAATACAGAAAACTATACCCTGATACCTGAACTTGGTTTTGATTACAAAGGTTTCAGAGCCGGTATTGCTTATGATGCCCCTCTTACCCAGCAGAGAACCGATGGACAGGCCATTGGCGGTCCTTACGCACAGGCTTTTGAAATTACCCTGAGCTACATTGGTAACATATTCCAAAAGAAAGAAGACAACTATTTATTCAACCCCAGATACTAGTATTGATTTCATTTAGTATTAATTGATTTTTATAACCCCAGAAAACTAAGCATTAATTATGAAGTATTTTCTATTAGCGGTATTGATTCCCCTAACAGTGTTACTCAACGCCCAGAAGACCGGTAACAGTAGTGCACCCAACAGCAGTGCACCGAAAAGCGCGAGTTCGGGAGGT
>Ga0316217_10007203_pt1 | contig 10713 bp, 21 predicted proteins | sample 1anoAmetaG_FD_203633 | JGI IMG/M metagenome (GOLD analysis project Ga0316217, IMG submission 203633) | Freshwater microbial communities from Trout Bog Lake, Wisconsin, USA - 1anoA | ecosystem: Environmental > Aquatic > Freshwater > Lake > Hypolimnion/Profundal zone | place: USA: Wisconsin... | reverse complement strand
ACGAACACAACCTGCGCGTCTTCGGCAAGGCCGGCGCGAAGCGCTGGCGCGGTATCCGCCCGACCGTCCGCGGCGTCGTGATGAACCCGGTCGATCACCCTCACGGTGGTGGCGAGGGCAAGTCCGGCCAGGGCAACCCGCACCCGGTTTCGCCGTGGGGCTGGCAGACGAAGGGTAAGAAGACTCGCCACAACAAGCGCACGAACTCGCTGATCGTGTCGCGGCGCAAGAAATAACCGAGGACTTCAACAGTGCCACGCTCGCTGAAAAAAGGCCCGTTCATCGACCTGCACCTCGTGAAGAAGGTGTCGGTCGCGGCCGCGAAGAACGACCGTCGTCCGATCAAGACCTGGTCGCGCCGCTCCACGGTGCTGCCGGAGATGGTCAACCTGACGATCGCCGTGCACAACGGCCGCAACCACGTGCCCGTGATGATCACGGAGAACATGGTCGGTCACAAACTTGGTGAATTCGCGCCGACGCGTACGTTCAAGTCGCATGGCGGCGATCGCAAGGGCTCGTCGGAGTAAGACATGGAAACTTTTGCCCTACTCAAGAACGCGCGGATCTCGCCGCAGAAGTGCCGGCTCGTTGCCGACACCGTGCGCGGCAAGCCGGTCGGTCAGGCCCTGGCCATTCTCCGCTTCATGCCGAAGAAGGGCGCGGAACTCGTGCGCAAGGTGCTCGAGTCCGCGATTGCCAACGCGGAGCACAACCACGGCGCCGACATCGACGAACTGACGATCGCGCGCATCGAGATCGACACGGCGGCGACGCTCAAGCGCTTCGGCGCTCGTGCGAAGGGCCGTGGCGCGCGCATCGTCAAGCGCAACAGCCACATCAAGATCATCGTCGCCGACAAGGCGCGGTAAGGCCGAGCAGGAACACTCATGGGTCAGAAAGTAAATCCGATCGGCATCCGTCTCGGCATCACCCGCGACTGGACGTCCAAGTGGTACGCCCACTCCAAGCACTTCCCGGGCTACGTGCACACCGATTTCGAGGTGCGCGAGTACCTGAAGAAGCGCCTTGCGGACGCCTCGATCAGCCTGATCTACATCGAGCGCGCGGCGCGCCGTGTCAGCATCACGATCCACACGGCCCGTCCTGGCATCGTGATCGGCAAGAAGGGTGAGGACATCGAGAAGCTCCGCGGCGACGTCGCGAAGCTGATGAAGCTCCCGGTCGGCGACGTGCGCCTGAACATCGCCGAGATCCGCAAGCCCGAGCTCGACGCGACGCTCGTCGCCAAGGGCATCGCCGAGCAGATCGAGAAGCGCGTGATGTTCCGCCGCGCGATGAAGCGCGCCGTGACCAACACGATGCGCAGCGGCGCGCTGGGCATCAAGGTGCGCCTGTCGGGCCGCCTGAACGGCGCCGAGATCGCGCGCACGGAGTGGAGCCGCGAGGGACGCATCCCGCTGCACACTTTCCGCGCCGACATCGACTATGGATTTGCCGAGGCCCGTACGACGTACGGCGTGATCGGCATCAAGATCTGGATTTTCAAGGGCGAGGTCTTCGAGAAGACCGAGTCCGAAGTCGCGATCGTCCCGGAGCAGGGAACGGCTGCGCCAGCGGTGGAGCCGGCCGCCTGACGCGGCGCGCTCACTCTAAGGAACCCGCATCATGATGCAGCCCAAACGTACTAAGTTCCGCAAGCAGTTCAAGGGCGACTGCAGCGGCTCCGCGCACCGCGGCTCGAGCGTGTCCTTCGGCGAATATGCGCTCAAGTGCACCGAGCGCGGCCGGATGACCTCGCGCGAGATCGAGGCGGCCCGTCGCGCCATGACCCGCTACGTCAAGCGTGGCGGTCAGATCTGGATCCGTGTTTTCCCGGACGTGCCCGTCACTGCCAAGCCCCTCGAGGTTCGCATGGGCAGCGGCAAGGGCAACGTCGAGTACTGGGTGGCGCGAGTGCTGCCTGGCAAGGTTTTGTTCGAAATGGAAGGCATCTCGGAAGAGACCGCCCGCGAGGCCTTCCGGCTCGCGGCGTCGAAGCTTTCGCTCGCCACCATTTTCGTCAAGCGGAACGTCCGCTGAGCGGAGTGACAGGAATGAAAATGAAGGAACTCGTCAGCCGCTCGCCGTCGGAGCTGAAGGAAGAACTCCTGAAGCTGCGCCGTGAGCAGTTCAACTTGCGCATGGCGCTGGCCTCCGGCCAGCCCGCCAAGCCCGATCAGTTCGGCAAGGTGCGCAAGAACATCGCGCGCGTGAAGACGCTGATGTCCCATAAGCGCGTTGGAGGTAAGGCCTGATGTCCGCCGAGAAGACCGAAGCGACCGCCACCGAGGCCGCGAAGAGCGAGCGCACCCTCACCGGGCGCGTCGTCAGCGCGAAGATGAACAAGACCGTCAGCGTAGCTGTCGAGCGGCTCATCAAGCACCCGCAGTACGGCAAGTACGTGCGCCGGACGACCAAGCTCATGGCGCACGACGAGGCCAATGAGTGCAAGGAAGGCGACACGGTGTCGATCGCCCCGTGCAGGCCGCTGTCGCGCCACAAGAGCTGGAAGCTCGTCAAGGTCATCGAGCGCGCTGACGCGCGCTGAAGGGAGCTACAGCCATGATTCAGATGCGTACCCTGCTTACCGCAGCGGATAACAGTGGCGCCCGCAGCCTCATGTGCATCAAGGTGCTCGGTGGCTCGCGCCGCCGCTACGCCTCGGTCGGCGACGTGATCAAGGTCAGCGTCAAGGACGCGATCCCGCGCGGCAAGGTCAAGAAGGGCGAGGTCTACGACGCGGTCGTCGTGCGCACCCGTCACGGCGTGCGCCGTGCCGACGGCTCGCTGATCCGCTTCGACGGCAACGCCGCGGTACTGCTCAGCAACAAGCTCGAGCCGATCGGCACGCGTATTTTCGGGCCCGTCACGCGCGAGCTGCGTACGGCACAGTTCATGAAGATCATTTCGCTTGCTCCCGAGGTCCTCTGAGATGAACCGCATTCGCAAGGGCGACCGCGTCATTATCACGACGGGCCGCGACAAGGGTCGGCAGGGCACGGTTGTCCAGGTGCTGGAGAACGAGCGTCTGCTCATCGAGGGCATCAACCTCGTCACCAAGCACCAGAAGGGCAATCCGCAGTCCGGTCAGCCGGGCGGCATCATCAAGAAGGAAGCGTCGATCCACGCCTCCAACGTGATGCTGTTCAACGCCCAGACGAACAAGGCCGACCGGGTTGGATTCCGCACGCTTGAGGACGGCCGCAAGGTTCGCTTCTTCAAGTCCAATGGCGAAGTGCTCGACGCCTGATAGGCGCGGTACGAGAGGTTAGGACGATGGTCAGACTAGAGAAACACTACCGCGAAGTCGTGATCCCGGCGCTGCAGAAGAGCCTGGAACTCGATAACGTCATGGCCGTGCCCAAGATCGTGAAGATCACGGTCAACATGGGCGTCGGCGATGCCGTGTCGGACAAGAAGCTGATGGATGCCGCCGTGGCCGATCTGCAGAAGATCACCGGGCAGAAGCCGCTGCTTTGCAAGTCCAAGAAGTCCATCGCGTCGTTCAAGCTGCGCGAGGGCCTCGCCATCGGTGCGAAGGTGACGCTGCGCGGCGCTCGCATGTACGAGTTCCTCGACCGCCTGGTTTCGATCGCGATCCCGCGCATCCGCGACTTCCGCGGCGTGAATCCGCGTTCGTTCGACGGCCGCGGCAACTACAACTTCGGGGTGAAGGAACAGATCATTTTCCCCGAGATTCAGTACGACCAGATCGACAAGGTTCGCGGGATGGACATCACCATCACGACGACGGCTCAGGATGACAAGTCGGGGCGTGCGCTGCTCGAGGCGTTCAGCTTCCCGTTCCGCAAGTAATCCGTCCGGACCCAGATTTCAGAGGCAGCACGAGCTTATGGCCAAGACCAACATGCTGATGCGGGAAAAGCACCGCGAGGCGCTCGCCAAGAAGTACGCCGCGAAGCGTGCGAAGTTGCGCGAGACGATCCGCAATCCGCGGACGAGCCCCGAGGTTCGCGCCGATGCGCAGGCACAGCTGCAGAAGCTGCCGCGCGATTCGAATCCCAACCGCCAGCGCAACCGGTGTGCAATCACGGGTCGCTCGCGCGGTGTCTACCGGAAATTTGGCTTGGCTCGAACCAAGCTACGCGAGGCGACGATGAAAGGTGAGATCCCCGGCCTCGGTAAGGCCAGTTGGTAAGCGGAGCAGCCCATGAGCATGACTGATCCTATTGCCGATTTCCTGACCCGCATCCGTAACGGACAGGCGGCCCGCAAGCCCGAAGTGAGCTGCATGTCGTCGCACGTCAAGGTCGCGATCGCGACCGTGCTGCGCGACGAGGGCTACATCGCCGGCTTCGCGACCACGACCGAGGATGGCAAGGCCACCCTGACCGTGCAGCTCAAGTACCACCACGGCCGGCCGGTCATCGAGCGCCTCGAGCGTGTCAGCCGCCCTGGCCTGCGGTCCTACCGCGGCAAGGGCGCGTTGCCCAAGGTGCTCGGCGGCCTGGGTATCGCGATCGTGTCGACGTCGCAGGGCGTCATGACCGACCGGCAGGCCCGCGCCACCGGCCACGGTGGCGAAGTCCTCTGCGTAGTGTCCTAACACCGGGATTTTAGATCATGTCTCGAGTAGCAAAGAAGCCAGTTGACCTGCCCACCGGCGTTTCCGCCTCGGTCGCCGGCAACGTGATCACTATCAAGGGTGCGAAGGGCAGCCTGAACCTCGCGTTCGCCGACGGCGTGTCGGTGGAGCAGGACAAGTCGACGCTGACCGTGAAGGTCGCCGACGGCGCAACCCACCTGATCCCGCAGGCGGGCTCGACCCGCGCGCTGCTGGCCAACATGGTCGTCGGCGTGAGCAAGGGTTACGAGAAGAAGCTGGAGCTCGTCGGTGTCGGCTACCGCGCGGCGGTCGCCGGCAAGTCGCTGAACCTCACGCTGGGCTTCTCGCACCCGGTCGCGTACGCGATGCCCGAGGGCATCACGATCGAAACGCCGACCCAGACGGAGATTCTGGTCAAGGGCACCGACCGCCAGAAGGTGGGTCAGGTCGCCGCGGAGATCCGCTCGTACCGGCCGCCCGAGCCCTACAAGGGCAAGGGTGTGCGTTATTCGGGCGAGAAGATCGAGCTCAAGGAAGCGAAGAAGAAGTAGCCGCCATGCAAAAAATCATCGACAAGAAGGGCACGCGGCTGCGCCGCGCCGCCCATGGCCGCGCCAAGATCAAGGAGCTGCGAGTCGCGCGTCTGACCGTGCACCGCACCCCCCGGCATATCTACGCGCAGGTCATCGACAGCGAAGCGGGCACCGTTATTGCCTCGGCGTCGACCGTCCAGGACCAGGTCCGGGAAGGTCTGAAGACGACGGGCAATTCCGATGCGGCGGCCGCGGTCGGCAAGTTCATCGCCGAGCGCGCACGCGCGAAGGGCGTCACGAAGGTCGCGTTCGATCGTTCGGGTTTCCGTTTCCACGGGCGCGTCAAGGCGCTCGCTGAGGCGGCGCGCGAACACGGCCTCGAGTTCTGATCACAAAGTACTGGCACACAGGATTTCACCATGGCGAGACCGGAAAAGAATGCCACGGGCGATGACCTCATCGAGAAGCTCGTTGCGGTCAACCGTACGGCGAAGGTCGTCAAGGGCGGCAAGCAGTTCGGATTCACCGCGCTGACCGTCGTCGGCGACGGCCAGGGCCGCGTCGGTTTCGGTTACGGCAAGGCCCGTGAAGTGCCGACTGCCATCGCCAAGGCGATGCAGGCGGCGCGCAAGAACATGCTGTCCGTCCCGTTGAAGGGCGACTCCATTCACTACGCAGTGAAGGGTCGCCACGGCACGACGCAGGTGTACATGCAGCCCGCGTCGGGCGGTACGGGCGTCATCGCCGGAGGCGGCATGCGCGCGGTGTTCGAGTGCGCGGGCGTGCGTAACGTGCTCGCGAAGAGCTACGGCTCGCGTAACCCGATCAACGTCGTGCGCGCCACGTTCGACGGCCTGATGCGCATGACTTCGCCGGACGACATTGCCGCCAAGCGCGGCAAGTCCCTCTCGGAGATCCTGGCATGAGCACCGCGAAGATCCGGGTCCGGCAGAAGCGCAGCACCGCCGGCCAGCTGAAGAACATCATTTCGTCCATGCGCGGGCTCGGCCTGCGCCGCATCGGACACACCGTTGAGGTCGTGGACAACCCGTGCACGCGCGGGATGATCCACGCCGCCAACCACCTCGTCGAGGTCGTCAAGTCATGAGCGAGATGAAGCTCAACATGCTTCAGCCAGGTCCTGGCTCGAAGAAGAAGCGGCTGCGCGTCGGGCGCGGCGCGTCCGCCGGCCAGGGCAAGACCTGCGGTCGCGGCGTCAAGGGTCAGCGCGCCCGCAAGGGTGGCTACCACAAGGTCGGCTTCGAGGGCGGCCAGATGCCGCTGCAGCGCCGCCTGCCCAAGGTCGGCTTCCGCTCGGCGATGGCTGCGACGCGCTCGGAGATCACGCTCTCCACGCTCGCCCAGATCGCCGGCAAGAACAACGGCGTGGTGGACCTCGAGATGCTGATCGCGGCGAGCGCCGTGCCGGCGATGACCGAGAAGGTCAAGGTCATCCTGTCGGGCAAGGTCACGGTCCCGGTGACCGTGCGCGGACTTTCGCTGACCGCCGGCGCGCTGGCTGCGGTCGAGGCGGCCGGCGGCAAGTTCGAGGCGATCCCGCCCAAGCCGGTCAACAAGGCGGTCAAGGCCAAGTAAGAACGTGGCAAACCCAACCACACCGTCCATGGCGGGGCTCGGCTCGAGCCCGCGCTTCGCCGAAATCAAGAACAGGCTGCTGTTCCTGTTCGGCGGGCTGATCGTGTACCGCATCGGGACCTACATCCCGGTGCCGGGCATCGATCCGGTGGCGCTTGCCAAGTTCTTTGCCCAGCAGGAAGGTACGATTCTCGGCCTGCTGAACATGTTCTCGGGCGGTGCGCTCTCGCGCCTGTCGATCTTCGCGCTCGGCGTGACGCCGTACATCTCGGCCTCGATCATCATCCAGATGTTCGCCGTGATCTACCCGCCGTGGGCGGAGTGGAAGAAGGAAGGCGAGGCCGGTCGCCGGCGCGTGACCCAGTACACGCGCTACGGCACGGTCGGACTCGCGGCGTTCCAGGCGGCCGGTGCGGCGTACGCGTTCCAGAACCAGGGCGTCGTGCTCAACCCGGGACTGGGCTTCGTGCTGACGGCGTCGGTGACGCTGACCGCAGGCACGATGTTCCTGATGTGGCTCGGCGAGCAGATCACCGAGCGCGGGATCGGCAACGGCATCTCGATGATCATCCTCTCGGGCATCGTCGCGGGCCTGCCGGCCGCCGTCGGCAATACGCTGACCCAGATCTCCTCCGGGGAAATGAACCCCGCCTTCGCCGTGCTGCTGCTGGTGATGGTCGCCGCGGTGACGCTGTTCGTCGTGTTCGTCGAGCAGGGCCAGCGCCGGATCGCGGTCAACTACGCCAAGCGCCAGGTCGGCCGCAAGATGATGGCGGGCCAGCAGAGCCACCTGCCGTTCAAGCTCAACACGTCCGGCGTCATCCCGCCGATCTTCGCCTCCTCGCTGCTGCTGTTCCCGGCGACGCTGGCGAACTTCGCCGGCACCGGCGATGCCGGGGATTCCCGGCTGTGGGCGGCGCTGAAGTCTTTCATGCTGGGGGTATCCCAGTCGCTGGGCTACGGGCAGCCGCTGCACATGCTCGTGTACGCGGTCCTGATCATGTTCTTCTGCTTCTTCTACACGGGCCTGGTATTCAACGCCCGCGAGACGGCGGACAACCTGAAGAAGGCGGGTGCCTTCATTCCCGGCATCCGGCCGGGCCAGCAGACCGGCGAGTACATCGACCGCGTACTGACGCGGCTGACCCTGTGGGGCGGCGTGTACGTCACGGCGGTCTGCCTGCTGCCGGAATTGCTGATTTCGTGGGGTCACGCGCCGTTCTACTTCGGCGGCACGTCGCTCCTGATCATCGTCGTGGTCGTCATGGATTTCCGGGCCCAGCTGAGCGCACAGATGATGTCGCAGCAGTACGAGGGCCTGATGAAGAAAGCCACCCTGCGCGGCAACCCCCGCCCAGGGCTGCGCTGACGCCCCGTTTATTCGAATTCAAGTCGAGGCCTGTAGTCATGAAAGTCCGACCGTCGGTCAAGAAGATCTGCAAGAACTGCAAGGTGGTGCGCCGTCGGGGCATCGTTTTCGTCATCTGTTCGGACGCCCGCCACAAGCAGCGGCAGGGCTGACCGAGTACTGACGCCCGGGGCTCTGGCCCTTGAGGAATTACTGGTTTTTAGATAGACTGACGAGCTTTTCCCGCGTCGGTCGATGGAGCAACGATGGCACGTATTGCCGGCATTAACATCCCGATGAACAAGCACATTGTGATCGGGCTGACCCACGTTTTCGGCGTGGGCCGCACGACCGCGCGCAAGGCCTGTGAGGTCGCCGGCGTCGCGCCGGACACGAAGACCAAGGACCTGACCGAGGCCGAGGTTGCTGCGCTGCGCTCGTTCATCTCCCGCCTGACGGTCGAGGGCGACCTGCGCCGCGAGACGGCGATGAACGTCAAGCGCCTGATGGACATGGGCAGCTATCGCGGCATGCGGCACCGTAAGGGCCTGCCGATGCGTGGCCAGCGGACGCGCACCAATGCGCGTACCCGCAAGGGACCCCGCAAGCAGGCGGTGAAGCTCAACGCGCAGGCCGGCAAGGGCTGATTCCGCCGGACTCCCGGGGGTGGCATCGCCGCCCCGATTGGATTTAGGCGCACATTTAAAAGGCATAAACAGTGGCTGATCAGAAGAGCGGCGGAACGCAGAAGGCGCCTCGCGCGAAGAAGGCGAGACGGCAGGTATCGGATGCCGTCGCGCACGTGCACGCCTCGTTCAACAACACGATCATCACGATCACCGACCGTCAGGGCAACGTCCTGTCGTGGGCGACCAGCGGCGGCTGCGGCTTCCGCGGTTCGCGCAAGAGCACGCCGTTCGCGGCGCAGGTCGCCGCCGAGAAGGCGGGCAACGCGGTGCAGGAATACGGCGTGCGCAACGTCGAGGTTCGCGTGAAGGGCCCCGGCCCGGGCCGCGAGTCGGCGGTACGCGCCCTGAACGGCTGTGGTCTGAAGATCAGCTCGATCAGCGACGTTACGCCGATTCCGCATAACGGTTGCCGCCCGCCCAAGAAGCGTCGCGTCTAAGCGCGCCGCACAGACAATCTAGGACAATTCATGGCCAGGTATTTGGGTCCAAAGTGCAAGCTCTCGCGACGCGAGGGTACCGATCTCTTCCTCAAGAGCGGCGTGAAGCCCCTTGAGTCGAAGTGCAAGCTCGAAGTGCCGCCGGGCGGCATCAAGGGCGAGCGTCGCACGCGCCTGTCCGACTACGGCGTGCAGCTGCGCGAGAAGCAGAAGCTGCGCCGCATGTATGGCGTGCTCGAGCGCCAGTTCCGCAACTACTACCACAAGGCCGCCGGCCGCCCGGGTGCAACCGGTGCGAACCTGCTGCAGTACCTCGAGCGTCGGCTCGACAACGTGGTCTACCGGATGGGCTTCGCGTCCACCCGCGCCGAGGCCCGCCAGCTCGTGTCGCACAAGGGCATCCTCGTCAACGGCAAGGGCGTCAACGTCCCGTCGTACGTGTGCAGCGCCGGCGACGTGATCGAGGTTCGCGAGAAGTCGAAGAACCAGTCGCGCATCGTCGCCTCGCTGGCGATGGCGGCGCAGAGCGGCTTCCCCGACTGGGTCAGCGTCGACGAGAAGAAGCTTCAGGGCATCCTCAAGTCGATTCCGGAACGGGACGAGATCCTGCCGGACATCAACGAGAACCTGGTCGTCGAGTTGTACTCGAAGTGATAGAACGCGACCTCGACAGCACGGTATTCGAACCTCAGGTACGAAAAATGACGGGATCGGTTAACGAATTCTTGAAGCCACGCACGGTCAAGGTCACGGCCCAGGGCCCGCGCCACGCGCGCATCGTGATCGAGCCGTTCGAGCGCGGCTTTGGCCACACCCTCGGCAACGCGCTGCGTCGCGTCCTGCTGTCCTCGCTGCCGGGCGCGGCGGTGACGGAAGTCGAGATCGACGGCGTGCTCCACGAGTACACGTCGATCGACGGCGTGCAGGAAGACGTGGTCGACGTGCTGCTGAACCTCAAGCTGCTCTCGATCCGCATGCACACGCGCGACGAGACGGAGATCCGGCTGGTCAAGCGTGGCCCCGGCCCCGTGCGCGCCGGCGACATCCAGGGCGACCACGACGTCGAGATCGTGAACCCGGACCTGATCATCGCCAACCTGACGAAGGCCGGCGAACTGAACATGACCCTCAAGGTCGAGCGTGGCCGCGGCTACCGCCCGGCAGCCGCGCGCGGCTTCGAGGAGCAGACCCGGCCGATCGGCCGCCTGCAGCTCGATGCGTCGTTCAGCCCGGTGCGCAAGGTGACCTACAACGTCGAGTCCGCGCGCGTCGAGCAGCGCACCGACCTCGACAAGCTGATCCTCGACATCGAGACGAACGGCACGATCGACCCGGAGGAGGCGATCCGCCGCGCCGGCGCGATCCTCAAGGACCAGCTGTCGGTGTTCGTCGACCTGCAGGGCCAGGAAGAGGGTTCGTCGAAGGCCATCGAAACGCAGTTCGACCCGATCCTGCTGCGTCCCGTCGACGAGCTGGAGCTCACCGTGCGCAGTGCGAACTGCCTGAAGGCGGAGAACATCCACTACATCGGCGACCTCGT
>Ga0316217_10007202_pt1 | contig 10713 bp, 6 predicted proteins | sample 1anoAmetaG_FD_203633 | JGI IMG/M metagenome (GOLD analysis project Ga0316217, IMG submission 203633) | Freshwater microbial communities from Trout Bog Lake, Wisconsin, USA - 1anoA | ecosystem: Environmental > Aquatic > Freshwater > Lake > Hypolimnion/Profundal zone | place: USA: Wisconsin... | reverse complement strand
TGGGAGATGAAGATCAGATCAATGTACAGGTACATTTTGGTTAATCTAGAAGAGAGGATAATTGAACATAAAGCGGAGAGTCTATGATGCTCTTAATGTTTTGATTGCTTTAGGGTTATTGAAAAGAAATGGCCACAAACTAATGATCAAAAAAGAAGAAATCTAATTTACGCAGTAGGATTTTACTTATGGGAGATAAAGACAAAGTAACTTTTTGTTGATTTAGGGAGAAGAGAGTTGGCTATGAAGGAGTAGTTAGGTAATTTGATCTAAACCTGCAATCTTAAGGAAAATATCATTATCCAGAAAAGAAAAATGTAGTAGCAGATCAAAGAAAAGCTCGGAAGTATTAAGGAAATGATTGAAAAAAACAAAAACTTGCAATAGCAGCCGTCTATTGAGAAGTAAAAAAATATCTATTCAGTAAAATTAAATTTCCCCTATTTGTTTTAAGTTAAAAATTCCAATAACCAAAATTTTGTCTAAAAAAAGAAAAACCTGATTAGGAGGCGCCTATTTAAATGAAAGACAGTTAAAGTCTAAAGTTGTGGCAAGCTAATCCTGAAGTTTTGAGTTGTTCCTTTAGCAAAGAAAAAGAAATGTAGCTTATTGGATAAATCGACGTTTTGGCTGTATGGAAAATTGAATAGAAAAGAGATAAGGTTAAAAAAACTATTAGAAGGACGAAAAATCGCTGATCGTTTTAATTCTTGCTTATTAGGAGTACTTTCTAAAGATTTATTCAAGAAGTTTAAGAGCAGTCAAATAGAATTATATGTTATATTGTACAAAACAAAGATAAAACAACTGCTATATAAAAAATCAATAATTCCTGTAGCCAGGCAAATCTTTAGGTCTTATAAGGCATCTTGAAGTTGATTTAGCTTTTTATTGAGTTTAATAACCACTTTTTACCTTGTAGTTGGTTGAATAAATCGAACTTTACACATAAGCATCACTATTGCTTGTTTGTGATCCATTTTTTGAAATACTTCCAAAGTTGAGTCCTGTTGTTGCTCCCATCTTTAAGCCTGCCTTTGGGGGAAAATTGTTTCTAGGAGATGTTGGTTGTATCTGAGGGGAGAGGTAGTCATTGAAAGAACTTTTTTTCTACATCTAGTCTCTCAATTAACCTTTATTGTACTTTTCACTCCTTCTACTCAGTATTTTTGGGATGGGCACACCACTATGATTGAGATTAAGTCCATTTTGAGAAATAGTTTTTTCATATACACTTTGTCTCCCTTGAAGAATTCTGGAAGAGTTACTTATTCCCTCAGAATTTTTAGCTTCTTCTTTCACAGGAGCTCTGAAAGCTTAGTTTTTAGGTACAACCCCATATTCTGGTTGTAATTGTCCTCGAATTTGATTAGAAAAGCCATTAGAATTAGAAAATATAGGCGATTGAGGCTTTTAAATGCTCGGCATTGGCATGGTATTTACTACTTGAGGCCTTGGTTGATTATTTTATGAGATTTGGTAAAAGCTTGGCGAAGTAGGCTTAACTACAACTTATTAACTATTTCGATTATTTACAACTTTTGGCTAAATACCGATTTTGAGCTTTATTTAAACTTCCTTCAATTGGTTATAAAATCCTGGATTGGGCTTTGCCACTACTCTTTTAAACACTAAAAAGTTCAAAGTTTTTTAAAGATTCCAACGATATTTCCACATTATATAAGAGCAAACAATTGCAGAACTTCTAGAGACACCTGCATAACAATGTACAAAGACATTTGTAAACTTTCTACCTTAAAATTTTTGTACCTGTTTTGTTCGATGAAGTAAATACATTCGTTTATATGCTAACTAATGTAGTAATCTTCTTTATCGTGAGCTTCTATCTTAAGGTGGAAAGGAACGTCTTCGAATTTGTAACTTATTTCTACATTTAGGAAACTTTACTCGTCTCGGCAGAAGCTGTAATGACTGCTCTTATGCCATACTCTTTCAGAATTTAGCTATTTTGTGCACCGAAAACGTTACCCAAAAAGAGAGCTCCTAGTTGGTCGTTTTCTGGTAAAATACAGCTGATATTCTCCACCATTTGCTTTGGTTGCTCATTGTTAGGATTCATTCTTATTTAAATTAACTCAAATACTTTAAATAAAATATCAAAGTTATCAGAAATTTAATAAATCAAAACTAATTGTGTTTCCCTTTTGACCTTTGGGTAAGCCCTAAGATGACTTTATTTCACTAGTCTTGGCTGCATTTTTTGTGTTCCCTTTGTGATTTTTAATTTCTTGTCCGAAAAAATCAAAATTTTCAAAGCTTTGATTAATATTTGAAAAAAAGTTTGTTGGATTAGAGTTTGGATTTGTTACAACCCTTAGATTACTAGAATTATAATTTACAGATGGAACTGTATTAGTTGCTGACTTTTTGTGCTCAACAACCGAAGGAGGACTTAAAACATCAAAATTAAACAAGTGCTCATGCATTTTGACAAGTTATTACTGAGGTTTAGATAGCTTTTAATCTTTTTTCTTTTGATTTTCAGTGAAATTGAAAAACTAATGGACCTAAACAGTTTTTTGCTCTTTTTTTATTGGGGCAGGCTTCAGATTAGAATTATTAATGGGCAATAAGTTAAAATTTTTCATTTTATCTCCAGGTTTTAGGTTAGAAGTGGCTATTCCTTGGTTAATTTTGCTTTCTTGACATATTTGGTTGAATCTTTCTAAGTTTCTTTTTATCTTTTGTTCGTTTTCTTGAGTCTTTTTTCTCTAAAGCTCTAATTATTAAAAGCTGAACTAAATATCGTTATTTAATGTTTCTTAATCTGTGACTTTTTTGCCATTTTCACTTTATTATTCCACTGACAATAAATCTTAGCTTATTTAAATAGGGTCTGGCTACTTCATTTTTTGAAGATTCAAAGGCTTTTTCAAGTGATGCGAAGTATACTGGTTTTTAAAATCATCAAAGCTTTTGACCTCTTTATGAATATGCTATTTTTTGATAAAGACTTCATTTATCTTTTCTGAAGTTTAAAGTTTACTGATTTCTCTCTCCATTATCGATTTAATAAAATCTTCATATCGACATATCTACTTGTGATTTGCCTTTCCTAAATAAGGTAAATTAGTATTTCTTGTTTTTCAAAGATTCCTTCACTCTGATTTAGTTCCTTCTTTGAGTTTGCCTGAAATGCTTCAGTTTTTTGGCTACTTTGAGAGCTATTTTTAAGATTTTTCGTCATACTTAAGTCTTTATTTGTCATATTTGACGCAACGTTTTTCGACAATCGATGGGCGATTCCTAATGCGTTGCCGCCTATTGTGGAAATGATTGAGATAAAGTCATGAAAAATATCTTTCAAGCCTTCACTGTTAAATTAGTAAAACCTCTTAGTAATCTTTAACAGCGTCTAATCGTGCTATTTTTATGCTGCCCTAAACTTGTCCTTATTCTATATTGAAAGCAGAGCTTACGCGCTAAAAACGTTAATGTTCATCCTGTTTGATGTTTGCCAATGACTGTTTTTCAACGCTTTTCTTCAAAAGCTCGAGCTTTTGCTTATAATGTTCGAATGTTTCCGCAGACTATGTATATTGTTATTTGATTTTCTTTAAGTTAGGAACATATGATTCGACTTTGCCTTCCATTTTTTTGGACAAAGAAAGAGATTCTTAGCAAATTTCTTGCAAAAATTTGTTTATCTCATTGTGCACTTTTCCAATTAATGTACCAGAATACTTTCCTTACCTAAACAAACTCATGTAATTCTAGCTGAGCTCAGCTAAATTTGCTTTCATCATCGCCGCAGCTTGATAAATTTTTTTATGACAACTTTGTGCCTTTTCCATCGCTTTTACTACTTTTCTCTGAAAATTTTCTAGCTCCTAAATGGATGCGTTTTTTTCGGCCTAGATTCCACCTAAAATATGCTTAAGCTGCATAGGGAGTGCGGTACTTGATGATTTAGCATTTAGAATGTAGTCATCTTATAATTTGAATCAATATAATAACAAACATGAGACAAATAAATCATCAATAGATGGAGCAATCTTTCTCCTTATCTTTATCTTTCTCTCTTTCTTTCTAGTACTTTGCGATTTTAGCCTTATTCTATTACAGCTTCTTTACCGTATTCCGCCTATCTTGTTCCTTCTTAGCCTAAGTCTATAATTTAGCTAGTATCTCTGTATTTTCATATAAAATGCTTGGCTTCTTCGAAAAGTCAGATTTACTCGGTTGGATAAGCTATTTGGGCAAATCCTTTTCTGACATCACTGAGTTTTTCTTTGATCTTATGCTTTGAGTGTCAGAAGGACCACTTTGATGTGAAGAGTCAAGCTAGTATTGTTCGGCTTAGGAGGTAAGATCTTAATTGAAACTGGCATTGAGGCACTATTAATTATAGTCTTTCATAACATTCAAAATAAATTTTATGGGACAATCTGAGATATAGGCTAAGGTGGCTTCAGAAATATTCTTGAAGGAATGTCTTCTCATATAATCGATTCTTTTGAACTGCTTATCCTAAACAAACTCAATTTACGGAGTTGTATAGTTAATGAGTTTGTAATCGTTCTAAAGTAATTCATAGCTAATGGAGTATTTGAGAATGTTAGAGTTAAGCGAATTCAAGTTAATAATGTTATTAGTTTAGTCAATTTTAGGCCTTTCTTCATTTTTCATGAATTTTATACTCTCTATTGAAATTGTAAAGTAAATCTACTTTTCCAAGAGGTTCCTTTGGTTATAGATCTCTATGTGATCTAACTAAGATTATTCATCATTTTCCCCCTCAAGAGATTAGTCTTCAGATTGTTTTTTTACTTTTACTGGGGTTAAAGACACAAATAGTTTAGCTATTATAGAAGACTTATAAACTAACGATATATACCCTTCGTATGAAAGACTATAGAGAAGGGATTCCATTGAAAGATAGCCTACACCTTGGGGAATAAAGTCAACAGGATCCCAAAACGGGTCTTTTGACTTTTAGTTCCGATCTTCTAGCATCCTATTTCGACCTAGATCCTTATCGTCATCTGTTTCCAAAAATTTCTCAAAAATTTGCTAGGAAATCTAGTATCTATTTTTAAACACATCAATAGGCCAAGTGTAAATGCGACCTTCTTCGCAGTTCAGGATGACTATTCGTATCTGAATATTTTCACCAGAAGCTTTTTTGTTTATTGAGTAAGATTTGAGTATTTCAACCATCTAATAGTGACTAAAGTTACGATATTCAACACTAATTTTGCCCTAAATCAACCTTTTCATCTCTCTAGCAATGAGGTTGAACCTCCTTACCATTGGAATCAGTATCAACAATTGTTTTTGAAGCTCAACTTTTTCCTTTTTTACCAAGATCTTTCTCAACTCTTCAGCCTATCTCTTACGCTTATGTATTTGTAAGCTTCTTTAATTGATAATGTTTTCATTGTTGCATTGAATAATCTTTGCCTGTAGTTCTTTTTCAATTTAATGTTCTCTCTTTTATTCTTAGGTCATTTGATTTTTTTTCTTTTTCTTTCTATTTCGCTTAATGGGGACATATTTTGAAGCTTTTAAATCTGCTTACTCATCTTTTTTAGTGATTTATTCTAGCTATCGTTTCAACTAAATGTTTTCCAAATTCTCTTATTACAATTTTTAGTGTTAAGTTATTTGCTATTATTTTGGCAGCTATTTTTCCTCGTTTTTGTTTGAACCTTGTTTAAATGTTGATTGAGTTTCAAGCTCTTTTATCTTCTACTAAAGAAGCTTGATTTTGCTGTTTAGCTACTCTTATTTCAAAAGACCATCAAGGCCGAAACCTGACATTTACTGATAGGAAAATTCATGCTTTTAGATGTCTGAAACTGACAAATTAAACTTATCAACGAACTATTGAGAGTTCCCCAACTATTTCGCCTTATCTTTATGTTTATTCTTCTCATGATTGTTCAAAGAGTTTTCATTTTTTTTGTTTTCCTATCCGGATTCATCAGCTAGTTATCCATTTTGAGCCATTTTGTGATCTACCTGCACTTAGTAATCAATCATTTATGGTCGATTTCTCACAGAATTCTATTGCCTTTAGCTTATGACAATAGATTAAGTTAGCATTTATTCTTTCTTCTCAGGGATAAAGTTAACTTAAATACTTCTACTATCAACCAAAAGCTTTTAAAGCTTTCCCAGCTTAAATTAGCTTATTACTCTTTGTTCAGCTTAAATCTGCTTTAAACTGTTTATTGGACTTTATTAGCTCTCTTTTATTTGTACTTGAAACTCTTGATTGACAACCTTCAATTCTCGAAGAGTATTGACAGCCATTTCCTCTGATTTAGTTACTTTGTTTGTCAAATAGCTTTCTATTTAATCTTCCTCTGCTTTTTGGGCTATGTACTCTTCTATTTCCGCCTAATCTTCTACAGGACGTTTCTTGAGCTCTTTCTAAGAAGTAAGAATCACATTAACCACTTGCTTTTCGATTTCCAGAGCTATTAGTGATGTATTTAGAGATATTGATTTATTAACAGCAGCTATAGTGTTGGTTTAGTAATCTACTTTTGCTTTCTGCTGGATTTCTTCAGTATTTATTGATCTATCTTAGTAATCTTTTTTGTTTAGCAAATAATTTTATATTTAGCTTTAGTCTTCTTACTGTGTTTTTGGCTGAACTTATTCTAAGGCTAGTTTTTCTTCCTAAAGGTTTTGCTCTTAATTATCTACATATGTATGCATATTTATATCAGTCACCATCTCAGATGAGACCAATTAAAGATCTGTAGATATTCCTATTTAACTGAGTTCTTTATTTGGTTCAATTTCCTCATTTTATTTCACAAAAGATGTATTAATTGCATTTGAAGTATATTATTTCGTTCCTTTTTACTTCTAGAATAGCTAAGTATGGTTTTGATTAGTCTGCTAAAACTATTAGTTTAAAAAAGCCGTAAAAGAAGTTCCTTTTCCTTTATCATTAACCTCTTATTAGTCCAAAATTTCAGTATTAACGCCAAACTCTACACATAATTGTTTCTCTATTAGCTATGGCTATTATTGCTTAACGAGTTGTACAGTCTAGTCCAAAAGTAAATCTTAGTTTTCTTAAACTAAAAGATGCGTTAATTTGTTCAGCTAAGCTGGGATTAGCTTCAAATCAAGCTCCTCATTTTTGATAATTTATAGTTTTCTATCTGAAAAGTTTGAAATATATGTCTATTAAAAGCATTTTTGCAGTTTGAACTCACTTTTCTTCTTAGGAATTGGAACTACCTTGAACTAATCCTGTTTCACAATGTTCAGCTAAGGCATCTTAGATAAAATCTGAACAAACTATGATATTTGTAGCTTCAATTCAGAGCTTTTTTCCTTAGTAAGTAGAGGATCCTGAGATAAGCTAAAGGTTATCTATTAATCTTTGCTATATTACCTTATTGAAAAGGACTATTTATGCTTTTTTGCTTATTTAGCAAAATTACCTGACTTTTACACAAATGAATTCTAAACAGAATAGTTCAAAAGTAAAGAATCTTAATGTTTTTAGCTATTCAGTGAGTTTCTCTACTTTTATTCTTTTTAAGATAGCTTTTTTTACAACTATTTAATGTGTTAACCAAGAATTAAAAGATCGTCTTCACTGATTTTACTCTTTTTTTCCTTACTTTTGTCACTTTTAAAATGAAATTCTTAAAGTTAAGCATCCGAGTAATGAGTAGGAACATATTTAGTTACGAAGCTATCATTGATTTGATCTGACTTGGTTTAAGTTACTTTTAAAGAACAACTATCACAAAGAGTTTCTTGCTAAATCTAGCTTAGTATTTTAATGTTATAAAGTCTCCTGAATTGGAACATTATAGCCTTTTGTTGCTTTTATTAATACTCGAAAAAAGAGCCACTTATTGCTTGTCTTTGCTGAATTACTTCTTTTTTGGTAACTTTTTTGATTTTTGAAGTTCTATTACTGTTTTAAGTAAAGTAGTTTTAAGTATCTGCTAACAAAAGAGAATCGGTACTTTATCTTGGATTTATTACAGTCTTGAATATATCTTAATTGTCCTCAAATTACTAGACTGTAACCTATTCGTATTAAGACATAATTTTAGTGTTTTTTCCCTTCTTTTTTTATTTGCCAAAATTAGCCCCTCCTCCAAAATCAAATGTTTGTTTTTGATTACGTTTTTAGTTAGGATCTTCTAGATCAACAAACTCCCCAATAATGTCTTCTTCTATAGCATTATTTCTATTCTCTTAACTCTAGAGAAGCATACTTTCTCTTACCTTTGCTCTTCTGTTCTTTTAGTCAACGTATTTAGAAAGCTTTTTCTTTAAATTTTCTAGCTATGAATTCTTAGATTTGAGTGTTTAAGATTAAATAGACTTCATCATTAGCTTTTACTCTATTTTTATCTTTTCCTACTTTTATTTTTCTTTTTATTTCTTCAGTTCACTTAACTTATTACGATAGAATTACTCCTTTTCTTTCATCTTTTCTTCGTTTTACTTTACTAACTTATCAAACTCACTTTCAATTTATGAAATCTTGTCAAATATCTCAGCTTCGTTTTCTTGTTCAAACAATTTTTTTGTCGCATTTAAAGCCTGAGTTGGAGGACTTGCATAAATATCTTTAATTTTGTTATCTCTAATGAAATTCGTGGGTAAAAATAGGCTTAAAGATGAAGGAGGAATCAGAGACACGTTTTACATTTATTTCTGTCTTTCATTGATCACAAATTCATAGTCAACTGCAGGTTCCTTGCTCTAAGACTTTTTATTGTTGTTTTTAAAAACAAAAACGGAGTTAATGCCGAGGATTATCCGATCATTATGTTAAAGTTATTTTCTTTCATAAATAGGTTTCCCATTCACCAGAGTATACTAAGCAGAGGTTTAAGACAAGGCTTCAATATAGTATTTGTCATCTTTGTGTATAATCTTAGCGTGATTTTCTTCAATTCCTAGTCCACAGAGAACAATCTTTGCAAAGTCTTCCATGCCTCTTGCACTTTTTTTATTGTTTTTGTTTGTAATCAAAAGGTCTTTTTCACAGGAGTAACGAACTTTATAGTTCAATTGTTCATCTTCGTTGAGATTAGTGATGTAGACTTTAGCTTTGCTGCCTAAATCAAAAGAAAGTTAGGAGAAAAACTGTGAAGGTTATTCCAAATCAACAAACTCAGTCATCATCAAACTATCTTCTTCTTCTTAAATCTCATCTGTGTTAATAGCAAATGATTTAAGGTTTTTTCGAATTTCTTTTTGGACTTCTCTCATGCTTGCTCTCAAATTTGACCTCATTTCTTTCTTTTCTTTTTCTGAAGAAACTAGTTCTCTACTATTGTAAAGGTCTTTTTCTTCAGGAGCCTAAAGCATTTTCTTTAGTCTTTCATTTTATTACCTCAATTAACGGATAATTTTGTCAACTGCACTCTAATTTATGATCGGCTTGTTTTTAATTTTCTTAGTTTGGTCAGCATATCTCAAAGTAGAAAGGCTCTCCTCATAGTTGTCATTCGCGGGGGATATAGCACATATCATGGTTGTTTTAGAGTTTCCTCCTAAGGCAGTCTATAAAATTCTTGTCAAAGCTGAATCTCTATAAGGAACTTGTGTAACTTTGCCTTTTCCAGCAGCTTGCTAGGCCAAAGCCTCTATAACTCTTCCTAAAGTATGAAGTGATTTATTTATATTACTTGCTTCCTTTAATCTATCTTTATTGTCACTGATGCCGGTCTTTGATATTCTTTCACTTCCTGCTAGGTCTACCAGGTTTATAAAGCTTGATTTTTTATTCATTTTCCTACTTTACAAAAGATTTACAGTTTGTTGATCCATTATTTTTGTACGAATTACAGCATCACAATAGTATGAGCTCTTGAGCTATATTCATTCATTAAGGTCGAAGCTAAAGATCGATTTTTAGAGCCTTCATCCATTCTTCGTTAGATATCATGGTAATTGAAAACTTAGTGTTTGGTTAGGCCTTCAACGTATACTCCCAAGGTTTTATTTTACCTGATTTTGAGGCCATTTTGAGGTCTTTTGGCTGTCGGAACGAACAAATCTTGCACTTTCTAGTTATAGATTTCAAGCATGGATAATGTAATTTAGTACTATTTTTCCCCTTTTCTTTCAAGCTTTTTTATTTTTTGGAAGATTTCTTCACAAGCCAATGGAATGATACCTCTGTTAGCTCCGTATCCAATCATTGAGTAAGACTTTCCTGCTCCCGTCTGCCCATAGGCAAATAAACAGCAATTATAGCCATTCCTGCATCTACATATTAGTACCATGCATTTTAAAGAATTTCTTTTCCGATGATGTTATAGACTCGCTGCTGATCGATGTACTTAGATGTGGTCGGCATCATATAACCGTCGCTACGGATTGTGAATTAATCATGAGACCAAAAGCTATAATCGAACGTAAAGTAATGTTGCTTTTTATTCTTTTACTTATTCTAGTACAGAACAGTTGTGTTTTACTTCATTTATATGCAGCAAATGCACCCCAAAAATTTTTATCTTTAGTTGAAAGGACGCACTCTTATCGCTACTTTAACACTCATTATAATTAATCTCTCTATAAGATGAGTGATGAAAAATAACTCTCCCATAAGCTCAATTATATTCCTTAAAGCCAAATACTTAATTATTCATTAAAGAATTGAGCTACAAAAGAATGATCTTTGCACAGAAATTGAATTGAATAATGGGGTTGGGGTTGGGGTTGGGGTTGGGGTTGGGGTTGGGGTTGGGG
>Ga0316217_10007201_pt1 | contig 10714 bp, 8 predicted proteins | sample 1anoAmetaG_FD_203633 | JGI IMG/M metagenome (GOLD analysis project Ga0316217, IMG submission 203633) | Freshwater microbial communities from Trout Bog Lake, Wisconsin, USA - 1anoA | ecosystem: Environmental > Aquatic > Freshwater > Lake > Hypolimnion/Profundal zone | place: USA: Wisconsin... | reverse complement strand
CAAGAATTATTAAATATGAATAAAGAATACATTTCTTATATAAATCAATTATATAATAAAAAAATAATTAATAATACAACACCAATTACTTTTGAAGAATTACAAACTCTAAAAAGAGAGAAATTTAATAATGAACTAAATAAAAAACAAGAAGAATTCCAAGAATTATTTCAAAAAAAAGTTCCTGAAGTTTTAAATTTCAAAGAAGAAATTGATAAACCAATTCATGAAATGGAAAATTTAATTTCACAAACAATCGCCCAAAGATCATTTGATATAGAACAACTACTACCTCCTGCACCACAAAAAAAACAAATATCCTGGGAAGATGAATCTTCTCTCAAAAATACTCTTTCAAGTATAGAAACTAAATTAGATATTATAATTAAAATTTTAACAACTAATAGTAATTTATAAAATTGGACCCCTATTGGGGTCTTGATTTTATTTATATCAACTTAGTTGATATAAATAAAATTGATATATATTATGTTTTATATATCAATTCAACCGGCAATGTTATTTCTCTTATTGTTTATTTTAAGTGTGAATGGATTTAAAAGAAAAATAGATAACAAATTTTTAACAAATAATATTATATATTTTGAAAGAGATGATTGGAATCATGGAGAAGTGGAATGGGAATTTACAGAAAAATCATATATCAATAAATTTAATATTTCTTATAAAGAAAATAATTATAAAATACAAAATAAAGTTGTTTTTGTAAAAAAAAATAAATCAAATAATTATTATGCATTTTATTCGGGGTTATTAAAAACATTTTATAGAGAACTATTAACAAATCAAAATCTTACATTATTTCTTGAGGATTTATGTTTCTCTCTACAATATTCAAATATAAATAGTACATTTGTATTTATTATTATTAATTATTTATTGAGACTAAAATATGAATACAATAAAAAAATAGAAATTATAAAAATAAAAAGATATAATATTTCAGAATTAGATAATTATTTATTTATAAAAAAGTCAAGTTCACTCTTTATATTTACTTTATTTGCTATTTTTGGAAGAAACATTCATAATGCAGAATAAAATTATTTGACTGTATATGTTGTACCATCATCTAATGTAATTTTTTGACCTTTTTTTAGTTCTTTTATACTCTTATCTGTAACAAATACAACAGTAGCTACTTTTACTAACTGATGAGATGGATCTTCTTTTGCCTTTTTAAAAGAACTTTCTGTATAAAATTCATATATTTTTTGATTTTCTTCATTTCTTCCAATTTCTTTACCATAAACAATTTCTCCTTTAAATTTTAATTTAATTAATTTTACTTCTTCTTCTCTCTTATTTAATTCTGTAATAACATCATTACTTTCATTTTTAATATTTGGTTTATAAGAAAATGCTTCATTAGAAGCAACTCCATCTCTACCAAAACGAAGACAATTCAAATTTTCTTTAGAACCTAATTGATACAATTGGCAATCAATAGATGTTTCTTTGATAGAAGTAATAATTTGTTCGCTAATTTCTCTCTTTATTTCTGATATTTCATATAGGGCTTGATCGCTTGTAAAAGGTATTTGATCTTTTTTATCATTTTCTATATCATATTTTCTTTTACTCTTATCTTGCAATCTTAATGTAATAGATTTATCTGAAACAATCTGTTCTCTCGTAAATTTCATTAAATATATAAATGCTTCAACTGTTTGATATCTTTGTTCCAAATTTTTATGGCTACAAATGCGTCTTGCTCTTCCTACAACTTGATCTATTCTTGCTGGATTCCAATATGGTTCCATAATATGGACGTATCTTGTATTTCTTAAATTAATACCTTCTGAACCAGATGCTGTAATCATTAATAATTTAATAATTTCCCCAAAGTTATTATTACTTGATATTCTTCGTAGTTCATCTGAAATATTTTTAGGAACTTTTTCCCATTCACCATTATAAATTAGTCTGATTAATTCTCTTTTTTCTGAATCTTCTGTTCCAGTATATAATGCAAATTTTGGTTTTCCAGCATCATCTCTATCATGAACGATAGACCATTGTCCGCCTGAATTTTCTAATTTAAATTCTGCAAATCCATTTTGTAACAAAACCAATTTAAATATTTCTATTCCTTCCATACTTCTAAATTGGCTATATAATAAATGTAATCCATGATACTCTTCTGATGTAATATTATTTAATATTTCTAGAAACTTTGGACTATATGTTTCTAATCCTTCTCTAGAGAGAAATACTGAACCTCTTTTTTGTAACTGTCGTAATGATCTTTGAATACGATCTTTATATGTTATATCTGCTATTTTATCAATTATTTCATCACCTTCTATCTCCCCTTCTCTCTCATTATCTAAATCAAAATCATGATCTTCTTCATTTAATTCTTTTAAAATTTCTTCTTCTTCTTTTTCTTCTCCTTCTTTATGTTCTATTCCTATTTCTACTTCTTCTTTTGGTAAAGGTCTAGGAATACTTTCAGGCATTACAAAATTACAAAATAAACGAGAGAAAATACGATATGTAGAAGTCGGTTCAGAATATAATTCTTTTACATTATTTTGTCCTTGTTGTCGTCTTTGATTTTTCTCTTGTTTTCTCTCTACCATTCTTGCACTTTCATATAATTGAAATTGATAATCACTCATTGGTATTTGTATCACTTTAAAATTTTCAGAAGGTTCATATTTTGGCAATAATTTTTCTTGTTCGCTCTTAAAATAAGAAGTTAATCCAATAATTCTTCTTTTGAATAAATCTTTATTTTTTATATTTTTGGTTTCAGGTTCAATAAATAAAGAACTAAATTCATCTAATGTATCTGGTAGTGCTTTATAATATTTTTTATCTTCACCTTTTACTTCAATATTATTTTCAATCAATATTGATTTTATTCTTCCAATATAAGCATCATCATTTATAATACGATCACCTTTTTCAACTCCTTCATATTCAGATTCTCTCGTTATTCTATTATAAAATCCAAATGGATTTCTAGTAATAGTTAAAACTTTGGTAGAATCATTGAAATCAAGATAATCTACCATTCCTTTATTTTTAACTAACATATCTTCTAACTTTTTCTTATTAATTGTTCCAGTAGCCCAATTTAATTTTAATTCCCAAGAAATAATATATCCTCTTAAAATATTAAATAAAATAGCTATTTCATTTGGATAATTAATAATTGGAGTTCCTGTTAATAAAATAATTTTACAATTTGTTGCAGATAATAACATTTCATATAATTTGAGTGATAATGCAGTAGGGTTTTGTGGTTTATTTTCTTCCTTTTTACTTTTTCTTTTATTTTTTGATAATTTATTAACAATTCTACTAATAAAATTATGAGCTTCATCAATAATAATAGCAGAATTATCAAAAATATTTATAGTATTATTATCAGTTAATTTATTTAATTCACTCAATCGTAAACCATTATAATGAATAAATTTATATTTCATATCAATCATTTTATTTATTTGTTTATTCAAATCCTGATATCCAGTTTGGCTTTTTTCATTAATTTTTCTCTCTAATTCTTCTTCAGGAATACCCTTGTATTTTTTTCTTACATGTTTTTCAACATTCTTTCCAAAACAATCTTTTTCTTTTGAAATATTTACTAACCATGCTCCTTTATGTTTAATAATATAATCTATTGGTAAATTTAATATAGTAGAGAGAGTTTCAATTGTATTTTTATTTTCTGGAGTTTTATCTTTCTTTGGGTCTTCTATAGAAACCCATTCCCAACATTGATGAATGCGATATAATGGATCTCCTGCCTTTTTTAATTCTTCTCTATAATTTTTTTCTAAAGATGCAGGTGTTAATATATATACTTTTTTATCATCTTTTAATCCTTCTGCTGTTGCAATAGAACTTGCTGTTTTACCTGCACCCAAAGAATGATAAACTAATAATCCACGATAAGGAGTACTTGAACTTAAATAATCTCTAATAATTTTTTGGTGATTTAAAAGAGAGAAAGCAATATCATTATTTTGTAAAGTATCACATGTAATATCATCTTCTTTTACTTTGAAATCTTTTTTATATCTATCAAATATTCTATTTATAAATTCTACAAATTTCTCTCTATTATTCATGAAATAAGAAGGTACTCGTATATCAAATTTAGGAACTTTTTCTGGTAATAAATTTTGAATAGGAGTTCCTTTAATTTTCCAATCTACTTCTGGAATATTTGCTATTAAATTCTTATCTATTTTTGTTTTTCTCTCTTTTTTTACAATTGGAATAGCAATTTCTTCTCCCTCTGAACTTTCTTCTTTTTCTTTAACTTGTTTCTCTAGTCTTTCTTGTTTTTCTCTTTCTAGTCTTTCTTGTCTATCTTCACGAAATTCTTTTATTTTCATAGAAACATCCATAACAACCTGTTCTAAATGTTCGGATATTAATTTTCCTTTAAATAAATCATAATTAAATTCTTTTTCTTCATTTGGTAAATCTATGTCTTCATATATTACTTTAAATTCTTTTGGTTCATCTTCTATTATTTCTGGTTTTTTTTTCATAATTTCAATTATTTCATCTAACATACTTATAAGTATTATAATATTTTAATTATTATAAAAAAACATTTATAATAATTATTATTTACTCAATCAATTTATCCAATACATTTTTACAAGCAATTTGTTCTGCTTTTTTTTTAATTTTATGTTGTCCTGACCCCATGAATAATAATATTTTTTTATGAGTTTGTATATATTCATTTATTTTTTTAAAATTATCTAAATCATCAATGTCTATATATTCATCTAATGAAATATTATGTATACATTGTCCTATACAAAGAAATAAACCCATATGATAACCCTGTTCCATATCACTCTTTAATTCTACATAATTTGGAGTTACCTTAAACTCTTTTTGTATTTTTACTTGAAGAATATTCTTGTAATTATCATCATTTTGTATAAGATCAATCCAATCAATATGTGTTTCAAAAATTCTTTCAATAAAAACTTGTGCCATTTGAAAACCAGGACCACAATGAAAATAACTTTGAAACCAATCATTCTCATCTTTCACTTGAATTTTATTTACATCTAAAAATAAAGCTCCCAAAAAAGCTTCAAATAAACATCCCAATTTTTTTAAATTATTTCTAATATTTTTTTCTTCAGACTGTTTAGATATAATAAACCATTTATGCAAACCAATTTCTTGTGCTATTTTTCCAATAGCTTCATTCTTTATAATAGCAATTTTTTTTTCTGTCATAAATCCTTCATTTTCTTTTGGGAATCTACGATATAAATAATATTTTGTAATCAACTCTAAAACACCATCTCCTAAAAATTCCAATCTTTCATTAGATTTTGAATGTAAAGGTAATGAATCTTTAGGACATTCAGCATATTCCCCTTCTTGTTCTTTTTTTGTATAAGAAGAATGAATAAATGCTCTTTTATATAAATTAAAATTAAAAATTTCGTAAGAAACTCCATATTTTTTAAGAATACATTGAACGTCGCTCAATGTAATCTCTTTATTTAGGGAATTATATGGATTTATATATAATTTAACTTCTTCCATTATATTATTTAATATTATTAATGTTTTAAATAATATTATTATCTTTATAATATTATAATATGGCTCTTATTGTTGGACATGGAGGAACACAATATGTAAATACAATCGCGAACAGAACCGGTCAAAGTGGAGGTTCTATTGGAGGAGTTAAAAAGGCAGGGATATGGAGCGGACAACCTTTTATGTCTGTTTATAATGTCGGTAATTCATATAGTTATAGAGCACCTCAAAGAGTACCTTCTTTACGACAATTATTTTTATTTACTACAAGATCACCTCTTCAATATCGCCGTGGGTCTTATGCTGTTACACACTCTGGAACATTACTCGGATAAATATTATTCGTTGTTTTTATATTCATTATTTATATATAAAAATAATGAATGACTTTTTTAATGTAGCAGCATTATTTATTATTTTTTTTATTATTATCGTTATATTTTATAATATATACAATACACAAATTGAAGGTATGACTAATAAAAAAAATAATAAAACATCTACCATTAATAATACTAGTCGTGGTATTAATTCTACTACATTTCATGAAAAATTAAAAGAACATCATCTAAATCTTAAAAGTGATTTAAATATACCAAAACATCGCAATGATTATGAAAATATACTTATTGAAATGAATGATTATGTTGATGGATTAATGTTAAGTGAATTATTAAATATTGATCCTAATAATATTAATAATTCCAAACTTATTAATACTATTCAAAATATAACTAAAATGAATCAATCAAAAGAATCATTAAATAAAATGATGAAATATTTAGATAATAATTAATTTTAATAAGTTGTAACCATATCTCCATCAAAATCACCTTCTTTTATTAAATTTTCTGTATATTCAATTCCACCCCAATTATTATCCATTGCATTAGGACTATACAATAAACTACTTTCTCTCTCTTCTTCTAAGGAAGAAGACATTATTTCATCACTTGTAGAAGTAATTATATTTGACATATTTATAGGTGTATTATTATATAAATAACTTGCCGGATTTGAAGGAAGACCTCCTTGTAAATTTGTTGGACTAGGTCTTATTTGGTATGTTGGATCTCCTTGTGCATTATAACTAAATTGTAAAAATAATACCGGACAACGAATTCCTTGACTTCTTTGCCAATCTATAAATTCTGTATAATCTTCCAAATTTTGAAATTCTATCGGATTTACACCTGGAACTTTTGCTAATTTTGAATTATATAAAAAAAATCTCTTCCCTTTTTGAACTAATACATCCGGACACTTAAATCCTTTATTCGTAGGATTTATATATCCCTCTAATATATTACTTTCTATATCATTATTAAAATTTATCATAAAATATATTCCCAATATTATAAATACTATTACAAATATCAAATAAATCATATATTATAGTCTGATAAAAATAATTATTTCTTTATATATAATATGAATTATTTAATTATAGAAAATGATACACCTGAAAATAATTCCAAAATTACACATATAAATCAACATATTCGTAATAAGAAACCCGTTGTTATTTATTTTTATAAAGAAGGTTGTCCTTTTTGTGAGAGAACTACTCCTGAATGGGATAAATTACCTAATTATCTCTCTCAAAACAATGATTTATTAGTTGTTAGAATGAATAAAGATTATTATGATCTTCTACAATCTATTGGAGATAAACCGGCATTATATCCAAATATTCGTTATGTAAATGGTTCCCATATTAATACATTTAAAAAAGAAGGAGATGAGAGAAATGTTAAAAATTTAGCTATGTGGATACAAGAACAAAAACAACCATCACAACAACATTTTTCTATACAACGACCAAGTAAACATAAAAAACCTAAATTTAAAAAAAGTTTTAGAAAAAGAAAAAATAAGAAACATAATAAATTTACAAAAAGAAGAAGAATGTATTATATGTAAATTATTTAAGTCTTCTCTCTTTTCTCTCAAATAATGGTTCGTATAATTCTATATTTTCTTCATAATCACTAAAAATCCAATGAACTAATACTTTATTATTTTTTTTATCAATATTTTTTATTATAGCAGGTTGACTATCTGTTATTGGAGTTTGTTTAACAAATAGTAGTTCACCTATATTTAAAACCAATTTTTCTTTTTTCTCTTTTCTCTCTTCTAATGCTCTTTTCTCTTCTAATGCTCTTTTCTCTTCTAATGCTCTTTTCTCTTCTAATGCTCTTTTCTCTTCTAATGCTCTTTTCTCTTCTAATGCTCTAAACCATAACATTTTATCTTTTTGTTCCATACTCATCCCCATACTTCTATTTTGTATATAATGAACTGCAAATAAATTATTAATATCATTAGATCCTCCTTTTGCTTTTGGAATATAATGATCTATATCCCATCCATATTTCATTACTTTTCCATATTGATTATAATTTATTTTGTTACCAAAAATATCATTTCTCCAAATATTAGGATCCAATCCTCTTATTTTCTCTCCTTTTTTCCATACTGAATTTTTACAATTTGGTTGTCCGTAAGAATTCATTTGTCTTTTCTATAAAATATATCTTACTTATTCATAAATCAATTTTATTCATAAAATTGATTTATATTGAAAACAATTAAAAATATAACAATCAACCATATAACAATGACAAATCAAGATATTAATATCAAACTTTATGATTTTCGCGTATTTAATGATGCGAATGAAGAAGATTCTGATAAAAATGAGTATTCTGATAATACTGAATTTACAATTCAAATGTTTGGATATAATGAAAATAATGAATCCTGTTCTATTATTGTAAAAGATTTTAAACCGTACTTTTATATCAAGGTTGGAGATAATTGGAATCAAAGTAAAAAAAGTAGATTCTTTCAACATTTAAAAGAGAGAATTGGAAAATATTATAAAGATTCTATTATAGATTGTAAATTATTAAAAAAGAAAAAATTATATGGGTTTGATACAGGTAAACTTTATAAATTTGTAGAAATAAAATTTAATAGTGTATTATCATTCAATAAATGTAAGAAACTATGGTATAATGAGAGAAATAAGTTATCCAAAACAGGTTATATATTTGAAGAAGAAAAATTATATTTATACGAAGCAAATATTCCTCCTTTACTTCGTTTATTTCATATAAAAAATATTTATCCATCTGGATGGATCACACTACCAGCCGAGCATACTATTATTAATTATCATACTATTACAAGTTGCATCCATGAATATGAAATAAACTATAGAGAAATTATTTCTTGTAATACGAGAGAAAATCAAGTCCCTCTAAAAATATGTAGTTTTGATATTGAAGCTAGTAGCAGTCATGGTGATTTCCCAATTCCAATTAAATCTTATAAAAAATTGGCTTCACAAATTATTGAATATTTTGAAAATGTTAAAATAACTCCTTCTGAAAGTAACTTAAAAGAAATAATATTATGTGCTTTTGGGTTTAATGATTTAAATATTGTGGATATTGTCTATCCAAAATATTCTGTAACACAAGAATTTATTTCTAAAAAAATAGATAGATGGTTATCTTCTTTTATTCGTAATGAAGAAAGTGATAAAATAGAAGAACATATTAAAATAGAATTATTATTTGAGAAAATGAATAAATCTTCTGATCCAGATATTGATAATGATATATATATAAAATCATATAATTCGTCTTCTCTCAAAAAAATCAAAGTATTAGACCTAATCACAAAAAAAATGGATCGTTCTATTAAAATTACTGAATTAACTATTTCTTTAAATTCATATTTTCCTGGATTGGAAGGCGATAAGGTAACATTTATTGGTTCTACATTTATGAGGTTAGGAGAGAAAACTCCTTATAAAAATCATTGTATTGTATTAAATAGTTGTTCTCCTATTGAAAATGTTGAAATAGAAACTTATGATACTGAAGCAGAAGTATTAATTCATTGGGCTGATTTAATTCAAAGAGAGAATCCTGATATTATTATTGGTTATAATATATTTGGGTTTGATTATGAGTTCATGTTTAGAAGAGCTGAAGAAAATAATTGTGTAATTCCTTTTCTTAAATTATCTAAAAATGTTGATGAAATTTGTGGAACTTTATGCAAAGATACTAGTAAGTTTCGTATTGAAGAAACTAGTATTCATATTGCTAGTGGACAACATGATTTAAAATATATTAAAATGGATGGAAGAATTCAAATTGATTTATATAATTATTTTCGGAGAGAAGAAAATTTAACTTCTTATAAATTAGATTATGTTTCTGGTTATTTTATTGGAGATTTAGTCAAATCTAAAGAATATAATTCAGTTGATAATACAACTATTATTTATACTACTAATATTACCGGATTACTAATAGATAGTTTCATTCATTTTGAAGAAATCGGACATTCTATTGATTACTACAACCAAGGAGAGAAATTTATTGTGACTAATATTAATTCAACTAATTCTTCTTTCCAAATTAAAGGAAATATTATACAAGATGAAGAAAAGAAATTACGATGGTGTCTCGCAAAAGATGATGTTACCCCTAAAGATATATTTCGTTTAACTAATGGTTCTGCTGATGATAGAGCTATCATTGCTAAATATTGTATACAAGATTGTAACTTAGTTCATTATCTAATGAATAAAGTTGACATATGGACTGGTATTTCAGAAATGGCAAACATTTGTTCTGTTCCAATTAATTTTATCATTCTCCGAGGCCAAGGAATTAAATTAACTAGTTATGTCGCAAAAAAATGTAGAGAGAAAGACACACTTATTCCTGTCATGGAAAAATCAGAAGATGATGAAGGATATGAAGGTGCTATTGTTTTGGATCCTAAATGTGATTTATATTTAGATAATCCAGTTGCGTGTGTGGATTATGCTTCTCTCTATCCATCCTCTATGATGAGTGAAAATATATCTCATGATAGTAAAGTTTGGACGAAAGAATATGATTTATCCGGTAATTTAATATGTGAAACTGGAAATTCAGAATATGATAATTTACCAGATTATGAATATGTTAATATTTCTTATGATACATACAAATATGAGAGAAAAACTCCTCTTGGTTCTACTAATAAAATTAAAACAGGCAAAAAAATATGTCGTTTCGCCCAACATAAAAACGGCCAACGAGCTATTATGCCTTCTATTTTAGAAGAACTATTATTA
>Ga0316217_10007200_pt1 | contig 10714 bp, 12 predicted proteins | sample 1anoAmetaG_FD_203633 | JGI IMG/M metagenome (GOLD analysis project Ga0316217, IMG submission 203633) | Freshwater microbial communities from Trout Bog Lake, Wisconsin, USA - 1anoA | ecosystem: Environmental > Aquatic > Freshwater > Lake > Hypolimnion/Profundal zone | place: USA: Wisconsin... | reverse complement strand
TTGCCATACCAAACCCAAACATGCTGTGGCGCTGTCATTTAAAACCTGATTCAACAATTTTCTTATTCTAAGTGGTGCCACGTGTTCTTACTGCCCGGGTGGTTAAACCCTGGATTGATGGCATTGAGGAGACTGCTAAAAGTATTGCTTATCTGAAATAAGAAAGGTCTTTTTTGCCATCGTTTGGTGGCAGATTGTTGTCATCATCTTCATCATGATAGTCGGGCATGCGTTCAATTTTTCTGCGGAAGAAAAGAAACAGCAGGAAATGAAACAACATGGTAAAAGGAGTAAGCGATTGCACTTCCCTGGCGGCATCCGGGTCGTTGAGAACGTGGGTGCCATAGAAAAAGATAATAGCCGCAACCGTAGCAAGTATTATCAGAAAGAAACCTGCTATAAAGCCGCCCAGATAACCCCAGGGAGAAATACCTTTTTCAACCGCCATTTTATGCAGAAAGAAACTAAACAGGATCAATATGAAAGGGAAAAAAAACATAGTTTATTATTTAAGGCGGTTAAGTTCTTCCTGCATTTTTTTTGAAAGCCCCTTTACAACTTGCTCGTAGGAGTGATCTATTAACCACAATTGTTGTTTGCGTGGTATTGTTCCATTATCAAGGTAAACAGTATTCCAGTGCTTTTTGTTCATGTGGTAACCGGGCTGCACATCCACATATTTATATCTATATTCTCCTACCAACTCCGGTTCCATCTTCAAGTTAACCCTAAAAGGCTGAAAAGTCAAGCTTGTAAGCAAAAATAGCTTGTCCATCACCTTAAATACCAGCGTTTCGGGCCCAAACGGTGTATCTTCAGTTACTCCGGGCTTTGAAAGACAGTATTCGCGTACTTCTTCAATATTCATAAACAATAACGTTTAAAGGATGGGTTTGGGGTACTACTTACCTTTATTCATGATCTTTTCTGAAAAGCCCGAAAATTCTTTGATGGATTGTTCAAGGTATTTTTTTCTTCCGGCTTCTAAATTCAGTTCTTCAAGCGGGTTAAAGCTCTTTTCTACATATTCAAAAACAGGCTCGTCTCCCTGCTTGCCAACGGGTGCATACATCCACTCACCTGCCCTTAAAACAAACCTTTTATCGTGCTGAATAAAGGCTACCTGGTTATACTTGTATTTATCCAGGGTGCGGCCGTCATTATCGTACCAGAAGCTCTCTATCAAAGGCAGGTTGTCGTCGGCTTCTTTCATCAGCGTTTCATTACCGGTATCAACGCCGCAGGCCCTGAGCAGGTCATTAAACATATAGCGGGCGCTGATGTTGTATGGCTTGGTTTCTGCCCGGCCATGCTCATGATCTAACCAGAACAGGGGCACCCGGTTACCACCATCAGTTACGTTGCTGAAGTGATACTGCCAGCCCTGGTCGCCAAAGTTTTCGCCGTGGTCTGAACAGAAAACAACCAGGTTATCCTGGCCATCATGCATTTCTTTACAAAAGGCATCTACTTCATCCTTTACCAGTTTCCATGCAAGCTTTTGCTTTTCGTGCATCAGCTTCAGGTCTTCGGGTGTAAGCACCTGTTTATCCTTTGTTAAAAACGTTTGCGACAGCACGTTGTATAATATCTTCCACTCATGTATTTTGCCCGTCAGCGACTTGTTCATTAAGGTAAACTTATCGGCAATATGATAAGGGTAGTGGCTCTCCATCAGATTAATGAACATAAACACACCCTGGCCCTTGGCATTATTTTCAGCAATCAGTTTGCGGGCCTTGTTGAACGAATCGGTTGATGTTCTTTGTGCCCAGATAATTCCCTGCCGCAGGTCTTCACTTATCTTTTCAAATACCTGGTCGTTTGGTTTTAATACCATGCGCCTGATACGCGGGCGATTGGCAGCTAATACAAGGCGCAACATCCACTGGTGTTTCGATTCGGTAAAATCCCAGGTGCGGTAAACCTCGTCAAAGCCTTTGCTTACATTAAAAATATCGGTAGTAACTATATTGGCCGAAACCTGTACAGGCTTGTAGCCGGCAGGTTTAAGTATTTCAGGTAATGAAGGAATCTCATTTTTTAACCAGCGGCTTTGTGAAGTAGCACCGTGCTGATGCGGCAACATACCTGTAAACATAGAGCAAGTAGCCGGTAAGGTCCAGCAACCGGCTGAACGGGCGTTGGTGAACTGAATAGCATTTTGTTCGAGATACGGAACCTGAGGTCCGCCCTGCTGGTAAGCAGAATCAAAGCGCAAGCTATCGGCTACAATTAAGATTACATTTTTAGGCTTAGCCACTTAATATCTACTTAAATTTCGGGCGGTGAAACTACATAATTTTTAAAGAAACCCTCTTACAGGTAGTATTTAGTGCTGTTATCTTTTAAATGTTTTTCGTGGTTTTTGTAGTCGGGCATTACCTGTTCTACAACTTTCCAGAACCGGGCCGAGTGGTCGTGATGCACCAAATGGGCCAATTCATGCACTAAAACATAATCAACGGTACGGGCCGGCGCAAATAATAAACGCACCGATATAACAATATTTCCACCGCGCGAGCAATGCCCCCAAAAGCTGGTGGCATATTTCATCTTAACACTATTTAATTGTTTTTTAAAATACAGGTTATTGAGCTCGTGCAGCCTTTCGGTAACAATGGGCAAAAAGAATTTGCACAAACACCTGGCTACCAGGTACGAAGCGGCATCGTTCTCTGCATCTTTGGTTAAACCCCGTGCAATTGACAGCACAATGTTGTTTTTAAATATCCTGGCCGATGATTTGGGCTTATCATGATGAAAAACAGATACTACAAACTCATAATCGCCTACTTTCAGTATCTCACCATTTACATACACGCGCTGTGGGGTGCTATCCATCAGCTCGGGCTTATCGCCTAGTTTTTCTTTGGCCCATTTAAGCAGGGCATCAATTTGCTTGCGTTGTTCGTCTTTGTGCTGCCTTTCAGATATACGTATCAGAATGCCGTTCTTATTTACGGTAACCCTGTTGTTGAACCGCGATTCGTACATAATGCGCACAGGCACATTATCGCCGTTTATAGCAATTTCAAACTGTTGGCGAAGCGCAGGCTCCTCAACAGGCCGGGGTTTTGTAAGCGTTAAATTATCGAACAGGGAAAACAGCATATTTCGGTACTGCTAAAATCAAAAGAAGAAACGGGTATATGGGCACGATTTTTCCACATTACATGGTGCAGTAAGTTCAGCCCTGTAAAGGCAGGCGCCATTGTTGTTCTTATATTTTGAACTTGCCGCCATAAACGTTCAATTTTGTTTCACAACTATTAAAAAAGCTTGCCATAACCTATGAAGTTCTTGCAATTACAAAAATGAGCGCAGCACAGCTTAAACAAGAGCCGGCAGTATTTTTGTACGCACGGCACAAACTTAGTTTTGGGTAAAGGCACAAGCTGGCAGGTTTGGATGTTTTACAGTTTCAGGAATTGCTTTTTGATAATAACTAGCCCAGGCATTATAGTGTGGCAGACCTTGAAGATGATTTTAAATTCATTCACACTTCATTGTAATAAGGATGGTTGTAAGTGACACCTCCCTTTAAGCAACCTCTTATTATCAGCGGTTAGATTTGCTGTAAAGGCTGTATAGAAAGATCATTATTCCCGGTGCATTGATGGACAAGCTTCTGGTTCCGGAGAACAGAGGAATTGATCTGCCTGTTATTAAAACAGCATCATGGATAGAAGTTGTTACCGTTAAATGATCTGGATAGAGGAGAAGCAGAGGCGATTGTATTGGCTGAACTTCTGGATGTTGATTGGCTTTTAATGGATAAAACATAGGGAAAAAAATATTGCCAAACTTCACGGCTTACAGGTAGTTGGCTTGCCGGGTATATTACTGCATGTAAAGAAAGAGGGACTAATTAACCGGCATGAAGCAAATTCTAAACGAGTCGATATCCCGGGCCAAATTCAGGTTGAGTGATGAGTTGAATCAGAAGGTAATTTCGATGTTGAACAGATGGTCTATTGCGACTTCTTCTCCTTCTTATACTCTTTCTTAATTTTCCTCACCTCATCAATCCTGATGCGGGTTTCTTTCGAAATTTCCATTACAGATTTTCCGCTATCCAGCATTTCGCGCACTTTTTCCTTGTAATCACTCTGCATGATCTGCTTTACGGCAGGTTCATCGCGGTGAAACAGGGGTTCTTTCTTTTTTTCGGGTTCGGGAACAATTTTGGCCTGATTCCTGTTAAAGTAAAAAATTGCGCCAGCAGCCAGCAGCACAACAACACCCGCAACCAGGTACAGCTTGGTTGCAGACTTCGGTTTAACTACCTCCGTAGCCGGATTTTCGGGTGTGGTTGACTCGGTGCTCATGCAATAAAATTTCAAGTAAAAATAATAAGTAGAAAGACTTAAAAAAGCCCCTGCCCTAAATCAGATTATAGCAACTTGCAAAATATTCTATTTTTGAACTCGTCAATACAATAAAACTAACATGAACGTAAGACTAGAAGAACCCGAAATACCAAGCGTAGAACCTGACAAATTAATGGAAAAATTTGCAGGCGGGATGATGCGCTTTGACAATAAATTCCTTGAACAACGCAAAGTATTTTTGTGGGGTCCGGTGCATGATGAATCGGCTGAAAAGATAGTGAACAGGTTGCTGTTTCTGGAGGCAAGCGATCCGGGAAAGGATATTTTCTTTTACATTAACAGCCCCGGCGGAGTTGTTACCAGCGGTATGGTTATTTATGATGCCATGCAAATGATATCATCGCCGGTACACACCATTTGTATGGGATTGGCTGCCTCTATGGGCTCTATTCTGTTAAGCGGTGGTGCAAAGGGCAAAAGACAAATATGGCCAAGTGGCAGGGTAATGATACATCAGCCGTCTTTGGGTGGTATGTATGGCCAGGCTACTGATATTGAAATTACAGCAGCCGAAATTCAGAAGATAAAGGAAATAAGCGCTGATATACTGGCTAAAAACTGCGGTAAAACTTACGAGCAGGTTTTAAAAGATTTTGACCGCGACCACTGGATGAACGCCAAGGAAGCATTGGAATATGGTATTGTTGACAGCATTGCGCAAAAAATAAGCTAAATTGGTTATCCGGGAACTGGTGTTTTGAATACAACATGCCAGTTCCCGGAAAACTCAATTTGCAACAAGGATTATGACCCGTCAGGACCAAAATGTTGAGGTAGCCCGTTACCAGAAGGATATTGCAGACCGCCTTGGCCTCGATCCTCAGAATCTTATTTTTAATTACAAGCAGAAGAACGAAACCGTAAGGCTTGATCTGGTAACTGTGAATCCTAAACACGACCAGTCGTTCCTTTTTCATACTGAAACCGGTACTGACAAAATTGATGCTTTAAAGAAAATGCTCGAATATTTAGGCGAGCACTACCACCGCGAAAGCAGCCTTACCATACAATGGATAAAGGTAGGTGAAAACAAACTACATACCTCATATTTCCGTGCCAAGAATATGTATGAGGCGCTGGATAAATTCTATTACGGCCGCGATATCGGTTCGTATAAAATTTTCAGCATTACGCTGAATCCGGTAAGTTAAATGCCTTTTTGCCGCAAAGGGGCAAAGAGCGCAAAGTAACAGCCGGAGTTACATTTACAGAAACATGACAAATAAAATTGTGCTACACCAGCGGTGCAGTACGCTGCTATAAAGAATACTACCCGCTTAACTTCTCATTATTCCTATGCCTGTCCCCATCTCTCTGCGTTTTCTTCTCTAAATTCTTTTGCAGCGCATCGGTTAGGTTTACCCCCGTTTGATTGGCAAGGCAAATCAGCACAAACAGCACATCGGCCAGTTCATCGCCAAGCTCTTTGTTCTTGTCGCTTTCTTTAAAGCTTTGTTCGCCGTATTTGCGGGCTATAATGCGGGCAACTTCGCCTACTTCTTCGGTAAGCATGGCCATGTTGGTTAACTCGTTAAAATAACGAACGCCGGTAGTGGTTATCCAGGTATCAACGGTTTTTTGGGCTTCTTCTATGGTCATGGTTGTATTGTTTTTGCAGGCAGTGACATAGTAGTTGGCGGGGACGCCAACCACGTACGACTACCCGGTCGGCGTCCCCGCCAACCGGAATTTTTGCTGAGTGGTGAAAATGTGAAATGCATTCTGCTTATTTTTTTCTCTTCTCCATCTCCTCTGCTATCTGTTTCGAATCATAAGCATCGGATGTTTTAAGGTGGTCAATTACACTTTGATAGCTTTCGGCATCGCGGTTTTGGCTTAGTTTGCTGGCAGCTTCAAAGCGCTCAATTTTGATTTCGAAAGCAACTATACCGCGGTAATCTTTTTCGAGGGTATGGGCAGGTATATCTTCCATTTTTATGGGGTGTTGGGCATGTAAATGCTCGTAGCGCTCCATCATTTTATTTAAACCGGCTTTCAGTTCTTCTTCAATAACTCTCACCTGGCCATAAACATGCACGGCCTTATAGTTCCAGGTAGGCACGTTTTTATGGCTATACCAGCTTGGCGAAACGTAGGTATGCGGGCCCATAAAAACGGCCAGCACATTGGGGTCGGTTGCAAAGCTTTTCCATTGCGGGTTTGCTTTTGAAATGTGGCCCATTAATACCCAATCGCCGGCCTCGTTTTTCGATAACTCTAAAGGAATATGCGTGGCCACAGGCAAATGGTTTTGCACATTGATTAAAATGGCAAATCCATTCTCCCTGATAAGCTGCTCAATCTCACTCCAGTTCTTTTCTTCGTAATGTTTGGGGATATACATGTTAAGCTAATGTTTTAAAAACTATTCCGCACGGAGGCATGCAGAAAAATACAGAGAATTATTAAATGCATTAAATGTATTGCCCGGCTGTTAACTCTGTGCTGAATATTGTATTCGTTATTCCCGGTTCTTTGAATCTATTTGAATAGTAACTGGGCCATCGTTTATCAGGGCCACTTTCATATCAGCCCCAAACTCACCAGTGCCAACCGGTTTACCCAAATTCTGGCTTACCAGCAGCACAAATTTCTCGTACAAAGGAATAGCTATTTCCGGTTTAGCAGCTTTAATAAAAGAAGGGCGGTTTCCTTTTTTGGTTTGTGCAAAAAGGGTGAACTGCGAAACAATAATGATATCGCCACCCACATCTTTTATGGCCAGGTTCATCTGGTCGTTTTCATCATCAAATATGCGCAGGTTAACGAGTTTGTTGGCGGTCCATTCAAGATCTTCGGTGGTGTCGGTTTCTTCAAATCCGGCCAGCACCAAAAAGCCTTTTTTGATGGAAGATTTTATGGCTCCTTCAATGGTTACTGATGCTTCGGAAACACGTTGTATTATAACTCTCATAATGTTTAAATCCCTTTCATTCCCAATGCTTATAATTCGCCCTATAGTCATTCAAAATCCCCAAATAATTCACATACCGCTCCTCCGAAATCTTGCCATCGTAATACGCCTGCCTTACGGCACAACCCGGTTCTTTTTCGTGCACACAGTTATTGAATTTGCAGTTGTTCAGCACCTCGCGCATTTCAATAAAGTAGTGCGATATTTCTTCGGTTTTAAAATTGAGTATGCCGAACTCTTTTACGCCCGGGGTGTCAATTACGGCGCCTCCAAAATCAAGAAAATGCATTTCGGCAAAGGTAGTGGTGTGCATACCTTTGGCGTGCATTTTTGATATCTGTTCGGTACGTAAATTAAGGCTGGGTTGTATGGCATTCAGCAGGGTAGATTTGCCTACGCCTGAGTGGCCCGCAATTAAGGTGGTTTTATCTTTTAGTCCGGCCTTTACAACAGCTAAAGTTTCGGGCTGCACGGCCGAAACGAACAGCACATTATAGCCTATCTTTTTATAAATATCTGCTACCCAATCCTGCTTTTTCTTTGATTTTTCATCCAGCATATCCTGCTTATTAAAAACAAGAGTGGTGGGTATATGGTAGGCCTCGGCTGTAACTAAAAAGCGGTCTATAAAACCTGTGCTGGTGCGGGGGTTGGCCATGGTTACTATCAGCATGGCCTGGTCAAGGTTGGCGGCTATTATTTGCCTGGCACCTTTGTGTTTAGGCGATACCCGCACAATATAATTTTCGCGCGGCTCAATGGCCTCTATCATCCACGAGTCATCACCCTCGGCGCTGTTAATGGTAACCTTATCGCCAACGGCAATGGGGTTGCTGTCTTTATCCTTACTTTCATCTAACCTGAAAAGGCCTTTTAAACGGCATTTAATTACCTCGCCGTTTTCGGCCTTTACTTCGTACCAACTGCCTGTAGATTTTATGACTACTCCCTTCATGCTTTTAAGTTAAATACATTTTACCGCGAAGACGCAAAGATGAATGCAAATAAATCTGTTGAAAGCGGTTATTTCTGTGCAAGCTGATGCCCATTAAATGGTTTTTTTACTTGTATTTACGCCATGCACTGCCAGCGATATTTCCATCAGTAAACCAGGGGTTTCTTCAAGTGCATTACCTACCACAATTATATCGGCACCTGCAGTGCATATCTCCTCGGCCTGCTCGGCCGTGCGTATGCCGCCGCCAACAACCAGGGGCACCGATATTTTTTGCTTTACTGCTTTTATCATGCCGGCGCTAACAGGGTTCTTAGCCCCGCTGCCTGCTTCCAGGTAAATCATTTTCATGCCCAGCATTTCGCCGGCCTGGGCGGTGGCTACAGCAATATCAACCTTGGTATGTGGCACCGGCAGGGTTTGCGTAATATATGCCGTGGAAGATATGCGCCCGCCATCTACTAATATATAGCCTGTTGAAATAGCCTCCAGCCCCATCTTCTTTATCATGGGTGCTGCTACCACCTGCTGGCCTATCAGATACTCGGGGTTGCGGCCCGAGATAAGGCTTAAAAACAGGATGGCATCTGCCCTGCCGCTAAGCTGGTAGTTGCTTCCCGGAAAAATAACCACCGGTATGTTTGAATGGGCTTTGATGATCTTGATGGTGCTTTCAAAATTGCGCTCAACCAACAGGCTTCCGCCAATAAAAAAGAAGTCGACCTTGCAGTTGGCCGATAGCTCGAGGAGGGTCATTAACGAATCGGCATTTTGCTTATCGGGGTCTATTAATACGGCCAGTTTTGCCTGTTTACTGTTTTTAATTTTTTTATAGATCATCTATTACAACTTGGGTTTTGTATTATGGCTTTTAGCGCAATAACAGCTTAATTTACCTGCTCAATTTATCAGACAAAAAAACCAGTGAATTTTTCCGAAATTTACGCTAATAAAATTGGAAAAACATTTTTCCACACAACGAAATGGCGGCCTGCCTCTGATGTTAAAAGAACAAAACATCTTTTCACATTTTCTGTTGATAAAATGGGATGGTTTATTTTTTTAACAAGAATAAATTCGCTTACGTCATTCCACACAACACGAAGGCAATTTTAAAATACCCTACAAACATAAAATTATGGCAAAGAAAAACGAGAAGAAAGGATTGAAGGTCGACCGCCTTTATACCAAAGACGGACAAACGGCTTTTGACCTTTTTGAGTATGAGCTGCGCTCATCGGTAATACGCAATCCGGCAGGAGATGCGGTGTTTGAGATGCACAACGTTGAAGTGCCTAAGGGTTGGAGCCAGGTTGCTACCGATATTCTTGCACAAAAATATTTTCGCCGTGCAGGTGTGCCTCAGGCCGATGGCACCCTGGGTGGTGAGCGTTCTATTAAGCAGGTTACACACCGCCTGGCCGACTGCTGGAGAAGCTGGGGCGAACGTTATGGCTATTTTGCCAGCAAAAAAGATGCTGATGTATTTTACGACGAGCTGGTATACTCGTTGCTCGACCAGATGGCGGCACCCAATTCGCCGCAATGGTTCAACACCGGGCTGTTCTCATCATACGGCATTACCGGCAAACCACAAGGACATTATTTTGTAAACCCCGACACCGGAGTTTTAGAACAATCAACATCTGCCTATGAGAGACCTCAACCCCATGCCTGTTTTATACTTTCAGTTGACGATGATTTAGTTGGTGGCGGTGGTATTATGGACCTTTGGATCCGTGAGGCACGTATCTTCAAATATGGCTCGGGTGTAGGCACTAACTTCAGTAACATACGTGGCGAAGGCGAAAAGCTTTCGGGCGGTGGAACTTCTTCGGGCCTGATGAGCTTTTTGAAAATTGGTGATGCTGCTGCAGGCGCTATCAAAAGTGGCGGAACAACACGCCGTGCTGCTAAAATGGTTTGCCTTGATTTAGACCACCCTGAAGTTGTAGACTTTATTGAGTGGAAAATGAAGGAAGAAGATAAGGCTGCGGTTTTAATTAACGGTGGTTACGATTCGCATTATGAAGGTGAGGCTTACCGCACTATTGCAGGTCAGAATTCGAACAACTCGGTGCGTATCCCTAACTCGTTCTTCCACAAACTGGAGAGAGGCGAAAACTGGGACCTGTTGGCCCGTACCGACCGCCGTGTAATGAAGTCTATTCCATCGGGCGAAATGTGGGATAAAATTGCCAAGGCCGCCTGGCGCTGCGCCGACCCGGGCATTCAGTTCGATACTACTATTAACGAATGGCATACCTGCCCTGAAGATGGCCCTATACGCGCCAGCAACCCTTGCAGCGAGTATATGTTTTTAGATAACACCGCCTGCAACCTGGCATCGTTTAACCTGCGCAAATTCTTTAACGACCAAACGCTGGAATTTAACGTAAAGGGATTTGAGCACATGAGCCGTATCTGGACCGTGGTGCTTGAAATATCTGT
>Ga0316217_10007199_pt1 | contig 10715 bp, 9 predicted proteins | sample 1anoAmetaG_FD_203633 | JGI IMG/M metagenome (GOLD analysis project Ga0316217, IMG submission 203633) | Freshwater microbial communities from Trout Bog Lake, Wisconsin, USA - 1anoA | ecosystem: Environmental > Aquatic > Freshwater > Lake > Hypolimnion/Profundal zone | place: USA: Wisconsin... | reverse complement strand
TCCTCGAGGCGAAGAGGCTCATCGTCGTGGCCCCGGAGCCCCTCGAGCTCTTCTCCGACAAGATGGTGAGGAGGGTGGGCAATCCCCGGGACGCCCTCCTCAAGGTCCTGTACACCTCGATCGCCCACTTCCTGGGCCACCTGCGCGTCATAAACATGATCTCGGAGGCCCTCGAGAAGCGGATCAACGCCTCGATGGGGAACAAGTACCTCCTCGACATGTTCACCCTCGAGAAGAGCCTCGTCTATTACGTCAACGGAATAGGCTCCAACCAGATGGTCCTCGAGAAGATGCGCGCCTCGGCGGCCAGGCTCAAGCTCACCGCGGCCCAGCGCGAGATACTCGACGACATAGTCATCGAGAACCAGCAGTGCTCCAAGCAGGCCGACATCTACTCGAACATCCTCACCGGCCTCATGGACGCCCGGGGCTCGGTGGTGAACAACAACCTGTCGATGCTCATGAAGAAGCTGACGGTCATATCCGTGGTCTTCATGCCCATGAACGTCCTGGCCGGGATGGGGGGCATGTCGGAGTTCTCGGGCTGGACGAGGAGCGTCTCGCCCTGGCTCTCCTACCCGGTCTTCCTGGGAGTGATGTGCCTCGTCGGCTACCTCACCTTCCTCGTGCTGCGCAGGTGGGACGCGGGGGCCAGGGACTACGAGCTCCCCCGGGGGAGGCGCAGGGAGGCGAGGCAGGGCAGGGACGCGGCGCAGGGGCAATAGCATTATTTTATATTGACATCCGCGGCACAGCGTAAGATAATTATTTATCACTATCATCGGATCTTCCGGGCGGGCCGGTCCCGCCCCATTTAAGAAAAGGGTCAGCCATGCCGCTTAGCCTGTCCATTCTCTCATGCTGCAACCTCTCCTGCCGGTACTGCGAGGGCTGGGAGGGCCCCGACGAGGGGCACGAGACCTTCCTCTCCCTCGAGGGCTTCAGGAGCATCCTCGCCTCGGGCTGGGAAGCCGGCTTCAGGCAGCTGCAGATATGCGGGGGCGAGCCCCTCCTCCACCCCCGCCTCTTCGAGCTCCTCGAGTGCGCCTCCGAGCTCGGCTTCGCGACGGCGGTGTCGACCAACGGCACCATGATAGACCGCTCGGCCGTGGAGAGGCTGAGGCGCCTGCCCGGGACGGGCATCAGGCTCGGCCTCGACGGGGCCTCGGCCTCCGTCCACGACTACTACCGCGGCGCGGGCGTCTACGGCCATGTGGTCGAGGCCCTGGCCCTGCTCCGCGACGCGGGGATACGGACGGGGATAGCCATGACCCTGTTCAGGGAGAACATCGAGGGCATACCCGACATGTTCCGCTTCTGCGTCGAGAACCGGATCCCCTCCCTCAGGTTCCTCCCCGCGGTCGGGGTCTTCAGGGCCCGCGGCCTCCACAACGAGGCGGCCCTATTCGAGAGGATGATAGCCGCCATAGCCACGTCGATCAGGGAGCAGCGCGAGCGCCTGCGCGTCTACGACGCCTTCGTGACGAATACGCCGGACGCCTGCGAGATCCTCGGCGCCAGGCAGTGCGGGATGGGCACCTGGATGCTCTCCCTCGATTCGCACAGGCCCCTCCCCACGCCCCCGGACAGCGCTCCCGACATGGACGCGATCTGGCCCGCCCCGGGCGGAGCCCTGGACTCGGCGCACCACAGGGCGGAGGCGATCTTCTCCTCGACATCCGGGGGGCTGCGGGGGAGCTGCGGCGCCTGCGAGTTCGCGAACGGCTGCTACGGTGGCGGCCTCATCGAGAGGCTCACAAGGGAGCTCAGCGACGGGTACGCGCGGCAGCTCTGCGTCTACGAGGTCCTCTCCCGCGTGCCGGGCGAGCTGGACGAGGAGGCCTGCAGGGGCATCCTGTCGAGCTGGCTCCTCTCCCTCGCCATGCCCTCAGAGAGGCTGGCGGTCAACCGCTGCTGCATGCGGCTCCTCCCCTTCTGGCAGGTGGCCTTCGGCGGCGCGGCTTGACCCTGAGGGCCGCGATGGCCGAACATGGCTCCCGCGGCCGAAGGGCCGCAAGGGGCCGCGACCCGGCCCGAAGGAGCACAACATGGAAGCCGTCCGCTGGGGAATACTCTCGGTCTCGGGCCACTACACCCTCCGCGTCCACCCGCCCCTCTGCCGCCTGAGCGAGGCGAAGATAGTATCGATAGCCAGCCGCAGCCGGGACAGGGCTGCCGAGGCGGCGAAGCGCCTGTGCATTTCCAGGAGCCACGGCTCCTACGCCGAGCTCATCGCCGACCCCGAGATAGAGGCAGTCTACATACCCCTGCCCAACAACCTCCACGCCGAGTGGGCCATGGCCGCCCTCGACGCGGGAAAGCACGTCCTCTGCGAGAAGCCCCTCGCAATGGACGCCGCCCAGGCCAGGGCCATGGTGGCCAAGGCCAAGTCCAAGGGCCTCATCCTCATGGAGGCCTTCATGTACCCCTACCACCCCCAGTGGATCAGGGCCAGGCAGATACTCGAGTCGGGCGAGCTGGGCAGGCTGCGCGCCATTCAGACCTGGTTCACCTACAACCTCGGCGACCCTACGAACATCCGCAACAAGCCGGAGACCGGTGGTGGCGCCCTCTACGACATAGGCTGCTACGCCGTGTCGAGCGCGCGCTTCCTCTCGAGCGCGGCGGCCCTCTCGCCCACCGAGCCCGAGCGCTGCCTCTACGTGGCCGAGCGCGACCCCGCCTTCGGCACCGACACCTTCGGCACCGGCTTCCTTGACTTCGGCAAGAAGGGTCCCAAGACCAGCTTCCATGTCTCAACGAAGGCCTTTCCCGTCCAGCGCGTCGAGGCGGTGGGCGAAAAGGGCGCCTTGGCCATCAGCCTCCCCTTCAACGCCTATCCCGACGTCCCCCTCACCCTCGAGGTCACGACGGGCCTGGGCAGGAGGAGATACGAGGCGGGCCCCGCCGACCAGTACGGTGAGATGTTCGCGGCCTTCTCGCGGGCGGTGCGGGAGAGGAAGCCCTCCCCCACCCCCCCCGAGGACGCTGTGGCCAACATGGCGGCCATCGACGCCCTCTTCCGCTCGGAGAAGAGCGGGGACTGGGAGAAGGTCTAGGGAAGCCCCAAGCCCGGCGGGGGGCCCCTAGGCAGAGCCCCCCGCTCCGGGCAAACATGGGGCGAATGAGAATAGCCATAGATACCCACACGCACTCGGTGGCCTCGGGCCACGCCTATTCGACAGTCTACGAGCTGGCCCTGGGCGCCCGACGGCGGCGCCTCTCCGGCTTTGTCCTTACCGACCATGGCCCCGCCCTCGAGGGCGGCACCCAGGTCTACCACTTCGGCAACCTGCGCGTCCTGCCACAGCGCATACGCGGCGTCCGCCTCTACCGCGGCGTCGAGGCCAACATACTCGGCCTCGAGGGCGGACTCGACCTCGGGGAGGAGTACCTCGAGGCCCTCAACTTCGTCTACGCTGGCCTCCACGAGCTCTGCTTTCCCTCCGGCGACAGCGAGCGCAACACGAGGGCCCTCGTGGCCGCCCTCCGCAACCCCCTCGTCGACGCCATCTCCCACCCCGGCAACCCCCGCTACCCCGTCGACATCCGCAGCGTCGTCGCGGCGGCCAGGGAAAACGGAAAGGCGATAGAGATAAACGACAGCTCCTTCAGGATACGGAAGGGAAGCCACGAGAACTGCGCCGAGTTCGCCCGCCTCTGCGCCGAGACCGGGACCCTCGTGGTCTGCGGGAGCGACGCGCACTATTGGAGCGACGTAGGCCGCTTTGGCGAGGCGAGCTCCCTCATCCGCGAGACCAGGCTTCCCCGGGAGCTGGTGATCAACGCCTCGACCTCCTCCTTCGAGGCCTTCCTCGCCCGGCGGGCGGGCGAGAAAAGGAACCGTCCAAGGAAGTGAGCCCCGACGGGCGATAGTCCTTTAACCAACCCGCATTTTTCGATATATTAGAGATCTGGAGGACAAAGCATGAGCGTCGAGATCACCGTCACTGGAGACAATTTCAAGAAAGAGGTTCTCGAATCGCCGGTGCCTGTCCTCCTCGATTTCTGGGCCGAATGGTGCAATCCCTGCAGGATGATCGCCCCCTCGGTCGAGCAGCTGGCCGATGCCTACAAGGGCAAGATAGTCGTAGGCAAGGTCAATGTGGACGCCGAGTCCGACCTCGCCACTCAGTACAACATCATCTCCATCCCCACCCTCATGATCTTCAAGGGCGGCGCGGTCGCCGGGCAGAAGGTCGGGGCCTTTCCCAAGAAGGACATAGAGGATTTGATAAAGAGCTCGCTCTAGCAGCCTCCGGGCAGCCCAGGCCTGGCCCAGCTTCCCCAGAGCCCTGAGCAGACAGTGGCCCGCAGTCCGCGAATGTGATAGCCTCTTAAGCAGGAATCACGATGAGCGGCAGAGCCCTGTCCACGCTGCGCCTTCTTGCCCTGCCCTGCGCCCTGGCTGCGCTCGGACTTTCCTGCGTCGTCCCCAACAACAACTACAGCTTCACCGTCGTCAATCCGGACGCGAGGCTGGGCTATGTGCTCATCGACGGCAGGCAGATGCAGGATGTCTATTCCGAGTCGCTCTTCGCAGCGAGGGCCGTGACCCTGGATGCCCGCCTCTACCCGGGGCAGCGCAGCTATTTCGACGGCTTTGACTTCGCCTACAAGGAGGACGGCCCCGACGGCCCCTTCGCCCACCACGATATCCTCCGCGGCTCCCCGCTCAGCTTCGTGCCCGGCCCCGACCGCCGCTTCGCCACAGTCCGCTTCCTGTGGAACTCCTACAAGCCTGAGTATTTCATAGCCGAGGACGCTGTCCTCTACATGGATGAGCGCGGGGGCAGGGAAAGGCTCAGGCTGATGAACCTGAAGAACGGGGACAGGGCTGGCCCCTCGCGGGTCCTCCTCGCCGGCGACCTCGACACCGGCCTCGAGCTGAAGCTGCGGCAGGGGAGCTCGGTCGTAGGCTTAAGCGCCTACGTCGACGGTGAGGGCAAGACCCTTCTCTGGTCCTACCGGTCCTCCAGCGCGTCTCCCCTCGACCTGGGGAGGGCGATGGGCATTGCGACGAGCGCCTACATCCCCCTCGGCATAGGAAGGGAGGGAGCCACTGCCTTCTACCGCAGCCCCGATGGCGGCGGGGCTGTCCTTGGACTGTTCGACGCGAGCAATGGCTCCCTGGCCCTACCCGCCCTGCCCAGGCCCGCGCAGGGCGCCTATGGCTTCGACACGAGCGCTGACGGCGAAGCCTCGCTCCTGACAGTGGGGAGCCGCGCCTACGGCATTGCCCACCTGGTTGTCGACGGCGTGCCCTTCGCCAGGGACGGCCCCTTTTTCGCCCTCTATCTTGTGCGGGGACCGGGCGCAAAACCCGGACAGGTCCTGCCCCTCCTCCAGTATGATTCGGAGACCGGATCCATCGAAGTCCCTGGACTCATAGCCAGCGACAGCGCGGGAAGCCCCATCGCGGTGCTCGACCATTTCGTGGGCTTCAGCCCGGACGAGGCCCACCTGGCCCTCTTCGCGCCGAGCGTCAGCATGCCGGGCGGTATCACCGCCCTTACTGCCCTCGACGGGGACGCAGCTCCTGCCATTGCCATACGGGCGGTTCTCGGGAAGACCTACACCTACTTCCGCTGGTCGGATGGCGGACAGAGCGTCGAGGGCTCGCAGGACTACTATTCGTGGGAGACCATCCCGGGAAGCGAGAGGGTTTTGGCCGCCATAGCCGCCCGCGATCTTCTGGTCTCCCCCAGCGGCTCGATGAGGCTGGATGCCGTCGATACCGGCGGTCCTGTCGACCTCTTCCTCGATCCAATCTCCTCCCTCCCCGGGTCAGGCAGCAACCTAAGCCTCGAGGACGAGGGACCATGAGGGCGCGTCGCCTTCTCTTGGGGCTCGCCCTTCTCGCGGCCGCCTGCACGCCCTACCTCCCTCCCGACGACCCTTCGACAGTGCAGACAAGCCTCAGCATGGACAACCCGGGAGTCCATGGGACCCTCTACCTTGACGGGTCGAGGATAGACTTCGGCGCAGGCCTCAACTCGGTGGCGAGTCTCTCGAATGCCCTGCAGAGCCATGAGCTGCGCTTCGAGCCCGCGCCGGGCTTCGCCTTCGAGGACTTCTGGGTTATGGAGCAGTCCAGCAGCTCCCTCGTCCACACAAACCCCATGGTCATCGAGATGAGGAAGACAAGCCTCGAGGTGGGCGTCGACGTGAGCAGCCTTCCCTAAGGCTTGGCGCTCTTTGGCCCCGCCTTCCTGGTCTTCTTCTTGACAGCCTTCCTCTCCTCGCCCGAAGCCTGGCTTGATGGATCGGCGTTGGCGGCGCCGGGGCTCTGCGCACCAGCCGCCGAGGCGTACCAGCCCTGCGCCCCCCCGCCCCCCTCGCGCCTGCAGAGCGACCTCGCGGTCGAGCTCTTCCACCTGAAGGCATCCTCCCAGGCAGGCTTGGCTCCCTCCATGGGCCAGCGACCCGCGGCGCACAGGGCGGCGAGCATCGCGCCAAGCCTGTCATCTCCCACGGGTCCCGACCTGCCCTCGGCTGCGTAGAAGAAGCCATCGACAGGGGCCTCCCCGGGGCGAAGCGCGAGGGAGAGCGCCCCGCTCTCGTCGGGCAGGGGCGAGACCGAGGACCAGAGGTCCCTCCCGCCTGGCGACGCGTCCACGCCCCCCGAGGCGCCCAGGTCCTCGCCCAGCTCATCTTTTTCCTCCGCAAGGCCCTCGGGGGCGAGGTGCAGGACAATGAAGTCCCCCCTGCGAGCCTCGATGCCGGGGAAGCGGTAGCTTGCGCTCTTCACGCTGCTGGTCCAGGAGAGCTCCACACCTCCCAGGTTCCCGTCCGAGAGGAGCTCGAGCTCGACGAAGTCGCGGTGCCGCCTCGTCTTGGAGGCGTTCTTGCCCGTCTGGATCTCGGAGAGGCGCAGCGAGGGAGGGCGGCCGTTCCAGCCCACAAAGCGCAGGAGGAAGCGGGTCCTGTTGCCGCGCAGGTCGTCGACCTCGCCGCCAAGGACATAGTCGAGGCCCGGCCTCTGGTCAGAGCCGAGGCTGAGCTCGAGCTCCCCCTCCACCGCCCTGCAGCTTATGTCCGCCTTGGGCTCGAGGGCGTAGCTGCCCTCGACTGGCCTCACCGCCTCGTCGAAGCGCAGGACAAGGCTGCGCGCGTCCCGCGGTCCCGCCTCGAGGAGGCCCGGCGGCTGAAGGTCGCTGGCCGGGTAGACCACCGACGCGGCCTGCTGGCTGCAGGCGCACCCGAGCGCGAGGGCCGCCGCGGCGAGGGCCGCGAAAAGACTGAGCCGAAGTATCATGGCTGCCTCCCGCACAGCCTACGCGCACGCCGGGCCTAGCCGATTGAGAGCCGCCTCGTATATCATTGCGCCATGCGGATTGTCATTTCGAACGACCACGGCGCCGTCGCCCTCAAGAAAGAGCTCAGCTCCTGGCTCAAGGCCGAGGGCCACGAGATCGTCAACCTGGGCGTCGACGTCGAGGACAGGGTGGACTACCCCGACATGGCCGTGGCCGCCTGCACCGAGTACAAGAAGGGCGGCTACGACTTCGGCATAGTGCTCTGCGGGACAGGCATAGGCGTGTCCATCTCGGCCAACAAGATCCCCGGCATACGCTGCGCCCTCGTCCACGACCTCTTCACGGCCGCTATGGCCAAGGAGCACAACGACGCCAACTTCATAGCGATGGGCGGCCGCGTCGAGTACGCGGTCCCTCCCGTCGACATCCTCGCCGCCTTCATGAACACCACCTTCCAGGGCGGCCGCCACGTCGAGAGGGTGGCCAAGATCATGGAGCTCGATCCCGAGGAAGCCTGCTGAAGGCCGCCTCGAGGGCCGCTGCCCCCCTCCTGCCCAGGGACGGCATCCTCCTCTTCTCGGCGCGCTCGGCGCGGATGTTCGCCTACGGCTTCCTCTCGGTAGTCCTCGTCCTCTACCTCTCCGAGCTGGGCTTCGACGCGGCAGCCATAGGCCTCCTCATCACCCTCACCCTCGTCGGCGACACAGCGATATCGCTCTGGATCACCACAAGCGCCGACCGCATAGGCCGAAGGCGCATGCTCATCCTGGGAGCAGTCCTCATGCTCGGCGCGGGTGTAGTCTTCGCCCTCTCGCACAACTTCATAGTCCTCCTCGCCGCCGCCACGATAGGCGTCATAAGCCCCAGCGGCAACGAGGTGGGTCCCTTCCTCGCCATCGAGCAGGCCTCCCTCGCCCAGATAGGCGCGCGCGACAAGCGGACGGGACTCCTCGCCTGGTACAACCTCGCGGGCTCCTTCGCCACTGCCGCGGGGGCCCTCTGCGGAGGAGGCCTGGCCCAGGGACTCCAGGCCCTCGGCCTGGCCAAGACAGACAGCTACAGGGCCATCATCATTGGCTACGGCCTCGTGGGGGCAGTCCTCATAGTCCTCTTCTCCCGTCTCTCTCCATCCATAAACCCGCCCAAGGCCGAGGCGCGCAAGGGACCCAAGCCCCTCTTCGGCCTCCACAAGTCCCGCTCGGTTGTACTGCGGCTCTCGGCCCTGTTCTCCCTCGACGCCTTCGCGGGCGGCTTCGTCGTGCAGAGCTTCATGGCCTACTGGTTCCACCTGCGCTTCCACGTGCAGCCCGCGGTGCTGGGCGGGATCTTCTTCGGGGCCAACGTGCTCGCGGGCATCTCGGCCCTCTCGGCCACGCGCATCTCCAGGCGCATCGGGCTCATACGCACCATGGTCTTCACGCACATACCCTCGAACGTCCTCCTCATCCTCGTGCCCCTCATGCCCAGCCTCCCGCTGGCCATCATAGTCCTCCTCCTGCGCTTCTCGATCTCCCAGATGGACGTGCCCACCCGCCAGTCCTTCACCCTGGCCGTGGTCGAGCCCGACGAGAGGTCGGCGGCAGCTGGAGTGACCAACGTCGCGCGCACCTCGGGCGCCTCGATCTCGCCTACGATAAGCGGCGCCCTCATGAGCCACCCGGCCCTCCTCGGCCTGCCCTTCATAATCGCCGGGGGACTCAAGATAGCCTACGACCTCATCCTCTACCGCGCCTTCAAGGCCCTGAGCCCCCCCGAGGAGACAAAGCCCGAGGCATAAAAAAGCGCGGGCGCGTGAACTGCCGTCCACGCGCCCGCGCCCCATGCCCGAAAGCTATCTTCTCTTCAGCCTATCTTCGATCTTGCATCTCGGATCTCGGATCTTGAATCTTGACTCCTAGATCTTGACTCCTAGATCTTGACTCCTAGATCTTGACTCTCCACTCTCCCCTCTCACCTCTCACCTCTCCCCTTCTCTTAATTATCAATTGTCAATTATCAATTATCAATTACCTGCGTACCTCAAGGTTCCTGAACTGCACCCCATCCCCCAGCGTGCGCAGGGACATGGTGACGCCCGCCCCTATGCCGAAGTAGGTCCTGTAGGCGGCGCGGATGGTGCCGTTGACGGCGAGGACAATGAACTCGTTGGCTGGCTCGTACAGGACGTCTATCCTGTTCCAGCCCTCGAGCCGCTCCTGGATCTTGGCGTCGAGGACACGCTCCATGCTTATGTCACTGCTCGAGCGGTAGACCTGGAGGTAGGTCCCGTCGTTGCCCCGCACCTTGGCGTCGCGGGTGAGCCACACGAGGAGGCTCTTGCCCTCGCCGTAGCCCTTGGGCTTCTTGACACCCTCGGCGAAGAGATGGAGGCCCGTGCCCACCCAGCCCTTCGAGGCAGTCCTGGTCTCGAAGGAGTAGAGCACCGGCTTGACCGACTGGACGAGGGGGAAGGTGAGGCGCGAGAAGAACTGGGCCTTGTCGGTCTGCGTGAGTATGCCCGCTGCGATCTTCCAGGCTCCAAGCCTGATCTGCGAACCGGCGAAGCCCCAGCGCAGGAGCTCGGGGTAGGCCTTGGGGTCTATGCGGAGGGTGCCAAAGGCCGAGAGCTTGCCATAGAGCTTGTCCCTGTCGGCCTCAAGGGCGCCGAGCTTGGCCTCGAGGCCCGCCACCTTGGCCTTGAGGTCCTGGGCGTTCTTGTCCAGGGCAAGGGCGCGGGCCTGGTCGAAGGCTGCAGCGTCCAGCGAGGCCTTGAGCTGGACCGAGGTCGCGTCGGATATGGCCATGGCGGCCGTGGCCTTGGCTTCGGCCTGGTCTGCGGCCTGCCTCGCGGCGTCGGCCTCCTTGCGGGCGGCCACTGCCTTGTCATTTGCCACCTGGGCCTTGGCGCTGAGATCGTTGGCCTCATTGCGCAGCTCATCTATTACGCTGTTCGCCTTCTCGAGCTGGCTCGAGAGCTCGGCTATCTTGGCCAGGTTTTCGGCATCGTTGCCTGCGCCCGTGGGCGCGGGCTCGGCCGTCGTGGCGGCGGGTTCCGCCGCCGCAGGCGAGGGTTCGGCGGCCGTAGCGGCGGGTTGGGCGGCCGTGGCAGCGGGTTGGGCGGCCGTGGGCGCGGGCTCGGCCGTCGTGGCGGCGGGTTCCGCCGCCGCAGGCGAGGGTTCGGCGGCCGTGGCGGCGGGTTGGGCGGCCGTGGGCGCGGGCTCGGCCGTCGTGGCCGCGGGCTCGGCCGTCGTGGCCGCGGGCTCGGCCGTCGTGGCCGCGGGTTCCGCCGCCGCGGCCGGCTGATCGGCAGTCGTGGCCGGCTGATCGGCAGTCGTGGCCGGCTGGTCGGCAGTCGCAGACGGCTGGTCGGCAGTCGTGGTCGGCTGGTCGGCAGTCGTGGTCGGCTGGTCGGCAGTCGCAGACGGCTGGTCGGCAGTCGTGGCCGGCTGGTCGGCTGTCGCGGCCGGCTGGTCGGCA
>Ga0316217_10007198_pt1 | contig 10715 bp, 9 predicted proteins | sample 1anoAmetaG_FD_203633 | JGI IMG/M metagenome (GOLD analysis project Ga0316217, IMG submission 203633) | Freshwater microbial communities from Trout Bog Lake, Wisconsin, USA - 1anoA | ecosystem: Environmental > Aquatic > Freshwater > Lake > Hypolimnion/Profundal zone | place: USA: Wisconsin... | reverse complement strand
CCCCGGTCCCCCGCGCCTCCAAGTCCAGGGGACGGCGGGACACCGAGGGCGACGTGACGCCCATGCAGCTGGTCCGCTGGCTGTTCTTCATCCTGGTGTTCGGCCAGATCTTCTGGTGGGTCTACCACTACATGCAGGCCCAGATCGCCAAGCCTTAGCAGCCCGCCTGGGATAGGCTCTGGCAGAGCTCCATCAGCACGCCGCCGGTCTCGGCCGGGTGGATGAAGGCGATCCGGGAGCCGTGGGCGCCGGCCCGGGGTTCCTGGTCGATCATCCGCACGCCCTTGGCCAGCAGTTCCTGGACCGCGGCGTCGACGTCGTCCACCTCGAAGGCCACGTGGTGGATCCCGGGCCCCTTCTTCTCGAGGAACTTGCCGATCGGCCCGGCCGGATCGGTGGCCTCCAGGTACTCCAGGGTGCTGGGCCCCACCGGGAAGAACGCGGTCTTCACCTTCTGCGAGGCCACTTCCTCCACGTGCTCCACTTCCATCCCGAACAGCCGGCCCATGCGGCCCATGGCCTCGTCCAGGGTCGGGGAAGCGATGCCCAGGTGATTGATCCGCAGCAATTTCATGGAACCCTCCGATGGTTCATTGTACTTCGGCTGCTTCCCGGAGACCGCATCGCAGTTCGGTCGTAGAATGGGGACGGCTCTGATGAGCCCAGCGCATCATTGAGGAGTGACCATGGCCCAAGTGACCCTAAAAGGAAATCCCTTCCACACCGTCGGGGAGCTTCCCCGAGTGGGGACCGAGGCCCCCGCCTTCACCCTCACCCGCACCGACCTCAGCGAGATCTCCGCGGCCGACTTCAAGGGCCAGCGCCTGGTCCTGAACATCTTCCCCAGCATCGACACCCCCACCTGCGCCACCTCCGTGCGCACCTTCAACACCAAGGCCAGCCAGGCGGCCAACACCACGGTGCTGTGCGTTTCCGCCGACCTGCCGTTCGCCGCGGGCCGGTTCTGCACCACCGAGGGCCTGGACAAGGTGGTCCCCGCCTCGACCTTCCGCAACGCCGGCTTCGGCGCCGCCTACGGGGTCACCATGGCCGACGGCCCGCTGCGGGGCCTCCTGGCCCGGTCGGTGGTGGTGCTGGGCGCCGACGGCAAGGTGCTGCACACCGAGCTGGTGGGCGAGATCGCCCACGAGCCCGACTATGAGGCCGCCCTGGCCGCGCTGAAGTAGCGCCTCAGAGCTTCTCCAGCCGGCGCAGCTCGGGCACCTTCCAGGCGGTGAAGCCGACGATCCCCAGGGTCATGCAGCCGCCGAACAGCACCGACGGCACCACCCCCAGCAGCCGCGCGGCGAGCCCGGATTCGAAGGCCCCGATCTCGTTGCTGGAACCGATGAAGAAGCCGCCCACCGCCTGGACCCTGCCCATCATCCCGGGCGGGGTCCGGGTCTGCAGGAGGGTGTTGCGCAGCACCACGCTGACGTTGTCGAACGCCCCGCTGAGGGCCAGGACCAGCATGGACAGCCAGAAGCTCCAGGAGAGGGCGAAGCCGATCCAGCACAGGCCGAAGCCCGCCACGCAGGCCAGCAGCACCAGGCCGGCCCGGCGCTGGGTGGGATGGTGGGCCAGCCAGAGGCCCATGGCCACCGAACCCAGGGCCGGCGCCGTGCGCAGCAGGCCGAGCCCCTCGGGGCCCACCTTCAGGATCTCCGAGGCGAACACCGGCAGCAGGGCCACCGCGCCGCCGAACAGGACCGCGAACAGGTCCAGGGACATGCTGCTGAGCAGCATCCGATGCCGGAACACGAACACCACCCCCTCGCCCAGGCTCTTCAGCAGCGGGGTGTTCTGCGGGATCCGGGGCCGCGGCGCCACCTGCAGCATGGCCAGGACCGCGAAGGCCATGAGCAGGGCCTCCGCCAGGTAGGCGAGCCGGGCGCTGCCGAACCCGAGGATCAGCCCGCCCACCGCCGGGCCCAGCACCTGGGCCACCTGGAACGAGGAGCTGCGCCAGTTGGCGGCGTTCTGGTAGGCCTCCAGCGGCACCAGCTCGGTGCTCAGCGCCTGCGAGGCCGGGCGGTAGAAGGCCCGGCCCAGGCCGGACAGTGCCTGGATCGCGTAGAACGGCCAGGCCGCCCGCGGCAGGGGCCCGAGGTTGAGCGCCAGCAGCAGGAGCGCCCCGAGCATCAGCGCCGCCAGGGCCAGCAGCGAGAGCCGGCGCCGGTCCATGCGGTCGGCGGCGTGGCCGCCGATGATGCAGAGCCCCAGGAACGGCAGCGCCTCGGCCAGGCCGATCAGGCCCAGGGAGAGGGGATCCCGGGTCAGGTGGTAGACCTGCCAGCCCATGACCAGGGTCTGGATCTGGGTGGCCATGCTCAGGGCCACGGCGCCGCCCAGGAACGATCGGTACTCCCGGAACCGCAGGGCTTGGTAGGGGTCCTGCGCGGTCATTCCGGCATCCTATTCGTACCTCAAGGCGTCAATAACATCCAGCTTGGCAGCCTTCAGGGCCGGGAGGAAGCCGGCGGCGACGCCCACCACGCCGCTGAAGCCCAGCCCCAGCGCCACCGCCCAGCCGTCCGCGATCGCCGGCAGGGCGGTGAAGCTCTTGAGGATCCAGACGGTCAGGAGCGCGACCCCGACGCCGATGACCCCGCCCAGGCTGGACAGGACCACCGCCTCGGTGAGGAACTGCCAGAGGATGCTGCTGCGGGTGGCGCCCAGGGCCCGGCGCACCCCGATCTCCCGGGTGCGCTCGGTGACGCTCACCAGCATGATGTTGGAGATGCCGATGCCGCCCACCAGCAGGGAGATGCTGGCGGCCAGGGCGAGGAAGGTGGTGAGCACGCCGGCCTGCTCGTCCTGCATCTTCACCCAGTCGTCCTGCTTGCGGATCATGAAGGTGTTGTCGTCCTTGGGCCCCAGGCGGAGGCGCTGGCGCAGCAGGGAGGTGATCTCCAGCTCGGCCAGGTCGGCCTTGCCGTCCTGGGCGCTGACCAGGATGTTCTGGATGTGGTCCGAGCCCTGGATCTTGCGCATCACCGTGGTGTAGGGGGCCACCACCACGTCGTCCTGGTCGCCCATCATGCCGGCGCCCTTGGGTTCCAGCACTCCGACCACCTCGAACGGCAGCGCGCCGATCCGGATGGTCTTGCCGACCGGGTCCTCGCCGCCGGGAAACAGGGTGTCCCGCACGGTCGTGCCCAGGACGCAGACCTTGGCCAGGCCGCGGATCTCCTGTTCGGTGAAGAACCGGCCGGCCTGGACCTCCCAGCCGCGGATCTGCGGGAACTGGACCCCCGAACCCTGGATGCTGGTGAAGTCGTTGTTGTTCTGGAAGACCACGGCGCGGCTGCTGCGCACCTGCGGAGTGGCCGCGACGACGCTGGAATCCTGCAGCTCCCGCTCGATCGCCTCGGCATCGGCCTCGGTCAGGACGGCCACGCTGCCCAGGCCCATGGGGCCCATGCGGGTGTTCTGGGCGCCGCCGCCGTTGAAGATGGTGAGCATGTTGGAGCCCATGTTCTGGATGATGTCGATCGACGCCTTGCGCGAGCCCTCGCCGATGCCGATCATGGCGATGACCGCCCCCACCCCGATGATGATGCCCAGCATGGTCAGGAAGGCCCGGGTCTTGTTGCGGGTGATGGCGAACAGGGCCAGCTTGAGGAACTCCAGGACGGCCATGTCAGTGCCGCATGCCGCCGCCCAGCGGCGAGCCCGCCTGGGCCGGGGCCTTCTTGAAGTCCTCGACCCCGGTGAGCACCTCCAGGCCTTCGCCCAGGCCGTCCCCGCTCACCTCGGTGAAGCTGCCGTCGCTGACCCCGGCCTTGACCGGCAGCGCCTTGGGCTTGCCGTCCACCAGGATCCAGATCCGGTCCTCGCGCCGGGCGACCAAGCCGCGGGCCGCGCCGCCGGCCGGGCGCTGGCCGCCCGGGGCGGCGGCGGGCGCCTTCTTGTCCTCGAGGGGGACGAAGGCCGCGGGATTGAAGCGCAGCGCCGCGCTGGGCACCCGCAGGGTGTCGTCGGTGCGGTTGGTGACGATGGTGCAGTTGGCGGTCATGCCGGGGAACAGGGCCAGCTCCCCCTTGTAGACCGGGCTGCCCACGGGGATGTAGCGGGCCGTGGTGTATTCGAGGGCCGGCGCCGCGGCCCGGCCGGGCCGGGCCGGGCCGGCCGCGGCCTTCCGGGGCCGAGCTTCGGCCCCGGGGGCGGCCCCGGACCCGGCGGCGGGCACGTAGGCGGCCCTGGGCTCGTTGGCCACCTCCATGACCACGTTGTAGGTCACGACGTTGTTGGTGATGACCGGGTTGAGCTGGACCTCGCTCACCTGGCCGCGGAACTGCTTCTCGGGATAGCTGTCCACCGTGAAGAAGGCCCGCTGGCCCACCCGCACCTGGCCGATGTCGGCCTCGTCGATGGCGGCCTGGACCTTCATCCGGGAGAGGTCCTGGGCGATGGTGAACACGTTGGGGGTGGAGAAGCTGGCGGCGACGGTCTGGCCGACGTCCACCAGGCGCGCCACCACGACCCCGTCCACCGGCGCCTTGAGGGTGCAGTAGCCCAGGTTGGTCCTGGCGTTGGCCACGGCGGCCCGGGCCGACTCCAGGTTGCCCTGGGCCATCTTCAGGGCCAGGTCCTTGCTGTCCAGGTCGGCCTGGGACAGCAGCTGGTTCTCGAACAGCGCCTGGTTCCGGCGGAAATCCGCCTGGGCGTTGGCCAGGGTGGCCTCGGCCCGCTGCAGCCCGGCCTGGGCGTCCTTGAGGTTGGTCAGCCAGGTGGTCGGGTCGATCTGGCCGATGACCTGGCCCTTCTTCACCAGGCTGTTGAAATCGGCATGGAGCGCGGTCACCACCCCGGAGACCTGGGTGCCCACCGGCACCTGGATCAGCGCGTTGAGGGTGCCGGTGGCGGTGATCCGCTGGACCACGCTGCCCCTGTCCACCCGTGCGGTCCGCCAGTGGATCTCCTCCTTGCCCCGGCGCGCCACCAGGACCGCGGCCCCGGCCGCCGCCGCCAGCACCAGGGCCGAGACGACCCACATTTTCCGCTTCATATCGACCTCGGGTTCAGGACTGCCCCATCATGCGTATCCAACCATGGGAGCCCCCCAGCGAACGGAAGGTTGAGCCCGGCCGGGGAATCAGGGGACCTGGACCAGGATCGCCTGGGCCGCCCTGCGGGCGAAGCTGTCCAGCACGGTGCCGGGGATGAGGCCCAGGGCCAGCACCAGGAAGCCGCAGATCAGCACGCTGGCGCCGGCCAGCGGCGCCAGCAGCGCGGGCCTTTCCGCGGCCTCCCGCTGGGCGGCGGCGGTGGGCTGCTCGATGAACAGGGCCACCGGCACCCGCAGGTAGTAGTAGACCGACACCAGGCTGGCCAGCACCCCGACGATCGCCAGGGCGATGTGCCCCTGCATGATGAGCTCCTTGAAGATCATGTACTTGCCGTAGAAGCCGGCCATGGGCGGCAGGCCCGCCAGGGAGAACATGCAGAGGGCCACCGCGATGGCCAGGCCCGGCCGCTGCCAGCCGCGGCCCTTGAGCTGCTCGAAGGTGACCTCCTCCCCCACCAGCCCGAAGGCGGAGAGGATGCCGAAGGCGCCCATGTTCATGGCCAGGTAGGCCAGCAGGTAGAAGAGGATGCCGGCGTAGGCGGCGGGGGTGGCCGCCACGAAGCCGAGCAGCAGGTAGCCGGCGTGGCTGATGCTGGAGTAGGCGAGCATCCGCTTGATGCTGGACTGGGCCAGGGCGGCCAGGTTGCCCAGGACCAGGGAGAGCACCGCCAGGACCGCCACCGCCTCGCGCAGCTGGCCCCCGACCGCCGGGAGCCCGACCGCCAGCACCCGCAGCAGGGCCAGGACCGCCACCCCCTTGGTGGCCACCGACATGAAGCCGGAGATGGGATGGGGGGCCGCCTCGTAGACGTCCGGGGTCCACTGGTGGAACGGCACCACGCTCATCTTGAAGAGGAAGCCGGCCAGCAGCATGGCCGCGCCCACCAGGGCGACCGGGTCGACCGGGCCGGCCTGGGCCAGGCGCTGGCCGATGACGGCGATGTCCAGGCTGCCGGTGACCCCGTAGAGCAGCACCGAGCCCATGAGGAAGACGGCGGAGGCGACCGCGCCGGTGAGGAAGTACTTCATGCCCCCCTCCAGGGCCTTCTCCCGGGTCCGCACGGTGGCGGTGAGCGCGTACAGGGGCAGCGAGAGCAGCTCCAGGCCCAGGAACAGCAGCAGCAGGTTGCCGGTGGCCGAGAACAGCATCATCCCCACCACCGAGAACAGCAGCAGCGAGAGGGTCTCGCCCTTCACCCAGCCCTCCTGGTGCAGGTGGTCCCACAGCTGGAGGACCGCCAGGGCCGCGGCCACCAGCACGAAGATCCCGCCGAACTGGGCCAGCCGGTCCATGTGCAGCGCCCCGAACTCGGGCTGGGCGCCCGAGGCCCAGAGCCGGGTCAGGTAGAGGAAGCCCCCGGCCAGGGCCAGCAGGGCGATGAAGAACATCGAGGCGCGGATCCACTTGACCGTGGCCTGGTCGGAATCCAGCGCGGCGATCGGCAGGAGGCAGGCCCCCAGCGCCGGGATGAGCAGGGGCATGAGGGCGGAGAGCATGCTGGGGCTGAGGTTCATGGCGTTACCTTGTTGGCCTGGGCGGTGGTCTGGGCGGAGCGGGCCAGCAGCTGCCCCACCTGCCCTTCGGAGTGGCCCAGGAAGGTCTGGGGATGCACGCCCATCCAGAAGATGAGCACCACGATCGGCACCAGGACGGCGATCTCCCGGGCGTTGAGGTCGGCGTGCAGGTGGGCGGTGCCGCTGTCCTCGCGCGGGTTGGCCGGGCCCCAGAAGACCCGCTGGACCATCCAGAGCATGTAGACCGCGCTGAGCAGCACCCCGAGGGTGGCGACGCAGGCCAGCGGCCGGCCCCAGGCATAGGCGGAGTTGTAGGTGCCGTTCAGGATCAGGAATTCGCCGGTGAAGCCGTTGGTCAGCGGCAGGCCGATGCTGCTGAGCGTGACCACCAGGAAGAACGCCGTGAACACCGGCATCTTCAGGGCCACCCCGCCGAAGTCGGCGATCCGCCGGGTGTGGGCCCGGTCATAGAGCATGCCCACCAGGAGGAACAGGGCGCCGGTGGAGATGCCGTGGTTGAGCATCTGCAGCATGGCCCCCTGGGTGCCGATCAGGGTCATGGAGGCGATGCCCAGCATGATGAAGCCCATGTGGCTCACCGAGGAATAGGCCACCAGCTTCTTGATGTCGGTCTGGACCATGGCCACCAGCGCGCCGTAGACGATCGCCACCGTGGCCAGCACCGCCAGCAGCAGGGCGTAGCGGGCCGCCGCCTGGGGGAACATCGGGTAGGCGAACCGGAGGAAGCCGTAGGAGCCCAGCTTCAGCAGCACGCCGGCCAGCAGCACGGAACCGCCGGTGGGCGCCTGGGTGTGGGCGTCCGGCAGCCAGGTGTGCAGGGGGAACAGCGGGACCTTGATGGCGAAGGCCAGGGCGAAGGCCAGGAACAGGGTGGCCTGGGTCCCGGCCGGCAGGGCCAGGACCGCCTGGGCCATGACCTCCGGGGCGAAGCTGCCGGCCTTGCCGGCGAGGAACAGCAGGGCCACCAGCCAGAGCAGGGAGCCCGCCAGGGTGAACAGGACGAACTTGGTGGCGGCGTACTTGCGCTCGTCGCCGCCCCAGACCCCGATGAGGAAGTACATGGGCAGCAGCATGGCCTCCCAGAACAGGTAGAACACCAGCAGGTCCTGGGCCACCAGGGCGCCCAGCATGCCGGTCTCGAGCATGAGGAACAGGGCCACCGCGGTCCCGGCCCGCTTGCCGATGCTGTTCCAGGTGCCCAGCAGGGTCAGCGGCACCAGGAAGGTGGTCAGCAGCACCAGCCAGAGGTTCAGCCCGTCCACCGCCAGGTGGTAGTCCACCGGGATGCCGACGGCGGTGAACCAGGGGAACCGTTCGGCGCAGAGCTGGCCCAGCGGGTCGGAGTTGAAGTGCAGCAGCTGGACGGCCGCGACCGCCAGGACGCCGGTGGCGCCCAGGAGGCCCAGCAGCTTGGCCAGGGGCGCCTGGCGCTCGGGCAGCACGAGCAGGGCCAGGCCCCAGACCAGGGGCGCGAACACGATGAAGCTGAGGAGGTGGGAGTTGATCCAGGCGGTGATCACGGCGGCATCCTACTTCAAGAAGATCCAGAGCAGGAGCACAGCCCCGACGGCCATGCCCAGAGCGTAGTTGCGCACCCGCCCGGTCTGGGCCAGGGCGGTGAGGTCGCCCCCGACCTGGGTCAGCGCCCCGGGCAGGTTCACCCCGATGCCGTCGATGAGGATGACGTCGCAGGCCTTCCAGAGGAACTGGCCGCCCCACCGGGCCGGCCGCAGCAGGCAGGCCTCCACGGCCTCGTCCACGTAGTACTTGTTGGAGAGCACCCGGTACAGGACCGGGAACCGGCCGGCCAGGGCCTCCTCCGCGGCCGGACCCTCCCGGTAGCTGCGGAAGCCCAGGAAGCCGGCGGCCAGGGCCACGCTGGTGGAGAGCGCCATGAGCCCCCAGGCCAGCCCGGCGCCGCTCCCGGCGGCGGGCGCGGCGGGCGCCGCGACCTCGCGGGCGCCGAAGGTCAGGGCCGGCTCCAGCCAGGTCTCGATGGCGAAGCCGCCGCCCCAGATCTTCGGCAGGCCCAGCAGGCCCGCCAGCAGCGCGCCCGCCGCCAGCAGCGCCAGCGGCACGGTCATGCTGGCCGGGCTCTCGTGGGCGTGCTCGTAGGCGTGGTGGTCGCGCGGCTTGCCCCAGAAGGCCAGGGCCATCAGCCGCCACATGTAGAAGGCGGTGCAGGCCGCGCCCAGCAGGCCCAGGGCATAGAGCCCGGGGCTCTTCTGCCAGGCCAGGTAGAGGATCTCGTCCTTGCTGAAGAAGCCCGAGGTCCCGGGGAAGCCCATGATGCAGAGGGTGGCGATCACCATGGTCCAGAAGGTCACCGGCATCTTGGCCTTGAGCCCGCCCATCCGGAACAGGTCCTGCTGGTGGTGCATCCCGTGGATCACGCTGCCCGCGCCCAGGAACAGCAGGGCCTTGAACCAGGCGTGGGTGAACAGGTGGAAGAAGCCGGCGGCGAAGCCGGCCGAACCCAGTCCCAGGAACATGTAGCCCAGCTGGGAGACGGTGGAGTAGGCCAGCACCTTCTTGATGTCCCGCTGGAACAGGCCGATGGTGGCGGCGAACAGGGCGGTGGCGCCGCCCACCCAGGCCACGGTGGTCAGGGTGATGGGGGTGAGCAGGAACAGCGGCGCCAGCCGGCAGATCAGGTAGATGCCGGCGGTGACCATGGTGGCGGCGTGGATCAGGGCGCTGACCGGGGTGGGCCCGGCCATGGCGTCGGGCAGCCAGAGGTAGAGGGGGATCTGGGCGCTCTTGCCGGTGGCCCCCACGAACATCATGAGGGTGGCGAAGGTGAGCACCCCGAAGCCGGCCTCGGGGCTCATGGTCCCGGCCTTGACCAGGATGTCGCCGACGGTGAGGGTGCCGAAGGCGGCGAACAGGGTCATCATGCCCATGGTCATGCCCAGGTCGCCCACCCGGTTGAACAGGAACGCCTTGAGCCCGGCGGCCGAGGCGACCTCGGTGTCGAAGTAGTAGCCGATCAGCAGGTAGCTGCAGAGGCCGACCCCCTCCCAGCCCACGAACAGCAGCGGCAGGGAGGAGCCGGTGACCAGCACCAGCATGAAGAAGACGAACAGGTTCAGGTAGCAGAAGTAGCGGGCGTAGCCCTCCTCCGCCCACATGTAGCCGACCGAGTAGAGGTGGATCAGGGTGCCGATGGTGGCGACCACGAGGACCATGGCCGAACTCAGCGAGTCGAGCACCAGCCCGAACGGGACCTGCAGGGAGCCCACGGCCATCCAGTCGAAGTAGGGCAGGTCCAGCCGGCGCCCGGGCGCCGCCAGCACGCAGGCGAAGGCGAACCCGGCCAGGGCCAGGGTGGCGACCATGACTCCCAGGGCCACGGCGGTGACCGCGGCCTTGCCGGCCTTGCGGCCCAGCAGGCCGTTGAAGGCGGAGCCCAGGAGGGGCAGGAGGGGCAGGACCGGAATGAGCCAGGCGATCTTGTGCAGCATCAGGCCCTCACTGTTTCAGCGCGTCGGCGCGGTCGGTGTCGGTGCTCTGCCGGTGGCGGTAGAGCCCGACCACCAGGGCCAGGCCCACCGCGGCTTCGCAGGCGGCCACGGCGATGATGAAGAGGTAGAAGACGGTGCCCTGGGCGTCGCCGCCGCGGAACCGGGCGAAGGCCAGCAGGGCCACGTTGGCCGCGTTCAGCATGAGCTCGACGCCCATGAACTGGACCAGGATGGAGCGCCGGCCGAGCACCGCCCCCAGGCCGGTGAGGAACAGCAGCAGGGACACCAGGATGTAGCCCTGGAGGCCCCCGGAGAGGATGGAGTGCAGGGAGGTCATGGTGGGCTCCGTCACAAGTCCCGCTTGACCAGCGCCACCGCGCCGACCATGGCCGCGAGCAGCAGCAGGCCGACCACTTCGAACGCCAGCAGGTGATCACTGAAGAGGGCCTGGCCCAGGCGGTCGAGGTTCATGGCCGCGGGCACCGGCACGCCCTCCAGCCCGCGCAGGGCCGCCGAGCCGGTCACCAGCCGCACCGCCCCGGCCGCCAGGCCCGCCAGCAGGAGCGCCGAGAGCCAGCGCTGCAGGGGCCGGGAGCGCTGGGCCGGCTCCTCCTGGTGCTCGTTGAGCAGCATGATGACGAACA
>Ga0316217_10007197_pt1 | contig 10716 bp, 6 predicted proteins | sample 1anoAmetaG_FD_203633 | JGI IMG/M metagenome (GOLD analysis project Ga0316217, IMG submission 203633) | Freshwater microbial communities from Trout Bog Lake, Wisconsin, USA - 1anoA | ecosystem: Environmental > Aquatic > Freshwater > Lake > Hypolimnion/Profundal zone | place: USA: Wisconsin... | reverse complement strand
CCAGCATCGGTCCCCGGCGGCGGCTCGGGCGGGGCCGCGGCCCCCTCCAGCGCGGCCGTGAGACCCCGCGCGAGCCGCACCCGGTCCTCCCAGGGCGGCAGGGGGGCCGCTGCCGCCTGCGCCGGTCCCCGGACGGGGATGCGCCCCAGGAGGTCGGCGATCATGCCCTCGACCCCCAGGCGCATGCCGTCGTCCGGGCTGTAGAGCTTCTCGACGCCGGCCGCCTCCAGCCGCCGGATCTCCTCCGGCATGATCACGCCCCCGCCGCCCCCGAACACCTTGATGTGCCCGGCCCCGACCGCCCTCAAGCGCTCCGCGAGGTAGGTGAAGAAGGCCACGTGCCCGCCCTGGTAGGACGACACGCAGACGGCGTCGGCATCCTCCTCGGTGGCCGCCTTCACGATCTCGGCCACGCTCCGGTTGTGCCCCAGGTGGATGACCTGCGCCCCCTGCGCCACCAGCAGCCGGCGCACCATGTTGATGGCCGCGTCATGCCCGTCGAACAGCGCGGCCGCCGTCACGATCCTGGGGGGATGCTTGCTCTGGCTCATGCCGGCTCCGACGCGAAAGGATCCCATTCTCCCCGACTTCCCCTGGATCCGGCCACGGATTTCCGTTGCCGCCCCCTCAGCCCGTGCGCCGATCCACTCCCAGCGCGGTCAGGCGCTTGTAGAGCGTGGCCCGGCCGATGCCCAGGGTGCGCGCGGCGTCCGCGACCTTGCCGTGGGCGGTCCTGAGGGCGGCCCGGAGGAGGCGGCGTTCGGCCTCGTCCATGGCCGCGGCGTAGGTGGAGGCCGCGGGCGGGGGATGATGGTCCTCGGCGCCGGCGGGGAGCCTGGCCAGCTCCGGGAACTCGGCGGCCCCGAGCCGGTGCTCGTCGCTGCTCATGGAGGCGCGTTCCAGGACGTTCTGCAGCTCGCGCACGTTGCCCGGCCAGTGGTGGCGCTGGAGGACCTCCAGGGCTTCCGGGCTCAGCTCGCGGGTGCGGGTGCCGTTCTGGTGGGCGGCCTTCTCCAGGAGGATCTCGCAGAGCAGCGCCAGGTCCCCCTTGCGCTCCCGCAGGGGCGGCAGGGGGATGTTCAGGACGTTGAGCCGGTAGTAGAGGTCCTTGCGGAAGGTGCCGCCGGCGACCATGGCCTCCAGGTCCCGGCTGGTGGCCGCCAGGATGCGCACGTCCACCTTCATGACCTTGTTGGAGCCCAGGGGCTCGAACTCCTGGTCCTGGAGCACCCGCAGCAGCTTGGCCTGCAGGGCCAGGGGCAGGTCGCCGATCTCGTCGAGGAAGAGGGTGCCCTTGTGGGCCAGTTCGAACTTCCCGGGGCGGGGCTTGCGGTCGGCCCCGGTGTAGGCCCCGGGGGCCACGCCGAAGAACTCCGCCTCCAGGAGCGCCTCCGGGACGGCGGACATGTTCACGCTCACGAAGGCGTGCTCCGACCGGGGCCCCCCCGCGTGGATGGCGTGGGCCAGGAGCTCCTTGCCCGTCCCGGTCTCCCCCTGGAGGAGGACCGGCGCGTTCAGCAGGGCCGCGCGCCGGGCCAGGCGCTTGACCTCCATGATGTTCGGGCTGTCCCCGATGAAGGAGGAGAAGGTGTATTTGGTGCGCCGGGCCTCGGCCAGCTTCTTCTGCACGTGCGCCAGCTCCGACTGGAGGTTGGAGAAGCGCTGGAACAGGGGCTTGAGGGCCTCGTAGTGGCCGAACAGGGCGAAGCCCACCGCGGCCACCACCTCGCCCTGGCTGTCCCGCACGGGAAAGCGCTGGACCACGAAGGTCTGGTTCGCCGTTTCCAGGATGTCGATGAGGATGGGCTGGCCGCTGGTCACCACCTGGCGCATCAGGCTGTTCGGGATGAGGGCCTCGACCTCCTGGCCGAGGGCCTCGGCGGGGTCGACGCCGAGCCTCTGGGCGTAGCGCTCGTTGATCCAGATGACCCGGGCGGCCTTGTCCACGATCAGGGTGCCTTCGCACAGGCTCTCGAAGCAGTCGAACATGGACTGCATGGCCTGCTGCTGCAGCAGCGCCGGGTCCTGGATGGGGAGGATGAGGGTCACACCCCGGATTATCCACCCCTTGCCGGATCCAAGGAAGCCCATTGAATTCCATGGCGGGGATGTCACCATTCTCCATCATGCTCGCCCCTCCCCTGCGCAGGACCCTGGACTCGCTGTCCTTCAAGATCGGCTCCGCCTTCGCCCTCGGCGTGCTCCTGGCGGTGGTGGGCATGGGGATCTATGCCTATTCCTGGGCCCGCCTGACCGAGCTCGAGCATGGCCTGAACGAGCTGACCACCCACGCCCGGGAGGAGGCCACCCGGATCGACCTCTATCTGGCGTCCGGCCGGGGCCTGGCCGAGCACCTCGCCGCGACCCGGAACGTGCAGGACTACCTGGGAGGGGTGCGGGGCGGCAAGGCCCCCCGGGGCCTCCAGGAGGCCATGGAGGGCTGGCTGGACCTCCAGCAGCAGGTCGTCCGGACCCGCGGCCTTTCCACCCTGTTCGTGATGAGCCCCGATGGGCGCTGCGTCGCCTCCAGCAACCGGTCCTTCGACGGGAAGTCGTTCGCCTTCAGGCCCTACTTCCAGGAGGCCATGGCCGGTCACCTCGCGACCTCGGACTGGGTCATCGGCTCCGTGAACGGGGAACCCCGGGTCTTCTCCGCGGCTCCGGTGCGCGGCCGGAACGGGGTCGCCGGCGTCCTGGTGGCCGAGTTCATGGTGGAGGAGGTGGAAAAGGCCGTGGGCAGCGCCGCCTTTCAGGGCCGCACGGCCGCGGTGATCAACGCCGAGGGCATCGTCATCGCCCACAGCGATCGGGCAAGACAGTACCGCGCCATCATGCCCCTGGCCCCGGCGGTCCAGGCCGAACTGGGTCGCACGCGGCAGTTCCTGGGGCGGACCTTCCCGGTGGAGGCCCATCCCGGGCCGTTCCTGGAGGCCTTCCGGAGGGCCCGCGACGAAGGCGAGGCGCGGACGCTGAAGTACCGGACCGGCGACACCTCGAGGTGGGGGGCCTTCACCACCCTGACCGAGCGGCCCTGGGTGGTCGTCGTCTCCGTGCCCGAACGCGAGCTCCTCCTGCCCATCCACCGGGCCCTGTGGAAAACCCTGCAGGTGGCCGTCGGCATCACCCTCGCCGTCTTCCTCCTGGGGCTGGCCCTGGGCCGCGCCCTGCTGCGCCCCCTGCACCGCCTGTCCGAGGCCATGCGCCGTTTCGGCGCCGGCGACGCCTCGGCCCGGGCGCCCCAGGGCCGGGGCGAGCTGGGTCAGCTGGGCGGGACCTTCAATGGCATGGCCGACACCCTCCTGGCCAACCAGGAGCACCTGGAGGATCTGGTCGCCGCCCGCACCCAGGACCTGGAGAACACCCTGGCCGAAGTCCGCACCCTGCGCGGCATGATCCCCATCTGCAGCTACTGCAAAAAGATCCGGGACGACGAGGGCGGCTGGTGGCAGCTGGAGCGCTACATCCACGACCATGCCGAGGTGGAGTTCAGCCACGGCATCTGCCCCGACTGCACCCGGCGCGAATTCCCCGGCGTCACTGCACCGCCGGCCCCCACGGGCCTTTAGGCTACTGGATTCCGAGCACCGCGTTGTTGCGGTCGCGGATGGTTTTCAGGAAGTCGGGTTCCTTGGAGAGGGTGTGGCCGAAGGAGGGGATCATCCTGCGCAGGGCCTCCTGCCAGGCCGGGGTCTGGGCCTTGGTCTTGAAGCACTTCTGGATGAGGTCGGCCATGGTGGCCGCCGCGGTGGACGCGCCGGGGGAGGCGCCCAGGAGCGCGGCCAGGGAACCGTCGGCCGAGGAGACCACTTCGGTGCCGAACTCCAGCTTGCCGCCCTGCTTGGCGTCCTTCTTGATGATCTGGACCCGCTGGCCGGCGATGTCCAGGCGCCAGTCCTCGAGCCGGGCCTTGGGGATGAACTCCCGCAGCGCGGCCATGCGGTCCTCGGGGGACTGCATGACCTGGCCGATGAGGTACTTGGTCAGGTCGATGTTGTGCCAGCCCGCCGCCAGCATGGGATAGATGTTGCCCGCGTTGACCGAGAGGGGCAGGTCCAGGTACGAGCCCTGCTTGAGGTATTTGGTCGTGAAGCCGGCGTAGGGTCCGAACAGCAGCTCGCGCCTGCCGTCGACGTTGCGGGTGTCGAGGTGGGGCACGGACATCGGCGGCGCGCCCAGGGAGGCCTTGCCGTAGACCTTGGAGTCATGCTGGGCGATCAGGTCGGGGTTGCTGCACACCAGCCACTGCCCGCTGACCGGGAAGCCGCCGTAGCCGGCGGCCTCGGGGATGCCGGACTTGACCAGCAGGGGCAGGGCGCCGCCGCCGGCGCCGAGGAAGACGAAGCGGGCCTTGACCTCGCGGGTCGCCCCGGTCACGAGGTCCTTCAGGGACAGGACCCAGAACTCGCCGTCCTTGCGCAGGTCCTTGACGTGCTGATTGACGTTCATGCCGAAGTTGCCGCGTCCCTCCAGGCTCGTGTACATCTGCCGGGCCAGGGCGCCGAAGTCCAGGTCGGTGCCGCGTTCCACCCGGGTGGCGGCGATGGGCGTGGCGGTGTCCCGGTCCTTCATGACCAGGGGCATCCATTCCATCAGCTCCGACCGGTCCTGGCTGAACTTCATGTCGGCGAACTGGGCCGTGGCGCTGAGCTGGGTGTGGCGCGCGCGCAGGAAGTGGGTGTTGGCCTCGCCCCAGACGAAGCTCTGGTGCGGCACCCGGGTGAGGAAGCGGTTCGGGGCCGGGATGACGCCCGTCTCCACCAGATGGGACCACAGCTGCAGGGACACCTCGAAGTACGTGTTGATGTTCAGGGCCTTGCTGATCTCGACGGTGCCGTCGGGCTGCTCGGGGGTGTAGTTCAGCTCGCAGTTCGCGGCGTGCCCGGTGCCGGCGTTGTTCATGGCCTCCGAACTCTCCTGGGTGGGGCCCCCCAGGCGCTCGAACACGTGGATCGTGAGCTCCGGATCCAGTTCCCTCAGCATGGTGCCCAGGGTCGCGCACATGATCCCGCCGCCCACCAACGCCACGTCCACTTGGTTCTCCGCTGACATCGCCGTCACCTCACCTGTTGGAATGAATCCGTGCTGTCCGCACCTGTCGGGGACCTCCCCGCGGGTGCCTGTCGTCGTCGGGGGGGATGTTCCGGTAGCTTCATCCGCCCGCGTATGCCAAGAAAAAAGGTATGGGTCATGGTAAACACCTTTTCCAGTCTAATCGAGATGAAAAAACTGTATATGTTATGACAATATGCCTTGTTTTGCCAATAAACGATCATGTGATAGCTCATTAACCCCTGCCGGGGGGAGGAAGACCTTCAGGGATAGGCTTTTTTTCAAAAAATTCATGCGGCCGTCACGGCGCCAGCATGCGCCAGAGGAACGTATAGGCCAGCGCCCACATGTGGGCCGTCTGCGGGTTGTCCGCGGCGCCGCCGTGCCCGCCTTCGATGTTCTCGAAATAGTGGGCGTCCGGGCTCACCTCGCGCACCCGGGCCATCATCTTGCGGGCATGGCCGGGGTGGACCCGGTCATCCCGGGTGGAGGTCATGAACAGCACGGGGGGGTAGGGCGTGCCGGCCCGCACGTTGTGGTACGGGGAGAACCCGCGGATGAAGGCCCACTCCCCGGGCACGTCGGGATCCCCGTATTCCGCCATCCAGGAGGCGCCGGCCAGGAGCTTCGTATAGCGCTTCATGTCCAGGAGGGGCACCTGGCAGACGATGGCGCCGAACAGCCCGGGGTAGGCGGTGAGCATGTTGCCCACCAGGAGCCCGCCGTTGCTGCCGCCCATGATGCCGAGGTGCTTCGGGGAGGTGAGCTGCCCGTCGGCCAGGTCCCGGGCGACCGCGGCGAAGTCCTCGTAGGCCCGGGGCCGGTTCGCCTTCAGGGCCGCCTGGTGCCAGCGGGGACCGTACTCGCCGCCCCCCCGGATGTTGGCCAGGGCGTAGACGCCGCCTCGGCTCAGCCAGGCCCGGCCGACGGTGCCGCTGTACGAGGGGACGCTGGACACCTCGAAGCCGCCGTAGCCGGTGAGCAGGGTGGGACGGGCGCCATCCCGGGGCAGGTCCCTGGCGGCGACCATGAAATAGGGCACCCGGGTGCCGTCCGCGGACGTGGCGAAGCGCTGGCGGATCTCCAGTCCGGACGCGTCGAAGAAGGCCGGCGTCTCCTTGAGCGGCTCGGGCACCTGGCCGACCCGGCCGTGGCACAGGCGCGTGGGGGTGAGGAAATCCGTGACCGTCATGAAGAAGGCGTCGGACGTGTCCGCGTCCACCGCGCCGACCCCGACGGTGCCGATGGCCGGGGCCCCCGGGAAGGGCTGGCGGGTCCAGCCGGCCCGTCCGGGCGTGAGCACCGACAGGCGGCTCTTCACGTCCTCCAGCACGTTGAGGATGAGGTGGTGGCGCGTCCAAGTGTGCCCGGCCAGGGAGGTCGTGGGGGTGGGTTCGAACAGGACCTCGAAGTCCCGGCGGCCCTTGAGGAAGGCGTCGAGGCGGATGCCCAGGAGGGCCCCGGCGGGGTGGGTCCGCCCCCCGGTGGTCCAGGCGCTGCGGAGTTCCAGCAGCAGCCACGCCCGGTGGAAGCTGGCCTCGGCGTCGTCGGGCTTGTCCACCCGGGTCAGGGCCCCGTCGGGACCCAGCAGGAAGACCTCGTTGGTGAAGAACGTCGGCGACCGCTGGACGAAATCCCGCGCGAAGCCCCGGGTGCTGCTGTGGCTCGCGCCCACGGCGATGTCGGAAGGACTCCCCTCGAAGACGGTCACGGCCTCCGACAGGGGCGTGCCGCGCCGCCAGCGCTTGGCGATCCTGGGGTAGCCGGAGTCGGTCATGGAGCCCGGGCCGAAGTCCGTGGCCACGAAGACCGTGTCCCGGTCGATCCAGGTGGCGCCGCCCTTGGCCTCGGGCAGCCGGAAGCCGTCGGCGACGAAGGTCCGGGTCGCCACGTCGAATTCGCGGGTGACCCCGGCGTCGGCGCCGCCGCGGGAGAGGGAGACCAGGCAGCGCTCGTGGCCGGGTTCCAGGAACTCGACGCCCTTGAACACCCAGTTCTCCCCCTCGGCCCGGCCCAGGGCATCGAGGTCGAGCATGACCTCCCACCGTGGGTCGGGCTTGCGGTACCGGGCCAGGGTGGTGCGCCGCCAGAGGCCCCGGGGATTGCGGGCGTCCCGCCAGAAATTATAGAAGTGACGCCCATGCCGCGTGATGAAGGGGATCTTCGCGTCGGAATCCAGGATCCTCAGGAGGTCGGCTTCCAGTTCCCTGAAGGCCGGCCCGTCCTCGAAGGCCCGGGCCGTCTCGAGGTTGCGTTCCCGGACCCAGGCCAGGGCCCGGTCCCCGGTGACGTCCTCGAGCCAGAGGAAGGGGTCCTCGCCCGGTCCGGGGGCGGCGGGTGGCGGGTCGGCGTGCGGATTGCCCATGATGGTGGCCTCGGGAAGGCGCTTGCCCCTGACGGGGCGGGGCGCCTCACCAGGATGCCACGACTGCGTTCACCGCACCCGGAAGCGCCGGACCATCGTGTCGATGCGTTCGGCCAGCCGGGAGAGTTCATCCCCGTGGGTCTTCACCTGGCCGCTGCCCTCCTTGATGGTCGTGGAGGCGCCGTTGATGTCGGCGGTGTCCCGGGCGATGCCCTGGATCACCTGGGAGGTCTGGCCCATCTGCTCGTTGGCGTTCTCCACGCCCCGGGAGGCCTCGATGAGGTTGAAGGTGATGCCCTGGGTCACGGTGCTCTGCTCTTCGATGGCGCCTGCGATGGAACCCACCAGGTCGTTGATGTTGCGGATCACCCCGGAGATCTGGGCGATGTTGGCCACGGAGTCGATGGTGGAGTGCTGGATGGCGGTGATGCGGGCCTTGATGTCGTCCGTGGCCGTGGCGGTCTGCTGGGCCAGGCCCTTGATCTCGTTGGCGACGACGGCGAAGCCCTTGCCCGCGGCGCCGGCCCGGGCCGCCTCGATGGTCGCGTTCAGGGCCAGGAGGTTGGTCTGGGACGAGATGTTCGTGATGGTCTCGGTCACCTTGCCGATCTCCCGGGCCGAGCGCCCCAGTTCCTCCATGGCCGCGCTGATGGTATCGGCCTGGCTGGCGGCCTCCTGGGTGATGGTCCGGGCATGTTCGCTGGTCTGCGCGATCTCGCTGATGGTCGCGCGCATCTGGGAGGTGGCCTCGGTGACGGTGGAGAGGGTCGACGTGGCCTGGTCCATCCCCGCGGCCACGCCGCTGGCCGTGACGCTGAGCTCCTCCGTGGCCGAGGCCACCAGGGTGGCCCGCTCGGACAGCGCGCCGGACCCGTCGGACATGTAGCCCGAGACCGAGCGCAGTTCCCGCGAGGCCGCCGCCAGCGTCTGGCTGTCCTGCTGGATCTCGCCCATCATCGCCTGGAGGTTCGCGATGAACGTGTTGAAGAGGCTGGCCAGCTGGCCGATCTCGTCCTGGGAGAGGATCTCCAGCCGGGCCGTGAGGTCCCCCTCGCCGGTGGCGATGTCGCGCATGCGGTCCTGGATGTTCTCCAGGGGCCGGCTCAGCGCGCCGGCCGCATACCAGCCGCCGGCGAGCCCCAGGACGAGGATGCCCAGACCCACCAGGGCCATGATCGTGTAGTTGCGCATGAGCTGCGCGTGGGCGCGGGCGTGGTTCATGCCCAGCACCACGTAGGCCTTCTTGTTGCCGTCCTCGACGGCGATGGCCAGGCCCTGGTAGCCCTGGGCGCTGAACTGGCTGATCTCGCCCTTGCCTTCAGGAGGATGGCGGGTGATCGCCTTGGCGAAGGTGGCCGCATCCAGGTCCTGGGCCCCGGCGCTCTTGCGCTGGCTCACGGCCCGCAGGGTCCCGGCGGCGGGGTCGAGGACGACCACGGACGCCAGGCTCACGTCCGGGTCGGAGGCGAGGAGGATGTCCAGCTGCTGATCCAGGAGGTTCGAGTCCTCGAACTGCACGGCCGCCTTGGCGGATTCGCCGGTGAGGGTGGCCAGGGTGGCGCCCTTGGACTTCAGGTCCTCGTTGCGCCCCGAGTTGGCCAGCACCCAGCTGAACGTGGCCACCAGCACGAGGGTGGCCAGGAATATCTGAAGGAAGTTGGTCAGAATCAGTTTCTTGCGAATATTCAAGGCGTTCCAGTTCAACATCGGCTACCTCATGGGGGACGGCGAAATCTTTTTCAAAGGGATATCTCAATAGACACCCGTGAGGTGGGACAATCAAGCCCAAAGGACAACAGACCGAAGAGCGTAATAATTATTCATTTCACCACTTCCATTCCACGAGGAGGTTCCATGCGTCGTTATCTCGTCATCCCGGTTCTGGCGGCCCTCGCCTTGCCCGCTTTCGCCCAGGCGCCCACGAAGGAGGACGCCAAGGCCCTGGTCACGGAGGCCGTGAAGTTCGCCACCAAGCACGGCCGCGAGAAGTTCCTCATGGAAGTGAAGGACCCCAAGGGCACCTTCCATTTCCAGAAGGGACAGAACAAGGATCTCTATATCTTCGTCTACGACGAGAAGGGCACCGTCCTGGCCCACGGCGTGCGCCTGGAACTCACCGGCAAGAACCGCTGGGACTCCAAGGATCCCGACGGCAAGCCCTGGATCCAGGACTGGACCAAGACCGTCCAGACCGAGAAGAGCCACAGCGGCTGGTGCTACTACAAGGAGCTCAACCCCGCCGCCGGCAACAAGATCATGAACAAGGCCTCCTTCGTCGAACTCAAGGACGGCATGGTCATCGGCTGCGGCATCTACCAGTAGCCGACCCACACCGACCTCAGGGCCGCGAAAAGGGCCGGGTCCTGGGAGGACCCGGCCCTTTCGCTAACCGACGTGTCTAGGCCGCGGACGCAGCCTGGAAGCGGCGGGGGGAGAGGCAGAAGGCGATGAGGATGACCTGGGTGGCGATGAAGATCATCAGGGGGATGAAGCCCTCTTCGGTGAAGCCGTAGGAGTGGAGCCCGACGCCGAGGAGGTTCACGCCGAACCAGGAGAGGGACGTGATGATGTTCCCGAAGATGGCCATGCCCATGATGCCCTTCTCCCGGACGTAGCCGGCCCAGCGGGAGTGGAGGATGATGGCGTTCCACAGCACGATGAGCAGGGCGCCGTTCTCCTTGGGGTCCCAGCCCCAGAACCGGCCCCAGGACTGGTCGGCCCAGATGCCGCCGAGGACGGTGCCGACGAAGCTGAACAGCAGCGAGAAGCAGACGATGCCGTAGGTCATGTCCACCAGCGCCTTGGTGGTGGCGGGGTCGATGGTGGGGGCGATGTGCTTGCGCAGGGTGTAGGCGATGGCGATGGTGCCCGCCAGGAAGGTGCCGCTGTAGCCGATCGTGATGGTCACGACGTGGGTCGCCAGCCAGAAGTTGGAATCCAGGACGGCCCGCATCATCTCCATCGTGTCGCCGTCCATGGAGAGGTGGTGGGCGACGATGAGGGAGGCGAAACCGGCGGCCGCGGCCACGGCGGTGCCGAAGCCCTTGCGGTACATCCGTTCGAGGACGATGCCGAGGATCACGGCGGCCCAGCCGACGAAGATGGCCGACGAGTAGAGGTTGGTCACCGGGGGACGGCCCTGGAGGATGATGCGCGAAGCCAGGCCGGCGGTGTGGACGACGGCGCCGCCCACCAGCAGGGACAGGGCCGCGGGCTGCAGGATTTCCCGCTTCCAGACCCAGGACACGAACAGGGACAGGAGGGCCAGGACGTAGATGACCATGCCCGCGTAGAAGGGCTGG
>Ga0316217_10007195_pt1 | contig 10716 bp, 10 predicted proteins | sample 1anoAmetaG_FD_203633 | JGI IMG/M metagenome (GOLD analysis project Ga0316217, IMG submission 203633) | Freshwater microbial communities from Trout Bog Lake, Wisconsin, USA - 1anoA | ecosystem: Environmental > Aquatic > Freshwater > Lake > Hypolimnion/Profundal zone | place: USA: Wisconsin... | reverse complement strand
ATTGGTCGAGCGTGTCGAATTCATCCGCGCTGGCGAGATGCGTCAAATCGCCGGTGTGCAGGATGAAATCTGGCGGTTCTGGCAGCGCGTTGATGCGCGCGATGGCTTCCTTGAGCGTGGCGGCCACATCAGTATTGACGCCTTCCTTGTTGAAGCCGATGTGCGAATCGCTGATTTGCACAAAGCTGAAACTGGCTTTTTTGATCAGGCTGTCGGCGTCCGCCGCGCCCGCGCGCGCCGGCAACAGCGCCGAGCCGAGCAGTCCGCCGCTGACCGTCCACAACATTCCCGTGCCCGCCCAGGCCATGCATTCGAGAAAGCCGCGCCGGTCGAGGCCGTCCTGGTTATGGTCGTGCAAAATGATTTTTTCTTTCGTTTTCATGTTTCTTAAATGCGGTTTGTGTTTTTTAATGCCGTCAAGTCCAAGACCGCTTAGAAAAAATTTTATTCCGTCGGGAATAAAATTCATTCGCGCGCAGTCTGCGGATTGGGCGGATGAGAAAGGGGTTGCGCAAACACCCAGCTTTTTCAGTAGCGTTGTGCTCCCGCTTGCAACCCTACAAAAAACTTGCGTAGTTGAATGACTACACTTACGGTGTGTAGTCACATGGCTACGCAATGAATTTAAGACGCGACGTTTTTCAAGCAATGGCAGACCCGACAAGAAGGGCCATCCTTCTGTTGGTTGCTTCGCAATCCATGACGGCAGGTGCAATCGCGTCAAATTTTGACACGGCCAGACCGACGGTTTCAAAGCACCTGCAAATTCTCACCGAGTGCGAATTGCTCGAGCAGGAGCAGGACGGGAGGGAGATTTACTACCACATCAATGCAACAAAAATGAAAGAAGTGGCCGATTTCGTTGAATCATTCCGCAAGCTGTGGGATGACCGGTTTGACAAACTGGAAACGATCATGAAAAAAACACAAAACAAAAAAATAATATGGAACAGAAAACAAAAATCAATGCCGAAGCTGGCAAGCAGGATTTGCTGATAACCAGGGAATTTGATTTGCCGGTGGAGTTGCTTTTCAAAGCGCATGCCGAACCTCAACTCATTGCGCAATGGATGTCGAACCCATATGCGACAGCTAAAGTGCTGAAGTTTGAAGGAAAGAAGCATGGCAGCTATCAACTGGAATCGACCGATGCAAACGGGAAGGTTGTTTTCCGCTCTAACGGCGTGGTCCATGAGTTTATTGCGAATAAAAAAATCATCCGCACTTTTGAATTGGAGAATGCGCCTTATGGCGTTCAACTTGAAATATATGAATTTGAAAAACTTTCTGACGACACCAGCAGACTTAACATGCATGTAATTTATGAATCGGTTGCGCTAAGAGACCAGCTGCTGAAGTTGCCCTTTGCTCAAGGCATAAACATGGCGCATGACCAACTGCAAGTGATAGTAAGCAAATTAAAAGTATGAACGGTAAAACCATTGCTTATTGGGCAACTACAATAATTCTCGCACTCGCAATGTTTTCAGGCGGTGTGGCGGAATTAGTGCGACAGCGAGACACCGTCGCAGGCATGGTGCATCTTGGCTATCCTTGCTAGGAGCAGTCGCCTTGCTTGTGCCACGTTTTCCACGGGTCAAAGAATGGGCTTATGCCGGCATTTTCTTCAACATGACGGGCGCGGCTGTATCTCATGCGGCGTGCGGTGATGCAGTATGGCATATTGCCGTAACACTTGCCTTTGCCGTTCTCACATTGATTTCGTGGGCGTTTCGTCCGCAAAGCCGAAAATTGTAGTCGTGCAATTTTCATATATTCTTGGATGCGATTTGTGATTTACTCCCGACGAGTCCAAGACTCGTGGAAACTTTTTTTATTCCGTCGGGAATAAAACTCCTTCCCGCGCAGTCTGGACTAAAGTGAACTGTGATCGCCAACGAAGCGGAAAAATTTGAGCGGATTGTCCTGCCGCACCTTGATGCGGCCTACAATCTCGCGCGCTGGCTTGCCGGCAACGACCACGACGCCGAGGACATCGCGCAGGAGGCCTGCGTGCGCGCGTTCCGCTTCATCGGCGGACATCGCGGCGGCGACGCCCGCGCGTGGCTGCTCGCCATCGTGCGCAACACGGCGTTCTCGTGGCTGAAGAAAAACCGGCCGCACGCGGTCGTTTCCATTGACGACGATGCACTCGCGGAAATTGAAGATCAAACGGTCCCGGCCAACGGCGTTTTTAGTGCCGATAAAAATGCGTTGCGTGCCGCGCTCGCCGCGCTGCCGCTGGAATTCCGCGAGGCGATTGTGTTGCGTGAACTCGAGGGCTTGTCCTACAAGGAAATCGCCGACGTGGCCGAAGTGCCGGTCGGCACGGTCATGTCGCGACTCGCCCGCGCGCGGCGGCAACTGCAAAATCATTTTGCGCAGAAGGAAGGTGAAACATGAACTGCGCTGAAATCCGCCTGCTGCTCCACGCCCACGCCGACGGCGAACTCGACGCGGCGAACAGCCTCGAACTGGAGCGCCACCTGAAAACCTGCGCCGCCTGCGCCGCCGAAAACAAATCGCTGCAATCATTGCGCGCGGCTTTGCGCGGCGGTGATTTGAATTTTCGCGCGCCGAATTCGCTAAAAAAAGATTTGCGGCAGTTTGTCCGCGACTTGAGCGAGGAAAAGAAACCGCGCCACAAATTCAGTCCGCAATGGCTCTGGAAATACCTCGCGTTCGGCGCGACGGCGTTCGCCTTGCTGACGCTTTTTCTGCGGCCCGCCGGGATTTCCGCGCCGGACGCATTGTTGAACGAAGCGGTCGCCAGCCACGTCCGCTCGCTTCAAGCCGAGCATCTCACCGATGTCGTGTCGAGCGACCAGCACACCGTCAAGCCGTGGTTCGACGGCAAACTGGACTTCGCGCCGAACGTGAAGGATTTCACCGCGCAGGGTTTTCCGCTCATCGGCGGGAGGCTGGATTATCTGGACGACCGCGCTGTCGCCGCGCTCGTCTATCGCCACAACAAACATTTGATCAATGTCTTTGTCTGGCCAGCGGCGGATGCGATGAAACCGGAAATCGAGATGCGGCGCGGCTATGCCATCATCAACTGCGCCACGAATGGCCTGCACTACTGCCTGGTTTCAGATATGAACTCGGCGGACTTGGGCGAACTGGCCGGTCTGTGCGGGCAATGAACGCCGCGAGTTTTGAAATCCTTGCGTGAAATGGCTCGGATCAGCGCAGCCCACAGATTTGTGACGATAATACCGTTAAAATGACGGTTTTTTGATTTCTTCGGTCAAAAACCAGCAAAGATTGCCGTCCGACTTTGATCATAAACAAATTTTATTGCCAAAGTTGACAACGGACTTCCGAAGAAACCCGGCTGACCGGGGCTGTTTCGCGGGGAAACTCCGCCGGTTGGTGACAGATTGTCGAATGTTCGTCAGGAATCGGCCCTGGTCAGTGACGGACTAGCACTGGTCCGACAGCGACCTGCGGTTGTTTCTTGCGAACCTTCCCAAGTCCCGCCGCAACATTGGAGATAATAGTTGATTACAGCCAATGTCCGGCGCTAACCTGCCCTGGTCGCCAGGCCATCAGGGAATGTTTTCATGCGAATTTCGCGCGTTTTTGAGATAATAGCCCGCTTTGGATCGGGAGTGACCCCGGTTTTTTACGATTTTTGCCGGTTTGACATGAAAAGTGACTGAATTTATCCACCAACTCCATTGCTCAATATGAAACGCTTCAAACTCGGCTTCGGAAACCGGACAATCAGTGAGCAAATTAACATTTGCCGTCGCGTGGCGCACGGCATCAGCAAGCTTCCGACTGAACAGCGCCAGAAACTTACCCGCCATCCGGTCGCGGACATGGTGGCCGAGGCGACGGATGCAGTGACCGAGGTGGAGGTGTTGAAGGCCACCTTGCGGGCGGCCCTGGCTAAACGGGATGAAAAGGTGGCCGACCTGCGCGATCACACGACCACCGCCGCCCTGCTTATTAACATGATGACGGATGGCAATCCGGCGGCGCTGCTGGCGGCGGGCGTGGGAGTCAAAAAGGCGAAACAGGCGGTGGGCAAACCGGGTGCGCCGACGTTGATGCGCGTCATCAGCACGGAATCCGAAGGCGCGGTGAGCCTGCGCTGGAAACGGCCCGTGCGCCGGTGTGTGTTCATCATCCAGATGACCACCGCCCCGGCGGCGACGCGCGGCTGGAAACAGGTGGACATCAGCACCCGCCAGTCCTGCACCGTAACCGGCTTGAAAAGCGGGCAGAAATGCTGGTTCCGCGTGTCCGCCACCAACGCCCATGGTCAAGGTCCGTGGAGCCAGCCCGTCAGCGCCAGAGTGAAATGACTCCCTTCTCCGCAGCCGATGGGGAGAAGGTGCCGAAGGCGGATGAGGTGGCCGCAGATGCTACAGATGAAACGTAGATTTTGAACCACCAAGACACCAAGGCGCGGAGTCCAAACAGAAGGAACAGAATTTTCAGAATTTTTGTGCAGCCAAACCGAAGCCCTGACAGGGCGAAAGATATTAGCCCAGGGTTTGAGGTCCGAGCCCGACTGGCGAGGAGCGAATACCCTGGGAAAATGTCCCACAAAATAAATTCCTTCTCTCATCCGATGGGAGAAGGTGGCCGCAGGCCGGATGAGGGCAAATCGAACATTGTCACCGCACCACGCCCGGCGTAAGCTCACCGCGTTAGAAAAACCAAAAAGACGATTATTATTTAATTAACAATTTTGCGTAGCTACGGCTACGGGCTGTCCCGAAAACCGCTAATTTTCAAGCCCGTCAAACGACCGACCGAGCGCGCCCAAGTGGGCGCGGCTTGGCGTGCTCGTTTGACAGGCGCTTAGCGGTGCCTCGGGACAGGCGCGTTGAGTCCGCGCCTTTTCTTTTTTAGATTTCCCGTGGTTTGTGACTTCGCTAATGCGCGATGTCCAATCTTGGCCACATTCATACCTACCGCTCCGAAGTGGATCAAATCATCCGCTTTGGCGGTTCCACCAAGGAAACCACCGTCCGCCGCGCTTTCTCCACGCTCATCAACGCCTACGCCCGCCCTCGTGATTTGCTGCTGGTCGAGGAATTGGATTATTACAATCCCCGCCGCCACAAACGCGTCACGCCAGACGGCACCTTAAAAAACATTCTGCGCCTCGACTACGGTTTTTGGGAAAGCAAGGATTCCGACGACGACCTCGACGACGAGATAAAAAAGAAATTCGACAAGGGTTATCCCGATTCCAACATTCTCTTTGAAGATTCCCAGACCGCCATTCTTTATCAGGATGGCGCGCGGCTGTTCACCACGCCATTTGCCCAGACCGAAGCCCTCGACGAACTGCTCACCGCCTATGTCAGTTTTGAGCATCCTGAAGTGCGCGAGTTCAAAGTGGCCGTCGAGCGGTTCAAGTCCGACATCCCCAGCATCGTCACCACGCTGCGCGGCATGATTCTCCAGCAGGGCAAGGCCAATGCTCCCTTTCGCCAGCGGCGCGAAACCTTCCTCGATCTCTGCCGCTCCGCCATCAATCCCGCCGTCACGCCGGACGATGTGGATGAAATGCTCATCCAGCACATCCTCACTGAGGAAATTTTTCTCTCCATCTTCAGCGACACGCAGATGCTGGAGGAAAACAGCATCGCCCGCGAACTGCGCGAGGTGGAAAAAACCTTCTTCACCGGCCAGACGAAGCGCGACACCCTCGGCCAGATCAAACATTACTACGAGTGCATCAAGGCGCACGCCACCAGCATCGTCAGCCCGCGCGAGAAGCAGACCTTCCTCAAGGTTATCTACGAAAATTTTTACAAGGCGTATAATCCCAAAGGTGCCGACCGGCTCGGCATCGTTTATACGCCCGGCGAAATCATAGATTTCATGATTCGCTCCACCGACACGCTGCTGCACCGGCACTTCGGGCGCGGGCTGGCGGACAAGGGTGTGGAAATTCTCGACCCCGCCACCGGCACCGGCAGCTACGTTTCCGACATCATCGAATTTCTCCCGCGCGAAGTCCTTACCCGTAAATACAAAACGGAATTGCACGCAAATGAAATTGCCATTCTGCCGTATTACATCGCGAATCTGAATATTGAGACTGCTTACGCCGCCAAGATGGGAGTCTATGCGCCGTTTGAAAACATCTGCTTCGTGGATACTTTGGATAACATCGCGGGACTCAAGGTGGATGTGCAGCCGGAACTTGGCGGCATCAGCGTGGAAAATACCCGCCGCATTAAGCAACAGAACGACCGCAAAATCAGCGTCGTCATCGGCAACCCGCCCTACAACGCCAATCAGCAGAACGAAAACGACAATAACAAAAACCGCATCTATCCGCACATTGACCGGCGCATCAAGGCAACCTATCTCGCCGCCAGCACCGCGCAGAAAACCAAAAGCTACGATATGTATCTGCGCTTCATCCGCTGGGCGAGCGACCGGCTTGAAGAACAGGGCATCGTGGCGTTCATTTGCAACCGTTCCTTCATTGATTCACGGCAAGCTGATGGCTTCCGTAAAATCATCGGCGGCGGCTGGCTCAACGACGAAGGCCAAACCGTTCCCGCCGAGTTCAGCCATGTCTATGTGGTGGACTTGGGCGGTGACTATCTTACACCCGTGGCTGGCAAGGCCAACGTCTTTGGCATTGCCACCGGCGTTGCCATTGTTTTCCTCATCAAAAAAGGCAAGCAGACGGGAAGCGCTGAAATCAGCTATGTAGCCACGCCAGAAACCGCCACGCGGGAGCAGAAGCTTGAGCTGTTAAGTGCGGCGAAGCTGGAAACGCTGGACTCATCGCGGATTGACCCGGATGCAGATGGCAACTGGTTGAATGTTGATGCCAGCGATTTCAAGAGTCTGCTGCCTGTCGCAGTAAAGCGAGGTGACACTGAAGGAGAACCGCAAGCTGTATTCTCTCTTTATTCGCTCGGTGTAGTCACAAACCGCGACGAATGGGTTTATGACTTCGATGGTAAAAACGTGCGCACAAAAGTCCGTCATTTGATCGAGATTTACAATGCCGATGTAAAACGACTGAAAGGTATCGCAGACCCGAAGGAACTTAACTATTCAATTAAATGGACGCGTGCTGTTAAACAGAGCTTGGAACGTGGAGATCGATTTAAGTTCGAGCCAGAGCGTATGATTGAGGCGGCTTACCGTCCATTCACGAAGCTTGCACTCTACTATTCTGGGCAGCTTAACGAAGTTCGTTATCAACTCCCGCACATTTTTGGCGACACTGGCACACTTGAAAACATAGCCATCTGCCAAACCGACGCATCCTCGCAAAAGCCTTTTATGGTTTTAGCTGTGCGTCAAGTGCCCGATCTCCATTTTGTAGGAGCTGCGTCAGGCACAAACGTCCTTTCTCTTTACCGCTACGATGCCGACGGCGGACGGCAGGACAATCTCACCGATTGGGGACTGAAACAGTTCCGGCAGCACTACGGCGACAGTAAGATTACCAAGCGCGACATTTTCCATTACACCTACGCCGTGCTGCATCACCCGGCCTACCGCGCCAAATACGAAATCAATCTCAAGCGCGAATTTCCCCGGCTGCCCTTTTACGAAGACTTCCGCCAATGGGCGAAGTGGGGCAAGGAACTCATGGCCTTGCATCTGGATTATGAAAAGGCCGAACCATTCCCGCTCGAACGCCACGACCGCAAGGAAGCCGTCAGCCAGCAAACCGATTTGATGCCCGATGAGCGCATCGAGCCTGCGCGTCTGCTCGACGAAAAGCCCAAACTCAAACCCAAATTAAAAGCCGACAAAGCCGCTGGCAGCATCGAAGTGGATGCGATCACCACTTTGGGCGGCGTCCCGCCCGAAGCATGGACTTACCAGCTCGGCAACCGCAGCGCCCTCGAATGGGTGCTGGATCAATGGAAAGAACACAAAATCAGCGACCCCACGGTGGCAGAAAAATTCAACACCTACCGTTTCGCCGACCACAAGGAAAAGGTGATTGATCTGCTCCTGCGCGTCTGCACCGTCAGCATCGAGACGATGAAAATAGTGTCGGCCATGCCGACGGATTAACCATAATTTGCCCTCATCCGGCCTGCGGCCACCTTCTCCCATCCGATGGGAGAAGGGAATTGTTTTGCGGGACGATTTCCCGGCGTAGGTGCTGGCGCACCAACACCGGGCTAATTTCCATAGCGCCTTCAGCGCAGCCGAAGCTCGGCCTGCCATCCGATGCAAAGAAGGAAATCACCGCTGCCGGCGGTAATCGCTCGGGGCCAGGCCGGTTTCCCGGCGGAAGAGTTGCGCGAAATGGCTGGGATTGGCGTAGCCCACGTCCAGCGCAATTTCCACCACGCTCCGCTTCGTCTCACGGAGCAATCGCCGCGCGGCATCCAATCGTAGATTAATCTGGTGGCGCGACGGCGACACGCCCATCGCCGTCTTGAACAGGCGGTTGAAGTAAAACTTGCTCAAGCCGGCCTGCGCCGCCAGCCGGTCCAGGTTGAACTCCTCGGCGACGTGTTCCGCCATCCAGTCCGTGATCTGCCGCAGCTTGTAGCCGGGCAGCGACGGACTGCCGCGATGCGATTTGCCATCCGTCCCGGCATAGTTCCGCGCCAGATGGATGGCGATGGCCTGCGCGATACCCTGCAAAAAGAGCGCACTGGCGTGCCGGCGCAACAGTTCCTCATGCACGCGCTCCATCAGGGAATTCAGCGCGGGATCGTGGAATGCGGAAATGTCCCGCAGCCGGGCGCGCGGCGCGTCATCGCCGAAAACTTCCTCCAGCGCGCGTTGCAGCAGCGGCAGTGCGATGAACACGGCCATGGATTGAAACGGCTCGTCGCCCACCGCCTTCCACCGGCAATCGTAGGGTGCGCCGCCGGACGTTAGAAAGAACGAGCCTTTTCGGATGCGATGCGTGATCCAAGGATGATTGCCTTCGCGCTCCTGAAATTCAGCCTCGCCGGAAACGCTCCACGCGAGGAACGGTTCGCTGACGGATGGTAGTGAAACCATTTCCACGCTGCGCGGCGGCGCGATGATCCACGCCTTGATGTCCCGCCACGCCTCGCCGCGACAAGCCATAATACATTTCCCGCCCACGTAGCGTTCGAAGGCTTCGGCAGAGGTTGTTTCGGGTATGGGCATTACATCTTTGTCCGGTTGACGGCTTTCGATACCACAAAGTCCCGGCGGCGACAATACGCTTCGCGGCGAGCCGGCGTGACGCCAAACTCACAATGAAGCCAAAATGAGTTCACTTCCCAGCAGGGCACGGGTCGTGACGGTCTTGTTCCGTTCGGGTGTCTTGCGCCGCGGCATCCGGGGTTGCGCCAGACGGGGCTTGATCGTCCCGATCATCTCCAGCTCGCCCAGCCTGCGCCCAGCGACTCCGTTTTCACGCCACCGTGTGATGGTCGTCATTCCACAACCGGATCACCGGATGGGACAGATTATGTTCATAGCCGAGCGCGCTCAGGCTGGCCGTGTTCAGGGCGAAATATCTGCCGGCAGCCGTCCCCTCGCCCAGCCAGCGGGCCGCCAGCACCCGCAGAAAATGGCCGCTGGAAAACAGCAGCACATTCCCCGGCACTGCCCGCACCCGCTGCACCACACGGTCGGCGCGCGTGGCGACCTGCGCCGGCGATTCGCCGCCGGGGCAACCGTCGCGGAATAACTGCCATTCGGGACGCTCCTTGAAAATATCCGCAGTGCAGCGGCCTTCGTATTCGCCGTAATTCCACTCGACCAAATCCGCATCCAATTCCGCCGCCGCCCGGAAACCGGCCAGTTCGCAGGTGCGGACGGCGCGTTGCAGCGGGCTGCTGAACACCCTGGCAAACTCCAGTCCGCGCAACCTTCCGCCGAGACTGCGGGCGTTGCGTTCGCCACGGGCGGTCAGCGGCAAATCCGTCAGCCCCGTGTGCTGGCCGGTGAGGCTCCACGCGGTTTCACCGTGACGGGCGAGATAAACCACCGGGAGATTTTCGCTCATGATTGAATTATTTTTTCCGGGTCGGAAAGGAAAGCGCTGGCGGCTGCGCTAAAAACTGAAGCTTCCGTGAATGCTGGGGTCAATGTGGTCGGGCATCATGTGACCAGCCGCCAACGCATCCGACGCGGCATAGACCGGCTTCAGATTGAACGTCAATCTGAATCCGGCGGAGGAGAAAATGGCGAAAGCGGCCTCGCGGTCCTGCACCGTCAGCACGGGGTCGGATTTCAATTCGGGTCTGGCGAGGATTTTTTCGGAAACCGGAGCCGCGAGATCCTTTTGGAAAGCGAGGCTGGAGTAGGCCGTGTCCGTGTCCGGATTTCCCCCCCAGGGATTGCCCCACAGGTCGGCGTAATTCGCGAAGTTGTTCCCTTGCGCCGCCGACGGCGCAAGCAGCCGCGGGGCTTCCGATTCCGGCGGGGCGATGTGATTTACAACATGATGGGTGATGGTCGCCGCCCGGTGCTGTTCCTCAAACAGATACACCCCCGCCGCCAGAATGATCACCATCAACAGCACGAGATACCGCTTCATGAGAACAGCCTGACCCCCGTTTTATATGTTTCACAATGGCCAAACAACATGGATTCAAGCTAACCCAATCAGCCGGTTTTGTCAGCAACTCCCGCCGGATTGCTGCAAAATATAATTGGCAACCGCCGCGCCGCGTTTAACTTGATCCGCATGGCAAGGCCACCCTTGATTCTGATTTCGCCGGGCATCGAAAAGCGCGGCTTTGAGTTCGGCGACCTGTCGGTCAGTTT
>Ga0316217_10007194_pt1 | contig 10719 bp, 8 predicted proteins | sample 1anoAmetaG_FD_203633 | JGI IMG/M metagenome (GOLD analysis project Ga0316217, IMG submission 203633) | Freshwater microbial communities from Trout Bog Lake, Wisconsin, USA - 1anoA | ecosystem: Environmental > Aquatic > Freshwater > Lake > Hypolimnion/Profundal zone | place: USA: Wisconsin... | reverse complement strand
CCACCCGGGTCCTTGCCGAGGGCAACCTCGATGCCCGCGTCGCGCGCGAGGTCAGCGCGCGGCGCGACGAGTTCGGGACGCTGGCGCGGGACTTCGATGCCATGGCGGGACGGCTGCGGGACCTGCTGCGGGGGCGCGAACAGCTGCTGCGCGACGTGTCGCACGAGCTGCGCTCGCCGCTGGCGCGGATGCGCGTCGCGCTCGGGCTCGCCCGCCAGCCGGGCGGCGAGCCGGGCCGCGAGCTTGACCGCCTCGAGACCGAAGTGGAGCGCCTGGACCGGCTGATCGGCCAGATGCTGCACCTGACGCGCCTGGACGCGACCTCGCCGGACGCACTGGCCGAGGAGGTCGACCTGGTCGAGCTGCTCGACGCGATCACTCGCGATGCCCAGTTCGAGGCCCAGGCCCGCCAGGTCGCGGTCCGCTGGCGCCCCCCCGCGAAGCCGCTGGTCGTGCGCGGCAACGGCGCCTGGCTCGCGAGCGCGGTCGAGAACGTGGTCCGCAACGCGCTGCGCTACACCGCTGCCGGCAGCGAGGTCGAACTCTGCCTGCGGGAGGCCGCGGCCGGCGTGCGCATCGAGGTCCGCGACCACGGTCCCGGCGTGCCGGTCGACGAGCTGGGCCGGATCTTCGAACCGTTCCACCGGGTGGCCGAGTCGCGCGCCCGCGACTGCGGGGGCGACGGCATCGGCCTGGCGATCACCGCCCGGGTCCTGGCCGCGCACGGCGGCCGAGCCTGGGCCGAGAACGCCGCTGGCGGCGGCCTGCGGGTGCTGCTCGAGCTGCCCGGCGACGGCGCGCGGACCGGAGGTCCATCCGGATAAGCCACATGGGCTTGTTGTCAAAAAACAACGCTTCTGATTTGAGCCCATCCCCTGAAATTTACGATACTTGGCGTCCAGCGAGTGCCGCGTGTACAACGCCGCCGCTCGCGCCCGTCGTATCTACTTTTCGTCTTGGGGGGCCCATGACCAGTCGTCCTGCCGTTCTCGCCACACTCGCCGCCGCCATCTCGGCGACGCTCGCCGCCAGCGCCGCGCAGGCCGCCGACACGGCTGCGGGTGCACTCGAAGACGTCGTCGTCACCGCGCAGAAGCGCGTCACCTCGCTCCAGGACGTCCCGTTCTCGGTGGCGGCGACTTCCGAGGACCAGATCCGCAACGCCGGCGCCGGCAACATCGTCGACCTGGCGCGCAACGTCGCCGGGCTCACGATCGCCGACCTCGGTCCCGGCCAGAGCCAGATCGCCATCCGCGGCATCAGCGCCGGCCAGGTGATTCGCGACCAGCCGGGCGTCAAGGAGCAGGTCGGCGTCTATCTCGACGAGTCGCCGATCTCGGTGGCGCTGTTCACGCCCGACCTCGAGCTGTTCGACCTCGACCGCTTCGAGGTGCTGCGCGGCCCGCAGGGCACGCTGTTCGGCTCGGGTTCCGAGTCAGGCACGCTGCGCTACATCACCAAGCAGCCCAAGCTCGGCGTGTTCGAGGGCGTCGCCGACATGTCGCTCGAGGAGCCGAAGGACGGCACCGTCGGCGGCAGCCTGCGCGCCGCGGTCAACCTGCCGCTCGGCGACACGGCGGCGGTGCGCTTCACCGGCTACGGCCACCACCTGCCGGGCTTCATCGAGGCGATCCAGCCCGACGGCAGCAAGATCAAGGGCGTCAACGACGGCGACCGCACCGGCTTCCGTCTCGCGCTGCTGTGGAAGCCGAACGACCAGCTGAGCATCACGCCGCGCATCGTCTACCAGAACCTGACCACCAACGGCTTCCCGCGCGTCGACCTGTACAACATCCTCGCCAATCCCTACACGACGACGCAGCCGGCCGTCACGATCGGCGACCGGCAGCAGTACACGCAGCAGCGCGAGGGCATCACCGACGACTTCACGCTCGGCGACCTGAAGATCGTCTACGGCTTCGGCGGCGCGGAACTGACCTCGGTCACCTCCTACACCGACCGCAAGGTCGTGGTGAAGCGCGACGCGACCCAGCTCACCGGCAGCGTGACGTTCGACGTGTTCGGCGACGTGCCGCAGGTCCGCATCAGCTCGCCGCTGTACGACACGACCAAGCTGAAGGTGTTCTCGCAGGAACTGCGCGTCGGGTCGACCGGCAAGAACACGCTCGACTGGCTGGTCGGCGGGTTCTTCCAGGACGTCGACCGCCACTACGGCCAGGATCTGCCGACGCCGGGCTACGACGCGCTGACCAGCACCCTCGGCCCCGGCAACACCAGCGCCGACCTCAACGCGCCGCCCGACACGCCGTTCTACTCGAACCTCTTCTACAAGCTGAAGCAGTACGCGCTGTTCGGCGAGGGTACGTGGCACGCGACCGACGCGCTGGCGGCCACCGGCGGCGTGCGGTTCTACAAGTACACCGAGGACCGGGTGCTGAACTTCGGCGGCTTCTTCGCCAATCCCACGCCGCCGGGCGGCGTCCCGGCGTCGGTGGACTCGCACGGTGTCTCGCCGCGCGCGATCCTGAGCTACAAGGCCTCCGACGACGCGCAGTTCAATGCGCAGGTGTCGCGCGGCTTCCGCCTCGGCGGCATCAACGACCCGATCAACGTGCCGCTGTGCTCCGCGCAGGACCTGCAGGTGTTCGGCAACCAGAAGAACTGGAAGGACGAGACGAACCTCAACTACGAGCTGGGCGCGAAGATGCGCTTCCTCGACCACCGCGTCACGTTCAACGTCGCGGCGTTCCTGAACGACATCAAGGACCTGCAGGCGACGACCACCGCCGGCACCTGCTCGAGCCGCGTGGTGTTCAACGTGCCGAAGGCGCGTGCGGAGGGCATCGAGGCGGAGCTGGCCGCGCGGCCGACGCCGAACTGGGACTTCGCCCTCTCGGCCACCGTCGTCGACGCCAAGCTGCTCTCCTCGGTCACCTCGACGCTCACCGACGGCACGGCCGTCGTGGTCGGCGGGCTCGCGGACGGCAACCGCCTGCCGACCGCGCCGAAGGTGTCGGCGGCCGGCAGCGTCGGCTACACGCTGCCGCTGGCCGACCAGGAACGCGAGTTCTTCAGCGTCCTGACGGTGCAGTACGTCGGCTCGTCCTACTCGCAGTTCGAGAACGAGGAGCCGAACTTCGGCAGCATCGGCAGCGGGCTGCCGAACTCGGCGCGCCTGATCGGCTACGGCAACCCGCCGGCGGGCACGACGTTCTCGTTCGATCCGCTGCTGCCCAGCTATGCGCTGGCCAACATCCGTGCGGGCCTGCGCACGGAGCGCTGGGAGACGGCGGTGTACCTCAACAACATCACGGACAAGGAAGCGCGCCTGGCGCTCGACTACGAGCGCGGTCGCAGTGCCCGGGTGTCGTACCTGACCAACCAGCCGCGGACGATCGGCGTCTCGGCGCTGTACAGGTTCTGACCGTGACGTCGCCGCCGGGTGCGCCACGCGGCGCTCCCGGCGGCGGCCTCGCCGCCGCCCTGCGCGCCCGGTCGCCGGTTCAGCGCCGCGGCTTGCGGAACTTCAGCACGAAGTTGTCGGCCTCGCCGATAGCGAGGTAGCGGTCGCGGTCCTTGTCCTTCTGCGACAGCGTCGGCGGCAGCGTCCAGACGCCGTCGACCCAGTCCTTGGTGTCCTTCGGGTTGGCGTTGATCTCGCTCCTGGCCACCAGTTCGAAGCCGGCCTGCTTCGCCAGCGCGATCGCGTAGTCCTCGCGCACGTAGCCGTCCCGCGCCCTGGGGTCCTGCGGGCGGTCGGTGCGGCCGCGATGGGCCTCGACGCCGAGCACGCCGCCCGGCTTGAGCGCGCGGAACGCGGCCGCCAGCATCTGCTCGGCGTAGCCGCCGTCCATCCAGTTGTGCAGGTTGCGGAACGTCAGCACGAGGTCGGCGGAGCCGGGTGGGGCGATGTCGAAGTGGCCGGGACCGGCGAGCGTCTCGTGCACGGTGCCGAGGCGCTCGCGCTGGGCGGCGATCCGCTCGCGCCACTTGGCGACGACCGCGTCCTCCTCGGCGTCGCCCGGCGCGTTCAGCGCGACGGTGTAGTGGCCGCGGGCCTTGAGGTAGGGCCCGAGGATCTCGGTCCAGTAGCCGCCGCCGGGCCAGATCTCGACCACCGACAGCGACGGCCGCAGGCCGAAGAACGCGAGTTCGGCGGCCGGATGGCGCGCGCCGTCGCGGGCGGCGAACGCCGGCGTGCGGGCGGGACTGGCGATGGCGGCGGCGAGGTCCGCGTCCGCCGGCGGGGCGGCGGACACCGGTGCGAGCGCCAGGGCGCCGAGCGCCAGGGCGGCGAGCGTGGGAAGGAGTTTGCGCATGGGAGCCTCTCGGGGATGGGCGGCGGGGGATCGTCCCCGTCCGGGCCGCGGTCGGGGCCCTCAGTCTAGTGCGCGCGCCAGCACCCGGTCGACCTGCGGCGAGCGGCCGAGCAGGAACGTGTCCGTACCGACGTCGCGGAAGCCCGCCTTGGCATAGAACGCCCGCGCCCGGGGGTTCTGCTCCCACGTCGTCAGCCACAGCGTGCCGGCCCCGCCCGCGCGGGCGAGACCGGCGGCCCGCTCCATCAGGGCGCCGGCGACGCCGCGGCCGTGCCAGGGCCGATCGACGTAGAAGCGCTCGATGGCCCAGGGCGCAGGCCCCTGCACGTCCGGGTGCGGCATGTCGCAGCGCAGCAGCGCGTAGCCGGCAAGCTGTCCGTCCACTTCCGCGAGCAGGTAGCGCACCGCGGGCGACGCGAGTTCCGCGGCCTGCAGGGCCGGCGAGTAGGTCGTCGCGATGTGCAGCGCGATGTCCTCGGGATCGTTGTCCGGCAGGTACCAGTCGCTGAACACGCGCGCGGCGAACGCGCTGATCGTCCCGGCGTCGGCTGCGGTGCCGAGCCTGAACTGCGCCACCACCGTGCTCATGCGCCGAGTTCGCGGTCGAGGATCCGGGCGATCTCGCTCTCGAGCGTGCCGCGGAACAGCGCCAGCGCGAGCCCGAGCTTGGCTTCGACGGCGATCGCGGTGGGCTCGACGGCGATGTGGCCGCGCACGCTGTCGTGCTCGATGTGCAGGATGTCGCCCTGCCAGCGGCACGACGCGCCGAAGCGTTCGGCCAGGCGGTCGGCCACGTGGCTGACCCGCTCGCGGGCGGCGGTGGGCGTCAGCGCGTGGCTGCGACGGATGGTGATCCGGCTCATGGCGCGGGGGCCTCGCCCCGCTCGCGCCGGATCGCGCGATAGCCGATGTCGCGGCGGCACTGCATGCCGTCGAAGTGGATCGCGTCGACCAGCGCGTACGCCTCGCGGCAGGCGTCGGCGACGCTGTCGCCGCGGCCCACCGCGCACAGCACGCGCCCGCCGCCGACGCGGACGCCGTCGGCCGCCGTCTCGGTGCCGGCATGGAACACCTTGCCCGGCAGGCGTGCGGCGGCGTCGAGGCCGTCGATGCGCGCGCCCTTGCGCGGGCGGTCCGGGTAGCCGCCGGCCGCCAGCACGACCCCCACCGCCGGACGCGGGTCCCAGCGCGCCGCGACGCGATCGAGGCGACCCTCGAGCGCCGCCTCCACCAGGTCGACGAGGTCGGACTCGAGGCGCATCAGCACCGGCTGCGTCTCCGGGTCGCCGAAGCGGCAGTTGAACTCGAGCACGTTCGGCGTGCCGTCCGGCGCGATCATGATGCCGGCGTACAGGAAGCCGGTGTAGGGCGTGCCGTCGGCCGCGAGCCCCGCGACGGTCGGCTCGATCACCTCGCGCATGATGCGCGCGTGCAGCGCGGGCGTGACCACCGGCGCGGGGGAGTACGCGCCCATGCCGCCGGTGTTCGGTCCCTCGTCGCCGTCGGCCAGGCGCTTGTGGTCCTGCGAGGTGGCCAGCGGCAGCACGTGGCGGCCATCGACCATCACGATGAAGCTCGCCTCCTCGCCGTGCAGGAACTCCTCCACCACGATCGTGTCGCCGGCGCTGCCGAACGCGCCGTCGAACATCTGCGAGATGGCCTCCAGCGCCTCCGCGTGGGTCGGCGCGATCACGACGCCCTTGCCGGCGGCGAGGCCGTCGGCCTTGACCACGATCGGCGGCCGCTGCGCGCGGACGAAGTCCGCGTCGAAGCTCTCGCGCGTGAAGCGGGCGAAGCCCGCCGTCGGGATGCGGTGGCGGACCAGGAATTCCTTGGTGAACGCCTTCGAGCCCTCCAGCCGGGCGCAGGCGCGCGACGGGCCGAAGCAGCGCAGGCCGGCCGCCTGGAACGCGTCCACGACGCCGAGCACGAGCGGCCCTTCGGGGCCGACGATGGTCAGGTCGACGCGCTCGCGCTGCGCGAACGCCAGCAGCGCGGCGACGTCCTCCGCGGCGATCGCGACGTTCGCGCACTTGGGTTCCAGCGCGGTGCCGGCGTTGCCCGGCGCGACCCATACCCGCTCGACCCGCGGCGACGACGCCACCTTCCACGCGAGGGCGTGCTCGCGTCCGCCGCCGCCGATCACCAGTACCCGCATTGCCGCCGCCCCTGTCAGTGCCGGAAGTGCCGCATGCCGGTGTAGACCATGGTCATGCCATGTTCGTCCGCCGCCGCGATGACCTCGTCGTCGCGCATCGAGCCGCCGGGCTGGATGACGGCCTTGATGCCGTATTCCGCCGCGACGTCGAGGCCGTCGCGGAACGGGAAGAACGCGTCGGACGCCATCGCGGCGCCCTTCACGTCGAAGCCGGCGTCCGCCGCCTTCATCGCCGCGATGCGGCTGGAGACGACCCGGCTCATCTGGCCGGCGCCGATGCCGAGGGTCAGGCGGTCGCGCGCGTAGATGATGGCGTTGGACTTCACGTACTTGCACACCCGCCACGCGAACAGCAGGTCCGCCAGCTCGCGCGCGTCGGGCGCGCGGCGCGTGACGACCTTCAGGTCGGCGGCGGTGACGGTGCCGGTGTCGCGGGTCTGCACCAGCAGGCCGCCGGTGACGCTCTTGTACTCGGCTGCCGCCGGGCTGGGACCGCCCAGCGGGCCGGTGACCAGCACCCGCACGTTGGCCTTGGCGGACGTCGCGGCGAGCGCGTCGGCGGTCGCCTCCGGCGCGATGATCACCTCGACGAACTGCTGGTCGAGGATCGCGCGCGCGGTCGCGGCGTCGAGCGGGCGGTTGAAGGCGATGATGCCGCCGAACGCGGAGGTCGGGTCCGTGCGGTAGGCCTGCCGGTAGGCCGCCTCGATGCCGTCGGCCAGCGCGACGCCGCAGGGGTTGGCGTGCTTGACGATCACGCAGGCCGGCACGTCGAACTGGCGCACGCACTCGAGCGCCGTGTCGGCGTCGGCGATGTTGTTGTACGACAGCTCCTTGCCCTGCAGCTGCCGCGCGCTGGCGACGCTGGCACCGCCGCCGGTGGCGTCCGCGTAGAACGCGCCGCTCTGGTGCGGGTTCTCGCCGTAGCGCAGGTCGATCTTCTTCGTGTAGCGCAGTTCCAGCGCCTCGGGGTAGGGCGCCGTGCCGGGCTGGCTCTGCCGCTGCATCCAGTCGGCGACCATCGTGTCGTAGCGCGCCGTATGCGCGTAGGCACGCGCCGCCAGGCGCTGGCGCAACGCGAAGTCGGTGCCGCCGGCCGCGAGCGCCGCGCCGAGCTCGGCATAGTCGACGGGGTCGACGACCACCGCGACGTGCGCGTGGTTCTTCGCGGCGGCGCGCAGCATCGCCGGGCCGCCGATGTCGATGTTCTCGACGCCGTCGTCGTAGCTGCAGTCCGGCCGGGCGATCGTCGCGGCGAACGGATAGAGGTTGACGACCAGCAGGTCGATCGGCGCGATGCCATGCGCCTGCATGACCGCGTCGTCGGTGCCGCGGCGGCCGAGCAGGCCGCCATGCACGCGCGGGTGCAGCGTCTTGACGCGGCCGTCCATGATCTCCGGAAAGCCGGTGTACGCGGACACCTCGGTGACCGCGAGTCCCGCGTCCGCCAGCAGCCGGGCGGTGCCGCCGGTCGACAGCAGTTCCACGCCGCGCGCGGCGAGCTGGCGGGCGAGGTCGAGCACGCCGGACTTGTCCGACACGCTCAGCAGCGCGCGCCGGATCGGCGTGCGCGGGACGGGGCTATTCGACAAGTCCGTAATCCTCGAGCTTGCGTCGCAGCGTGCCGCGGTTGATGCCGAGGATTTCCGCGGCGCGGAGCTGGTTGCCTTCCGTGTAGTTCATCACGGCCTGGAACAGCGGTTCCTCGACCTCGCGCAGCACGAGCTGGTAGAGCCCCGACGGCCGGTGGCCGTTCAGGCGCTGGAAGTAGGCGCCAAGGGCGGCTTCCGCGTGCTCGCGCAGCGGGATGTCCGATTGGCCGCCGGTGCGCGGAGCCCGCGCCACGATCTCGCGACGTGCCCGCGTCGCCTTCTTGCCGTTGAGCATCTCGAATCCCCGTCGTCCCGCCGGTTGAGGACGTCGGCCGCCTTCAGGCGACCTCGGTCTGCGGCCGGTCGCGTTCACCCGAGGGTGCGCGCGGCGGCAACTCCGGCTCTTGTTGACTCCCCGCGTCCGGCCTGCGCGGGCCGAGCGCGTCGAACCATTCCCCCACCAGGCGCTGTTGCGCGTCGATCGTCGCGGCCACGCGCAGCGCGTCGAACAGCTCCTGCTCGGCGCCCGCGCGGGTGCCGAAGGCTGCGTCGTGCCGGTGGGATGCGAACGCATGATCGCGATACCAGCCGAGGTGCTTGCGTGCCACTCGAACGCCCGCATGCTCGCCGTAGAAGGCGTACAGCTGCTCCAGGTGCCCGAGCATGATATCACGGACCTCCGCCGCGGCCGGGGCAGGCAGGTCGCGGCCGGTGGCGAGAAAGTGCCTGATTTCCCGGAAGATCCATGGCCGGCCCTGCGCGGCACGGCCGATCATCACGCCATCTGCGCCGGTTTCTTCGAGTACTGCGCGCGCTTTCGCGCCGGAGTCGATGTCTCCGTTCGCAAAAACCGGAATGCCGACCGCCTGCTTGATCGCGCGGATGGTCGCGTACTCGGCCTGGCCTTCGTAGCGGTCGGCCCGCGTGCGGCCGTGGATGGCGAGCGCGGCGATGCCGGACGCCTCGGCCATCCGGGCGACCGCGAGGCCGTTGCGGGTCGCCGGATCCCAGCCGGTGCGCATCTTGAGCGTGACCGGGATGTCGACGGCGCGGACGACCGCCGCGAGGATCGCGCCCACCAGCGGTTCGTCGCGCAGCAGCGCCGATCCCGCGGCGCGGTTGCAGACCTTCTTGGCGGGGCAGCCCATGTTGATGTCGATGATCTGCGCGCCGAGGTCGCGGTTGCGCCGGGCGGCCTCGGCCATCGCCTGGGGCTCGCCGCCGGCGATCTGGACCACCCGCGGTTCGGGTTCGCCGGCGTGGTCCATCCGCAGCCGGGATTTCTGGGTGTGCCACAGGCGCACGTCGGAGGTGACCATCTCCGAGGCGGCGAGCCCGGCGCCGAGTCGCCGGCAGAGCAGCCGGAACGGACGGTCGGTGACGCCTGCCATCGGCGCCAGCGCGAGCGGTGCCGCCAGCGAGTAGGGGCCGATGCGCATCAGCCGCCGGGCGGGCGCGGATCGGCGCCGCAGACCAGCACGCCGTGCCGCTCGAGGCAGACATCCAGTTCGAAGCCGACGGCCTGGTTGCCCGGGTCCGCGATGTGCAGGTCGGCATCGGCGCGCGCACCCGGCGCCAGCAGGCCGGCCGGCGTGCCGCGGCCGGGCAGGTACTCGGCCGGCCGGAACTCGCGGCGGGCGACGGTGCCGCCGAAGCGGTCCTCGAGCATGACCCGCAGCAGCGGATAGGGCTGGCTGCGGCCGGCATGGTTGACGATGCTGGCACGCAGCCGCAGCGCGCCCGGCGCCTCCTCGCTGGCGGAGCCCCACTGGCGGACTTCGTAGTCGGCGAGGTTCCAGCGCGGCTCCACCGGCGCGCCGCACGCCGCGTACAGGGCCGCCAGCGGCGGGCCGACGATCGGCGTGTCGATCAGCGACTCGCGCGCGTGGTGCACCAGCTGCGCGGCGAGCGCCAACCCCAGCACGACGGCCGCCGTGATCTGCAGCGGCAGCCGAGCCGGCGCCGGCTCCGGCTCCGGCCGGTCGAAGGCCGCGGCGGCGAGCGCCGGCTCCGCCGGGGTCTCCGGCAGTGGCTGCGCATACAGCTGCTCCGGCGGCTCGTCGGGACCGCCCGGCTCCACGGCCACGGCCGCCGGCGCCGCGGCCTCGCTCGGGGCGTCGGCGGACTCCACGTCGGCGGCCGTCGGCGCGGCAGGCCCGGGCTCCTCGGTGGCCGGCGTGTCGGCGTCGGGGTGCGCCATCCGGGCGAAGTCGGGCAGCGGGTACTCGTCGGTCCGCGCCAGCGGATCGTCGCCGTCGCTCCACGAGCGTGGCTCCGGCGCGAAGGCCAGGTCCGCGTTCAGGTCCACGTCGACGTCGAATTCGACTTCCGGCTCGGCGGGCGCCGTCACCGGCTCGCCGTTGGTGGCCAGCGGCGGTGCCGGCCAGTGCAGGGAGGCGTCGGCCCGCTGGTCCGCCTGCATGTCGGCCGCACCGTGCGGCGCGTCGTCGGTGTCGGCGGCAAGGCCGCTCGGTTCGGTCAGCCGCGGCAGCGACGCCTGTTCCGCCGCCGCGGGCTCGGGCCCGGGCGCCGTCTCGTCGCGGTCGGGGGCGATGAAGATTCGTTCCCAGTCGGCCGGCGGCACGTTGAACTCGAGCCGCTCGTCGGCCGGAGCCGTCGCCGGCGCGTGCAGCAGCGCCGCATCCTGCGCGGGGTCGTCCGTCGCGACAGCGCCGCCATCGCCGGCGAG
>Ga0316217_10007193_pt1 | contig 10720 bp, 13 predicted proteins | sample 1anoAmetaG_FD_203633 | JGI IMG/M metagenome (GOLD analysis project Ga0316217, IMG submission 203633) | Freshwater microbial communities from Trout Bog Lake, Wisconsin, USA - 1anoA | ecosystem: Environmental > Aquatic > Freshwater > Lake > Hypolimnion/Profundal zone | place: USA: Wisconsin... | reverse complement strand
TTAGCCGGCCATCGACTTTAATGGTTGACCGAGAGCATATGTTGGACTCGCTGGATACGATTCATCTGCTGTTCCTGGTGCTGGCGTTGGCGCTGGCGTTGGGATTTGAATTCGTCAACGGGTTTCACGACACCGCCAACGCGGTGGCCACGGTCATTTACACCCATAGTTTGCCGCCATGGATCGCCGTGATTTGGTCCGGCCTATGGAACTTGATCGGTGTGCTCACCTCCACCGGCGCGGTCGCGTCTGGCATTATCAGCTTGCTGCCGCTGGAATCGGTGACCCATATCGGATCCGCGGCGGGTTTTGCCATGGCTTTTGCGCTGCTGGTTTCCGCCATTGTCTGGAACCTGGGCACTTGGTACCTGGGGCTGCCGACCTCGAGTTCGCACACGTTGATCGGTTCCATCATGGGCGTGGGCTTGATGAATTCGATCATGAACTCGGGAGGATCGCTAGCCAGCATCAATTGGGGCCAGGCTCAGAAAGTTGGTTTGTCACTGCTGATTTCGCCGGTGGTGGGATTCGCCTGTACTGCCCTGCTCTTTTTGCTCATCAAGGCCCTGGTCCGCAAACCCGAGCTTTATTCCGCGCCCAATCCCAAAAAAGCCCCGCCTTGGTGGATTCGCGGCATCTTGTGCCTGACCTGCACCGGGGTCAGTTTCGCGCACGGCTCGAACGACGGCCAGAAAGGCATGGGACTGCTGATGCTCGTTCTCGTGGGCATTGTGCCCGGAATGTATGCGCTCAATCTCTCTACCAACGCGGAGGCCATCGCACAATTGACCGTCATGTCGCAAAGCGCCACGAATTGGCTGGAAAAACAGGCCGGCGCCGTGCCCATGGAAAAAGGGGCGGCCACCAAGACCACCGCTTGAATTGGCCCCAGAACGCCGCGGGAGGACACGCGGCGGGAGGGTTCGAGCCGAGACGGTGCTCGGCGCTGCGGCAGTGCTGCTCCGGAGAAAGCGCAGACAAAAGTGTCTGCGCTCCGCGAAAAAACTCAGCCCTTCAAAATCGTCGCCCCGGCGGCGGGGCGGGAAGCAAAGATGGCGGGCTCGATATTGGTCTTCTTCTGGTAATCGGCGGCGATCTTCTTGGCAATGGCCTCCGCGGCGCTTGATTTTACCAAGGCCACGCAGCAGCCGCCAAAACCACCGCCGGTCATACGGCAACCATAGACGCCGCCTTTGAGGCCGATGTTTTCCGCGATGTCCACGACCACATCGAGTTCCGTGCAGCTCACTTCGTAGTCATCGCGCAACGCGTTGTGGCTGGCATACATGAGCTGCCCGACGGTGGGCCAGTTGGACTGGCGGATGCCTTCGGCGGCATGGATGGTGCGTTCGATTTCGCCAATAACGTGGCGCGCGCGGCGGTACACCACGTCGCTCATCTTGGCTTTGGCCTGCTCAAGCTGGTCGGCGGTGGCGTCGCGCAGGGATTTTACGCCCAAAATTTTGGCGGCCTGTTCACATTCGGCACGGCGTTTGGCATATTCGCCGCTGCCGAGCTCATGCTTGACGTTGGTGTTCACGACGAGTAGTTCCACGGTCGGGTCGCTCATGGGCACCAGTTCGGTCTGGCGCGTGCGGCAGTCCAGCAGCAGCAAATGGCCGGCGCGCCCGAGCGCGGAAATGAACTGGTCCATGATGCCGCAGGGCACGCCGGCAAACTCGTGTTCGGCCTGCTGCGCGAGCAACGCCTTTTCCACCGGATCAATCGCCTTGCCCGTGGCGGCTTCCATCAGGGTGGCCGTACAGACTTCGAGCGCGGCGCTGCTGCTCAAGCCGCCGCCGAGCGGCACGGTGGACATGAAGGCGATGTCGAGCGCGGGAAGCTTGACGCCGCGCCGCTGAAAGCCGGCGAGGACGCCGCGAATGTAATTGGACCATTTCGGCTCGCCCTTGGTGACGGGCGCGGAAATGTCAATCGTGGCGCTTTCCTTGAAATGCGTGTCGTAGACGGAAATCTTCCCCGGCGCACTGGCGGCATCGGCGGCCATGACCGCGTAACGTTCGATGGCCATGGGCAGGACGAAACCGTCATTGTAATCGGTGTGTTCGCCGATGACGTTGACGCGGCCGGGGGCGGCCACGATCCAGCGCGGCGGACGTCCGTAGTGTTTTTCAAAATCAGCCGCCACGCGGGCGGAAAGTTGTTTGAGAGGCATATAATTAGTGGCACGGGCATCTTGCCCATGAGTTTCATTTTTTGGCTGGGGGCAGCATTCACACCGGCAAGATGCCTGCGCCACTTCAATCAGGCGGACGGCGGATTCTTCTTGCCGGAAATGGCACCGAGCAGCATCAGCACGCCAAACACGAGGAGCACGACGCCCCAAATGAGGTTGATGTTGATGCCCAGCGAGGTGGATTCCGCGCCTTTGGCCAGGCCAAACACGGTCAGCAGCGCGCCGATGAGGGTGAACATGAGGCCGATTGGCCAGCGAATATCAAGTCCCATAAATTTGTTTTGATTGATGATTGATCCGTTTAAAGCGCGTTATTTTCACCAGAAGATGAAGTTCAAAATGACGCACACGATGAGCAGCACGATGCCGACGACAGCGGGCTTTTGATAAAACGGGATGTTGTTGTCCACGATCTTAGGCGTGAGCGAATAAACCAGGCCTTTCAAATCGGCATCGGACTTGGTGCGGCTGGTGGCCAGCGAAATCACCAGCGTGAGCGAGAAACAGACGATGAACGCGAACGCGGCCAGCCAGAAATTCTGGGCCATTTCGCTGGGAAACTCCTGCGCCAGATGCAGGTAACCGCCTTTGACGCCGGGCAGGTTGCCGTGGGCGATGGTCAGCGAATGGAACAGCGCCGAGCCAGCGATGCCGCCGAACAGTCCCAGGAAAGCGCCGGTGCCGGTGGTGCGCTTCCAGAACATGCCGAGCAGGAACGTGGCAAACAGCGGGGCGTTCACAAAGCCGAAGACGAGCTGGATGATGTCCATGGCGTTGTCATACATCGAGGCAAAATAGGCGGCGCCGATGCTCAATAAGATGCCGACCACGGTGATGACTTTGCCGGTCAGGAAATAGTGCCGGTCGCTCTTGCCCGGGGCAAAGTAAGCCTGATACAAATCGTAGGTGAACACGGTGTTGAAAGCGGTGACATTGCCAGCCATGCCGGACATGAAGGAGGCGAGCAGCGCCGTGAGCGCGAGGCCCAGCAGTCCGGGCGGACAGTATTTTTTAACCAGCGATAGAATGACGCCGTCGTAATAATTTTCCGCGATGCTGTTGTAAATCCCTTGCTTGATTTGGGCGTCGGACAATTTGCTGGCGGCATTCGCGGCGACTAGCGAGGCGATTTTGTCTGGGGCCACTTTCTTACCCAGCGCGTCGGCCACGGCTTTGACAGCGGCGGCGGGATCCTCCGGCGTGGCGTGCTTCACCGCATCAATGGCCTGGCCGTAAACAGCCTCCGAAAGAATCGGCGGCGGAATGCGGTAGTTCTTGTCCGGCATGGAAGTCAGGGCCACCGCGATCATGCCGGGCACAATGACGAGGAAGGGGAAGAACATCTTCGGCACCGCCGCGACCAAGGGAGTATTGCGGGCGGCGTTCATGTTCTTGGCCGCCATCGCGCGCTGAACGACCAGAAAGTTGGTACACCAGTAACCGAACGACAGCACGAAACCCAAGCCGAAGATCATCGCGAACCAATCCACGCCCATCGGGTTGTGCTCCGAGCCGGCCAGCACCGGCCGCCAAGCACTGGTCCAGGCGTCGGGCGCGAAAGTAATGCCGGCATCCTTGAGGTTCAGTGCGGAAGGATTGACCGCGACCGATTGCAACGCATGATTCATCACGTGCCAGCCGCCCACGTCCTTTAGCCCAAGATAAACCACGGGAGCGAAGCCCAAGACAATCATGAAGAATTGCAGCACCTCGGTATAAATCGCCGAAGTCAAACCACCCTTCAAAACGTAAAGCAGCACCACGCCAGAACAGATCCACAGCGCAATATTGTAGTCCCAGCCCAGCAACTGGTTGAGCAATTTCGCCAGCGCGTTCATCGAAATGCCGGAGGCGAAAATGGTCATGACGGCGAAGGCGATGGAGTTCAGCGCGCGAACGCGTTCGTCGAAGCGCATTTTCAGGTATTCCGGCACCGAGCGCGCCTTGGAACCGTAATAAAACGGCATCATGAACACGGCCAAAAAAATCATCGCGGGAATCGCGCCCACCCAATAAAAGTGAGCGGTGGCGATGCCATATTTGGCGCCGCTGGCCGCCATGCCCACCAGTTCCAACGCGCCGAGGTTGGCCGAAATGAAGGCCAGACCGGTAACCCAAGTCGGGATCGAGCGCGCGGACGTCAAAAAGTCCGACGACGTCTTCATATAACGCGCCAACATCCAGCCAATGCCGATGACAAAGGCGACGTATGCGACCAGAATGGTGTAATCTATCCACTGAAGTTGGATTGCTTGCATAAAGTGTGGGCAAGGATTTACCGTTTTTCATTAGTCCTGTCAAATCCATTGGCGAGGAATTTTCATTGACCCAAACCTCCGGGAATCGGCTAATATGCAGGTTGCCATGAGTGCGCAGTTGACCAAGACGGAATCGCCCGGCCGCGCGTTGCAACGGGCTTGTCGCCAGCACGTGGCCCACGCTTTGGCTGCCTTGAAAAAGGCGCATCAGCCGGAAGGCGTGCATGAAGTGCGCAAAGAAATCAAGCGACTGCGCGCCATTTTCCGCCTCGCGCGCGGCAGCGTGGGGCGGAACCAGTGTCGCAAAACCCTGAAAACCATGCGGCTGGCGGCCAAAGCTCTGGCGGCGTCGCGGGATGCGCGCGTGATCCAACAGGCGTTCGTCTCACTCGTTGGGGACAAAGCCCGGCGATTTGCCAACCTCCAGGCAGCGCTGGAAGCCCATGGACGCCGTGCCGAACGCAGCTTCAAGGAACAGGAATCCGCGGCTTTGGCCCGATTCATTTTAAAAAAAACGGCCCGCCAGTTGGACAAGATGAAACTCAACCGAACCGGTTGGGCGGAAATTCTTGTCCGCGTGAACCGGAGCTACATGCGTGGACGCGACGCTGGCGAGCTGGCAAGGCGCAAACCCGCGCCAGCTCATTTCCATGCCTGGCGCAAGCAGGTGAAAAATCTGTGGTACCAACTTGATTTTCTCTGTCCGCGCCGCGGGGAGAGGACAAAGGGAATGCTGGAGGATCTGGAACGACTCGGCGAGCAACTGGGTGAACACCATGATCTGTTCTTACTCGAGCAGTTTGCGCAGGAGCACCGGGCGTACCGTCAGGAAACGGAGGCCTTGGGGCACCTGATTGATTCCGAACGCAGGGGCTTCGGCGGGCGCGTGCTGCAACTTGGCTCACGACTGTACGCAAAAACGCCGGCAGCCGTCTGCGCCCAACTCGAACAGGACTGGGAAGCCTGGCGCGGGGGATATTGAGCCGGAAATTCAAACGCCGGATCCACGAAACCCTGGCGCGAAGGCTGTTCCAGCCAGACCAAATCCGGCACGATTTACGGCGTCGTAATGCGGTAGAATCGTGACCGCGATTGATGAATGTTCGTGTCCGTGTACCGCCAGTTTCCGCCGGTGAGATTGGTATAAATGGCCTGCCAGACGACCGGTGGCGCCAGCTTGGTGGTGGTCAGCAAGCGGCGGCTGCCATTGGCGGGCGTCGTCACATTCGGCGTCAAGCTGCCAGCGGCAAAGGAAAAGGCCAGACTGGGCGAGGGGTTGATGACCAGGTTTGGTTCCAGGCAGCAGATTGAAATTCGCGCTCCAGTTTGTCCAATGATTGGCAGTGGTTGCCGGCATCCAGCCCGCAATATTCAAATCATAATACACTTTTGCTCACGAGGCAAAGGCCGGCCCAAGGCAGCGTTGAAGTCGCCGTAATGCCGAGGTTGTCACGCATTGCGCACACGCATCATTCACCCCAAATGATTCGCCACGCCGGCAATGCCGGTGACGATTTCCTCACGGGTATTCAGATTGCGCACCCGGACATAAGCGTCGTTTTCCAACCGCGCGGTGTGGGCCACCTTCAATTCTTGCGCGCGCTTGAATTGCTTGTCCGATTTGACCGGGATGAGCGGATATTCCACCGCATAACCGGCGGCCCGCAGATCGTGGATGAGCTTGAGTGATTGGGGCCGCAGCGCCTCGTCCTCGATCAGCACGAACACGTCCATGGGCGAATCGAATTTCGGCAGCAGGCCGCGCTCCTTCAATAATTCCAGCAGCACCACGTCACCCATGCCGAAGCCCAGCGCGGGCAAATCCACCCGGCCGCCACTAATGAGCTTGACCAGGTTGTTGTAACGGCCACCGCCCGCAATGGCGCGAAATTCGCCCTTGCGGTCGGCCGCCTCGAACACGACGCCGGTGTAATACGCCAACCCGCGGATGATCTGGTAATCTATTTTCACAAACTCGCGCAGGCCGCGCGCCGTCAGATTGTCGAGAATGCTCTGCAATTCCGTGGTGGGCTTGCCGGAGTTGATGAATTCGTGGGCCTGAGCCAGGGAGAACCCCATGGCAACCAGCTTCTTTTCCGATTCTTCCGGCAAAGTGCGCTCCAGCTTGTCAATCACTTGGAAGAAATCGTATTCGTGCGCCGAGTCTCCCCCGCCCTGCTTGAAGAAATCGTGCCAGGCGTTTCGGCTGCTCAAGCGGACCACAAAATCGTCGGCAGTGAGTTTGAACGCGCGCAGCGTGTCAATCAGAAGGGCAATCAGTTCCGCGTCCGCCGCCGGGTCGGTTTCGCCAATGAGGTCGGCGTTGAATTGGAAATGCTCGCGCAGCCGGCCTTTCTGCTGGCGCTCGTAGCGGAACAATTGCGGAATGGCGAACCATTTGATGGGCTTTTTGTAATTGCGCTCGTGCGCGGCCACCATGCGGGCGAGCGTCGGCGTCATCTCCGGGCGCAGCGAAATGGCGCGGTCGCCCTTGTCCACAAAATTGTAGAGCTGGCCGACAATTTCGGCGCCGCTTTTGGTGGTGAACAACTCCAAGGGTTCCAGCGGCGGGCCATCGTACTCGCGAAAACCATAGCGTCTGGCGACGGCACGCCACTGTTCAAAAATGAACTGGCGCGCATCGGCGCTCCACACATCGCTGTGCGGGAGCGGTTCAGGATAAAAATCACGAAATCCAGGCAGTCGTTCCATGCCCGCAGCATAACGGATCGAACCGGCTTAGGGAAGCAAAGACAGCGGTAACTGAGCAGATTGGATTGGTGGATTGATGGAAACTGGGGCCGCTGCGAACGTGATCTCCAATAATCCATTGCTCCAACAATCCATCATTCCACCTCCGATCCACCGGCCGGCTGGCCGCATCCCAGCCTTTAATCCTCTCCATCCCCATCCCTTGCCAGCGGCGTCAGCTTCAGCACTTCGGCGCGCATTTCCTTGCCGGCTCGGAACTTGACCATGGCGCGGGGAGGGATCATCACGTTCTTTTCCGGCCGATTGGGGTTGCGGCCCACGCGGGCATTGCGAATCTTGACGTCGAACACGCCAAAGTTGCGCAGTTCAACTTTGTCGCCATTGGAAAGGGCTTCCGCGATGTAGTTCAAGGTCTTTTGCACGACGTCAAAAACCTGAGTTTGAATCAGTCCGGTCTCTTCGCTGATGCGAACAACGAGATCGCGTTTAGTCAGGGTCATAATCATTAGTCAATCTGAGGTTTTCTGAGGTTGGTTAGCGTGGCGGCAAAGGCGTGGCGCAGACGATTAAAACTCGCCCTCACCCCAGCGCTCCCCCCCAGCGAGCGGGAGCAACGGTTGCCCAGACTGGACATTATCGCGCCTTTGATTTGGCCTTGGTTGAGGGGTTCAGGCAGAATTAAAAAGCAAGCAACATGGTGTGAACTGCCCAGCCCCATACCCAAGCTGCCGAGCCCACCACGCCAACCGCTGGCAAAAATATCCTTAGCACTCATTGCTTCAACACTCTTTGTTCATACTATGAATGACATTTCCGCCAAAAGTCGAGAAGAAAATGCAAATAGTTGCAGGGGTGGTAAACCCGACAAACCTCGCAACCGCGGGCGGCATCATCTTCGACGCGTCGAATGAATTTCACGGGCTGCGAAATGTCGGCCCGAACCATGCCACCTATTTCGTGCTCAAGTTTTCGCCGCATGATTTGCTGAAATGAACCGAGGGCTGATTGAACGCCGCGCCGGCAATATGGTCCATAGTTTGAAAATTCTGTTGTTTAAATCCCGGAATGATAGTTTAACCGCGTGAGCGACCTTACGATCGGCCTTTTGAGCGCGCTGCTGGCCACCAACCAGCCGCAGGCGGTCAGCAACTTGGTGCAGGAGCACACCGGAATTTCCGTGCCGCTGGCGGACGCCAATGACCCGGCGGAGCGGGAACTGCGCGACCTGATGATTGCCGATGATGCCGCGCTGGATGACGTAAATACCTGGCTCAAGACCAATCAAATCCCCCGGAGCGACACGAATGGGATGGCCCAGCTTCACCTCAAAATCCGGACGCGCTTGGATGAAGTCAAGCACGCTTACCAAGGTTTCCTGCGCAATCATCCCGACAGCGCCCGGGGGTTTCTGGCTTACGGCAGCTTTCTGAACGATCTCGGCGATGAGGATGGCGCCAAGGTGCAATATGAGAATTCCCGGCAGCTGGATCCAAAAAACCCCGCCGTTTGGAATCAACTGGCGAATTATTACGGCGAATACGGCGGACTGACCAATGCTTTCGCCGATTACACGGAAGCCATCCGGCTGGACCCGAGCGAGCCGGTGTACTACCAGAATTTCGCCACAACCGTATATCTGTATCGCAAGGACGCGCGCGAGTTTTATGGCATCACCGAGCAGCAGGTTTTCGACAAGGCGCTCGGGCTTTATCAGCAGGCGATGAAGCTGGCGCCGGACGATCTGGTGCTCGCCACCGATTACGCGGAGAGCTATTACGGCATCAAACCGCTGCGCACCAATGACGCGCTGATGGCGTGGACGAACTGCCTCGCGCTCTGCAAGGATGACAACGAGCGCGAAGGCGTGCTCGTCCATCTGGCGCGCACCAAGATCGCCGCCAGCCGGTTCGGCGAGGCGCAGGCGCACCTGGAGGCGATAACCAACGCGGCCTTTGCCGACCTGAGAAAACGCCTCGAACGAAGTCTGATCGAGCACAAGGAAAGACCGGCAGCCGCTCCGCCGGAACCTCCCGCAAGAACACCGATTCCGTCAATCCCAGCACCGCTGGCGCCCGCCCAAGAACCGGCGTTTCCAGTTTCCATTACTAATCTCCAGATGGCCCCGCCCGCTTTGCACCCTTGAACCAGAGGAAACATCCAACATTCAATATCGAACGTCCAAGGTCCTCCAATTGGGACATTTGTTGAGTATTGGGCGTTGATTGAATGTTGAATGTTCTTTGGGGTTCATGGGCAGCCGGGGTGAGATGCTTCGACTTCATACTTGGCTTCTTGCCATGCGATCAGTGCGCCATGTTCCATGTCAAGAACAGTGTCGAACTGCGCCCGGTTTTCGCCCTGAACGGGTTTAAGGCTCGCAAACCGCAGGTCGCATGGCGTATATTGCGGACATGAGCTTTTACGACAAACTGAAATTTGACGCGCAAGGGTTGATTCCCGCGATTATTCAAGAACAGAAGACCGGCCGCGTGGTGATGATGGCATGGATGAACCGCGCCTCGCTGGAAAGCACCATTGCCACGGGCAAGACGCACTTCTGGAGCCGTTCGCGCCAGAAATTCTGGATGAAAGGTGAGGAAAGCGGCAACACGCAAACGGTTCTGGACATCGCCTTCGACTGCGATGGCGACTGCCTGCTCATTCAGGTGGACCAAGCTGGTCCGGCCTGCCACGAAGGCTACAAATCCTGCTTCTTCCGCTCCATCGAAGGCAACGGCGAGACGTTCAAGACCACCGAACCCCAACTTAAAACCCCCGAAGAGCTGTACGGGAAGAAGAAGTAAAGTCAGGCGGCCAGTTTATAGCCGACTCCGTGGATGGTGAGCAGGTGCTTTGGTTCACCGCCGTTGTCGCCGAGTTTCTTGCGCAGTTGCACGATGACCTGGTCCAGTGTGCGGGTGGTGCCGTAGTAATTGTAGCCCCAGACTTCGTTGAGCAGCTTGTCGCGCGACAGCACCTCGCCGGCGTGTGCGTGGAAGAATTGCAGCAGTTTCACTTCCTTGGCCGTTAATTCCTCGACCACCCTGCCCCGCTTGAGCTGAAAGGTCTTGGGATCAATGGTGGCCGAACCGATCTGAAAAGGTAATCCCTCGTCCGGTGTAGCTACCGGCCCGCCGCCACTCCGGCGCAGCAGGGCCTGAATGCGGGCCAGCAATTCGCGCACGCCGAAGGGCTTGGTCACGTAATCATCCGCCCCGAGATCCAGGCCAACAACCTTGTCAATCTCCTGTCCCTTGGCCGTGAGCATGAGGATGGGAGTGGCGTTCTTTTTCGCGCGAAGCTGCTTGCAGATGTCGTAGCCACTGGCACCCGGCAACATGACATCCAGCACGAGCAGCGCCGGCTGAACCTTCGCAACGGCGGCCACCGCCTCATCGCCCCGGCTGCATGAGGCGGTTTCGTAGCCTTCGCTTTGCAAAACTTCTTCGAGACCCAGCAAGATGTGCGGGTCGTCTTCCACGATTAAGATTTTGGTTTTCATGGTTTAACCACAGATGGACACAATCTGTTGCATTGATTCAGATACGTATAA
>Ga0316217_10007192_pt1 | contig 10721 bp, 9 predicted proteins | sample 1anoAmetaG_FD_203633 | JGI IMG/M metagenome (GOLD analysis project Ga0316217, IMG submission 203633) | Freshwater microbial communities from Trout Bog Lake, Wisconsin, USA - 1anoA | ecosystem: Environmental > Aquatic > Freshwater > Lake > Hypolimnion/Profundal zone | place: USA: Wisconsin... | reverse complement strand
CGGCGGCAGGCGCCGACTCGATCCTCACGAGCTACGGCGTGGCCACGCGCTTCGCCCGGGAGATATCCTCGCTGGGGCTCATCCTCCGCCTCGACATGGGCGGCACGAAACTGGGCAAGATGGGCCCAGGCGTCCAGTTCTTCGGTATCGAGGACGCCCTGAGGCTGGGCGCTGACGCGGTGGCGGTCTCGGCCTTCCCCGGCACGGTCGAGGAGAGGGAGACGCTGAGGACCCTGGCCTCGGTCATAGGCGAGGCCCACTCATGGGGCCTGCCGGTCATGGCCGAGATGCAGCCCGGCGGCTTCGACGCGGGACCCGAGTACTTCACCACCGACAACATAGCTCTGTCGGCGAGGGTGGCTGCCGAGCTGGGCGCCGACTGGGTCAAGGCGCCCTACGCGCCCGATTTCGGCCGGGTTGTCCGATCCTGCTATGTGCCCGTGGTCATGCTCGGCGGAGCCAAGCTCGACGACAACGCGAAGCTCTTTGATACGGTATGGAAGGCTGTGCAGGCGGGCGCCTCGGGCGTCGCGATCGGGCGCAACATATTCCAGGCCGAGGATCCTTCGGCCACGGTCAAGGCCCTGGCCGCCATACTGCATCAAGGGGCCGGCCCCGACGAGGCAGGCCTCGTGTACCGGCAGACCCGACAGACATGAAAGACGCTGTCCTCGGCATAGACATAGGCACCTCCTCGGCCAAGGCCATCCTCTACGACCTCGAGGGCGGAGAGGTGGGCAGCGGGACGCGCTCATACCCCCTGTCGACGCCGCGGCCGGGATGGACAGAGCAGGATCCCGAGCTCCTCTGGGAGGGCCTCATCGGCGCCCTGCGCGATGTCGTGGCGAGGTCGGAGGGATACCGCATCCTGTCCCTGGCCATCGCTGCGCAGGCGGGGTCGATAATCCCAGTCGACCTCGCAGGCGACCCCGTCTACCCCATGATCACCTGGCTGGACGGCCGCAGCCAGGAGCAGTCGCAGGAGTGGAACGCCGATGGGACAGCGGCCGTCATCCGCCGGCTCAGCGGCTGGCAGCCCTTCGCGGGCCTACCCCTGCCTTCGATAGCCTGGCTCAGGCGCAACATGCCCGACGTCCATAGGGCCGCCAGGCGCTACCTGGGGCCCGCCGACTTCGCGATCCACAGGCTGACCGGCAATTTCGCCACAGATCTCTCGGCAGCCTCCGAGATGCTCCTCGTGGACATCAAGACAGGCCTGTGGAGCGAGGAGCTCTGCGCTATAGGCGGCGTCGATCCCTCCGCGCAGTCCGAGCTCGGCTGGGCTGGGCGAAAGCTTGGCGAGATAGACAGGGAGGCCGCGAAGATGACCGGCCTCCCTGCCGGGACGCCGGTCATCGCAGGCGGCAACGACCAGCCCTGCGCAGGCCTGGGCATGGGCATGACGGAGCCGGGCAAGGTCATGCTCTCGACGGGCACAGCCTGGGTGATACAGAGCGTGGTCGAGTCCGATTCGACCGATTCGGTCCCCGACTGGGTCAATCTCTACTATCATGCGGTGCCGGGCAAGCGCCTGGGCGGCCAGCTCGTAGGCGGCTTCGGCGCGACAGTGGACTGGTACCTGCGCCAGGCCTACTCTGGCCCGGGCAGCCCCGATCCCGCGGACATGGAGTCGACCTACAGCCTCTTCAACAAGGACGTGGGCTCGAGCGAGCCTGGGGCCAATGGCTTGATGTTCCTCTCGCTGGGTGGGCCCTCGCAGATCATGCATTCCGCCCCGGGCGGGGCCTTCCTGGGCCTCGGGCTGGCCCATACCAGGGCAGACATGTCCCGCGCGGTGCTGGAAGGCTGCGCCTGCGAGGTGCGCTGGGCCCTCGACGAGCTGGGGGCGAATGGCATCCCCGTGAAGGATCTCTGGCTGGCCGGGGGCGCGAACCGAAGCCCCTATTGGCCCCAGATCATCGCCGATGTCTGCGCGATCCCTCTCAACGTCGCAAGCTACGCCAACTGGGCGGCCCTGGGAGCCGCCATACTCGCGGGCTGGGGCGCGGGAGCCTTCGCCACTATCGACGAGGGCGTCGCGCGGCTCAGGCCAACGTCGCTCAGCCTCCTGCCCGATGCCTCGCGCGGAGAGTTCTACGAGCGCAGGCTCACTACCTACCGCCAGGCCTCGCGCTCCATGAACGCCATAAGTTCGGAATTGCAAGGAGAGCGAAGATGATGCAGAGCTACAGCGTAAACCGCGCGGCCGTGGCGATGGTCAAGGAATGCATAGCCAAGGCTGATGAGTACCAGATCCGAGCCTGGAAGGCCGAGTGCGGAAGCACGCTTGTCGACATGGGCCTCGCCTGCCCGGGGAGCTGGAGCGCCGCGCAGGCCTTCGTGGAGGCGGGCTTCGGCGGGCTCGGCAAGGCCAGCTTCGGCAGGTACGAGCTGGGCGGCCGAACCCTTCCCTCGATCGACGTCTGGGTCGACAATCCCGTCCTCGCGGTGGTGGCCTCGCAGGCCGGATGCTGGGAGCTGGGGAAGGGGGAGTTCGCCCAGATCGGCTCGGGGCCCGCGCGGGCGGTCGCCCTCGCCGATCGTTGGTCGGGCCACGGCTATCGGGACCCAGATGGCAGCGAGGTGGTGGTGCAGCTCCAGACCACACGCGTGCCCAGCGAGGAGCTTTGCCTGACCGTGGCCAAGGCCTGCAGGGTGAGCCCCGACAAGGTCTATGTGGTGTTCGCCCCCACTGCCTGCCTTGTGGGCGCCGTCCAGGTCGCCTCTCGGACTGTGGAGCAGGTGATGATAAAGCTCTTCCTGCGCAAGTTCGACATCCACTCGGTCAAGTTTGGCTTTGGGACAGCGCCAGTGGCGCCCCTTGGAAGCGACGAGGTGGAGGCTATGGGAAGGGCCAACGATGCCCTGTTCTACGGCGCCACGACAGTGCTGTATTCGGACGCTCCCGACGAGGCCATCGAGCCGATAGTCAAGGATTTCTGTTTTGACGTCAACTCGGGCGAGTTCTGGGGAAGGCCCTTCGCCAGCATCTTCGAGCAGTTCCACCGCAACTGGTTCGAGGTCCCCGACCTGCTCGACTCGCCCGCGAAGGTGATAATCAACAGCCTGCGCAGCGGCCGCAGCTTTGTGGGCGGGCAGATCAACAACGAGGTGCTTGAGAGGTCGTATTTCGGCTAAGGAAGCCATGATGCCCGCCCGGCGGCGGGCAAGTCATTTAAAATAAAAAAGGCCGGTTTTGGGGAAAACCGGCCACCCGTTAGGGTGTCGGACGTACCATAGTAGACTGGGAGGGGAACTATGATCGGATCCGACATCCATACTATCGGCATCGGGCATCTATAAGCTTACTATCTTTTCCGAACGATTTAAAGCCGCAGTTCGCCGCCCGTATACTTAACACGGGTGAGGGCTTTGAAGAGAGAGGGCAAAATCCGTATAGTAGCCGGGTCGTTGACAGAAATGACTCTTTTCGCTAAGGTTTCAATATAAAATTATAGATTCAGGTTCCATCAGGAGGACTCTAATGAAAGTCGCTATCAATGGTTTCGGGAGGATCGGCCGCCTCGTTTTCCAGGCCATCGTGGACCAGGGCCTCCTTGGCAAGGACAAGATCGATGTCGTCGCCGTGGTCGATATCTCCACCGACGCCGAGTACTTCGCCTACCAGCTCAAGTACGACTCCATCCACGGCCGCATGAAGGCCGCCATCTCCGCCAAGAAGAGCGCAGCCTCCCTCACCGAGGCCGATACCCTCGTCGTCAATGGCCACGAGGTCAAGTGCGTGATGGCCGAGAAGGAGCTCAAGAACCTTCCCTGGGCCAAGCTCGGCGTCGAGTACGTCATCGAGTCCACAGGCCTGTTCACCAACGAGAAGGCCTGGGGCCACCTCGAGGCAGGAGCCAAGAAGGTCATCATCTCCGCCCCCGCGAAGAGCGCCGACGAGGCCAAGAAGATCCCCACCTTCGTCGTGGGCGTCAACCACGAGAAGTACGACCCCGCCAAGAACGACGTGGTCTCCAACGCCTCCTGCACGACCAACTGCCTCGCGCCCCTCGTCCACGTCCTCCTCAAGGAAGGGGTCGGGATCGACAAGGGCCTCATGACCACGATCCACTCGACCACCGCCACCCAGAAGACCGTCGACGGCGTGTCCAAGAAGGATTGGCGCGGCGGCCGCGCGGCCTCCAACAACATCATCCCCTCGACCACCGGCGCCGCCAAGGCAGTCGGCGAGGTCCTCCCCGAGACCAAGGGCAGGCTCACGGGCATGTCCTTCCGCGTCCCCACCCTCGACGTGTCGGTCGTGGACCTCACCTTCACGGCAGCCCGTGACAGCTCCATCGAGGAGATCGACGGCCTTCTCAAGAAGGCCTCCGAGACATACCTCAAGGACATACTCGGCTACGGCGCCGAGGAGCTCGTCTCCACCGACTTCATCCATGATCCCCGCTCCTCCATCTACGACAGCCTCGCCACCAAGCAGAACAACCTGCCCGGCGAGAAGCGCTTCTTCAAGGTCGTGAGCTGGTACGACAACGAGTGGGGCTACTCCAACCGCGTAGTCGACCTCCTCAAGTTCATGGCCTCCAAGAAGTAAGGGAGCGCCGCGGGAACAAGGCTGTCCGGGATCGCAGTCCTGGGCAGCCTTTTTTTGGACTCGATTGAAAAGAATCGGCAAGAGGAGGCAGCCATGATCAGGACCGTGAAGGACATCGATCTCAAGGGCAAGCGGGTAATTATGCGCGTGGACTTCAATGTCCCCATGAAGGACGGCGTGGTGCAGGACGACACGCGCATCGTCGCGGCCATACCCACCATCAAGTACGTGATGGACCAGGGGGCCAGGGGCCTCGTCCTCATGAGCCACCTGGGCGACCCAAAGAAGGACATGAAGAAGGCCAAGGAGAAGGCCGAGAAGGACGGCAAGTCCTTCGACGAGGCCAAGTACATCGCTGGCAAGCACAGGATGGCCCCCGTCGCCGCCTATCTCGCAGGCAAGCTCGGCCGGCCCGTCGTCTTCGCCGGCGAGGACTCCTGCTACGGCAAGAAGGCCTTCATCGAGGGACAGAAGGACGGGACCATCGTCATGCTCGAGAACACCCGCTTCCACAAGGAAGAGACGAGCGAGGACCCGGCCGAGCGCGACAAGCTCGCCAAGGAGCTGGCCACCTACGGCGAGGTCTTCGTCAACGACGCCTTCGGCACTGCCCACCGCGACCACGCCTCCACCGCCTCGATAGCCAAGTTCCTCAAGGTCTCGGTGGGAGGCTTCCTCATGGACAAGGAGGTGAAGTACCTCGAGCCCATCGTCACCAACCCGACCAAGCCCCTAGTCGCGATCATAGGCGGAGCCAAGGTCAGCTCGAAGATAGCCGTCCTCGAGTCCCTCCTCAAGAACGCCTCCGCCCTCGTGGTCGGAGGCGGCATGGCCTACACCTTCCTCAAGGCCCAGGGCCACACCATCGGCAAGTCCCTCGTCGAGGACGACCAGCTCGACACGGCGAAGAGCATCCTCGCGGCCGCGCGCAAGCTCGGGGCCGAGATTGTCCTCCCTGTCGACCATGTCTGCTCGGACAAGTTCGACGCCGCCTCCGCCCCCGTCGCCATCGACAGCCTCGACATTCCCGAGGGCCTCATGGGCATGGACGTCGGGCCCAAGACCCTGGCCAAGTACAGGGCAGTCCTCGCTGGAGCCAAGACCATAGTGTGGAACGGACCCGTCGGCGTCTTCGAGTTCGATGCCTTTGCCAAGGGCACCAGCGAGGTGGCCAAGCTCGTCGCGGAGGCGACGGCCAGGGGGGCTACCACTGTCGTAGGCGGCGGCGACTCCGTGGCTGCCGTCAACAAGTTCGGGCTGGCGGACAAGATGAGCCACGTCTCCACAGGCGGCGGCGCCAGCCTCGAGCTCCTCGAAGGCAAGAAGCTCCCCGGCATCGAGGTCTGCCGCTAGGGATTCCTGGCAGGCATCGATGCCGGGGAGCTGTGCCGCGTGCCAGAGAAACCGCGCGGCGCGGAAAAGGCATCGAGGTCTGCCGCTAGGGCAGGAGCGGCCAGGATATCATCGATTTATTGATCGGCGGCCCCTCGCGCCCAGCGAGGCGCGGGCCGCAGGCAGAGGAGATCACATGCGTTCGTACTATATCGCCGGCAATTGGAAGATGCACAAGACCATTCCCGAATCCGTGGCCCTCGCCAAGGAGCTCAAGTCCAAGCTCGCGGGCTGCAAGGAGAAGCTCCTTGTAGCGCCGGCCTTCACAGCCCTCGCGGCCGTGGCCGAGGCCCTCAAGGGCTCGAACATACTCGTCGGCGCCCAGAACATGGGCTGCGAGGAGCAGGGAGCGCACACCGGTGAGGTGTCGGTGCTTATGCTCAAGGACATAGGGGTCAAGGCTGTGATACTTGGACATTCCGAGCGCCGCCACAGCTACCTCGAGAGCGACGAGCTCGTCAACAAGAAGCTTCTCCTAGCCCTCAAGCACGGGATTGAGCCCATACTATGCGTTGGCGAGACCCTCGAGGAGAGGGAGTCGGGCAGGCTCGAGGCCGTCATCGGCACCCAGCTGCGCGAGGGACTAAAGGGCGTCGACGCTGCGGCCCTCGCCACGGTCACCCTGGCCTATGAGCCCGTGTGGGCCATCGGCACCGGCAAGACGGCCAGCCCCGAGGACGCCGACGCGGTCCACGCCTACATCCGCAAGGTCCTCGCCGGGCTCTATGGCGAGGCCGCCTCCAAGGCCATGTGCATCCAGTACGGCGGCTCGGTAAAGGCGGACAACGTGGCAGCTCTCATGGCCAAGCCCAACATCGACGGCGCCCTCGTGGGCGGAGCGAGCCTCAAGGTCGAGGCCTTCGCCCCCATAGCGCAGTTCCGCTGATCGACCCTTCACGGCCTTGCGCGGAAGCCTGTCGGGTCTTGCGCAAGGCCGATAATTACGTATAAGATGTGTATACATGGTGATCTGCCTAGGGCGCGGGACCTCCGCAGGGGCGCGATGACCAGCACTGTCAGTTTGGAGTCGATCATATGGGCATTCTAGGCATCATCCTTCTTGTGATCTTCATTATCGCCTGCCTCCTTCTCATCTTCATGGTGATAATACAGGACTCCGACTCCGATTCCCTCGGCGGCGTCTTCGCAGGCGGTTCCGGGAGCGTGTTCGGTTCGAGGTCGACCAACGTGGTGGTCCGCTTCACCTACGCCCTGGGCGCCGTGTTCTTCGTAGTCGCCTTCTCCCTGGCCCTCATCAACAAGTCCTCGCTGGGCAACGTCGAGAAGGCCGCCGCGCAGAACCAGTCCAAGGACTCGACCACCACCGAGTGGTGGAACGCCAAGCCCCAGTCCTCCGCCCCCGATTCCCTCAAGGGAAGCGACAGCGGCGCCGCGAAGGCCCCTGCCCAGCCCGTACCTGCCCCTGCGACCAAGTGATGCATTTGCGATATTAGGGAAGCTGACATAGGGTTCGAGCTCAGACCGGAACTCCCAAGGCTTCCCTCTGTTCCAGAGGGCTTCCGCCTCCTGCGGCGGCCCAATTGGAGGCGAGGTGTTGCTTCAGCGGGTCTTCGCTCCGGGCAGGATAAAAATCGGCCTGGAGAGCGAGGACAAGGACGAGCTCTTCGAGGAGCTCGTGGACCTGCTCGCTAAGGAAGGGGGGAGGGACTACCCCCGAGGCTCAGTCCTCGCCGCGGTGCGCGAGCGCGAGGACAAGATGTCGACAGGCATCAAGAAGGGCATTGCCCTTCCCCACGGCAAGGCCGAGGGCCTCTCGGGACTCAGCGGCGCCCTTGGCATTTCCAGAAACGGCATAGAGTACTCCTCCCTCGACGGTGAGCCCGTCTACCTCGTCTTCATGCTCGTCTCCTCCCCGCTCGACGCGGAGCTCCACCTGGCCGCGCTCAAGAGGCTCGCCATCCTCCTCGACGAGCCAGAATTCTACACCGAGCTGCTCGGCTCGGACTCCCCCGAGCGCGCGAGCGCCATACTCAGGAACTACGAGTCGCGATTGATAGACCTGAATCCGGGCCGTTGAGAGCATCGAGCGGCGCCTGGCCGCAGCGGAGGGTCAAGTGCCTTCTAGTGATCTCTTGGGGGAACTTTTCGAAGTCGAGCGCGAGGCCGAGGCCATGGTCGCCGCCGCCCGTGAAGAGGCGGGGCGCCGTCTGGATGCCGCGAAGACGCGGGCCCAGAAATATTACACCGAGGCCTACGACGCGGCCATGGCCAGGGCGCTCTCGGGACGCGAGGCTGCGGAGAAGGCAGCCCGCGAGGACTACGATGGGGCGATAAGGGATTTCCGCGCCCGGCTCGAGGCCTCGAGACTGGACCATGAAGCCTTCGCGGCCGCATGCACCAGGGCCCTGGACGAGGGCGGCTGACATGCCCGACGGCTTCGACGGCGCCTACGCCTACGCGAGAGTCTGCGGCTCCCTTGCCCGGGCCTACCTGGGCGACAGGGCCGCGGGCCTCGCACGAAGCGCGCGCGTCGGGGAGGCCTGGAAGTCCATCTTCGGCGAGTCGCCGCCGTCGCTGTCCGAGGCCGAGCTGGCCACCCTCGCCGAGGCGGGGATACGGCAAAGGGCAGGCAGGTCCTTCGAGAGGATAGCCGGGAAGCTCGCGAGGGATGAGGCCTTTTTCGCCTCCCTCCTGCGCAAGGCCGAGTTCGGCTACGTCAAGCGGCTCCTCTCGGCCATAGTCGAGGCCGCGCCCGAGCCGCCGCAACTGGACGAAGGGGGACTCCCGCTCCCCTTCGAGCTCAAGTCCTATCCCGACATTGAGAAGCTGTTCCGAAAGACGCGGTATTCCTGGCTGGCCGACGCGGGCCTCAACGACCTGCCCGGGATCAAGAACCGCCTTGACCGCCAATACTACGCGGAGCTCTGGGATGCGCTCCATGGCCTCAAGCCTGCCCTCGCCGGCAGCATACCCTCCCTCCTGCGGATCGAGGCCGAGCTCGAGAACCTCGTCTGGGGCCTCAGGCTAAAGCGCTACTATTCGATGGGTGCCGAGGAGATAGAGCCACTCCTCATAGAGCTAAAGGGCGTTGACGTGAAAAAAAACACGCTGGCAGCCCTGGCGCTTCGGGCCGACGCGCGAGCGGAATGGCTGGGGTGGAAATGGGAGGCTCTCCTGCCCGACTCGAGGCGCGAGGGGAACTGGTTCCTCGACCTCCGCGGCTTCGCGCTCGCCGCCGACAGGTATCTCTTCCACCGCCTGTACAGCGGCCTCCACTTCGAGGGCGAGAGCTATGTGCCTCTCTATGCCTACCACCGCATCCGGGAGTTCGAGACGAGGGCACTTCAGGGAATCATAGAAGGCATCAGGCTCGAGGCACCCGCCTCAGAGCTGGGCGCCATCGCCGCCGAGGGCACAGGCGGCCCGGGATGAGCACTGTCCCCATGCGCAAGCTGGAGCTTGTCGCGCTCAAGCGCGACATGGACCTCGTGCTCGAATGCCTGGGCCACGCCGGCTGCTTCCAGATCTGCCCAAGGCCGCAGGAGCAGGCTCCCCAGCCTGCTGCGGACGAGACTGGGCTCACAACCCGGCTCGAGAATCTCGAGGAGCTGCGAGGCTCGCTGGGTCTGCAGTACCCACAGAGCATTCCGGAGGGGACACGGCTCCCCGGCGACGAGGAGGGCTCAGCCCTTGAGGCCATGCTCCTGCGCACGCGGGCCGTGGAATTGGATATCAAGGCCAACGCCGAGGCGGCGGCCGCGGCGAGGGAGGCCCTCGAGGAGGCCAGCGTCTTCGCGGGCCTGGAGCTGCCCTACAGGGAGCTGGACCAGCTCTCCTACCTCACGGTCCGCATAGGGAGCGTCGAGGCCGAGGAGCTGCCCGGTCTCCGCGCCGCGCTGGGGTCGCGGGCGATCGCCCTGGCAGTGGGCGGGAAGGGGGACCTTGTGGCGATAGCCTCGAGGAGGGGCCGCTTCGCCCTCGACACCGAGCTCACGAGGGCAGGCTTCACGCCGCGGCAGTTCTCGCAGGATTTCAAGGGCGTGCCCAGCGAGCTGCCCTCAGCCCTCGAGAGGAGGCTCGCCGAGCTGGACGGCCAGAGGAGCCTCCTCGACCGGGCTAAGGCGGCCCTCCGCGAGGAACTCCTGCCGCAGTGGTCGGCCCTCGCCGCATCCTATGCGGTCGCCTCCTCCATCGAGACTGCGCGGCTCTCGCTCGAGTCCTCAAGCCAGGCCTGCAGGCTCAGGGGCTGGGCGCCCCGTGACGCGGTGGACGATCTCGGCGCCTCGATAACATGGATGACGGGGGGCAGGGTGGCCCTTCGCTCCTATTCCCCCCAGGAGCTCGAGAGCGTGCGCTCAGGCGAGGAGGAGGTGCCCGTCCTCCTCAAGAGGCGCGGCCTCGTCTCGAGCTTCGAGAGGATGGTGCTCTCCTTTGGTACGCCTCGCTATGGGAGCGTCGATCCCACTCCCTTCGTCTGCGTCTTCTTCCTCCTCTTCTTCACCATCATGTTCGGCGACCTTGGCCAGGGCCTTCTCATCTTCCTGGGCTCGCTGGCCCTGTACAGGGGACTTATCCCCTCCCTCGCGAAGTGGAAGCCCTTCGCGCCGATAGGCCTGGGCTGCGGCATCGGCTCGATGATCATGGGCTTCCTCGCGGGCTCCTTCTTCACCTTCGAGTCGACCCTTGTTCCCCTCACGCGCGCCCTCAGCGGCGCCCTCTTCGGCAGGAGCGTCGACCGCTTCATATCCCTCATGCCCGAGGGTGGGACAGGCAAGATCTTTGTCTTCTTCGGCTTTACCCTGGGCCTGGG
>Ga0316217_10007191_pt1 | contig 10721 bp, 2 predicted proteins | sample 1anoAmetaG_FD_203633 | JGI IMG/M metagenome (GOLD analysis project Ga0316217, IMG submission 203633) | Freshwater microbial communities from Trout Bog Lake, Wisconsin, USA - 1anoA | ecosystem: Environmental > Aquatic > Freshwater > Lake > Hypolimnion/Profundal zone | place: USA: Wisconsin... | reverse complement strand
TAATCATCCTAACAGTGCCCAGTAATAGATACAGGGTTCATGAGTACTTCGAGGATGCTCACTATTTTAGAGGCCTTGGAAATCTTGCAGCAGCTTTCAATATTTTAAGATTTAAACATAGCCATTTAAGTTATAATGTGTGAGTTTTTAAAATAAAAATAAATATGAACATTTATCCTAGTTATGCTTATTGATTGATGCTCTTAGCCTCATTTGGATAGTATGACCAAGGAAATCTACTTTTAAAGGAGCAGTCACTCCATAGATTGTGGATATCAGTGTCATAGCAGGTGTCAAACTGACTTGCGATTCTGTATAAAGAGCCCTTAGTGAATGATAATCAACGTAAGCGCATCTTGTTGTATAACTGTGTGCTCACAGATGACTTTTGAGCAGAGAGGTGTGAGGCAGATCGGCTCACTTATTTTATATGATTAACAAGCAAAACAGTTAGCTTTAGCTGGAAAAGATATGCGATGAAGTTTCTTTTGTCGAACTTTCAACTTAAGACTAGATTTATAGTTTTTTAAGCCTAGAAAGCGAAAAGAAGCCAAAAGTATTAATATTTTTACCAATTATAGATCTACTAAGATAAGTATCCAATACATTTTTAGTACCCAAAATTAGTCAAAGCTTGAGGCCTGGGCCAATCCGAGAATCTATACGTATTAAATAAAGCTTGATTTAGGAAACGAAGTATGGTAGTTTGAATTGTTTCTTAATGATTCTAGATCTGGCCTGTGTTTACCAAACAGAAATAGCATCGAATCAGCCTAGAAACAAGTATTATTACTCAAAGTCCAGCTTCATCATGTTTCATGTCATCAATAATTGGAAGATCTAATCAATTAATATCTATCATTTCAACTTCTTGCTTGACATCCATCATTTTGTATACCTATTGCCTTCTTTCTTTGATAAACTTTGCTTTTTACTCGAAATCTGATCTCCATGAATATGCTGAGAGAAACAAGGCTTATAAATTAAGTTTTGTCAGTTCTGCCGGCAAGGTCAAATATAGTGTTCATTCACTGGCTTGTAAAACTGTTCTCGCTTCGGTCTTTATTCCTCGAGTCACTCTACAAAAAGGAAATGTTTATTAATAATAATGAATTGGCTTCAAGGTGAGGAAACTACGACTTCAGGCCTTTAGAAAAATATTTTAAATATCGCGATCATGTATTTTTATTATGTTCAAAAGTCAATAGCTATTTCTCCTTAATTCGAGATGACTAAGTAAATTGCCTTTGTCACCAAAGTTCACAGGTGGCAAACTTATCTGCTAAGCCTGTGAACTTAATCATATTGACTACATTTAGAATCCCTCTGACGGTATGGTTTTTGGCTATTCAGAAAGTTTCTATTTCTTCTAATCTATTAAATTTTGGTTATTATGGAAGAAACTCTAATAATAATTTCTCTCAGTAGATTCTTGCTTCGACAGTCTCCAATGAGCTCTAAACGTTCTTCAGTGCACAATCTCATGGGTTGAAGATTATTTTGTTAAGCCTTTTGTAGACTAATCTGAAATCTCCAACTAAGAAAATACTTTCGGCTTACTACATAGTCTGTAAAACTCTTTTTCATCACTATTTAGACATGAATGGTGTAGCTTTATGTTCGCCAGGCAAAAGCTTTGGTAAACATAAATCATGAGATGTGAAGCCAAAAAGGTGTGACAAAGTATTTTCAACAAAAACGATTCAAAAATGTAGTTTTCAGTAAAAAGAATAACAGAAGCCTTTAGAGTCTTTCAGGCATCTCCAATTCTATTTAATCCTTGAGTTAGCCAAAATGAAATGTATGGTGCCTTTGCCTTGGTTGCTGAGTAAGGCAGCCCCTAGGTGACGCAGCAGAAGGGAAGATAATAGTAAAGTGCTGCTGGAGAAGGAAAAGAACAAATCATAGTTATGGAAGAATCGAAATAGAAAAATCTCTTTTAAAAAAGGATATTTGAATGATAATTAGAACATAAAGTAGAACATGAAAAAATTTTCTTGAAAAAAAATTACCAAAGAGTTGAAAATTCAAAATGAATTCAAGAAAAGAGGTTAATTAGGTGTGAGTAGGAAAAATATCAGTAATTAAATCATAAATTGGTGAAGTCTATGTCATAAAGACCCAAGTTTTGAGTCACACTTTCGTTCAAAGTGTCCTATTCCTAAATGCTTCTGTAGCGGTATTCTATCTTAGTCTTTTGAGTCTTAGCCTAGTTTTGTTTTTTGGGCTTTTTCTGGGTTAATTTCAGGCATTTTTCAGCATTCTCCATCTTCTCATAAGAATAGAGAGCTTTTTGGGGTGCAAGGTCCGAAAATTTTCTTGCTTTGATGAGGAGAGTGGTCATTAATTTGAATCAAAATTTTAAAATATTATATTAGATTAAATAGGGTTCACACTTAAGAAATAGTAAGGAAAAATTTTTATTAATTGACCTAAAAGATGCGTAATCTGTGCTTCTAATGCGAGATCCACATCCCAAATGACCGTTACAACACTTTACCTCAAATCTAAGTTCTTATTGGAAGCAGCGAAAATCTGCTTTTTAGAAATCCAGCAACTTTTATTAACTCATATCATTTTTGAGGCCATTAATCGTTAGTCGATTGAAGAACAGACTCTGAAACCCGAAAATTATGTAACAAATCATTTTTGTGACTATAGACTTTATCTTCAAATTCTTTCGAAGCTTTAGACTTAGAATGTATTTTCTTTCCAAAATAAAATCTAAATATCTCTGAATAAGAGTTTAGGAGTGTGTTGTTTTTGTATCTTCAATAATTTGTGGAAACTTTCTTGATGATTTTTACTCCTCGACATTTGTTGATTCCTTTCAAATCTCCATAGCCTCTAAGTAATTTTCAGACCTAATTGACTTAGTTCCTATGGTTTATATTCAAGTTTATCATGGCTTTAGTTAAAATGATATATATCATCAGGAACTTTTCTTAATGAAAAAGGTTGTTAAGTATGATAAATCTTTTTGAAAGCTTTCAAAATACTATTTTATGCTGTTTTAGGCTACTTTGACTATGATTAAGCTTGAACTTTACTACAAGGTTCCAGTAATCATTACTATCAATCTTGATGAACGTCGTCTTCCTAGCAGTTCAAACGTTTTTTGCACCATGTTATGAAGAATTATAGGCTTTTTAAGCCTACTCCTAACAAACAACTTCGGTCCTTTTGGAATGCTCAAAGAGGCCTAAAATATTATTCGTATATTCTATTATTACCCTAAAAATCAAGATTAAAGCGGTTGCTAATGGTTCTAGATGAATAAAATACAGTATTTCAAGTCAAGATTAAGAAGATCAGCTGTCTAAACTCATACCTTTATAAAATTTTCCCATTTGATGCTCAACTGTACTACATTTCTTCCAAACACCATGCAAAATATAAGAACGAATTACTGTTCCTTTCTCTAGATTTAGTAAAACATCTATCTTACAGAGGAAAGTTCATTCGGTTTCCTAATTTTCCAGAAAACCTACCATGTTCATTTAGCTCATAAGAATTTCCCATGATAAACCTTCGCATCTTTTGCTAATTCATTAAGCTTAACTAATTTTCTATTTACAGGGCAGCTGAACCATAAACAATGAGTTTCTTTGATAGTTTCTTGACAAATATTCCACTTTTGTTGCAATTTTTCCTTTTTTCAAATCAAAATCGCTTCCGAAGAATAGAAAATCTATGAGAAGCTTTTTTATAAACTGATTTCCAAGGCAAGCTAAGCAGATTTCGAAAGGCCTTTATTTATGTATAATGAACTTTAACCCCCTTTGAGATTAGCTTAGTCATATATGAAAGCTACTATCTTTAGAGCCGATGCATGTTCGATCGAGAAAACAAGTCCTAGTTTTTGATATTTATGCCATGAAATAAAAGATTTAGTAGTTTGCTAATCAATTCATCTTTCTTCTTTAGTCAAAAGTATATTTTTACTGTTCATGGATATTAGATACTAAGCAAGAAGGCATCATTAAGCCTCAAAAATCGAAGATGGGACATATTTTAACTTTAATAGAACTTTACATAAGGCAATTTAGCTTTGAAAATAAGTTTATCTCTTTCTTTTATGCCTTAATGCGAAGCTTCGATCCGTTTCGTAATTAATAACCCCCGCTTATAACAAAGCCAAAAAACTTCATTAAAATTTTTATTCAAGGATCCTAGTTTTGAGCATTAAAACCAATGATAATTTGTTTCCTAAATCTATTAATAATTCCTATTTAATTTATTTTTATCTTTAGGAATTATTAACAAAATCCCATCACTCAAAGAACTTATGAAAGCTATTTCACATCTTTTTGACCATTTCCCATAATTGGTTAATTTTTGCTGAATGACTGAATAATTACGATTGGTTTATCTCTTTTCAAAAGGATGAGATTCATAAACAGATAAATCTTGCATCCTTCTTATCATTCGAAAGTTGGAAAACAGCTATTCGAAGAGTTTGAAAAACTCCAGTGAACCTGTTTAAGTGATTTCAATCTCATTTAGGTACTAGGATTGTGGAGATTAGAAATGGAAGTCTCTGCTTATTTGTTGATATGGAACAAAGAACAAAGTAAAAAAAGAAGAATATAGTCTTCTGAGAAAATGATACTGACAAAGATTAAAGCCATGCAGCCGATGAATTAGATAAGATCGGCATAAAAGCTAAGAAAATTCTTAGCTTCTTCATATTTTCTTTGCTCATAGTCACATTATAATATGATTAGGGCTTTAGCTCTTACTAGCTATTGTTTGCCGCTATATTGCGCTTGGATCATCTTACTTTAGGCAGAGCATTCGAATGAACTCTTCAGGATTCATTGAACACACGGATAGTTGTTCAATATTGACATTTATAATTTTTGTTAAGACTCTTTGCGAGCTTCCTGGATTGTGTTTAGATATATATTTAGCACTTTTGGGCTAGTTGGTATCTATTTCTTGGTGGTTTTCCGTGTTTGAGCTCAAAGCAGCAAGATTAAGTTATTAGTAAATAAATCCATCGTCCAAAACCGATCAACAAAAAACAAAATTACAACAAAAGAAGGTCAAATACCATCAAAACATCCCATTGGCAGACTGTCTGTACTCTTTTAATCTCAAAGCAGACAAGTATGAAAATAGATGGTGTGAAGAATGCAATATTTTGCTTGGGTAGACCAAAAAACACAATCAATGCCGATTGCGGAGCTGGATAATGCAAATTCATCGTCAATCCATAGTTTAGCTGCTAGTTTAAGCTTGATATATTCATTTCAGAGAGTTGGAAGGAATAAAAAAAATTTCAATCATATTAAACGATTTTGGAGAAATCGAGGTCATACATGCACAAAGAAGGAGACCAAAGCTCATCCAATGTCTTTTTTTATTCCTATTTGTTCTCAAACCTCTATTTTTGTTTGTTTTTCTCGTTTTGGTTGTAACTATTTTTTTTCCTACCCTGGGCCGTCAAGACAGGAAATTTCTGGTTGGATTCGCACTTTTAGTAGGAATAGATCAGCTTTCCGATCGTTATTTAGGAGATTTTTCTATTTTTGACAACTAGATTGGCCATTTGCTTTACTAATTACGTTTGTAAATTATTATATGGATATACTTCCAAAAAAGCACTAATAAATTATCAAAAGTTGTTTTCTCTTTTCGTATTCCTGAAGCCAACATCTCCCAAGATTTCGGCTTACTGGGCGAAATTATCCAAAACATGAATACTTCTATTTCTGAAACGGTAGAACACTAATGTTTTTTTAATGAATTGCATCATTAAAGATATCATTTTTCAAGCTCAACCTCGAATTCCCTACCTTCCTGTCTCCTTTCACAACTTCAGGCATCATTACATAAAAACAAAATCATATTTTTCCTCATCGAAAAGAGTATTATTCATGAGCTAGAAAAAAACAAGTAACTTTATGTTTGGAAACCAACAACAGTCAAATCATTAATAAAGGTTAGCTGGCCTCTGCAAATAACACACAGACCTTTCTTGCAGATCTTTCTTGATTTGAAAGGGCAGCTCAATCAGATGAACTGGGGTGATTATACCTTACTATATTGAAAGAACTCCTTTTTGGCTGGTCATATCTGTCTTCACGTACCCGGGACAGCACACATAAGCTTGAATGTTTCGCTTGAGGACTTCAGGGTTAAAGCCAAGAATCGAATGATAAGTGTTGATACCTAGTTTACTTACCCCATAAGCCGATTTCGGTCATCTTCTTTGGGCGTAGTGGTTCTGAGTCACTCCATCTGCAAAATCATGAATCAAAGAAAACAATTATTCATTGGTCATGCCTTGCTTCCTTCAATTCTACTTTAGTTCATTATTGGTTTAGGAGATATCCAGCTTTTCGAGCTGGATTCTGGTATGAGGATACATATCAAGTAGATGCGTTCTACTTTGCTGTCCAAGCTGAAGATTGGGACAACCATGATGATATTCCATCCTTGCTGGGCTAAATATTTGAAGATGCCTAGCCGATATCTTTGTTGGGCCTTGTGACGATGATGTTTCTACGAACCTCCATAAATAATATCTTATTTTTATTAAACCGCAATCAAAATGGAACCCAAGCCGATAATTTGAACCACCAATAAAATAAAAACTTAGACTCCTCGCAGTAAAAAGTAGGGAAGGCGAAGCAGCTATCATGAGCTTTTCCCAGGAATTGTGTTTGTGGGTCTAGAACTATTACTTTTTAACCTGTTAATATCATCTAATAATGCTCTTTCATACTTGGAAGATTTGTATGAATTGGACTGCGTAATGTAAATTAAAATTTTATTTCCTAACAATAAAAAAACTTTAATAAAGCATCATATTTCCTGCTTAAGCCATCTGTCTTTCACTACAAATAACTAAAATACCTTTAAACTCTAACTTTTCAGCCAGTATTTACCATCTTTTTTACATTCATTGCTTCTTCTTCCAACTAAAGAAGTGTACAAATCAAGTATAAATAGAAGCTCAATCAAAATCATTTCACGCATTCTCCCTGAAAATTTACATTGTAGCCTGCAGAGCACTCCATACAGATCACAAAATACTACCACCCGTTAAATTACATATCTGCCTAAATACAGTTCTAAGGAGGTCCGTAATACTGAGTTGCAGTCTGAGATATTCACAACCTTACCATTAAGTATTTTATGCCAAAAATCGCGCAGACTCCGATAAAAACAGCCGTCAGAAGCAACACAAAAATAAGAAAGATGTGCTCGTTTGTTGAGGCCTCAACTGCAGCACTGGGACAAAATTCAAAATGCTGGTAGTATATTGCTTCACGCTTTTTGTTCTCCAAGACCAAAGGCTGTAACTTTCTAAGTGCTGGCTAAGTTCTGGAACTGCGTCTCATCATAAGCTAATCAAATTTCTATTTTTGAAAGCAAAAATCAAAAATTCAAGCACAGATTTTCTTTATTGTTTGCTTAGGTACTCAGGTTGATCTAGTTTACGAGGACTTTTCTTGAAAAATCATAGAGGCTATTTTATTTTTGATTGGAGTCGATAACAAAGGTTTTAGATCGCAGTATTCGAAATCATTTAGCTCTCAAAAGGAACTGCAAAAAGTATGGCTTTTTTAGGCTGATTAGTAATCATCATTCAATTATGGACTAAGAAAAAATATAGAGCTTGGCTAATAAGAGAGTGTTTCCTTATTTGCAAGGTAGTAATTTAGTTAACTCTAAGCTTTGAATCAATGGATTTTCAAGCCAATTAGGTTAAAAGTAGAAGTACTTCTCCTATCACTACTAAAAAGCAATAGCTCTAATCCTTGGAAGCATCTATTGTAAAAGTATCGATAGGACCTCAAGTTTTCATAATTGCTCTTCTCTTGTGAGCATCCAAAGCTTTCTAACCTCGTAATATTGATATAGAAACCAAAGCTATTATTTCTACCTTCACTTTGTACCACATTATTAGTAAGAATCCTAGAAAATGACAAAGAAATTGCTAAAGGTGACTGAGTCTAGTTTTGCATATTAGAGTCAAAAAGATGCCTTTTTTGGCTCAACGAGGGCACAACTATTCTCTTTCAGTTTAACGAGCTTATTCAATGCTTCATTTTAAGCTCATGAACAAATAGCGCTTCCACGTATGCTCTGGTCAATAATCTAAGACTATGCAATTAAAATTGTGAGCAATAACGCATTTCAGTATTTTAAGGGCCAGCTTCTTGAATAACCAAAGCTTTTTTGCTTCAGATCCTTACTTTCTTAGTGTAATTATAGAATCAGGATTTCTGCAAATTATCTGTAAAATTAAACAACTATTCTTAAGAAATAACTAAAGATATTTTGCTTGATGGGGATTTCTTAGTTTCCCATGCAGCTAGAATTTGTCTTTGTTTTCAAATTAGCTAGTTTTTTCGACTTTGTGGTCAGTTAATCATTTACAATAGTGTTTTATCTTCTCAAACGACACAACTGCATCACTAATTTGATATTAGTTCATCTATTTCTTTATTACGATCTTCTTTTACCCTTAATTACTAATTATTATTAATACTAGCACAAGGGTTATATCAACGAGAGTGGAGCTCGAATTTTCAGCAGTAATCAACATTAGACAACAAATTCAGCTTTCAGACATCACTTTTATTTCCACTCAAGACTCTCCTCAACTCAACTAATTTCTCCAAGACAATCTTTTTTTGTTTTCTGGTACTAACTTCTAAAGCGATTTAGAAAAACTGAAAATAGAATAACAAAATAAAAACTGAGGACGATGTTTAGACATACACAAAATACATAGGAGGGTGATTTTCATATATGATAATAGCTGAGTATTAAGTGCAAATCTGAATAGCTTCTATTTTAAGAATATGAGTTTATAATTCTTCGATCAGTTGCAAAGAATGGGAACGTGTGTCAACAACTAGCAGATAATCATAGTGCCAATCTAAAAGTAAAACCGGCCCAAAAAAGTTGCGAGGCCATCGAGGGCTCGTGTCTCCAAAATAACCTCCATAACATCCATTGAAGATGTCCTCCGCTAAGATAATCTCAACAGGTTCAAGGAGAACAGGTCCGAAAAGAAAAAAAGCACCAAACCCTAATGATTTTACTCTTTATTTTTTTGACCTTCACTTATCCCAAACCAGTCAAACCAAATTTTGCAGAAATTAAGCTTTGGACTATCATTGGCTACCAATCTACAGTATAATAGAGTTGTGGTCAGAAGAATATAAATATTTGCTTACTTAAGCCTGCTTTTAACTAACTTAATAAAAAAACTCAGCTTTTAGACATTTTTCAACTTCCATTACCTTTTTCCAGCATCTTTTATCGTCTTTTAATTTCTTTAAGCAAAAATTGACCTCTTTAACCTCAATTTTTAGACATCGATTGAGAAGGATCAAATTTGCCATTTATTAGTCCTAAGTTAAAAGATAATATGCTGTCCACGTTGTGTGACATTTCAAAGCATCTCGCGTCTGCAATTTCATGCTTAATAGGGTTAGTTTAAGATATTCGCTAAGCTATTTAGCCTTTGGAGATAGTAATAACCAGGCATTTTTACATTTTTTGCCTATCTTTACCTTTTCAAAAAACCCCCTTTTCTAAAAATACCTGCTTTACAATGTTGCTTTCTTTGTTATTGTTAATATTCTGTTGGATCGTTGCTCAATCAGTGAACTTTACTTGAGATATTGTACATTTATCTCATTTGTCCCTCATCACTATTTGAAAGCTTTTAGGTAATTAACCTGCTCTCCTTATTTGATTCGATGTTCTCTGCATTTCAGAACATAATTTATCCTGCATAAGATCTTTTTCGAGTTGATGACCAAGTTTTAGTGAATATCTCTTTGGTCGCTATAGTTTCAGAAAGAGCTCAGACTGAAGGGAATTGTCAGGAAGGACTAGTCTGGAGCTTTTGTCAGTTTATTATGTTGCAATTTACTAAAGATGGTTCAAAATCTTAATTATCCTTTCCATGACTTTTAGTATAATAAACATATCAAAGTTAATTTGCTAAATATAACTATAATAAATGAGATCATTAAATATTTTTCTCATAAAAATAAATCCAGTTTAAACTCCCGATTTTTCTTGCTTTAAGCTCCTTATTAAAAAAATGCTAGTATATTAAATTTAAAAGTAAATGGGAAGTTGTTGCAGTCCTCAAACCAGAGAGGAAGCAGTTAAGAGAACTGCGAATCGGGTAGCCACCAAGTAAAAGCCCAAGGCTAAGTTTTAGACTATACAAACCTATCCCTCCATCGAGGATGTGCTTAGAGAGATTTAAAATAACAGAAGCCATGAAGAAATCAGCAGAAGAGATTGAGCTCAAGGGTGATAACCATTTATTTTTATGTTTTAATTGATGAAAATTGCTGTTTTTATTGCCAAGGTTGAGCTGAACCTTTTAATGGCTTAAATATTGGTTGCGTTAGTTAGAAAACAAATCTCAAAAACTTCCAAAATATATGGTCCTGAGCTTCATTTATGAAGAAACTGTGAAAACGCGCTCTTTTTCAATCAAAATACACGATTTTTGTCAGATACTTAGATGCAAAGTAGAAGAATGATGAGCTATTATAACTATGAAGCTTCCAAATATCTGCATACTTATTATAAATTTCAGGTTTCACAACCATTTTTAGTATTCAAAGAAGGAATACAATAGATATTCAACTTTGTAGCTAAAAATATATAGCTTTATCATCATTTTTGCATAGGTTTTATGAGGGGAATATCTTTTGGATTTTTAAAATGCA
>Ga0316217_10007190_pt1 | contig 10722 bp, 6 predicted proteins | sample 1anoAmetaG_FD_203633 | JGI IMG/M metagenome (GOLD analysis project Ga0316217, IMG submission 203633) | Freshwater microbial communities from Trout Bog Lake, Wisconsin, USA - 1anoA | ecosystem: Environmental > Aquatic > Freshwater > Lake > Hypolimnion/Profundal zone | place: USA: Wisconsin... | reverse complement strand
AACCCCACGAACAGACAAACTCAATGGAAACTATACAATCAAATACAATAAGTTACAGGGTTTGATTGAGATTGATTCTGTTATCAAATATTTAATGAAAAAGAGCTTTCTCTTTTTAGGCTTCAAAAAATTAGTCTTTTTGTGGTCTTCGCCTCTCGAATTTTACCATTAATTATGATGCCCTTTATGGAAGTAGATTACCCTATCAAAAAAATTCTCTTTGCTTCAGTTACTGAAGTTTAATTTTGTTAAATTTAAGATTCCAAGACTCAAGATTAATAGAACTTCTTATGTCAGCTTATTTTTGTAAAAATAGAAATTGAACAACTCTTTTCAATGAGGTATTTCTGTCGGTTGTTTTGAAGTTTCTGAAAGGACTTTATTTTTGTAATTCTTAGCAAGCAATCAATAAAAGCAAGGCTATTCTATTAATTTATATTAGTTAGAGAAAATAAATGTCCAAAAAGTTGGTCTTTGTTCGAAATTGGTAAGGAAAAGTGATTTCAGCCTCATCATTCGCCTAAGATAGGTCGGATTAGGTATAATAGCCCCATTACGTCTTATATGAATGTCTTAGAAGCATTATTCGCAAGCAGTGTCGCTATCCTTTCCAACTTCTTAAGCAATTCATACTCTTCTCCGATTAAGAAAGCTCGATTTAGGTTGGCTACAAGCATATGCGACATTAATTAGAGTTAATTTAAGTAAATTTGAAGGCTTTTTGTAGTCTTATGAGGCAAAAGATGCTAGTGGCCGGTTTTATTACAATAAAGCATGCCTATCAAAAGAAGCTAAGAATCGAAGCAGCTTATGGCAGTGTATAGAATATTGAATGCCTAAAGTAATCAATCTTAGTGATTGAGAACTTACATAAGTTGTGGCTGAAGTGGTAAGTTTTTGGCAAACTATATTAGAATTTCAAAGGCTTTAAGTTGTCCAAAATAAATTTAAGCAAGATAGATGTCATTAATAACGATTTCACTTCAAAAGAGCTCATGTAATTTTAACCTTTTCTTAACGACAAAATAGATGTAATTAATTCCTTCATCATCGATAAGACCGTTGAACAGCTCTAATAAGATTCACGGGAAGTTTAAGAAAAAATTTAAGTCTAAAAGCTCAACATTTAGAAAAAGAGTGGAGCGAAATCTTATGCCTTTAAAGACAATAGGTTGATATCAGAAAGAAGTGTAGGTAAGGTGACTCCTGCTACTGAAAAGTAGTCTAAAGAAAAACAAACCGATGATCTGGAGTCAAAGATGTTTGTGACGCATAGAAAAGAAACGGATTTGCTGTAAAACATGAGTTCCAATAAATACCGAAAAGATTTGCAAACGTAAAAACAGTATATTTATCTGATCAGAGACTACCATAAGAGGCAAGGTACTCCTACGAATTACATCAAGATACCTCTCAACACCTAAAATGTTGAAATAGTAGAGGTTCATACTGAAAAGAAAAAGAAACGCAAAAAGATTGATATTGAGGAGAGAGTTTGTTTGACTTAAAATAATTGCTAAAACTGTAAATTTTGCCAACAATTCAATGAAAGAAGAGAGATCATGAAAGCAGTAACACAACGCCTTGAAGTAATCAAAATATAAAGTGTTTCGAGCATTTCTGAATTCAGGGCTGATTTTCTAGGAGAGAAATCAGAAAACGAGAATGTATTGAAATCGAGTTCTCATCAAAAATCTTCATACAATGTCTATTCTTCGCAAAGAGAGGAGTTTTCCAGCAAATGATTCTATTAATACAAATTTCAAATAATCAATACTCAGCGTATCATGGCTTGGATTATTGTTCCTTCGCAATAGTTGTAGTTCCCCAAAGTTTTATTCTCAAACATTTCACGTCCATTGTAAAACAATCTTATTCCCTTCTCAGGGCTGATATCCTTTGTTGTCCTTAGAGCCTTTTTAACTTCTTATATGTCTGTAGACGTATTTACACTCAACTTTACATCTTATGTAGGAAACATTGCAGACCTTATTTTGATGGATAAAGAGGCGTCAGTGTATTAGTAGTTAAGGTTTTTATCAGCAATTGTTTCGTGTGCGTAGGAACTGGGCTAGTTAATGCAGAAAATAGGTACTTCGTATTTATTGAACTTGCTATCGACGCACATTTGAATATTGTTGTTTAGCATAGTTACTCTAACTGAATGAAGAATGGTGGCCCCTGTTGACTCTATAAATGGCTATTAAATTACGATCTGGTTCTTAAACTGCCAACTTTATTGCATTCCAGCATTCTGGAAATCCGTTAACTCTAGTTTCTATTTAAGATAGGACCTACCCCAAAACTACTTTCTTTTGGCTCTGAGTTCATCTGGCGTTGTTAGACAGTCATAACTCAAAGTCTGATTAGCGATTTAAATACTCTTTTGAAACCTTATCCTATTGTAACTCCTGACCGGATTCTTTACAAGTGCTCGTATTTCTTATTGACGTTCAGCTGATGGTTAAGATCTGCCACTTGTAAGAGCTTCATTAGAAGGAAATACTCTGTTGAGGTGCGTAGGTGGGATATTGGGCACATTAGCGTTTTGGGGTGAGCTGCAACCCATTCTATAATATATATTAAAGCACTCATAAAAGGCATATGTGCTAAGTTTACGATTGGATTATACTAAAATTACAAAAGTTATCTTCAAAATAAGCAGAAATAAGCTTTTTTTCAAAGGCTGAAATGCTGATGTTCTAGTTGATATCGGCTTGGGAAGGAATAAGTATGAGCTGATCATGACTTGGGAGGCATAGATGGCTAAATTTTGACTTTTTCCATTCCTGATATGATAATGGCGTGATGGTCGATATAGATATCCAAACAATCTTCTATCCTTTTTCTCATTTCGATGGGTGCCTCGTGATATTGGTTCTGGTCGATGATGGCTTTGGCACACTCCTTGAAGATATTCGCTGAGACTCTGTTGCTAAAAACAATGTCCATTATTCGCCTTAAATAAAATTGAAATAACTTTATAACATCACTAACTTTCATTTGTCTTTTTACATGACTTTTCCCCAGGGGATTAGACCAGATGCTTGGCAGATTGCTAAGCTTAGAATCTGTTGAGCCAATTGAAAAAGACTATCAGAGACTTTATGGTGCTTATGCTGTTGAATATATCAAAAGGACTAAGATCGATTTCTTTGTTTTTTACAGTCACATATTCAAAGAAGGAGATGATGTGCTTATGGATTTAGTTGGTTGATAGCTCATTTATTTCCTTATCCCTTTAGGAATCTATAATATGTTGCAGAAGCATTGACATTAACAAGACTAGTTGACTATGAGTTTCTTTTCGGACTCCGTTTTGGCAGAATTTCAGGAAGTTCCTAATGCAAACGATTATATCGCCGTTTTGGGCTTACTCTGAGAGCATAAGATAGGTCTTTTGCTTTTTTAAAAGTATCTCAGGTACGCTATTTAAAATTTTGAATTAAAGACTTTTGGACAAATCTTGAAATAACTCAGTTTAGAAAGAGCTTAGAGTTGGTAACTCTTGGATAATTGGGACGAAGGCCTTCTATGCTTGATAGTGCTTAAAGGTTGAGCCAGCAGTTGGCATGAAAGTAAACTTAGGCTATTTCAGATCTTCAGTCGAGTTAGTTGAGTAAGATAACTCAAATTTTTGAGGCAATGAAGGTGTTTTGAGTAAAAAATCACTTTATTTGGTGATGTAGGTCTGAGCCTAAGGTGTAGTTTTGCGAGGCCTCCCTCTTTTGTTTTCTGGCATAGGTTTTATAATTTGCCCTGGCGCCTAAATCATAAATTTGTTACCTTTCCCTAATGTTTTTGTTTGACGTGTGTGAAGAGTGCAGCATAGCTAAAGTAGCTTTTACCGCAGGGGCAAATAAACTGCCTTTCCTTGTCCTGTTGCTGTTCCAAATTGAGCATCAAAATTATTCAATTTTATTAATAGTAATAATATATTAATAATTATATCAATTGGCAAAAAAACCTAGGGGGAAAATTCTTTTGAGTCTCTCAATCTAACTTCGTCTTTTAACTTATCTATTTTTGACCCCTACCTTGACCTACTTGCTATTGTAAAGCAGCCGCAGAAAGCTACCTTCGTTGTGGGTTTTCTAAAACAAAGCATTCTAGCTCTCATTGAACTTCTAGAAGCTTGACTCTTTTTTAATTTAGGAAATTTCAGACATTTCCATGATATTGCTTTGCACCATTTAGTTTTACTTATTCAAGATTTATTCATTCCAGATTTAGTTTTTTGCTTATTGAGGACAGTTCGTGAGTTCCTCTAAAAGGTTTTAAAAATTTGGTTGTTCGAGTTGGTGTTTTTAGACTGTCTTCAGCGTTTGTTTATAGTTTTCTTGGTTATAGGGTTTTTATTTGTCTGATTTGACTAGTGTCTTTTCTTTGAGGGGAGATTTGCTGTCCCTGATAACCTTGGGCTTTTAATTGGACCTTGACCTTTCCTTTTCCATCTTCAATTTATCACGGATTTAATTGAAACGCATAAGTCTACGTTGACTTTTATTCTTGTTCATCAGGTTTCGAATCAATAATTTTGTTTGCGCAGTCTCCTCTACGTTAGTCCAAGCAGGATGGGCTTTTTATTCGTGAATAGAGTTCAACTTGTTTTATTTGTGGGGGCGGTCTGTCATGCTTTAGCGCAACGAAATGAAATTCTTTTCAGAGTGCTTACGACTGAACTAAACTCCCTTCAATAACTTTATACTGGTATCAACTAATGATTCTTCTTTAGCATTTTTGTTGAAAAATGACTTCTGCTCAGATAGATTTCTACCCTTATTTGTAGTAGATTGCTTTTGCTGTAAAGTCATTTTTTTATAGCTTGCTGACCTTTGCAGTCTTTTTCGTTTCAGATCGTTATAACTTAGACTGCGCTGACCTCTTGAAGGGGCGGGAGTTACGAATACTTCCATAGTCGTTGACAAGATAATAATTATAAATAAAGTAATTCACTACTCTCTTTAGTTATAATATCAACAGTTTGCACAAACCTCTCAGCTAGGGCAAGAGTACTTTGCTGTATGCCTACAAAATGCATGAATCTGATAAATTTGCCACAATTTAAGAATCGCACAGCATTCAGCTACTTATGAAAAGTGAATGAATGATCTATAATATATGAATAATTAAATATTGAGAGCAGGCCAGTTCCTGCATCAAAAAGACATAGTTTCCCATAAATAAGACATGCTAAATACACTTCTGGGAACTAACAATGCGATTCCTCTTGACAACCAAGGCTATTTCATGCTTGTACGCAATTAGTACTTCAACAAATTGATTGAGACTTTGCAGGAAGGCAAAAAAGTCAAATAGAACCTAGAATAGCAGTGCCATCTACTGACTATCTCTAATGTAAAGGCTAACAAGCAACTTGAGTTCTTAAAAGCAGAGTTAATCAAGTTCAAGCAGAATGAGTCTTAATTTTAGAGGCATTTTTAGTCTTTGAAAACTAGGTTGAATGAAGCAGAAATGTTGATATTAGGGTTAAATGAGCAACTTGGTTTAAGTCGGATTCTATCAAGGCAAACTTCAAACATTGAGAGGTCATAAAATGTTACCAAGTATGTACCTACTAAAAGCACAAGTTCTCAAACGTTATACTGCCCTGATTAAACATACTAGTCTGAAGATAACTCAGAGGAATCAAAAAAATAAAATTAGAACGTTGAGAAAGAATAGAATAAGCTCTACTAATTGCTGCAATCCAGATTGAATGAATACTCTTCGATGTTTCAGTAAAAGTTGAATGAACTTGAGCAATGTGAGTTTCAACTAGAGACCTGGCAGAAATAGAAGGAGAATTTGCTCCATTAAAACGAAGAGTTGAGAAGCAAAGTTAAGACTATAGATGCTGAGGAAGAAAAGATAAGAATTTGGAACGAGCATCTCACCAAGTTGAGGTAAAGAATCTAAGAGAACATTAAGCAACCACAGATTGAGCAAAGCAGTGAGCAGCAAGGAGGTGCATCGCAAGAGGCGGCTCTCTTGAGAGGAAAACTTGCTGAACTAAGGCTGCAGCTGAGAGAAGTCGACGAACAAATGCAAAGCTAAGAGTAGATTGGGGATGAAGGAGCAGTTGTCAATTTAGTGAAGCTGACTCAACGCGTAAAGACCATCGTGCGGTCTCTATTGGTTGAAGCAAGCCTGCCTGAATGATTGCAATCAGCTGAATAATAGTAATAAGGAGGTCGGGCTAAAGCCCTCCAGTTATCAAAAACTTTTAGGGAAGTTTCATCTTGAAGTAGAACTAAAAAAGTTAAAATAATCACTTTTTTTTTGACTTAAAGTCAAAACATAATTTGTATTTATCAATTTACTTTGCTTCGAATTTATTTAAAGCTTAAAGAATGGCCTTAACTTCGATTTAGTCATTAATATTTTCAATTGTTATAGTAACAATATTAGTTTTTCCCTTTTTCCCATTCTGTTGTAGAGCATAATGTACTCGGCTACCTTGGGAATTTTGTTGATCAAATCTAAAACCATTCAAATTAGAATATATAGTCGTTCCAGAAACATTGGGATTATGCTCAAATCCGTTTTGTGTAAGTCTTTTGCGCAACTCTACGAAAGCAAGAAAACGATCATTACTTGAAGCAGTTACGTCAGCAGCTGATTAATAATTGGAAGTGATAGTCGTTTAGTACTCAACCTTAACCGTATAGATGTACATGATTATTGTTGATTGAATTGATTATACAAATCCAAGGATGACTCAACACTCAATCTGCCCGGTAGAATATTCATCATCAGAAATATTAAAAGTTAATCTTAACTTTAATATTAAGATACTAGTCGTAGGCACGGCTGGCAAATTTTCTAAAAGATAATATTAATAACTTCATAACTGAAAAGTTAAGAATCAAATAGATCATACTGTGAAAGTGAGAATTATTACCAGCAGTATTAGCAAATAAAGTTGTTGTTAGTAGAGTGAGGTGTCTTTGACGAAGAGGAAGTTAGGCGCATAAGTTGTGCAATATGCGACTTGGGAGTAGTTGAGAGGGACTTTGAATCCGGTGCTATCAGCCGTATACACAAACTGCGTGAAGTTCCCCTGTGTGGAGGAATTCCCAGGTATAAAGTACTCCCCTGCAATGCTGATATCTTTGCTGCTCAAATCGCTGGCAGTCATATACAAGCAGGTGATATTGTAGTCTGAAGTCATGTTGATTTGAATGATCCCAGATGCACTCTTGTTGAGGTCTTTGTTGATAATCACGAATCCTACCAGATTATAGCTATTCAAGCCGTAGATTTTGATGTTTGAAGAGGTGCCAGAGTTGACAGTGAAGGTTGCAAAGTTTGTGAATTGCGAATTTACGAGAGACATCATCAGCATCCCGTAGTAGGAGCCACTCGGAGTGAAGTTAGGCATATAGCCCAAGGGACTTTGAACATTTGTGGCGCTAAAGTCATTATTGAATAGCACATAAGTCAGTCCAAACAATGCGCACTACAATGCGAAATCTAACGCCCAGATAGCAGCTGCCATGCCGTCGGTCACGCCACTAATTCCATCTCCACTTACCATCCTAAGGTCAGTAATGGCAAGATTGCCATTAGCAGGATTTATGGGGCCTGCAGTACCAATGAAGCGATTTTGTAAGTAAGGTTTATAGTAGGACTAGTTAAGTAAGGTGGCAATGGTTAGATTGGTGACGTTGGCGAAGGGCTGAGCATAGACAGTGAAAGTTCCATACTGATTGTCGCTAAAGTTGTAAAAAGTATCCATCCATTCTTTGCTGGCGTTGATCGACAGCCCAGGAGCATTCGTCGGAAAATAGCAGTTATTCCAAGAATCAAAGATTTCTGCATTGAAATCACTGGGAGTGAATTTAGACCTTATGCCATTGGCTTCGTACAGATCGGCTTGGTCGTACAACTAGATGATTGGAAACCACCCTCCTATTGGGCCTACATAGTTTAAAACCTGCATATTGTAGCCATCGTAGATATTCAAAAAGTCCTGGTTCTTATAATTTGCACTTTGCTGGTCGAAGCCGATATTCGTCGTTCTGCCGTAGGGGACAACTGCTTTCAAGAAACTGCCGATGTTGGCGATATCCGAGTTATTCATGATATCTCTGACGCAGGTGATAGTTGAGTTAATTTTTTGGCGATAGGCTGGGCAGTTATAGAGATATCCTTTCGGCCATTGCATTTTGATGCTGATCCTCCAGGTTCCAGATACTTGGTTGTATATATAGGAATTTTTAATGTAGCCTCTCAGAAGGGGGCTGGTGAGATTTTTCAGTACCTGGGGGTAGGGAATCGACAAACCTATGAAATTGTAGTACAGTATGTCTGAGTTGTACTGCACATTTTGTGTGAGATCCACTGAGGTGAGGATATCCAAGCTGCCTATTGACGCGAGTAGCAAACAAAGCAGCAAGACCTTGCAGAGCATTGTTTAAGCTTTATATGTCAAATTATTATAAAAGGATGGAATACTATCAAAATAAGAGGAACAGGAGTGCTGCCAAAAGTACCACTCGAAGCCACTCATCGCCCAGATTTCTCCCGCTGGGGAAGTAGAGGTACTCTTTTTGGGGGACTGTTTGACAGAGAACTGCTTGTGACCAGTTCAGAGGGATGCTGTAGAGTCCACTTGCATCTGCTGTCACCCAAAAGTTCGAAAAGGAGCCCAAGGGGGCAGAGTTGTTGCCTGCAAATGACATCCCTCCTATGGTTCCTCCAGTTGTAGAACTCAGGTTGTCTGCTGAGTAGTAGACACAATTCATGCCGGTGGTATCTACAATATTGACCACGACCTCTCCTGAGGCACTAGAGTTTGCATCTTTGTTGAGTATGAGCACTCCGTAGTTGTTGTAGTATTATAGCCCATAGGCCTTGATGTTGGCAGAGGTGCCTGCAGTGACAACTGGACGAATAATCAAGGGTTAGCCTTCATTGGCGAAAAGGGTGAAGAGAAGGCCAGTGTAGAGGGCAGAAGGAGAGAAATTAGGTGCCTGTCCGGTCACACTCTGCTGTGATGCGTTGAGAATGGGGTTGAAGAAGTCTATCCTGAATCCTCCCAAGATAATCCACTCCATAACCAAGTCAATGGCCCATAATCCAGCTGCAAAAGTGTTAGCGGCAGTATTGGCGGCAACCGGGTCATCGACAAGTTTGAGTTCGTTAATCGAGACGAGATAGTAATAGAGTTGCTGCGTATAATCGGTGCCATTGATCTTGAGCCTGTTCCTCAAGTACTGGTAGGTGTAGTTATCCGAGAGCAAGTTGGCCACTGTCAGCGAGGAAGCGTTGGGGAAGACGGTGCCCCGGATGGTGAAAATACCGCAATAATAGTCTATCTTACTTATCTGGTCGTACCACTGGCTGGAGGCATTTGTGGTGAGTCCCGGCGAGGAGTAGAATATGTACAAGTACTGGTTGAGGGCGTCGCAGTCCTTGGCTGGGTCGGTGTAGGTGTAGTTGGGTTTGTAGCCAGTGCTGTTCCAGGTGTCGGCTTTGTCCGCCATCTCGAAAATGGGCAACTGGCCATTAGAAGCTATAAAGAGGTTGATCACGAATGGAACGAAAGACTGTTTCATATAGGTGGCGTCGCTGTAGTTGGCGGCCTCGTTGTCCCATCCCACGGCCAAAGCCAGCTAGTTGCTGGTGTTCCAGTTGAAGTTGCCCAGCGATGTGATGAAGCTAGTGTTGCTGATGTCGTAGGTGCAGTTGATGGTGGAGTTGGGGGTCAGGCTTTGGATGAGCGAGCAGTTGTATTTGTACCCCCCGGGGTTGTGGATCGAGATCTCGAAATTGTTATTCCAGTCGCCGTAGAGGTTGGAGTTGATGAGGTAGCGCTGGAAGAGCTGGTTGTTGAGTTGGGGCAGTATTTCGTTGAGCTGGAAGGAGAGGCCTATAGGGTTAGGGTAGGCATAGCTGTAGGTGTTGGTGGCCCCATTGACGAAATCGGCCTGCGCGAGCACTTTGGGCTAGACCAGGGTGAGTGCGGTGAGCAGCAGGACAAGCAGGAGAGGGTTGGCGTGCGGGCTCATTTGAATAGTGGATATAATAGTAATATTGAAAACAGATAATGGGTGATAATGGGATAACAGTGAGGTGGATCGGAAGGAATGAAGCAGTTATTTATTGGTGGGCGGAATAAAGCGATAAGATCAATGATTCGATAACTATCACATGTGTCAAAACATGGCTAGGAGTGCCAGCATAGCCAGGCTTAAGCAGTGCCAGAGCTAGTGGCTGGAGAGGGAACTCCTGCGTGGGAAATAGTTAAAGGTGGTCTTGGGGACAGTGTTGCAGATGGCAGCCTGGGCGTAGCGCAGGGGCACGTGGAACACTGCGTTCTCGTCGGCAGTGATCTGGTAGTTGTTCCACCCGCCCACGAAATCCGAACTGTTGGCCACAAAACTCACATTTCCGATCGTGATGTCACTCGTCGAGGCAAGGTTGTCTGCCTCCATGTATGTGCACGTCAGCCCGACGTCCTAATCTAATAGTATATCCACAGTCCCGTTCGACGAACTATTCAAATCCTTGTTTATCAGCACCACCCTTGTTCCTTAGGAGTATTAGAATGCATAGATTTTGATGAATTGGGAGCTGACTGCGGTGGTATTTGGGGTTATAAAACTTGAGTATTTGCTAATTGCGTAGTTCGCGAAAAGCAGGCCGTAATACAGAGCCTGAGGACCGAAATAAGGGCTGGCGCCGAGAACTGACTGGTTCGAGCTGGTGAAGGGA
>Ga0316217_10007189_pt1 | contig 10723 bp, 4 predicted proteins | sample 1anoAmetaG_FD_203633 | JGI IMG/M metagenome (GOLD analysis project Ga0316217, IMG submission 203633) | Freshwater microbial communities from Trout Bog Lake, Wisconsin, USA - 1anoA | ecosystem: Environmental > Aquatic > Freshwater > Lake > Hypolimnion/Profundal zone | place: USA: Wisconsin... | reverse complement strand
AAGATGAACCCGTTGGTACCATTCCAGCATTCCACCACGTTCAGGCCCTCGTTGATCTCGCGGCGCAGGTCTTCAGAGGCCAGGTAGCGGCACAGGAAGATGGTCTTGATGGCACGGCCCAGCTCCGCGAAGGCCTTGTAGGCCGGATGCTGCGCGTTCTTCCGGGTGAATCGCCGGAGCAGACTTTCCGCATCCGTGATTTTCAGCTTCAACGCTACCGCGTGTTTCACCATGGTATCGAACTGCTCTTCGATCAGATCCCAATCGATAGGCTTGGCCGACATCATCCCCTCCAGGTTCGGGAGACTCTGACCAGCAAAAGCCCGGTAGAGCTTCTGGTGGTTGATGTCCTTCAAACGCGGCATTAGATCGAAGCCCAGAAGATGGCAGAACGCAAAGGCCACGGAGTTCTGGCCGTGGGTGTCCACGTACTGCTGGTCCACATCCATCGCCGTACAGTGTCGCAGCACGCCGTTGATCATGGCACCGGTTTCCGAGGAAGAAACTCGCTTGAATTGGGAGTAAATGCAGGCGGCGTTTTTCTCGACATGCCAGTAGACCATCACGCCGCGCCCGTTGTATCGGACATGCCATTCGGTGAGGAGGTTCTGATCCCACGCGCCGAACTGCTTGGAATCTGAGGCGCAGGCCGTCGTTCCCTCGCCCCAAATATGAGGCAACCTGATTTCCAGCGTCGAGTTAATCACTCGGACGATGGCCTGGCGCAGGCCTTCGATGGACATGAAGCGCCGTCGGACGTAGAGAAGTTCCTTGTAATCGTCGAGGGGCTTGGATTCCATGCTCTTGATGCCCGTGTTGGTGCCCATTCCGAATAGGCATAGCAGCAGCCGCCGCTGAAGAGTCTCTTTCTCCAGGTGAGAACGGTCGGTTCCGCTCCGGAAGTCCTGAGTGAAATTCACGCGGAGATCTGTCTCCAGAAGCATGTTCAACAGGCTCGTATCTCCCCATCGGGTGAACAACTCCCGTTTCATCGAGGCCAGGTTTTCGGGGTCATTAAGGGCCTTGAACCGCGACACACAGAATTGATGGCTCTTCTTCTTGGCCACGATCTTCACCTTCGGATTGTGGGGAAGCGTGGCGTTGAAGCCTTCCAGGCTCCGGGTCAGTTCCTCACGTATCCCTTGGAGGTAGGCCTTCGGATCCATGGGGATCTCCAGCTTGGCGTAGTAATCGGGTTTGTTCTCCTCGAAATCCTGCGGCAGATCTTCCTCTGGATTCCGGTGCTTCCGACTCCCCACAACCCAGATCTCACGGCAGCGGAGTTTTTCCCGAAGCACCTTCAAAACGCAGATTTCGTAGGCCGTGCGATTTACCTTGGAGGATCCGCCCTCGCCTTCCATCACATGAGGCATCCAGTCCACGGGCACGATCCCCTTCACGGGTACATGAACCCCCTTGGGGTATGTGGTGCCCTTCTGGCACAGATAGTCCTTCAACAGATTCAGAGCATCCATCAGCGGCTGATACTGCGCGGTGGTGCGGAATTCCAGGTTGTTCAGCAGCTCTGGCAACATTCGGCGGTAATGGGACCGGTACGAATTCTGGATGGCTTTCTGTACCCTTCCCTTGTACCCGCCGTTGCTCTCCACCTCCTGGATGAACGCATGTAACCATTTTTCCGAAGCCGCAGGGTAAATCACGTCCTCCACTAGACCCTTGGGGGCCTCCACTGAAGCCTTCGCCATTTTGTAGAGCTTCACCATCTTCCCCGGCGCTTTCTGAAGCACATCACTGATGCCTTCCTCGATGCGGCTCTCGGCTTTCTTGGTCATTCTGTGCGCGGTCTCCACGAAAACATCCACCAGATGATCCGTGAGATCCTCGCCTCGCCGGTGCAGGTAGGATGCCTGGAGAGTAGCCTTCAGGGGTCCTGCATGGCGGCGTATTTCATGCGGTTCTTCCACGGTGGCCTGCCTGGCAAAGCGCTCAACAAGTTTGGGCGGAACCTCCTTGAAAAGATCGGCTGGAAGATCGACTTCGCGAACGGTCGCCAGACGTGACGCGGCTTCCTTCACGCTCTCTATGCCCGCTTTCCCTGGCTCACCCTTGAGGTTCTGCCATGGTGTCCATTCCGCCTCACCTTCCGGAGCCGGGCCTGGCTGCAATAGTGCATCCATGCGGGCCTTCGCCGCGTCATTCAAACGCAGGGAAAGCCCGCCACAGAAATTGGTGTCGTGCTCATGGAGTGCGGATTGGATAAGGCGCTGAGAGTGGTCTACCGCAGGCGGTTCGAGCTTGAGCGTCTGGCATCGCTGGAGCAGAGTTTCGCGCAGGCGTTCCTCTCGATGTTCCAAGGGGATCACTTCGTTTATTAGCCAACCGCTGAGGTCTTTGAGATCCGCCATGCAGATTTCTCTGAACCCGCAGAAATCGCGAATTTCCGCGCGATGGTATTTCAAGGCGCGACCCTCCCAGGGGTAGCTGTTCCATTCCGCTGGTTCCACATCCACCTGTTCGGCCAGATATGGAATGACCCGTGCCGGGACCTCAAGCGGTCCTGAAGGGAAGCGTCCTTCGTGCTGGAAGAATTTCAGGAGAATGGCAAAACCAAGGCGAGTAGTTCCCCGCTTGTTCTGGACCATGCCCCATTCTTGCGCGCAAATCTGCCAACGATCCTTCAGTTCCTCGTCTGTCCATTTTCGTTTCATGGTTTCCTCTAGGGTCAATAACATATGGTTTTGACTACAGAAAAGTTCCCCGTCAAAATGCTCACCAGGACTGGATGTCTGAGTCCGGATTTTCGAGGGGTTTTTGACCATGCGTGCAGCCATCTACACCCGGGTCTCCACGTCGGACCAATCAACAGACCGTCAGATCCGAGAATTGCGCGAGTACGCCAACGCCCGGGACTGGCAAATTGTCCGGGAAGCCCAGGAAGTCGCCAGCGGTGCTTCCCAGAAACGCCCACTACGGGAGGAAGTGCTTCAATTGGCCCGCGCCAGGGGTGTGGACACCATTCTTGTTCAGTCCCTGGACCGATGGGGACGCAGTGTTCAGGACCTGGTGCTCACCATGGCAGAGCTTGAAGCGCTTGGTGTGGCCTTCGTGGTGCCGGGTCACATTGATATGACTACACCCATGGGACGGATGCTTGCCCACTTCCTCGGTGCAATCGCGGAATTCGAACGCGAGCTGATCCGTGAGCGGGTGCGCTCAGGCCTGGCTAATGCCAGGGCAAAGGGGAAGCGCCTGGGACGCCCCCGTGCCACTCCGATCCTTGTGGATCAAGGGCTAGCGCTGATTGATCAAGGAGAAACCTATCGGGAGGCCGCTCGCAAGTGCGGGATCAGCGTGTCCACCCTTCTCCGTGCCCGCAGGAAGAGGTCACATACCTGACCAATTTGGTCGATTTGCCCCTGGTTGTGCGAATGTTGGGGTACCCCCTTCCAGGAGGGGCTTCTCGGCTGGGGATACAACCTTGATAATCCAGGTTCGCCCTTTTTGCATTTGACCGCCAAGGGGAAGGAACACTTCGATTTCAAGTAGTGCCTCGGTTCAGTCAGGGTGGTGGCCAGTAACTGGCCGCCACCTTTTTTGGACGGCATGGTTCCATCGACGCGGAACCCGGCATGAGCGGATTTTTTTAGGCCTTTCAAGGTCGTGATAATAGGCATTATCATGACCCTAGCCCCTGGGAGGAGAGGCTCCATGACCCCGTCCGCGGCCCAACCCTGGCATGTCCGGCATAAGGGCAAACTCGAGGTCTGGACCCAAGTCGGCGTCACGGTGGGCATCCTGGCCGGGGTGGCGGCCCTTCTGCCCCCGGTGCGGGCCGTCGTGGCCGCCGCCTGCCTTCGCCTGGGACCCCTCGTCAGGGGGAGTTGGAACTGGCTTGGGGTATCCCACGGGTTGCCCGGCTGGCTTATCGTCCTGATGACCGTGTTTATGGCCGGGCTGGTAGTGGCGGTGACTCGGCAGGGCATTCCTGGGATCCTCCCGCGAAACCGTAGCGCGGAGGCGGAAGCGGATTGCCTGGCCTTGAGCCTCAAGGCCACCGATTTCGCAGTGAATTTAGAGGGGATCCAGTGGCGAGGCCATATCGGTGAGGATGGGCGAATCATTGGGTTGGCGTCCCATTGCCCCACCTGCCAGTTCCGGATCAAACCGGAAGTTGCACACCGGCCCATGTACCATGCATCCATCGTCACGGGCTTTCATTGCCTGGATTGCGGGGAAACCAACAAGCAACTTAATGGCACGTCCCTCGCCATCAAGGATGTCATTTCTCGCAAGATCGAGGCTCAGTGGCGGCGCGGAGAACTCACGTTGGAGGCTGGCCAATGACCCCGCCTTCGTTTGAGCTGAAGACCCTGGGCACCGAGCCGGTCGACGTCTTCCTGGCCTCCTTGCGTGAGGACCCACGCCGGACCTACCATGTGCACGTCGAGGAGGCTCTGGGCTTCCTGGACCGGGCTTCCGTGGCCCTGATGCTGGGCTTCCTGCTCTCCAAGCTCGACTCCGAGCACAGCCGGCGCGCCTACGCCCGCCATCTCAAGGAGGCCTTTTCGATCATGGGCCTGAGCTCCCTGGGTGAACTTGGAGCCGGCCACCTGGTGCGCTACCGGGAGGTCCTGATGACCGACGGACGCGGCGAGGCCTCGCACGCCCAGGCGCTCTACGCTGTGCGGAGCTTCTTTGACTGGTGCGCCGATGTCGCCGGCCTGCCGGTGCCGGCCCGGACCGTCGCTCAGCTGCTGCGGGTGCCCCAGGTGGAGGTGGTGCGCCCGTTCACCACCGCCACCTTGGCCGAGGTGGTGCGCCTGGTCAACGCCGCCAGCCCGCGCGACCAGGCCCTGGTGCTGGTCATGGCCGGCGCCGGCCTGCGGGTGTCCGAGGTGGCCGCCCTGGACGCCACCGACCTGATCGAGGTCGACGGCCAGCCCGCCCTCTGGGTGCGCAAGGGCAAGGGCGGCAAGGATCGAATCGTGCCCATCGCCGAGGAAGTGTCGGTGGCGCTGCACCGCTACCTGGCCGCCGGCGGCCGCCGGGTGGACACCCCCGGGCCGTTGTTCCTGGCCGAGGACCGCGGGGTGATCGCGCGCGGGGACGACCGCCTCAGCCACTACGGCATTCGCAAGGCCCTGGGCCGCCTGGTGCGATTCGTGGCGATCGCCAAGCGGCTTACCCCACATGCATTGAGGCATACCTTCGGAATGGAGTTCCAACGCCGCTCCAAGGACAGCCGGAAGACCGCCAAGGTCCTGGGACATAGCTCCGAGCGCCCCACCTGGCGCTACACCGACCACCTCGAGCTCGAGGAACTGCGCGCCTGCCTGCCGAGGTACCGTAACCCTAATGGTTAAAGCCCATCCTGGCGCGTATTGGCACTTACTCTCTAGATAGATTTCCCTCTTTTCCTATGGAATGTCTTTTCTTGTAGTCCAATATCTCAGAAGTTGCCGCGGCTAAAAACCCTAGAACAAGGAAGGTCCACCCAACGGCCCGAAGGAACACATTCCGCAGAACCCATTCTGTGGATTTTTGAAAGCGGGAAAATATGATGCCCGCACCCTGTTTACAAAGAAATTCTGATTCGCCTTGATTACGAAGACAAAACGTATAGTCACCAGAGTGTGGCAAAGCAAGAGGCTCTGCCCTGTAATCATCCATGGGTCCAGGAGAATCTCCAATTGGGTGGAGTTTTTTTATTGATTGTCTAATCATGGAGCCATCTTGGCTCTTTATTTCAAGTTGTAAATCACAATGAATGTCAGGCAGAGGAGGCGAATCTATTGGGCTAGCAGGATTTATTCTAGGCAGGCTAACCCCGAGTCTAAACTCGCCTGCACTGGAAATCCGAAAAGGTTCACACACCTCTAAACCAGGTCCTGGAAAGGGGATTTGAACTGGAGACCAGTTCCAATCATTTCCAAGGTCTATGAGCGTTGCAAAGCAAATCGCAGAAATAAAGAGGGCAAGAAAGGCAAAACGTTTGACTAGCATTTACATTATCTCCCAATGAAACATGAATTACTCGGACACAATGAAAATTTCCAATTATAAAAACAATTAAGAATTAATTTTAAATTATAAAAATATTGTTGCTTCGTGATCACATTTCCATAACCATGATTCATTCTATCCACCATTTAGAGGATGGAAATCCAACCGCTCTGGACGACCCTTGAGTAGCCTTCAAGTCATTCAACATTAGCTTGAGATCATCTGGCCACACACATGTACCCATTTCGTTAAGTGGAAGTCCGCCCATCGTCAAAGCATAGACAGAAGAAACCAAGCAATTGGTTTCATTACTATTGGTTGGAAACCAATTCCAATAATTGCAATATGGTGGTCTACTCGCATTAACAGCGGCCTCAAACGCCGATCTATTTGGTAATAAAATTTTGAATACGGCATCGGGGAGACGACCCTCTTCGGATACCGTATCATTCCAATCCAAAGAAGTGTTATTCCCATTTAAAACATGACGCGGGAATGGGAATTGACTTAATAAGCGAGAAAAATCTGGTTTTCCGACAAAGACGTGTCCAACAGATCCATTAAGCCCTAAATACGGAGATTTACCACTCCAAATAGCTACAACAACACAAAGAAAATCCTTAGTCACTCCAAATTGTGTTGAGCCTGTATGCAACGGCGTTCCAACATCCAGAGCCGTAGTCATCATCCCACCCATATCTGCTTGGGATCTCAATGGTTTTTCCATCGGTTCCTGGATCTGACCTGTTACAAATACCTTATCATCATGGAATAGAGCTAGTTGTGGATTCTTTAGCCCGTAATCTAGGTGATCCATGACGGAGAATGTTCCCGTTGCAGGATCAAAAAGCTCTGTGGTATTTGGAAAAGCTATACCACCCTGCCCATCATCGTTTATTCCCCCAACAATTAGGACCTGGCCGTTGGGCAATAAGATTGCATTATGTTCTCTTCGTGGGATTGACATATTCCCAGTGGCCGTGAAGGAACCATTGGCCGGATCATATATTTCTGCCGATGAAGTATCAAGACAAGTTGTTTTGTAATCGTTGGGGTTATCCCAGTTGAAGCTCGGCAGTGGGGTATTTGAAATTGAGGTCATCCCCCCTGCAATTAGCACCCTGCCATCGGCAAGCCTCGTCATGGTGTGGCCAGCTCGTGGATAGTTCATAAGTCCAGCATCCGCTATTCCATTGCTATCAGAATAAGTTCGTGCACGTTTCTGGACAGTCCAAATAGGAGCCGTTGGTGGATGCATACTCCATCCTGCATAACCTGGCACAAATCCGCCGGAGATCAATGCCGATCCGTCATTCAGTTCTTCCGCCGCGCAACGCTCTGCCGATCTGAAACAATCGGGTTGAGCAGCCCAACCAAAAATGCTGTCGGGCACGCCATCACCAACCCAATTACCCGTATCAAAGGTATTATTTTCAGGATTGAAAAGATCGGATCCTATAGAAGCTCTATCTGGAGGGTTTTGTTCGTCAAAATCAACATAACCACCATCTAACAAAAGAATACAACCACTTCTCAATTTCACACTCGCATTTCGCCAATGAGGGAAGCGAGTCATACCAGACACCGTTGTTTGATTTATTGGATTGTAGGGGCTGGTCACAGAGGGGAGGGCTGCGAAGGTCCCCGTTTCGGGGTTATAGACCTCTGAATCCCAATATTCATTAGCAGCGTTCATTCCGTGCAATCCGTCCCTACTATTACTAACTCCACCGGCTATCAAAACACGCCCATCGTCCAAAAGTTTGGCAACATGCAACGATCTAGCCCTGGTCATAGCCCCTGTTTGCGAGAAGGAACTAGTTACAGAATCGTAAATGTAAGCGCTAGAATATGTTGTCGCATAATCGGTACCTCCAGCTAGGAGGATGCGTCCGTCCTTTAGCGCTGTTACCGAGTAATCATGAAGTTGGCCTAAAATTGGGTTTGCCTGTAATAATGAAATACTGCTAGAAACAGTAATTGTAGCGGAAACAAACGCTGTTGAGTCCGCTTGGCTTTTGGCAATGATGGTATATTGCCCAGGCATGGTTGCAATAAACAAACCATCATTATCAATGGATGTGTTGGGGGGCAGATTGAGTACTGCCCAATTCACTGCCGTATTTGAAGAACCCGTCACCAAGGCTGCGAACGGAAAGTAGCTTCCGGAGGTGGTGGATGCGGAAGCCGGACTAAGTGTAATCTGAACGCCTGCGTTTCCCGTCCCGGTGTTGCTTCCACCTCCGCCAAGCCCGCCAACAATCACCTGAGCCGTACCGATGCTGACCCCGTCCACCATGCTGGTGGCGACCACCGTATAGGTGCCGCTGGTCTGGGGTGCGGTATACCCACCGGCTTGGGTGATGGTCCCGCCGCCGACTTGGGCGACGGACCACGCAACCGAACCAGATCGGGCCAGTGCCTGGAAGGTTTGACTCGCGCCAGTATTCAAGGTGACGGTTGAAGGAAGAACCTGGATGATCGGTACCGCCGCCACAACGACGGCGGCCGTTCGGACCAAGGAGGGTTCAGCGATAGAGGCAAGTGAAATCGTATAGGACCCAGGAGCCGCTGGCGCCACATAGGTTCCCTCCTGATCAATGGAGCCTGCCGTCGCCGACCAAGTGACCGTGGGAGATCCCACTGGGCCCTGGTACTGATAGCCGAACCGAAATGTCTGCCCAGGATCCAATGTCACTGAGGCTGGCTGAATGGCAAGGAAATCATGCTGAACCGTCACGTTACAAATCGCAACCTGGGAAGGATCGTCCACGCTCTGCACGGTGATGGTGCACGTACCCGGAGCGTTGGGCGCCTTGAACAGCCCGCTTTGGGTGATGGTTCCCGCGGAGGAGGACCAGATGACCCTTTGGGTTGGGGCGCTCAGGGTGAAGCCCACTTGCTGGTCCATGCCCGCCATGGTTGTCAGGGACGTGGGTGCAATGGTCAGCGTCACCGGCTGGGTGGAGACATCCACGCCGATCTGCTGACTGTAGATGGAGCCGGCTGGATTGATCGCCTCGATCTGGTACGTGGTGACTACGGTGGGGGTAACGACCATCCCTGAAAGCCCGGTCACATCCTGCCCGTTGAGCAGGACCTGGTAGGCGCCCAATACGTTCCAGCTCAAGTGGGCAGGCTGGCCCAGTTCCACGATGGTGGTATCCGTGGTGAATGACTGAATCATGGGCGTGGGCAGGCTTCCGCTGGAACCCACCACCACGGTGGCTGTGGCTGCATGGCCGTCGGGCATGCTCGTGGCGGTGACCGTATAGATGCCCGGCGTGGTGGGTGCCGTATAGTCGCCGCTGGCATTAATCTGTCCACCGCTGGTGCCCCAGGCCAGGAGGGGTGACTGGACGCCGCCCACGCTGGCAGTGAAGGTCACCTGACCCCCCGGGACCAGTTCAAGCAGACTAGGGGAAATGGTGACTTCGATGGCCGGTATGACTTCGATCGTCGCCTGTGTGGACAGGGCACCCTGGGAAGCAACCACATGGAAGGTGCCGGAGGTGAAGGGTGCAGTATAGGCCCCTTCGCCCGAAACGCTGCCCCCCTGAGGTTCCAAAACCGACCACGCGGTGGGGGTTCCCGTTCCTCCCGTGGCGGAGGCCAGGAAGGGCCAGGAGCGGCCTTCCATAAGGGTGATATGGGCAGGCTGAATGGCGAGGTTCAGAGCATTGTCGGTAATGGTAAGGGTCGAGTCCTGACCGCCATTGCTACATCCGGTTGCCAGCACGCTCCCCGTTGGCAGCAGAATCAAGCTGGGGATGCCCCCAGAACTCGAGACACTTAGGGCCGGTTCAAGGGCGCCGGTAAGTGGGAACAATCGCAATCCCCTTAAAGCCGAACCAAAAAAAGTGGTTCGATTTCCGGAAATCGAGTAGAACGATCCATCAACCAATTGGACCGTCGGTCCCATCGGTTCCGGGGTGACCGGTCCCGAGGAGAGCATCCCCGTAGCTGGGTTGAATACTTCCGTAGTTGGGGCCCCGCCGCCCAGGATCCAGACTTGATCATCCAGGGACCTCAATAAGGAAGACGCGCCACGTCCGCATGGATCCTTACCGATTGCCATGGTGGCACCGGTCCTGAAATCGAAGACTTCGGCCATGCAGGGGCTGGAAGCCCAGTTGGCGCCCTGGGATCCGGTGAGGAGGACCCGGCCATCCGCCAGCAGGGCTGCTTGAGCGGAAGGCTTGGCTTCCTGCAACCATCCGACGAGGTTGAAGGCCCCGGTGACCGGGTCGTAGGTCTCCAGGGACTTTCCAGAAAAGCCATCGGTACCGCCCCCGAGGAGGACTTTGCCATCCGGCATGAGCGTGGCGGTCTGGTCCATGCGGAAGAACAGGGGCGGAATGGGAGTGGGGGTGAAGGTCTGATTGGTTGGGTCATACAACTCCGCCGTGGCTGGCTGCGCGAGATCGCCACCGACAAAGAGCACTTGCCCGTTGGGCAGGAGGGTCGCTGTGCCGTTGCTGCGCAAGGTCGTCATGGCGCCACCGGCAAGGGTGTAGGTCTGGGTCGTCGGGTCGTAAACTTCGGCGGTCAGTGTAGGGCCCCCGGTAACCAGAATGGTTCCATTCAGCAGTCGGGTCAGCGTCGGCGAATAGCGAACGCAGATGGGATTGCCGGTGGTCGCGGCACTGGCGTTGGCCAGTACCGTTACTTCGGCCTGAGCGGAAACCGAGGTCCCTGGCACCGTGGCCGTAATGATGCTGGTCCCAGGGCTGGAGGGAGCGTTGAAATAATAGTATAA
>Ga0316217_10007188_pt1 | contig 10726 bp, 5 predicted proteins | sample 1anoAmetaG_FD_203633 | JGI IMG/M metagenome (GOLD analysis project Ga0316217, IMG submission 203633) | Freshwater microbial communities from Trout Bog Lake, Wisconsin, USA - 1anoA | ecosystem: Environmental > Aquatic > Freshwater > Lake > Hypolimnion/Profundal zone | place: USA: Wisconsin... | reverse complement strand
CATGCGAAGAACGACCCGCTTGCCGAGAAAGCCTGGGCTTTGAATGCAGGCAAGCGTGGCGACATTTGCACTAATATGCAAACCGCCCCTCCCGCTTGGATCTATACCGAAGGCTGCGAACACCTCAATGCCGACAAGGTGCTGGCCCTGCTGGCCGATGCCTTTGCCCAGAATGCCAACTTGACCCTGAATACGGGTCCGTTGCCAGACGGCTCCATTCACCCAAGCGATGTGGCAACCCTGCGGGAGGTTGGCATTCGCATCCGAAAAGACGGCTATCCGCCTCCGGTGCTGATGGACCGCGCAGCTCGCAAAAAATTTAAAGAGAAAGAACAATGAAATACGCCACACAAACGACAGGCTTGGTTACGTCTTTGCTGCTCGCATCGTCGGCACTACTCCAAGCCGGCGAACCGCCCGCCAAGCCAAACGTCATCCTCATGCTCGCCGACGATATGGGATATGGCGACCCGGGGTTTAATGGTAACAAGATCATCCAGACGCCCAACTTGGACGAGATGGCCAAGGACAGTCTGATTTTTGAGCGCTTTTATTCGCCCGCACCGGTTTGCTCGCCTTCCCGGGGCGGGTGTCTGACCGGCCGGCATCCTTATCGTTATGGCATTTGGACCGCCAACGAAGGTCACCTGCGCAAGGAGGAAATCAGCCTCGCGGACGCCCTCCAAACGCAAGGTTATACCACGGGCCATTTCGGCAAGTGGCATTTGGGCACCCTGACGCCCAACCACTCGGGGAAGGGCGCCGGCCGCAATGCGGAACGGAATTACATGACCCCAGGCATGCACGGGTTCGAGGAATGGTTTTCGACCGAGTACGCCGTGCCGACTTGGGATCCGGTCACGGATGCCGCCGCGAATCCCTATTATCACAACGGCCAGATTGAAACCAATGACCTGACCGGGGACGATTCGCGGGTCGTGATGGATCGCGCCATTCCATTCATCCGCAAAGCGGTCGCTGAGAAAATGCCTTTCTTGGCGGTGATCTGGTTTCACGCGCCGCATGAACCGGTCGTCGCCGGTCCCGAATTTCGCAAACTATACGCGGACAAAGGCTGCGACGAGGGCCAGCAAAACTACTACGGCTGCATCACCGCAGAGGATGTGCAGATCGGACGCTTGCGGAAGGAGTTGCGAGCCCTCGGCGTGGCTGACAACACCATGCTCTGGTTTGCCAGTGACAATGGCCCCGAAGGAGACGAGATTGGGGGCACGAAGCAAGGCTCGGCCGGGACTTTCCGCGGACGCAAGCGCAGCCTGTGGGAAGGCGGGGTTCATGTGCCTGGATTACTTGAATGGCCCGCGAGAATAAAGCCCGGCGCCACGACTGCGATTCCGTGCAGCGGCCTCGACTATTTTCCGACCACGCTCGACGTCCTGGGTTTCTGCATGAAAGGCCAACCTGAGCCAATTGACGGCGTCAGTCTGGTGCCATTGTTCGCGGGCAAAATGAAAGCGCGGCCCGTGCCGATTCCTTTCGAGACGCTCGGCGGGACTGGCACCAAGACTTCACGGGGATCACCCCGCATGGCTCTGGTTGACAACCGGTTCAAGCTGCTGACCGACATGGAAGGGCCGCAAGACCAAGACCTGCTGTTCGATCTGCTGGCGGATCCCAACGAGACGACTAATCTTGTCGGGCAATTCCCGAGCGTGGTCAAAACCATGAAGCAAACCTTGTGGGACTTTCGTGAGTCCTGCAAACGCAGCCTCGCTGGAAAGGACTACGCAACCCCATTTACGCCGGACAAATATGACATTCATCCCAGCGACCCGGGATTTACGAGAGGCAGGGATGGCGGCGGTGAAGAAGGTGAAAGCGGCTCTGTAAAGCGGAGGAACAAGGCCAGGAAAGGTGGTGGCATTGATTCCGAAGGCTCGGACACCAACGCAGCGCAGCACATCGGCGCTTCCCATGGACAGGTCGCCGCCGAACCGGTCGCCACCCAGGGCCAGGTGGCTTTTCAGGACGATGACTCCGGCCTCGTGAATCTCACGGCCGCCGCGGCAACACCGCATGGCGAACTTGGCTACCGCGCCGACCAGAACAAGATCGGCCGATGGTCCAACGAAAAAGACTGGCTCAGTTGGGAGTTTAAGATCCACCAGCCGGGCAAGTTCCAAGTCGAGGTCAGTTGTGGACAAACCCAGGATGGAAGCATCTATGAAATTTCAGTGGCGGACCAGAAAATTCAAAGTGTGGTTTCCGCCTCGGGCGATTTCAGGAAGGCGAAGGCTCAAATTGCCGGCGAACTTAATATTGCCAAATCCGGACCATATACCCTGGCGCTCAAGCCCATAAGCAAGAATGGTCAGGTGGTAATGACCCTGTGGAGCGTGAACCTGGTGCCGGAGAAGAATCAATAGGAGGAACATCGCATGCTTCATATGCCACTCCATGGCTGGCTGGATTCCACCCGCTGGAAGCTGCGCCTGCGAGGCAAGGTCTCGGCGAAAGCAGACTTGTCTCACGGCTCCGCCGTTCTCCTGTGGATAGCCGTATGCAGCGTCTGGCTTGCGGTGGTGTCCACCGTCCGGGCAGTCGAGTTTTATGTGTCTCCGGATGGCAACGACAACCAGCCCGGCACACTGGCGGCGCCGTTCGCCACCCTTGAGCGCGCACGCGAGGCGGTTCGGCGGAGTCGGCGGCAGGAAGCGACGACCGTTTGGTTGCAGGGCGGTGTTTATCGGCTTACGGAGCCGTTTGTATTCGGACCCGAGGATGGGGGCACCACGGAAGTACCGGTGACTTACGCCGCAGTGGAGGGACAACAGGCCGAAATCAGTGGCGCCCAGAGGCTCAAGCTGGAGTGGTCGCCCAGTGCCGGTGGCCGCTGGTCGGCGGCCGTTCCGGCGGGGCTTGACTTCGACCAGTTGTTTGCCGACGGACGCAAAATGATCCGCGCCCGCTATCCCAACTTCGATCCCGGTGAGGGATTTTTCGGCGGCTTCTCCCGTGACGCCACCGAGCCGCAACGATTGCGCCGCTACGCGGATCCCGCCGGCATGTTTGTGCATGGTTACCACGGCTTGGGTTGGGGAAGTCTTGATTTCCAAATATTGCAAAAATCTCCCGATGGCACCTATACCTTTGAGGCCGGCAAAGATCCGCGGGTCGCGGGCGGCTGGCAAAACAAAGGGCGGGCCTTGATTGCCGAGGCTCCTTTCTCGCCAAATCAACGGTTTGTGGAAAATGTCTTTGAAGAGCTTGACTCGCCAAAGGAATGGTTCCTCGATCTCAAGACTTCAACCTTGTATTTTATCCCGCCGCTTGGCGGCGATCCCCGGCGGATGGCCTTCGAAGCTGTCACCGTGAAACAATTGATCGAAATTCGGGGGACTTCAGCGGCGCCAGTCCGAAATCTCACATTTCGCAGGCTGTTGTTTCGCCGCGCCGGCTATACTTTCATGGAAACCACAAATGTTCCGAGCGGAGGTGACTGGCGCATTTATCGCGGCGGTGCGGTGGTGATCGAAGGGGCGGAAAATTGCGCCGTGCGCGACTGCGTCTTTGACGGAGTGGGCGGCAATGGGATTTTCGTAAAAGATTATAACCGTGGTATCGAGATAACCGGCTGCGAGTTCACCCGCACCGGCGCAAGCGCGGTTTTGTTTGATGGCAACGCTGACGCGGTGCGGTCGCGCTGGGCGCATTCCTGGGGTTGGCCGGCGGCAGAGATTGGCGCACTTCCTGCCGCGGCCGCGGCCGTGGAAGGCAAGCCGTTCATGGCCTTGCTGCCATCCGCAACCCTCGATGGGTCAGATCTGCTCGTTGACCTGAAGCCCGGTCCGAAGGGCGAAAATTATCCGGCCCGCTGCCTGGTTCAGAACTGTTTGGTCCATGATATTGGCACCGTGGAAAAACAGATTGCCGGGGTGTTTATCTCCAAGTCGCGTGACATCGTGGTGAGCCATGTGACCATTCACGATGTTCCACGCGCGGCCATCAACCTAAATGACGGGATGTGGGGTGGCCATATTATCGAATGGTGCGACATATTTAACACCTGCCTGGAGAGCCGGGAGCATGGTGCCATCAATGCCTGGGGACGCGACCGTTATTGGGTACGAATGTCGCCTAAAACTTCGCAGGCTCCGACTTTCACTCCCGACCAGGCTGCCCGTATCCGCAGCATGTCCCGCCTCGACGCGGTGGATGCCAACATTCTGCGCTATAACCGCCTGCAATGCGCGCATGGTTACGACATTGATCTTGACGACGGAGCCGCAAATTTCGACATTTACGATAACCTTTGTTTGCAGGGTGGAATAAAACTGCGCGAAGGATTGTTCCGCATGGTTCGCAACAACATTACCCCCTGGATCAGTGTGCATGTATGGTATTCCGACAGCCATGATGTGATCATGCAAAATATCATGACTGACCCGGAAGCCTATAGCCCCCAGGGCATGGAAATGGGGGCCTGCAAGGATGCCAGGTTTGATTTTAACCTTTTTGCCAGCTATTCTGTGCCCGCAGATTTGCGGCGGGCTGGGCTGGATCAACATTCGCTGAAGGCCGATCCCCAGTTCGTCAATTCGGCGAAAGGCGACTATCGAGTGCGGCCCGGGTCGCTGGCTGAAACCGTCGGCTTTGTGAACTTTCCGATGGATGAGTTTGGCGTCGTTTCACCGCCGCTTCAATCCCGCGCCGGAATTTGGAGCGGTTTGGGTGGCACTTTGAAAATCTCTGCCGCCGATGATGCCAAAAACTGGCCTTATCGCTGGCTCGGGGCCACGCTTCGCAATTTGGTGAATTACGGACGGGAATCAGCAGTGGTCGGGACGATGGAATTGTCTGACAACCGGGGTGTTTTGGTCAAAGCCGTCACTGCCGGGTCAGTCGCGGCGGTCGCCGGTGTCCACGCTGACGCTGTCATTGTTGCGGCAAACAATGAGCCGGTGGCGAACATAGCCGACCTGTCATCGGCTGTTCTCGCAGCCAAGAATGGATTCGTGCGGTTGAAAATCCTGACGGCGACCGGTTATGTCGAAGTCCCAATCGCAGCCGTCAATGCATTGCCCACAGATGATTCGAGTCCGGGCGATTCGGACCATGTCGGAAAGAAAAAGCACCGTGATAAACCACCCAAATGAATCCAGAATCCTTTTGCCCGGCAGGCAAACCTATAACGGCCAAACCTCGCCAAGCAAATGAGTGCGGCGCTTGATCTCCAAGCCGGCAGCTTGGGCTTGCCGTCTGGCAAGTCCGACACTGCCTCGCGACCTTGGAATTCGTTGCCGGCTCTTCCGGCCTTCGCGGCGATTGTGTTTTGCCTGCTCATTGGTGACCGCATTGTTGCGGCCAATTATACGGGGGACTGGGAGTCGCTAAAGAGCGCTCCGATTCCGGCCTGGTTCGACGACGGCAAGTTTGGCATTTTCGTTCATTGGGGGCCGTACAGTGTAGCTGGATTCACCCCCACCGGCCATGGATACGCCGAGCATTTTCCCAATAACATGTATGCTTCCCCGGGGATATATGCTCAGTTTTTGAAGGAGCGTTTTGGCGCCACGCCGCCGGATTTTGGGTATAAAGACATCGTGCCACTATTCAAGGCTGAGAAATGGGATCCCCAGGTTTGGGCGCGACTTTTCAAACACGCTGGGGCACGTTACGTGATGGTTACGGCGGAACACCACGATGGTTTTGCCCTGTGGAATTCAGATTTGACCGATTGGTGTGCCACCAAAACCGGCCCCCACCGCGATTTGGTCGGCGATCTGGCGAACGCTGTCCGCGCCGAAGGCATGAAATTCGCGCCCTCGTACCATCGGGAACGGCACCCCGGATACTTCGCGAGGGAACTTTTTGTCCCCGAAAGCACACCACATCCCGAAGTGGCTGAGGAAATCCGCCGGGATCCGGGCGCCGCTTCGCTCTACGGTCCTTTTTCCTACAGCGACGGGTTCATCGCCGACTATGTTGCCCGGTGGAAAGAACTACAGCGCAAGTATCATCCAGACTTCATGTGGCTTGATAATATCCCGATTTTTTTCAAGGCGCCGAATGATCCGCAGATCCGCAAGTTTCAAGACGCTTGCAAGCAGATGATTGCCGATTATCTGAATGACGCGCAGGCGCGGGGGCAAGCGGTCTATTTCAACAACAAGGGAGGCAATCCAAATTGGCCGGAGGGAGTGGGTTGCCGCGAGAAGGATAATCTCAAATTGCCGGCTATCGGCCCAAAGTGGCAGAACCCGGCCACGCTCGGAACCTCTTTTGGATATCTGCAGGCGGAAGATGAAAAGGACGCTTACAAATCCCCGGTCGAATTGGTTTTTCTCCTCTGCGATGTGGTCAGCAAGAACGGGAATCTCCTCCTCAATATCGGCCCTCGATCCGATGGAACGATTCCCGAAGGCATGCAACATCGTCTGCTGACTCTCGGGGACTGGCTCGCGGTGAATGGCGAAGCCATTTACAACACCAGGCCGTGGAAGGTTTATGGGGAAGACCCGCAAATCGCCGGGCAGGATGGGCCTGCCTTGACCGCGGAAAAAGCGCGCGGGACGCAATCAGTGCGGTTCACCCGCAGCCGGGATGGCAGCACAGTTTACGTGATTTTCTTTGGTCTGCCGCAGGGGAGGGAAACCATCACCATCAAATCCTTCGCGGCTGGTGAGGCTGGAGCTGATTTAAAAATATCTAAGGTGAAATTGCTTGGCACCAAAGCAGAAGTCAAATGGAACCGCGACGGCGCCGGACTTGCGGTCACCTTCCCCGCTTCCATACCCACGCAGGCTGAATTGGCGGCCGTGCTTCGCGTAAACTAAGAATCGTTCGAACCACATATGAATACACCATTAACCACTGACGAAATCACCAATCACAATGTGGGACGCCGTTCGTACATTGCCCGGCGGGACTTTTTGAAAACCGTTGGCGGGATGTCGGCGTCATTGCTCCTGGCTGAGGCCGGGTTGAGTGCCGCCGACCTTGCTCCTCCACGCAAACAACCAAACTTTCTGGTAGTGGTCGCCGATGACCAATGCTATCGCACCATCAATGCCCTCAATAACCGCGAAGTCCACACGCCAGTTTTGGATCGCCTGATCGCGCGAGGTGCCACTTTCACGCATTGCTTCCATCAGGGGTCATGGTCGCCGGCAGTATGTATTTGCAGTCGCGCGATGATGCACACCGGCCGTTTCCTCTGGACCTGTGGCGGGGCCAGTTGTGGCAAGTTTCCTTTGCTCGGCGAAGCCCTGCAGCAAGGTGGATACGATACCTATATTGTTGGTAAATGGCACAACGGAGAGGAGACCGCGCTGCGCAGTTTTCAGACCGGCAAAACCATCGGCCCAGGCATGTATGAGTCTGGACCGCTGGCCTATGGCCGCCCCAGGTCTGGCGACCCTTGGACAGCTTGGGACCCCCAGTACGGCGGCCAATGGACGCCCAAGGTTTGGGACATTGAACCAGCGGCATTCACTGGTTCGTCGGCGTCCTCCGGCCGTGCCAATCCCAGAACCGCCGGTCCCCGCCACGAAGAACACAAACATGCCTGTGAACTCTACGCCGATAGCGCAGCAGAACTGTTGAAGGGAATATCTCTGCGACCAGCCAATCCATTCTTTCTCTACGTCGCTTGGAATGCGCCGCATGATCCGCGCCAAGCGCCGAAGGAATTTGGGGATCTGTACCCCGCTGACAAAATTGAAGTGCCGCCAAATTTTCTACCGCAACATCCCTTTGACCAGGGGGATGCCAAAATACGGGATGAACTCCTGGCGCCTTTCCCGCGAACGCCTCGCGCCGTCCAGGTTCACCGCAGTGAATACTATGCGCTGATTACTTACATGGATCGGCAGCTTGGCCGCATCCTGGACGCCTTGGAAAAAACGGGGCAGGCTGACAACACCTTCATCATCATTACCGGCGACCATGGACTGGCGGTTGGAGAACATGGTCTTATGGGTAAGCAAAATTTATACGATTGCTCCGTGCGGATGCCCTTCATTCTGGCAGGTCCAGGCATCACGGCGGGACGCCAGATTGGTGCCATGATGTATCAACACAGTCTGTTCCCCACGATTTGTGATCTGGCCGGGCTCCGCACCCCGGGAACCGTTCAGTTCCCCAGCCTGCTGCCCCTTTTGCGCGGCGAACGCAAAGCTGCTTTCAGCTCCGTTTATTCCTGTTATCTTGGTTTGCAGCGCATGGTGCGCACGGACAAATATAAATTGATTTTGTATCCGGAGGTCAGAAAAGTGCAACTGTTTGATCTCAATCAAGATCCATGGGAGATGAATAATCTTGCCGATAATTCGAGCCATTCGGCCACCGTGTCGGAATTGTTTCGCGACTTGAAGCGGTGGCAGGAAAAGGTGGGCGATCCGCTGGTGCTGGATCCAAAAGCGCTGGGCATTCAATCCTGAATAAAAGTCCCCAGGTTCCGTGTGGGCCTGACTGAGGGCATTTTCCATCGGTTCCTTTGCAGAAGCACTTGGCACCGTTGGCAGTGGGTTTCGTGCATTAATCCGAAACAGTGTCATTCACGGAGCCAGTGCATTAATTGTTGGCGGTTGCAATCTCGCGAATATTTCCTCAAGTGCAAACAAAAGACGATATAAAGAATCGTGAATGTGGTAAATAATACAGCCAACAAACTTCGGAATCAATGATCGTCACATCGGCTAGACAGTCCATGAGACCATAGAAATCTATACAACTACGGTTTGATGCAGGGATGTGCCAAGAAACAGCCACCAAACAGCAAAAAGATGTTTGGCTTGATGCAGGCTAGAATATATTATTTGAAAAACGACTAAAATAGTCGTTGACAGATTGCAGGAACGTCGGTATTGTCATTTCGTCAGGATGACCAGACTTCTGGAATTCACAAAATTCCCACCAGACCACTGGAGGCTAAAACAACCAAACCAAACCATTATTCGTGGTTTCTGACCAGTTCACTGGAGGTTGCATGAAAAATCGAACGATAAATTACCATGAAACCAGTTCAGGCATCCGTCGGCCGGTCGCCCGCGAGAAAAAGCGCGGCGCCCAAATTTCATACTGAAGCCCTTTTGCGCGGCTTCACCTTGATCGAACTATTGGTGGTCATTGCCATCATTGCCATCCTGGCGGCGATGCTGCTGCCGGCCTTGGCGAAGGCCAAGCAGAAGGGGCAGGGGGCGCAATGTATTTCCAACCTGCATCAATGGGGAATTTATTGGAACCTGTACACATCGGATTTCAACGGTCGTTTTTCGACCGGCACGGACCTCAATGGCGGCAACTGGTATCGGGGGGAATGGTTCAGCGTGCTGCAAGATTACTGGGGCAAACAGCCGCTGCTGACGTGCCCGGTGGCGACCTCGTCGAATGTCACCGGGGTGACCTATGGCAGCATCAATTACGCTTATCAAATGGGCCAAAACACCACGGCATCCGGCGTCGTGACGGCTAAAAACAACCTGTGCAGCTATGGCTTTAACCTCTGGGGTTACAGCGGGACGGTGGAGGTGCAAAACCGGCCGCCGCAATACGAGTGGGGCACCATCAACGTTCCCGGCAATTTCGAGGCCTCGAACATTCCGCTGCAACTGGATTCACGCTGGCGCGGAGGCGGGCCGTTTTATGACATTCTGAGCGGGTATCGCTCCTCGCCGCAGCCGGATGCTTATTCCGACTCCTCCAACGCGGATGGCCTGGAAATGGAGTGCTTCGCCTTTCCCCGGCATGGCAAAAACACCCAGGCGGTTTTCTTTGACGGCTCAACCCGGTCATTGCGGGTGAAGCAGTTGTGGACGCTCCAGTGGCACCGGCAATGGGACACCACGCTGTGGCAGAACCCGGCGTATGCCTACAACATTGTGCAACCGTGGATGAACTGAGCGCCAACAAAACGTTATTTGATAAAACATTTAAAACCAATTATACTTATGATAAAGACATTCAAATCAAACCTCTCTCGCCTTCAGCTCGCCCTCCTGGCCGGCGCGATGCTGGGCGCCAGTGTGCAAGCGGCCTCTGTCAATCGCGCCTGGGTTGGCGGCACGGACGGCAATTGGGGCACCGCCGCCAACTGGAACCCCAGTGGCGCGCCCGCCACGGGCGATTCCGTCATCTTTGGCAGCGGCACACCCTTGTCCACCACCAACAACTTGAGTTCGTTTTCCATAAAGAATCTGACTTTCGCCAACCCTGGCTATTCCATTAGCGGCATACCCTTCACCGTCACCGGCAACCTCACGAATCAGGCGGGTCTCAATATCGTGAATGTGCAGGTCACGCTCAATTCCAACCCGAAGATCTGGGAGGCTGCGGCGGGTTCGGAAATTGATTTAGCCGGCGGCACTTTGACGGGAACGGCCACTGGCAGCGCGCCCTTTGAAAAAACCGACGCAGGCAACGTTCGGTTCCAAAATGTGAATATTTGGGCGAAGGGAGCTGACATCACCAACGGAGCGGCCATTATTGACGGCGGCTCGCTCTCCGTCACCAACGATGGTGTTCGGCTGGTCGCCGCGAACGGTGACTGGGCCGGGTTGATCATCACCAACGGCGGTTCACTCACGATTGGGGCCTTCAACGGCAATTACAATCTGAAATTGGGCAACAGCTCCAGCACTGGCACCAATGAATTGGACATCAGTTCAGGCACGATTGTCTTCGGGAAATCAGCCCAGCAATTGATCGTTGGTGGAGCGGTGGGCGCCATTGGGGTGGTGAATCAGACCGGCGGTTCGATCCTCTT
>Ga0316217_10007187_pt1 | contig 10726 bp, 8 predicted proteins | sample 1anoAmetaG_FD_203633 | JGI IMG/M metagenome (GOLD analysis project Ga0316217, IMG submission 203633) | Freshwater microbial communities from Trout Bog Lake, Wisconsin, USA - 1anoA | ecosystem: Environmental > Aquatic > Freshwater > Lake > Hypolimnion/Profundal zone | place: USA: Wisconsin... | reverse complement strand
TTTTTTATCTGTATCTTTGTTTTTAAATTTAAATAAACTAGCTTATAACTTGCTGAATAGCTGTTTACTCAGTTTGAAAATCACAGAATCATGATAAAAATAGAGTAGTTAATAATATCCTATTTTTCTTTTTTAATGACAATGACGCATTGGTCAGTTTTGGTGAAATTATAATGTTTTTACTAAAAATGAGTTTTATTATTGACTAAACATTCAGCCCTAAACCTTTAAACTGTATATCAGCACAAAAACAAAAATAAAAATCTTCCTCAACTCAGGTGGAAAACGGCAACAGTCTTAAACAAACATTTGAGGTGTGGCTACAAGAATTCTTAATTAAAAACTTCATTTAAACAAAAACCATTCGCTACTCTAAGCAAAGAATTATAAAACTATTTTAGGTGTCTTTCACTAACAAAATCTGTGCAGTTTACAGCTTCAAAGTGGCAGATTCAGTTTCGAAATCAAAGCTAGTGATAGATTTAGTGACTGATGACAATTCCTTTTACTCAATCCTCAATAGAGATCGCTGCATTCAAATCAATAAATAGGTGCAAAATTATATTTTTCAGTGTAAGACTAATCTCATCAAAATTTTTGTCAATTTTAACAATGGTAAGTTTTCAATTTCACTATCTCTTCCTCTTCTTTTTGGCTAGCACTATGATCCGCAAGAGAATTTTCAACCTAATAAACCTCTATTCGCTCAGAATTTTAAACTTTTAATGGCAGAAGTAGGCTCAGCCATAACCTATATTTGCAAAATATTGGATAATGACTCAATTTCATCGTTGAAAGGAGACTTGGAGTCCACTAGGATCAATGTTTTGAATAAGTACCTCCAACTTTTGACTTTCAAGAAATAGTTTTCATCATCATATGTTTAAATTCCACAGTAGAAACTAAAATAGAGTCAAAAACAAGAATTCGATAGCTTACAGAGAATAAAAAATCATTTTATCTAGTTTTAATAAGCAAATTTCAAAAGCATTAGCCTCTATTGCAATGGTCTTGATAAAAGACTGCAGCTAGATCTCACGAAACCTTTATTTTCCTCCCAGGAAGAAGAATATTTCTCACAAAAAATAGACTCTAAGTGCGAGAACAAGAATCGGGACAATATTGCCAACGTAGTTCAACCCAGCATCAGGATTAAAGAGCCAGAAAAGATAAGGTTCTAGCCTTTCAGATAGTTCACTAACATACTTTTGGCAGACATTTAATTTTGGTTCATTTGCTCAGGTAGCTTGGGGCTTGACGGAAACCTTCAAAATTATGATTAAAGAAACCTAGTGCGTAAGAGAGTGCTAGTAAAGAAGTAAACAACAACTGTAAGAGGCAACTATTCAGTAAAGTGTCATAAACACTAGAAACAAATAATAAAGATGATGAAGAACTCACATTCTCAGTTGATAAACAGATACTATTAGCCCTTGAATAGTCCTAACGTATTTAAAAACTATTTGCTCATGTAATTTCTCCCTTTCCCCACTTTAACAGAGTATACCATCCTCAATAAGCACTCAATCAGTCTCAGCACAAAGATACATTTTATCTACTTCATAGTCCAGTCTTTGAGGAGCCTTTCTAGTTATAACATCACACATATGGACCTCAAACCTAACAATATTCTCACATTCTACTTTAATTTCATCCGGCTCATTGATTTTGGAGAGTCTTACCATCCTTAGATTTGCGATGAAAGTTATAAGCCTGGGTTCACTCAGCCTTATTGTGCTCCTTAGCTGCTTAGAGGCCATCAGGAGTTCACAATAAAGTATGATATCTTTTCCTTGGGTGTCATAATGAGTGAGCTTCTCTTTCACAGATACCCTTTCTATTTCTTTAATGATGCAAAATTACTAAAGTACAAAAGCAACGAGTTTCTTAGCTATTGGTATAGTTGCCCGTAAGGATCTTAGTCAAGCGGAGAGTATAAGATTTTATCAGTGTTTCATAACATTATAAACCGTTGCTTGGAGTGTGAGCCTGAGCGAAGACCATAGCTAAACATTTTGGCAATAATAATGCAAACTTCTTTATAAATTTTGTTTTGAAATAAAAACATATAATTATAATTAACCCTATGAATAGGTAATTCAAACTATATCAAGACCTTACTCAGCCAAGCAAGGGCAGGGATATTGGGGAAACCCCAATCTGGAAGACAAATAATAAGAGACCAAGCATCAGAAGCTAAGAAGAAATGTTAAGCTTATGAAACCCGATCTTACAACGAACGATTTCGCCAGGATCTTGCCCAGAAAAATGTACAAAGATAAAGAAAGACTGTATTCCGAAGGACTGCAGCTGAAGCAAGCATTCAATGATGTCACCCAATAGAACGTCAGATTAAAAACTCAAATCTCAATGCTTCAGAAGTAGCAAGAAAAAGTGGGCCGTTTGGCTCAATCTCATTAAAGCTCCAAACCGAGCAACAACAAGTCATTAATAAAGGGCAGTAAAGTTTAGGTAAACATAAAGTTATAAAGCGTTCAGTGAGAATTGTTCAAGATTTGAAGAAAATGCTTAGAGAATGCAGATAATAAAACCTACAGCTGCAGAACGAGAATAACAAGATTAAAAAAGCAATAAAATACATGAAGATAAACTAGCTCGAGATTGAGCTGAAAGTTGTGATTGAAGAGAACAAAAAGTTGGCCAGGATGATTGAAGATTATGCCAGTCAGCTGAACTATGACGAAAAACTTGAAGCTGAAAATAATGATTTGCGTGAGGCTCTCGAGAAATAGCATTAGGCTAACAAGCAACTCCAAGAGGAGAACTAAAAGTTGATTGACGAACAAGAAGAAATTTAAGGGAAATTTAAAGAGCAATTTGAAAAATGGAAAGCCAAAGAAAACAAATACCTGAGAGAAATCAATCTCTAGAAAAGAAAGCAGATTTAAAACCAGAGACATATCGAAGATCTGAGGAGAGAAATAAAATCTCTTTTGGAAAACAAACCACAATCGAATAAGAAAGTATCCAGGCCTCTTAGTAGACCAGGGCATCAAAAAATGTTGACTGAAATTAGTGTGCACAGAAGGGAAAGATAGTCAATAAGCGATCAGGATATAGCAAGATCCAACTAAAAGCTATAGAAGGAACTTTTTGCCCTTAGAAGATAGCTTTAGAATACGAAGAAAGAGCTACAATATGAAAAGAATAGGATGAATGCAAAATAGTTCAGCTATTCAGAAGGTTTTGATTCCCCTTAACCAGAGGATAAATAGAATAAACAGAAGCTCAATCAGTCCAAACTTAAGGAATAAAGTGATATCAACATCTAAGCAGTCTATGATTAATAGTTCGAAAATGAAGAAAATAATCAAAATAAGTTAGGAAAAGAAGATTCTAAGAACTTAGTAAAGCTTAAGAAAGAATTCTAAGACCATTCCGAGGAATAATCGATCTTTAAAAAATAATAATCTGCTTCTAAAATGAATCAAAACAAATCAAATAGAAAGAAAAAAGTAGAGAATAAGAAAAAAACAGCAGATTTTAAACCAAATAAGCAAATGCTGTCTTAAATAAAATAGCTTCTAACCTACAGAATGAAATCTCAGAGATATCCTTTCACTGACTTGAAAAATGACATTTAGTCATCAGACACGCCTTAATTTACCTACGCAGATTTAACTAATATGCTAGTGAATGAACCTTTTTATTTGAAAACAAGCTACGTTAAAGCATTTTTGAGCTATTGCTACTAGAGATAATAAATCAAATCTACAGATATCCTTAGCAGCAAGATAATGATTTAAAAGCTGCGAAAAGTGATTGGAGACTTTACATTATTGAGTGAAAATGAATAAAAGTAGATGATTATTAGAGTTGCCTAAATGACAACTGCCTATCCTTAATAGCTGCATATCGCTTTTCAGAACGTAAAAAATGGGTAGGAAACAGTTGCGAAGAAAGACTTGATCTAGCTTTTTAAAAAACTGTAGCTATAGGATAAATACATAGATTTGATTATCTCTTAGCTTTCTCTCTGTTCAGATGACCTTTAGCATCTCAATTTTTTAGGGTTCTTCGAAAGGTTTTATATTGGCGACGAATAAGCGGAAGATTAGGCCATTTAGGAACTAAGAGAAGAATCTTAGGAATCTAAAGTTAATTCAAGCAGGGTCAAAAAAGATATCAAAAAGAGTTGATACAAGTTTGGATGATAAGTGTTATCTTTTTATTTTCTTTAGTTTCGTTTAAAATATAACTTAATGAAAAAATAAGGGAAGCTTCCGGTATTCAATCAATATTAAACTGTCTCCCCTGCGACCAAGTTACTTGAAAAGAGACGCAAAATGTATGAGATTCATGAACAATTCGAATCAAAAAAAGAAGACTTTAGAAAGTAAAATTGTATTTAGTCAGCCAATAGTCATAGTTCAAGTCATCAGAAGACTAACTAAAGTCCAAAGATAAGTAGCTTCAAAATAAACTAACCGCATTTTGCCAATTTTTGCAGTAAAACGAGTCAAAACGTAAAAAGGCATAAGAAAGATTCCGTCAGTAGGAAAAAGCTTATGCTTAAAAAGAAGAAACCATAAAAAGTAGCAGTTATTTAAAGCAGATTTGTAAAGATAAATTGAGGAATTGAAAAGAAGTCAAAAAAAGTATCAAACAAGGGCTGCTTATTTGAGGAAATATGAAGATTTCTTGGAAAAGGTGAGATCTACGTATAGCTAATAGTACCCCTAGATGTCTGACATCCTAAATCGGTAACTTTAAATAGATTTAGTTACAATACATTGAAAAAATCTAATGATGACAGAATCAGAGAAAGAGAAGCTATGGAACACAATTACTAGAACTTGAAAAGAGACACTCTTGCAGAATAAAAGAAATTCAATCAGGAAATACTCACTCTTAACAATGAAATCAAAGATTTATCACGCAAAATTGAAGATCGTATGAAAGAAAAAAATGAAGTGCAGTCTGAAGTAGAGCAAAGCAATTAAGATTTTAGCAAAAAGAACCTTAATTTGGGAAAGATCTTTTTAGCAATTGACAATCTCAACTATAGATGTAGCTAAAATAACTACCGCCTGAAATACGAATTTGACGATAAGGGGTCAACTGAAAAGAAAGAGCCCAAACCAAAAAAAGGTTAGGATAATCGAAACTAAGAAGAGATAAGCTACTAGCAAAAGTCCAAACAAGCCTCAGCAAAGCTAAAGAACATTATTTCTTACATGAAAGATTTCAAAGCGATAATAGATGAGTATAAGATTCAAAAAAAGCACTAAAAGTAGAAAAACTGATGCGTTTGCATTTATATAATAAAACTCTTATAAATGATTGAGACATAGTTTGAGGCCTTCCGAAAAGCCTTGCCAATATTTCAATACAAAAGCTAGATCTAAAAGATTGTCAAAGACAACAATTTCTCGATTGTAACAGGTGACACAGGCTCAGGAAAATCTACACAACTTCCTCAATATATGATGGATTCAGAAGTCATCAGAGAGACAATAATAAGCAATCAAAAGAATGTAGAAGAGTACCAAAACGGCAAAATAGCTCCAATTGATAAAATAAATGTTGTGATTACTCAGCCGAGAAGAATGGCAGCCGTTAGCATGGCGGGAAGAGTAAGTCTTTAGCGCGGAACAGCTATGGGATAAGAGGTGGGTTATACGATTCGTTTTGACGATAAGACTAGTTCATCAACAAAACTAAGATACATCACTGATGGTATCTTTGTTCGGCAGTGTGTTGCAGATCCCTATCTCTTTAAGTATCATGTAGTCATATTGGACGAGGCTCACTAGAGATCTCTATACACAGATATCTTGTTTGCTTTACTGAAAAAAGCAGTCAATTACCGAAAAGGAACTTTGAAGCTGCTGATTACTTCTGCAACCTTAAACACTCGTATATTTGCCAACTATTATGGAAGTTGTCCTGTTGTTCAAATGCATGGAAAGCTTTTTCCTGTTTAAGTCAAATACTACACCATAAAGCATGTTGCCAGGGTTTAAGAGGCAGTAAAGGCAACTATAAGAATGCATTTGCACTAGGGGCCTGGAGACATTCTTGTTTTCTTGACAGGTTCTGAAGAATGTTAATCTGCAACTCGTCTTTGTGAGCAAAAACTTTAATAATTGATGTTAAAGGGTCGAGAAGTTCCAGGGTTGATAATGTATCAACTTTACGGAGCCTTGAGTAATGAAGACCAAGCAAGAGTTTTCGAAAAGACTCCCCAAGGAATTAGAAAAGTTGTATTTTGCACAAACATTGCTGAAACTTCTCTCACAATAGACAACATCGGATTTGTGATTGATTGCGGTTATGTAAAACAAAAGACTTTCAATCCCAAAACCAACATGGATTCATTAGTGACTGTTCCGATCTCTAAGGTACAGGCTGTACAGCGAAAAGGTAGAGCTGGCCGTACACAATAAGGAAAATGCTTAAGGCTTTACTCTTAAAAGTTCTATTAATGTACAAATATTTCTAATTTAGAGATGAAAGATTATAGCTTACCTGAGATTCTAAGGGTTTCGCTTTCCAGTGTGATGCTCACTCTCAAATCAATGAAGATTCACGATGTGATAAACTTCTAATACATGTAAAATCCAGACAAACAAGCAATTTTCAAAGCTTTGAGCTAGTTGTATCTGTTGGGGGCACTTACAGACGATGGTGAAATAACTTAGTTAGGCATTGAAATGAGCAGATTTCCCTTAGAACCTCAATACTCGAAAGCTTTGATTAATTCTGCGCTTTTTGACATCCCTGAAAAAATGATTACTTTGGTTAGTATACTCTCAACTGAAAGCATTTGGAAAAAGGTTCTAAAAATAAACGAAGAATAGTATAATGATTTCATTGAAAAATCAAAGAAGTTTTTCTGTGAGACAGGGGATCATTAGACATTCCTTAATATTCATTAGGGTTGGGCTGAATGCTAAGACCCTAATACCTATTGCGATTAGAATTACTTGAATTTCAGAGCTTTGAGACAGTCAGACAACATAAATTTCCAACTTCACGATATTTTGAATTCATGCAACCTTGAGATTTTAAGGAAATTTTATAGAAATGACCCTAATTACATATAATACCAGGAGATAAAGACGCTTTATTAAAAGGTACCAGCACAGTATGCTAAAACTCTTCTAAGAAAATGCTTAGCCATTTCTTTTTATTTCCATACAGCCAACATTTCGGCCAACAGTCAAGCATATATTCTTAACTATCCTGAAGGAACTGTGGCAACTCTTGATCCTACTTCTGCGCTTGCTCTCCAAGGAAAGATCGCATAAACTTTGCTCTATACGGAATTAGGTGCTGGAAGTTCTCACGGAATCATGAGAACTGTGAGCGTAATTGATGCTAAATGGATTAAAAGCTATCTACCGAAAACCAAAAACATTGACACATTTAGGTTAGCTGGGATGGAGCTTTAAAGATCAAGGAAAGTAGCCTAAAAAGTGGAAATAAGTGAAGAATAAAAAAGAAAAAGAATGCTCGAATAGAGGGATAAGAAAATAAAGGAAGCCACTGAAAGATACAAAGCAAGGAAGCTAGTCAAAACGTAATGATTTCTATATTTAATCAATTTCTGAATGTGGCCATAAAATAAATGGAAGATCAAATAGCTTCCTTGTGTAATACTGTTTGTGTATGAGCCATCTATGCAGTGGCATTCATCCTTGATTTATATAAGGTTTGTTAAATATTTTTGGGGGCCTTTTTCTGGCGAAGACTGAGTTCTGCAGTGACTGCAGGACGAAGTTTTTGTTTTAAAAAGTTGAATTTATTCTTTTTGTACTAAACTACAAATTAAAGCGTAAAAGTTCTGAATATTGTTCTCAAAATATTTACATTTCGAAGCTGAAATTTGGCTTGAGGCTTCCCTTTAGCATTGATGAGAAATTATTTGAATTTATTCATTTTCCTTTCTAAATAGCTAAGTAGTTACGTTAAAAGACACTTTCCTCCCCAAAAAAGCTGGCTATCTTTTTGAAAATTTCACTAAGAACCAGAAAGCCCACAAACAAAACAACCATGCCAAGTAGTTTAAAAGTTAAGATATCTTGTAAGTTGATAGTTGTTAGAAAAGTAGTTAGTAAATTTTTGAGCTAGTATTCAATAAACCTGTAGTTGAAAAAGATTGCCCAAGAATTCACTAACACGGAAATCAGATACATTCGCTATATAACTTCACTGTATTTATAGAGCTATGAATTGCTAGGAATGGGTCTTTTGCTCAAGTAAAGCACCTAAAGTCGTTTTATGCAGTAGTTAATTGTGAGTGTTATCATAGAAAAGACTTCGCCGAAGGGAAAACGAATGTAGAAGATGGAGTAAAAGAAAAAAACGATCATCTACTATCTGACTGAGAGCTCTACTTCTATTTTTTAGCTTTAGAACTGAATGTGCCTTAGGAGTTGGTTTAGTTTGAATTAGAAGATATTGCTTTGGATTTGGTTTTCCTTTGCATAACTTTTGAGTTTTTTGTTCTTTACGTACATTCTACTGATTCTGTACAAGAAAAATATGTTTTTTAGCATAACAATGCCAATAGTAATCAAGTATCTACTAATAATGTAATTTTAAAACTCAGAAAGACAGTTTGCTGCGTAACAGCTTGTTCCATTGAATACCTAAATAACCATCAAATAGAGGGGGCCAATCAACTCAAGGCCGAAGTTATAAATGTTTATTAACCGACGATGAGTATTATTGTGTTCTTCAGTTTTGGCATAGTTTATGAATTAAACCATTTTTTAGAGAAGTCTTTTGAATAGCAGCAGATATAAACAGTAGTTTACAGCAAAGAAGAGACTATAGAAGGCTAAGTGCCCAGATGATATTAAGTATAGACTAGGAAACTTGGAATAGTTGTCTCTGATAAGTTTTCTGATTCCCCAAAACCAAAGCCCTTAAATGACAAGAATAATCAAAAGGACTATCAGAGCCACATTTTCTCGGATCAAGAACTCAGCATTTTTCCTAGATTAGAAGGTATTGACAGAATCATCTATAAGGTTGCGCACATAGGGCCCCCTATAAGTAGACCTTGATTCCTACACGATATTGTGCTCAACATAGTTGTTCAAGTACTTGCTTTATTTCTTCTTCCAAAGCTAAATCAAAAACACATAGCTGCAGAAAAGCACAACCAATTGAGACAAACTATAAATGTACTGCTTCTGGTTATTTACGCCACTGGTATACAAAATCTAGAGGCCGATTTAGAAGCCTATTGCTGCCAAGGACATTATGAGGAGATAGGTTATCATGTGGATTTTGAAGGCAAGCTAAAAGGCAAAACTATCTCCCATGTAATCCCTGACCACTCTAATGTTTGTCTTAAAGGCTAAGAAGGGATGCCATTACTTTTATAAACATTTTTACTTTTTCTATTGAATTGCTTTGTTTAGAAGAGCTTTTTGCTCTTCTTATTCCAGCTCTTACTCATTGAATTATAGGCTAACGTCTGCGAATTTTTAGTACTAATTGTTTATAGCGTAAATCATCATGCCTTTTTTCTTGAAATTCTACACTTTGAAGACCTAAGAAAGCCGAAGAAAAGCAAGCTTTATACGTTACATTGGAGTAAATAATGAAATTTCCTCATAGGGAGTATTTCTATAGGACTAATAATGAAGCATATGTGCCAACTTTTCAAAGAAAGTTTTCTTTTTGTTGGGCAAAACAAACTAAACAAAAGTGTCTTCATAATTATTGACAGGATACCCATACTTGTTATTCAATTAAATAATCTTTTCAAAAACTTGCTTTTTCCTCTTCATCTTCACCATATAATCTTAGCAACCCTTATTTATCTTTTGTCTATTGTGGATGTAAAGGTAGTCCCTTTCAGATTTGCTCAGCTAACTCTACTTTTTTGGAAACTTTTTGTAAAGCCAATGTTCTTTTTATTTTATGTATTAATTCGGCATTTAAAACTGTTCTTATGGCTGATTGGTTTTCTTGGGATTCATAATCTGCGCCACAAATTTTTCCAGCTAAAGAAAGTAAAATTCAAATTGGTTGACTTCGTTTTGCGAAATATAAACCTAATCTATTATCTATTCTCTAAAAGATTTGTTTGACAGTCCTAAATCTCTGTTGAGCTTTTTAACAGCCTCATAAAAGCCTTCAGAGTTTTGTGAGTTGGCTTCCTTAAAAAATGTGTTTATCCTGAATGGCCTTCCAGCATAGTCTACAGGCTCGTTGATCATGAAATCTAAGTTGACCATGTTGATTTATTTTTTGATCTTGTACTTGCTGGCTGTTTTCATGAGATTTTCAGTGTTAAGAGAAAGAAGAAAGTAAAGGTTTAGATTTGGATTTTGATCGTTCTAGGCCTTTTGTTCTTCCAGCAGAAAGGTTTTGACTTGGAACTTGCAAATCCTTTGTAAAATGAGCATCATCATGTTGTATTCCAGAGTGAAAGTATCAATTTTGGGGACATATTCGTGCCCACAATCAATATCAATGTATCTTTTGCTGGAATCTTTTAGAAGGAGCTGACGTTGCTTGTTCTTTGCCTCTATTCCCATCAAAGTTGTCATTTTTCGGATCAAAGGATTTGCAGCATCTTTGCATTAATCTGTGTTTTAAACAAGATAGGCTATATACTACTGGACTAAACTGTACATTTCTTCATAAATGGGCGAAGTGTTTTTATAGATAAGATCGTAAGGTGTTTATTGAGCTTTGAGAGTGTATTACTAAGTTGGTACTTGCATCTTTATGACTAGGT
>Ga0316217_10007185_pt1 | contig 10729 bp, 9 predicted proteins | sample 1anoAmetaG_FD_203633 | JGI IMG/M metagenome (GOLD analysis project Ga0316217, IMG submission 203633) | Freshwater microbial communities from Trout Bog Lake, Wisconsin, USA - 1anoA | ecosystem: Environmental > Aquatic > Freshwater > Lake > Hypolimnion/Profundal zone | place: USA: Wisconsin... | reverse complement strand
AAGGGATGGTACGATTGAATGGAATGGAAAGTATAACGGCAAGTTGCAGCTTATGGGCAATTACGTATATAATGTACGCCTTAAAATTAACGCCACTGGCGAAGAAAAATTCTTAACTGGAAATCTGGCTCTATTGTGGTAGCAGGTGTAGATAGAAATTTAATACCTGAAAAAATTTCAACTAATTGAAGTGGAAAAGCCGGCCCAGAAGATCAGCTAAGGCCGTGGCGGATTGACCATTGGTTTATAAAATTATCAAAACTTTAGAGCCACGCCTAACCTAATGAAGTATAATGCGTTAGCACGCACAACAGGCGGGCAAATATTTCCGGCCTACATTGATTTGTAATGCCGGCCTAAGGTGGTCAAAGCCTCCGGCGCTTCCGGCTTGACCATTTTGAAACATTTTAAAAACCATTGTGAAGCAATAGTGAAACAAATGCCGTGTAAAACTGAAGCTTCCTGAAGGTCTTTAAAAGCAAAACCCGCTGTAGTAGCGGGTTTGAAGAAATTTGAAACCAATTTTGTGGTGTGGGAGGGAATTGAACCCCCGACACATAGATTTTCAGTCTATTGCTCTACCAACTGAGCTACCGCACCTTTTCCTTCAACATTTAGCTAAAGGGACCGCAAAAGTATAAATTTCTGTTACTTTGCAAAACCTTACCGTGTTTTAGGGTCATTTTTTCTTTTGCCCACGGGTTTTAGGCTTTCCATACTTCATTTTGAGCCTCTCTCCTCTCGAAATCGGGTTGTTTACTTTTTTGTTTTTTTCGCTCTTTTCATGAAATGCCCCGGTAGGAACCTTCCGCTCGAATTTGTCCTGTATATTCTTTACCAGGTTTTTAGGCATCTCATCCGGCGTTAATTTATCAGTTATTTCAAGCGACTCAGGCAAAGCATGCATTGGAATTTCCATGCTCATCAGGTATTCAATGGCTTCTTTAAAAGCCTGCTCTCTCGGGGTAATGAAGGCAATGGCGATACCCTCTTTATCAGCCCTTCCGGTTCTGCCAATGCGGTGTATATAGTTTTCAGGCTCTTCAGGCATGTCGAAATTAATAACATGAGATACTTCAGAAATATCTAAACCACGGGCAATAATATCGGTGGCAATCAATATGCGGTTTTCGCCACTCTGAAATTTCCTGACAGTTTCAAAACGGTTGTTCTGGCTTTTATTCGAATGTATAACACCTATCTGACCAGGAAACTTATCTCCTATTTGCTCATACAGTTGGTCTGCCAGTTTTTTAGTAGCCGCAAACACCAGCACCTTCTTATATTCCGCGAAATTCCGGAGTAATAGCTCCAGCATGTTTACCTTGGTATAAAAATTGGGCAGTTCATAACCTATTTGCAAAATGTTATCGAGCGGTGTGCCCACAGGCGCTGCCTCAATTTTTACAGGTCCGTTAAAGTAATGCTGAATAAGCGCTTCCACGTCGTCGGTTAGCGTGGCCGAAAACATGAGGTTTTGCCTTCTTTCAGGCAATAAATTCAATATGGTGGTGAGCTGATACTTAAAGCCCAGGCTTAGCATTTCATCAACTTCATCAATCACCAGGCGTTTCACCCCCTTTAATGAAACAGTGCCGTTTAAAATAAGGTCAAGAAGGCGGCCAGGAGTGGCAACTAAAATATCTACCCCTTCGGACAATAACGCCATCTGAGGCTTCATATTTACCCCACCATATACGCCTTCCACCCGCACACTCATGTAAGTGCTTAATTTTTTGGCAACTTCCACCACCTGTACAACCAATTCGCGTGTGGGAACCAATACCAGCACCTTAAGCACTTTATTTTTCGAAAACTCCCACTGCCTAAGGCACGGCAGAAGGTAAGCCAGGGTTTTTCCCGTGCCGGTTTGGGCAATTCCAACCACATCGCGGCCCGACATGATAACAGGGAACCCTTTATGCTGTATGGTGGTAGGGTGCACATAACCCAATTCCTCCAAAGCATTTAACAATGGCCGGTTCAAATTCAATTCATCAAACTTCATCATCTTAATGCGCTAATTTTGCACGAAGGTAGCCTTTAGCGTGGTTTGTTGCTTCATAAACTTTTCCTTACTTCGCGGATATGGGGTTTCTCGTACTTTCGTGTATTTTTTCAGCTGTTCTTATTTTACTTTTTAAGGCATTTGAACAAAACGAGGTTCCCGTATTCCAGGCCATCGTATTTAATTACTGTACTGCTGCTATTTGCGGGTTTATTTTTCTGCCGAATCACCATACGGTAACCAGCGGAGCCTTTCTAAGCCAGGGCTGGCTTCCGGTGGCCATGGTACTGGGCGCTATGTTTATAATAGTTTTTAACCTAACCAGCTTAACGGCTATTGACTTTGGCGTTTCCACTGCCTCTGTTGCGTCAAAGCTGGGACTGGTCTTTCCGGTAATGCTGGCATTTTTCTTTTACCATGAAGCATTTAACGGGCTAAAACTTGCCGGAATTGTTTTTGCCTTTATAGCTGTTATTCTATCCAGCATCAAAGAAAAGCCAGCCCATCATATTACTGTTTCAGCTTTTATGGTGTTTTTGCCGTTTCTTGTGTTTATAGGTAATGGCGCTTGCGACAGTGTTACGCAATTCGTTAATAAACGGTACCTGATGCATGAGGGCGTTCCTGAATTTGCCATGTGTATTTTTGCTTCGGCAGGTGTAATAGGATTGGTTGCTCTTGGGTTTCGGCTTATAACCGGCAAGGCGAAACTGCATATCAAAAGTGTTATCGGCGGTGTGGTGTTAGGCATTCCTAATTATTTGTCGTTTCTGTTTTTGCTCAAGGCTTTGGCTGGTTTAAGCTGGGGAAGCTCCGTCATATTTCCTATCAATAATTTAGGAACCGTAGCAGTGGCTACCCTTGTAAGCTTTATCATTTTTAAAGAAAAAATATCGAAGATAAATATGGCCGGACTGGCATTTGCAGCAGTGGCCATTGTATTGATTATTTTGTCGAACTAAAATGTGGAAACGGGGCTTAAATTGCGGGTATGCAAGAAAAAAATAGAATTCCGGAATCAGAACTTATCATTAATCCCGATGGCGGCATTTACCATTTACACCTTAAGCCACATGAAATTAGCGATGTTATTATTACCGTTGGCGACCCTGGCCGGGTAACTGAAGTAAGCAGGCATTTCGATAGTATTCAACACAAGGTTCAACATCGTGAATTTTTAACGCACACCGGTTTTTTGAATAACAAGCGATTAACGGTTATCTCTACCGGCATAGGCACCGATAATATTGATATTGTTATGAATGAACTGGATGCCCTGGCCAATATCGATTTCAAAACACGGATGGTTAAGGAGGAACTTTCCTCACTGCAAATTATCCGTATGGGCACCTCCGGTTCTGTAAGTGACGAAGTGCTGATGGATTCAATCATGATATCTGAAATTGCCATTGGTATGGACGGGTTAATGAATTTTTACGAATTTGAAAACACGATACAGGAAACCGTTTACCTGGAAGCTTTTATCAACCACATTAAACCTCATTTTAAAGAAGTTAAACCGTATATAGCCGGTGCTGATTCAACTTTGTTAGAACGTTTTGAAAAACATTTTATGAAAGGAACTACGGTTACAGCCTGTGGATTTTATGCACCTCAGGGCCGTACATTAAGGGCAAAAAATGAGTTTAAGAACTTCACTACAGTCATCAATAAATTCAGGCACACGCATTTCCATATTTCAAACCTCGAAATGGAGACAGCAGGCATTTATGGTTTCGGAAAAATACTCGGGCACCGGTGCCTTTCTATCAATGCAATTCTTGCCGACAGAATTCATCAAACATTTAGTTCCAATCCGCAACGGATAATTGACAAAATGATTCAGGAGTCGCTGGAGATTATTACTACCTTCTGAAATCGAGCACCAGCGCTACTCTGCCTCCAAACTGATGAATAAGCTGGTCTTCAAAACCGGCCACAAAATCGACCCGTATAATTTTGAAGATATTGGCAAGGCCCACATTAAGTTGGTAGTATTCTTTTCGTGTTGGGGTATATAAAAAATGAAAGCCCACCACCTCGTCTAACTTTAAAGTTCTTATGCCCGGTATTTTATTGAAAAGAAATCCGCCAAAATGGTGCTCAATGTGCGCCTCGGCAAAATACTGGTCGGTGCTGTTACGATAGTATTGAAGCAGATAGAACCCAAGCAAATCAGTACCTCCCAAACTTAGAAAGTTGCCGCTAAAGCTTTTATAATCGGGATAATCAATGGCTTTGTTGATAGGAAAACCGCCGCCACCGAAACGATAGAATGTGGTACCGAAAAGTTTTAGCGGAATATCACCGGTCAACTGCGCCTCAAGAAAAATAAAGTTCTGGTCGCTGAATGTTCCTATAGGCACAGCCTCTTTGTATTTGATATGTAGTTCAGGATATTTTGAACCCATCCTCCATCTTGCATCGGGCCGCGTAACGTAGCGCTGGTCAAAAACAATATGAAAGTCCAAATCGAACCTTAAACTATTATGACGGCCCACCCCTGAATCTGCCGCGTTCGGTATCTCCACTCCATTGGGGGTGTATTCGTTTTTTTCTTTGCTGAAGAATGAAAACGTATTGGTATTATCCAGTCCGGAGCGCTGCTGGTAATTGGCACTGATAGTAGTTTGAAATCCGTTAAACAACTCGCGCGAATAAGCTACCCGGGCAAAATATTGCTCGTAAATTTTCATAAAGTTGTTCTTAAAAACCAGGCTTTGCCAGGTATTTCCAAACTCAGTTTGCGGCTGCGAACCATCAATCTGGCTGATATATCTTCCCCCGCTAATGCTCAAGCTTTCGTTATGTATTTCGCTGCTGTAATAGGTAAGCGTGCCCATGCCATTTACCTGTTTATCACTAAACCCATATCGAAGTACCGGTTCAAAAGTAATCCGCCGCTGGGTATCAAATTGCTTTCGCACGGCAATGTGCACATGCAGGTTCGCTCCTTCAGCCGTATTAAAATTGATGATATCAATTAAGGATGGGAAATCGACCTCAATCTTTTTGTATTGCTTTTTATAAACGTAGCCCAGAATGATAGATGATACACCTGTGCGGTTATTCTTTTTATCGGTAGAATCCTTAAAAACCTTCGACTCTCTGATGACCTGAATACTATCTTTTAAATGATAATCCTGCTCTTCCATGGTTGTAAGTGGTATGGGGCGTAAACTATCCCAATACATAGTATCGCGCTTATTGGCGCCTTCTTCAATCTTTACAACCTCAGCGGTAAAAATTTTCTTTTCAGCTTTCTTCTCGGCCTTTTGTTCAGCCTTTTGCTGTTGTTTAACCGTTTTCTTTTTCGCTGTTTTAGCGGTGTCCGTTTTAGTTACAAAGTGTTTTGCAAAGCCATCATTTACCTCGTAGTTTTTAAATACCCCCAGGTAATAGCCATCGCCTTTTACACCCAAAAAACTTGCTTTGGCATCGTAGCGTTGTTGCGATGGCAGCCAGATGTCGTTCTTTACCGGTATAAAATACTGCGTAACTTTCAGGGTATCGACGTATTGAATACCATTGGCTTTGGTAAGGTATAACTCCAGTGAATGAATATTCCAGTTGTCTTCAATAATGCTTAGCACACCGGTAAAGCAAGGGTCGGTTTTTCGTTTGGGCGTTACCTGTATTTTGTTTACTAATTTATCTCCCTCCTTATAGGCGCCCAGCATTTTGTAGTTGTAATAGAAAAACGCATTTTCGGAGAGCGGCGAAATAAAAGGGCGTTGAGCTATAAACGGAATTGTAATACTTCGCTCGTAAAAATTGAAGTAAAAATCCTGTGCCGAGTTGAAAGTAAACCCATTGCTTTTGCCGCTCACTTTAGAGGAGTAAATAACCTCATGAAATTTATTCGGTTTCTTGTAATACAATTTCGATTGCGATTCGCTTAAGTATAGAATGCCGGAGTTATTGGGACCGGTTAAAATACCGGTGCGGTTAATTTTACGGCCCAGTATTTTATCGGGGGCTTCCAATATGCGTTCCATGCCTTTTACATAAGCATCGCACTGGTAGGTTTCAACTACATTCAAAAAATATTTACGCCGTTCAATGGCTTTTTTTATAACCTCAATAGCCGGGTCCTGGTTACCGTTAACTACCACATCACGTATCTGGTATTGCAGGTCTTCCAGCTTCACGTTTATTTCTATGTCTCTTTGCAGGTTTACGGTTTGAACCAACTGCTTGTAACCAAGATGCTGGAACACAATTTCGTAAGTTCCAGCCGGTAAATCCAAATGATATTGCCCGTCGGCATTGGCCGAGGTGCCGTTACTGGTACCCTTTACATAAATGTTGCTGTAGCCAAGTTTCTCGCCATTTGCATCGGTAACCGTGCCGTGGATAGTAACCCCATAGCTGTTTATGCCAAGCAACAGCAAAACAATAAAAAGGGGATTTAAGCGCATGAGCGATGAAAATAAAAAAATGGGATGAAACTGTAGTTGAAAAAAACATGTGATTGGGAAAGAAGTTTACCAACCTTACAAAAAAGAAGGGACGCTTTACGAAAATGCCCCTTTTGTATACAAACTTTTAGGCAGAGATAATTACCTGATGATACTTCCGTAAGTGAATTTCTTTTTGCCATGCAAACGTGGATGGAATTTACGTTCGCTTGGAGGGCCAAAAGATTCTTCTTTGTTATTGCTTGCAGTGGCATTAATAACCGATGCTTTGCGAATAGTAAATGTAGGCTCAGTTTCGGTTTTAGCTTTTTCAGGAGTATTTACATCAATTGGCGGAAAGTAATAAGTAGTTGTTTCAGCATTTTGAGCAATGGGCTCAATAGGCGTAGGAACATCTGTATTTGCGTTGCTATTTATAAGCGAATTGTTACCATTCGATAATGCAGGGTTGGTTGTTACCGGCTGATTAACGGTTGGCTGAACCTGTTGAGCCAACTGCATAGTAGACTGCAAAGGATTTGAAGCAGGATGGTGTTTTACCGCAGGTTTTACCATGGCAATGTGCATTGGACTGGCCTCATCAGACTTAACCGGAGCAGTTTGCTGTGGGATATTAGTAACATTTACCGTTTTAGGAGATACAGCAATATTTGTATTTGCTTTATCCGTATTGAGTGACGAATTAACCAGGTAACCGGTTAAAATTGTGGTTCCCATTATCAGTGCAGCCGCAATAATTCCCACCATTGCGCGTTTAGGTATAAGCGCCGTTGCTACTGGTGCTGCTGTTGCAGCAGCCACAGGCATAGCATCTAATTCAGCCGAAATTCTGTTCCACATCCCAAAAGGAGGTGCAACTTCATGCTCATTCATTTTCTGCTCTACACCCCGGTCGAAATTTTTAATATTTTGCTCCATGTTTCTTCTCTTTTCGTGCGTAAATTTTTCTCGTGCTTAATATTTTTTAGTTGGCCGTTGAAGTTCTTCTGTCTCTGTCAATTCCTTCAGTAATCATTTTTTGCAGTAAATATCTGGCACGCGCTAACTGCGATTTTGACGTGCCTTCCGAAATCCCCATCATATCTCCAATCTCCTTGTGCGAGTAACCTTCAATTACATACAGGTTAAATACGGTGCGGTAACCATCGCTCAAAGTTTGTATCATCTTCAAAATATCTTCATGCTTCAAAGTCTCCAACGCATTTTCTTCATAATATTCATACGTCCTTATTTCGCTGTCATGCAGGGCATATAGGTTAACATGCTTTCTGTAATGCTCAATCGCTGTATTTACAAATATGCGGCGAACCCAACCTTCAAACGCTCCTTCACTTCTGAATTTATCTATGTTTTTAAACACTTTTACGAAACCTTCCTGTAAAAGATCCTGCGCCGAGTTATATTCATTCGCATATCTCAGGCACACAGAAAACATCTTTCCGGCAAACTGGTTGTACAGTACCTGCTGAAATTTCCTGTCACCCTTCATACATCCCTGTATGATTTCCGTTTCTGTGTAATTTGGGTTTAAACTCATAAGCTTTAGTTGTTCAGGGATAACCAAATTTACTAAATAAATTCCACTTCTTATTGTATGACGGCCATTTTCGCCAAATGGTTGGCAAACAGCTCAAAACTTTTTTTACGATGGCTAAAGCTGTTTTTTTCATCCAAAGTCATCTCGGCATAGGTTTTAACAGCTCCCAAAGGCTTAAATATCGGGTCGTAGCCAAAACCTCCGGCTCCTCTCCTTTCCTCCTCTATAAGGCCCTCGGTAATTCCTTCAAACTGAACGTAGTTATTGCCGGTATAGTATGTAATAACCGTTTTAAAACGGGCACTGCGGTCGGCTTTGCCTTTCATCTTTTGCAATACCTTATCCGTGTTATCATCGTATGTGGCTTTCTCACCGGCATACCGGGCCGAATAAACCCCTGGTTCTCCATCCAAAGCATTGATTTCCAATCCAGTGTCTTCCGAAAAGCACGCTATTCCGAATTTGGTGGATAAATATTCGGCTTTTTGGAGGCTGTTTCCTTCAATAGTGCCCCGGGTTTCGGGTAATTCTTCGGTAAAGCCTATGTCTTTTAAACCCACTATTTCAATACCTTTTGGGGCCATGGAAAGTATCTCTTTAAGCTTGTGTTGATTGGAGGTGGCAAAGATTATTTTCATGAACGTTGTTAGTTGTTTGTGCCGGCAAATTTAGCAATTAGTGATCATGGCAATTTGAAACGCGGAAATACATTTTGTAATTTAATACTACAAGGCATTTAAATTGGTTTACTGCGCCAATAACTTTTTAGATTAGCAACTGTTTATTACTGCTTACACACATTGAATGGAAATTGCGAGATTAGAGGGGGCAAGCAAGGTATACAAAAGCGGAGATACGGAAATAGTGGCGCTTCAACCCACCAACTTTGCTATCAACACCGAGGAACTCGGTCTTATTATTGGCCCCTCGGGTTCCGGAAAAACCACTTTATTGTCTTTGTTAGGTTGCGTTATTTATCCCAGTACCGGCAAGGTATGGGTTAACGGCACCTATACCGCCGGGTTAAATGACGAGCGCATGGCGAAACTGCGGTTGGATGGAATTGGCTTTGTTTTTCAGTCGTTTAATTTAATTGCCCCGCTTACTGTTGAGCAAAACGTAATGCTTCCATTACAGCTTCAGGGAAAACCAGATAGTACTGCGCGCAAGGCTGCCCGGATTGCTTTGGAAAACCTGGGGATGATTCACCGCCTGGCTTCACTTCCCAAAATGCTGTCGGGTGGCGAACAGCAACGTGTCGCTATAGCCAGGGCGCTGGTAGCAGACCCACCGCTTATTTTGTGCGACGAGCCCACTGCTTCGCTGGACGTTTCATCGGTTGGCATAGTGATGACTAAATTACAGGAACTGGCAAAAGCCGGCAAGGCTGTAATTGTAGTAACCCACGACCAGCGGTTGATACCATTTGCCACCCGCATTATTGAAGTGGCCAATGGAACAGCCAAAGAAAGAAGCAAGATGGAATATATAAAAGACATAGAATCAGCTATATAAATATGAAAATTACTTACATTTTAATGCTGCCCATTTTGCTGGCAACCGGTTGCAATAAAACCGTTGATAAGAGTGGGGCACAAGTTGCTGGTGCGGCCATGCAGGCACCAACACAGGTTATTGCTATTGGCCGTGTAGAACCCGAGGAAAAAATAAGTGCTATGGGCACCCAGGTAAACGGCATTGTAAAACGCATTTACGTTGCGGCCGGCGACACCGTTAAAAAAGGACAGTTGCTGGTTGAGCTGGACCACAGTTATGAAGACGCCGTGTTGCTACAGGCCAATTCAAAACTTGCCACACAAAAAGCGGAAATTGAAAATGCCAATGCTCAATTAAGCTCAGTTAAAATAAAAACCGATAACCTGCGGGTAAAGCTGGAAAGAACAAAAAGGACGGTAGCCAGTGATGCCGACACCAAACAAAATCTCGACAATGCACAAACCGATTACGACCAATCGTTAAAAGATATTGACCGCTACAGCGCCGGTTTGGTAAGCGAGCAAACCAAGTTAAGCGAGCGCGTAACCGATGCTGCCGTAGTACAAGTCCAAATTGAACAAAAGAAGATAAAAGCACCCTCGGATGGAACTATTTTAAACATGGACATTACTCAAGGCTCAGCGGTTACCACCACCAAAAGTTTATTTGACTTTGCTCCGGCATCGGCGCTCACGGTTTTGTGTGAAGTTGATGAATTGTTTGCGGGTAAAGTTAAGGCAGGTCAGTCTGCATACATACGCAACCAGGGCATGGAAGAGAAACTGGCAGCGGGTAAAGTAATATTTGTGGGGGCGTATTTGAAGAAGAAGTCGTTGTTTAGCGATGACAGCGGTAATATGGAAGACCGGCAGGTAAGAGAAGTTAGAATACTGATTGAAGGCGACAAGCACCTGCTCTTTAACTCGCGGGTGGAGGCGGTCATTAATATCCAATAGTTTTATGCTTAGAACCGCCTACCGATTTATAGTTTATGATAAACCGAAAAGCACAGGAGCGCTTTTCGGGGTTATAATTTCAATTTTCCTGATTGGCCAGCAGGTGGGCATTTTCATTTTTTTGACAAACATGATGTCGAACCTGGTTGACCATATTGATGCCGATATTTGGGTCGTAGATAACCGCAGCACCAACGTTAATGCATTGGGGCAAATTGCTTCCAAATATCAATATGAAATAGCTTCCATACCTGGTATTTCGCACGCGTACCCATTGGTTATTGCAGGGTCATCAGCAAAGTTTATGGAT
>Ga0316217_10007183_pt1 | contig 10730 bp, 15 predicted proteins | sample 1anoAmetaG_FD_203633 | JGI IMG/M metagenome (GOLD analysis project Ga0316217, IMG submission 203633) | Freshwater microbial communities from Trout Bog Lake, Wisconsin, USA - 1anoA | ecosystem: Environmental > Aquatic > Freshwater > Lake > Hypolimnion/Profundal zone | place: USA: Wisconsin... | reverse complement strand
AATTTATAACCCATGAAAATCAATGGACTCGCCACCCTGCTTTTCGATTTCGGCGCGGATTTCCTGAAGGTCATTGCCGGGATAAGCCGCCAAGACCAGCCGCGCGCCGAGCCGGGCAAAGGCTTTCACAAAATGAATGCCCAGCCCGCCCGACGCCCCCGTCAACAAAACCACATCGCCAGGTTTGATTTTCATGGGTTATAAATTCAACCCGCCTTGGACAGCGCCTCATGCCCCCACCGCAGCATCCGCTCCGTCGCCTCCCAGCCGATGCACGAGTCGGTGATGCTCACGCCGTAGCGCAACGCGGCGGCATCCTTCGGGATCGGCTGGTTGCCTTCGCACAGGTGGCTCTCCACCATCAGGCCGATGAGCGATTTCGTCCCGCCCGCGCGCTGTTCGATGACGCTGCGCCAGACCTCCTCCTGCTTGGCAAATTTCTTCTCCGAATTCGCATGGCTGCAATCCACCATCAGCACCGGCGGCAGTTTTTCGGAAATCAATTTCGCCTCCGCCGCCCGGATGCTGGCCGCGTCGTAATTTGTCATCGCGCGGCCGCCGCGCAGGACGACGTGCGCATGCGGGTTGCCGCTCGTGCGGACAATGCTCGTGACGCCGTCCTCGTTCATGCCCAGAAAACTGTGCGGATGCCGCGTGGCGCCCATCGCGTCAATCGCCACCTGGAGGCTGCCGTCGGTCGCGTTTTTCAAGCCGACGGGCATAGAGAGGCCGCTGGCCATTTCGCGGTGCGTCTGCGATTCCGTGGTGCGCGCGCCGATGGCCGCCCAGGTGATGAGGTCGGCGATGTATTGCGGCACGATGGGGTCAAGAAATTCTGTCGCCGCCGGCAGCCCCAGGCCGACGATTTCGAGCAGCAGTTTCCGCGCGATCTTCAGGCCGGTTTCGATGTCCTGCGAACCGTCGAGGTGCGGGTCGTTGATCAGCCCCTTCCAGCCGATGGTCGTGCGCGGCTTCTCGAAATAGACGCGCATGACGATTTCCATTTTGCCGGCAAATTCCTTTTGCAGCCGGCTCAGCCGCGCGGCATATTCCAGCGCGCTTTTCTCGTCGTGAATCGAACAGGGCCCGATGACGACGAGCAGGCGCGGGTCTTCCTGGTTCAAAATGCGGATGACCCGCCCGCGGGCCTGCGCCACGCTGTCGTTCACGGCCTCCGGCGTCGGCGACAACGCCTTCAGCGCGCGCGGCGAGAGCAGCGGGACGATTTCTTTGACGTGCAAATCCTGGGTGCGAAACATTAGGTAGAGTGTAGCTGATAATCATTTTTCGAAAAGCGGAAACACGGCCAATGTAAATTATCCCGCACCGGTTTCCCCAAACAATCCGCTGGCGCGGTGCGGCGCAAATAGTTATCCGGATGTAACATGGGTTCAGCCGCAGCTGTGCTAGAATCTTTGGCTTGTGACCAGCATCACTTTCATTAGAATTAATAACCGCGCCAGACGCGACGCATGAAAACCTTTGCCGAAATGAATTTTCCGGGCCGGCTGATCGCCGTCGAGGGCCTCGACGGATCGGGCAAGTCCACGCAGATTTACCTGCTCAAACGCTGGCTGGAGGCCGAGGGCATCAAGGTCTATTTCAGCGAATGGAACTCCTCCGAGCTGGTCAAGTCCGCGACCAGCAAGGGCAAGAAGCGCGAGCTGCTCACGCCGACGACCTTCAGCCTGATTCACGCGACGGATTTCGCCGACCGTTATGAGCGGCATCTGGTGCCGCTGCTGCGCGCGGGCTACATCGTGCTGTGCGACCGGTATGTGTTCACGGCGTTCGCGCGGGACGTGACGCGTGGCTGTCCGCCGGAATGGGTGCGCGGCAATTACAGCTTCGCCTGCGCGCCGGACCTGACGATGTTTTTCAAGGCGGACCTGGAGGTGTCGCTCAACCGGATTTTGGAAGGCCGGCCCAAGCTGAAATTTTTCGAGGCCGGCATGGACCTGCGCCTTTCGACCGACCCCTACGAAAGCTTCAAGATTTTCCAGGGTCGCATCCTCGACCAATACCTCGCGATGAGCAAGGAGTTCAACTTCGTCATCATGGACGCCAACGAGTCCGTCGAGAAGCAACAAGTGCTCGTCCGCAAGCTGGTGAGCGAAAAAATTGACCTGAAGAAATTCAAGCGGCGCAGTCCGCTGCCGTTGCCGCCGTCGCTGGCGGGCGACCGCGACAGCAAAGAGGAATTGGAGGACAAGGCCGCATGAGCGCAAAAACCACGCATAAATTTTACGGCCACGGCATCCCGCGCGTGAAGGCGGAAGACCTCGGCGGCAAGCTGATCGTCGTCGAAGGCGCGGACGGCTCCGGCCGCTCCACGCAGATCGCCGAGCTGGTGAACTGGCTCGAAACCAACGGCCGTCCGACCGTGCAGGTCGGGTTGAAACGCTCCACCCTCGTCAGCGAGGAACTGGAAAAGGCGCAGGAAGGAAATGTTTTGAGCCGGACCACCTTGAGCTTATTTTACGCGACGGACTTCGCCGACCAGTTGTCAAACATCATCATCCCCGCGCTCAAGGCCGGGTTCATCGTGCTGGCGGACCGCTACATTTACACGCTGATGGCACGCGACATGGTGCGCGGCATGGACGAAAAATGGCTGAAAAATCTTTATGGCATCGCTCCGGTGCCGGATGCCGTGTTTTACCTGTCGGTGGAACCGGAGGAACTCGTCCAGCGCAACCTCTCAAAAAAGGCGACGCTGGACTATTGGGAGAGCGGCATGGACCTGGGCTTCTCCCGCGATGTCTTTGACAGTTTCCTGAAATATCAGGAAGCGATGGGCGAGGCGTTCCGCCAGCTCCAGAAAACCTACAAGTTCGAGATCATTGACGCCAACCGCCCGGTGAATTCCGTGAACAAGGAACTGCGCAAAAAGATCAGCGCGGTGATTGACGGGGAATAAAAACTACGGTGTGCTGGCAGGGGCCGGCGCGGAATTGGTGGCCGGCGGCAAGGCCGCGGTCGTGTTGGTGCCGGCCGGCGGGCGGTGGAGCGGGCGCTTCACGAGGTCGTCAAATTCTTTCTGTTGTTCCGCCGTGAGCACTTCACGGATTTCCAGCCGGGCGTCCAAAATGACCTTGCGCATCTGGTTCTGGCCCTCGCCGATGATTTTTTGAATCTCCGCGCGTTGCTCCGGCTTCAACTGCAAGGCCGCGTCAAGCTGGAGCAAAAACTGCTTGTTCAAGACTTCCGCCGGGCGCAGCTTGACGTTGTCCGCCGGGCGCGCCGGAGCGTTGGTGGCCGGTGACCGCACTTCGGCGGCAACGGCCGGCTTGGCGTGCTGAAGCTTCGGATGGGAATGGTGGACGTAATTTACCAGCAACCCCCCGGTGATGACACCGGTGCCAAAGATGACCACCGTCGCAAAAATAACCTTCCAGTTATTCACGGCATTGAGGAATTATCGGGCTGGTCCACGGATGCCAGCAAGGTGTTTTCAAAATCCTGGGACAGATCCTTGCTGTTGTTTGCCGCGGACGGCAGGAGCATCACCGCCGCGCCGAAAACCACGGCCACGGCCACGCACGAGACGGCGGCCCGCCACAGTCCGCTCGACCAGACGGCCCAGCGGTCGGCCACGGCGCGCGCGGCGATGAGCGCCATGATGCGTTTTTCAAAGGCATACGGCACCCGGTCGTCCGGGGCTTGTCGCCGGGCGGCACCGATCAATTTATTATGTAGTTCAGCGGGCTTCATACGCGCTCATCAAGATTGGACGATCTGGTTTCCGGGACGGTTACAAATATTTCTCCTGCGTCATGCGGGCCAGAATTTTCCGCATTTCCGCCCGGGCGCGGAACGCCCGGACCTTCACCAGCGGCACCGACCAACCGGTGATTTTGGCGATTTCCTTGACCGAACGGTCCTCGATTTCCAGCAGTTGGATGACCAGCCGCGCCGGAGGGGAAAGTTTTTCCAGCACGCGGCCGATCAAAAGTTTCGCCGCGTCCGCATCCTCGGCGGCGCTGCCAGGGTCGGCCACGAACCGGTCCAGCCAGTCTGCTTCCGGCTCGGAAATTTCGCTGAACGACGACTCGCGGTTGCGCTGGTGCCCGCGCAGGAAATCATAGCAGATCCGCACTGTCATCCGCATGAGCCAGTGTTCGAACGGCGCTTCGCTGCGGAAGGTTTTCAACTTGTCGAACGCCTTGAGCCAGACCTCCTGGACAATGTCCTCCACCTCGCTGTCCCGCCGGGCGTAACGCCGCGCCGTCGCAAACACGCGCGGGGAGTATTTCCGGATGAGCGGCTCAAAGCTGGCGCTGTCGCCTTTCAGCACCGCCGTGATGAGTTCTGCTTCCGACTTTTCCATGCGGGGCGGCGGGCTCACTTCCGGCTGATGCCGAGAACTTTTTCAAATTCGCCGGAGAACTGCTGGATGATTTCCGCCGCCTTGTGAGGCTGTTCCAGCAGCAGCTTGAGGCGTTCCGCCATCGCCTCCGGCCGCATCCGGATCAACTCGGCGGCGGCGACAATGTTTGACAGCCGGCCATTTACATCGTGGCGCATATCGCGGAGCTTTTGATGCAACGCCAGAATTTGCTCCTCGCTCAACGTCACCGGCCCGCCGGGTTTATAAATGCCTGACATGATTGCATCATCGCGGAAACCGCCTGCCGAAAGCAAGTGGCTTCATGCGTGAAAATAACCCAGCTCCCGCAGGGACGAATAATCCTTCGTCCGCGCCGCCGTGGCGCGCCCGAGGATGACGTGGTCCACCACCTCGATCTTCAACAGCTGCCCCGCGCGGATCAAATCCCGCGTCACCTTGATGTCCGCCTCGCTCGGCGCCGGGTCGCCGCTGGGATGGTTGTGCACCAGCACGATGCCCGCCGCGTTCGCCGCGATCGCCGCCCGGAAAACCTCGCGCGGGTGAACCAGGATGGTGTCCAAAGTGCCCTCGGAAATTTCCTCGACGCGGATCAGTTTTTTCCGCGTGTTCAGCAGCAGCACCTGGAACGCCTCGACCTTTTTCACCCGGTTCGACTCGCGCAGAAATTCCACCACCGTCACCGGGTTGTCCAGCACCGGCGATTCCTCGCGGCGCTCCTGCTCCATCCGCCGCGCCAGCGCGAAGGCCGCCACCAGCGTCGCCGCCTTGTCGCGCCCGATGCCGGGAATTTTCCGCAGCTCGTCCACCGACGCCAGCGCCAGCGCGTTCAACGAACCAAATTTCTGGAGCAGATTTTGCCCGACCTGGACCACGTTCACGCCCGGCAAGCCCGTCCGCAGCAAAATCGCGATCAGCTCCGCGTGCGTCAGCGCATCGGGCCCGCGCGCCACGAGCCGTTCACGCGGCCGCTCGCTCGCCGGCTGGTCCTTCAGGCGCAACGATTCATTCATGGCAAATCCGGCGCGGCTTCCGCCACGGGCGCGGGCGCCGACGCCGGTGGCACCGCCTCCTGCAACCGCACCAGCGCGGGACGAATGAGGCGGCCCTGAAACGTGAGTCCCGGCGCCAGCATCTCGGCGACCACGCCGTCGGCCGGCGGGTTTTCCACGCCGTGCGCACGATGCTTTTGCGCGTCAAATTTTTCCTCCGGCGCGGCGTGAAAGGGCGTGACGCCGACGCGGCGCGCGGCATCGCGGCAGGCGTTTTGAAACTGGCCGACGTTCTCGGCGAGCTCCGGCTGGCCGGAGCGCGCGGCGGCGTTGTGCAGCGCAAAAACATGGTCGAGGATGCGCACGACGACCTGCAGCCATTCGCCCTCGGCGCGCCGGAGTTTTTCCACTTCCAGCCGCAGCGCGCCTTTTTCGGTGTCGTTCAATTTCACCTGGAATTCGTTGAACTCGCGGATTTCCGCGGCCATGCGCCCGGCGATTTCCTTTGCGGCGGCGACGGTTTTTTCAGAATCGCCCTTGGTGGTTTCCTGCACGCGCGCCCATTGGTCGGTGGCGGCGGCGACCTGCGCGGCAAATTTTTTCAAATCGCCCAACTGTTCCGCCACGGTCGTGACGGCGTTGATCTCCACCAGTTTTTTCACCGCCCAGTATTCCAAAATGAACGGCAAGCAGCCGAGCAACGCGCCCAGCGCGACGCCACCGGCAACGATGAAAATCTCCGTTTGCGAAATGGGGTGCGCCGCCTTGTAAACCATCGCGCCGGCCACGAGGATCAAAACCGCGTTGGCGGCAAGGAACGGCCACTTGGAAATTTTCCAGTCGGAGACATTGTTCATGCGGGCAGTGTCCGAAAAATGTCGTCGAAGCGCAAGCCAGCGGCGCGGTTTCTCCTCGACTCGCGGCGGGGAAATCCAAAATCATCCCGCCGTGCGCATCTGCGTCATCTTCAATCCCGCCGCGCGCGGCAACAAAGCCCGCCGCTTCCGCCGCCGTTTCGCCGAGCTGTCGCAGCAGTGCGCGCTCAAGGCCACGACCGCGCCGGGCGACGCGCGCCGCTTCGCGCAGGCGGCGGTCGCCACGGGCTACGACGTGATCGTGGCCGCCGGCGGCGACGGCACGGTGAACGAAGTGCTCAACGGCATCGGCGACGAGCCGGACGGTTTTCAGCGCGCGCGCCTCGGCGTGCTGCCGCTGGGCACGGTGAACGTCTTTGCGCGCGAGTTGAAAATCCCGCTGAAGCTGGAAAGCGCGTGGAAGGTTTTGAAGCGGGCGCAAGAAATGAAAATCGACCTGGGCCGCGCGGATTTTTTCGAGGACGGCAAACCGCAGTCGCGTTATTTCATGCAGCTCGGCGGCGCGGGGCTGGACGCGCGGGCGGTGGAACTGGTCAGCTGGAAATTGAAAAAGAGCGCCGGACCGCTCGCCTACCTCGTCGCCGGCTTCCAGGCGCTCGCCGAAAAACAGCCGCGCATCAGCGTCAGCGCCGACGGCAAAAAAATCGAGGGCGAGCTGGTGCTGCTTGGCAACGGCAAATTTTACGGTGGGCCGTTCGACATTTTCCCCGGCGCGGATTTGCGCAACGGGTTGTTGGACGCGTGCGTTTTTCCGCAAGTCAACACGGCCTCGCTGCTGCGGCTCGCACCGGGGTTTTTGGCACGCCAAAAACTTTCCGAACCGCGCGTGCGGCGGCTGCGCACCGAAAAAATCGAGCTGACGAGCGACCGGCCCGCCGCCTTTGAGCTGGACGGTGAATGGATCGGCCGGCTGCCGGCGACGTTTTCCGTCGCGCGCGAAAAACTGCGCGTCGTGGTGCCGTAGCCGCCGCAGGCTTGCCGTTGGCCGCCGGGCACATTAGCCTAGGTGCTGTTTTGCATGAGTGAAATCCTCGTCATCGGCCATCGGAATCCCGACACCGACGCCATCTGTTCGGCCATCGGCTATGCGGAGTTCAAGCGCCGCACCGGCATGGCCGAGGCCATCGCCGCGCGCTGCGGCGACACGAACGACCGGATTGATTTCGTCCTGAACACCTTTGGCGTGCCCGCGCCCAAGTTCGTCGCCGACGTTTCGCCGAAGATTTCCGACGTGATGCAGCGGAAAATTTTGAGCGTGCGGCCCGACGCGACGGCGGCGGAGGCGCTGCGGCTGATGGACGAAAAAAATCTCCGCATCCTGCCCGTGATGGATGCCGGGCAAAAATGCCGCGGCCTGCTGTCGCTCTTCAAGCTGAGCAAATTCCTCTTCCCGGCGGTCAGCCGCCATCCCGGCGAGCAAAATTCGCGCGAGGTGCTCTCGTCGCTCGCCAGCCTGGCGCAGACGCTCGACGGCCAGCTCGTCGTCGGCCTGGACGCGGAGCGCGAGGACGAATTGATTTTGATGATCGGCGCGATGGGCCTGGAATCGTTTGCCGCGCGGCTGGACAAATATCCGCCGGAAAAATCCTGCGTCATCGTCGGGGACCGCTGGGACATCCAGAACGTCGCCATCCGCGAAGGCGTCCGCGTGCTCATCGTCACCGGCGGCATTTCCGTGGAGCCCAAAACGCTGGAATCCGCGCGCAAGAACAACGTCAGCGTCATCACCTCGCCGCACGACACCGCCACCACCGCGTCGCTTTGCCGCGCCGCCGTGGCCGTGCGCCATGTGCTCAACGAGGAATTTCTCTGCTTCCGCGAAAACGCGCCGCTGGCCGCCGTGCGCGACGAGGCCACCTCCTCCGGCTTCTTCGTGTTTCCGGTGCTGGGCGGCGACGGCCAGACCGTCGGCATTTTGTCCAAGACCGACTTTCTGAAAACGGTTTCCCGCAAGCTGATCCTCGTGGATCACAACGAGCTTTCGCAGGCCGTGCAGGGCGCGGACGAGGTGGAAATCATCGAGATCATTGACCATCACCGGCTCGGCGCGATGGCGACGCCGCAGCCGATCCTGTTCCGCAACGAGCCGGTCGGCTCCACCAGCACGATTGTCGCGGACTGTTTTTTCCGGCACGGCGTCGAAATGCCGCGCGCCATCGCCGGGCTGCTGCTGGCCGGTGTCGTCACCGACACGCTGAATTTGACCTCGCCCACGACCACGCCGCGCGACTCGGAAATTTTGAAGCAGCTCGAGGGCATCGCGCAGGTCAACGCCCGCGAGTTCACGGAAAAACTTTTTGCCAGCGGCTCACTGCTCACGCTCAAGCCCGCACCGCAGGCCATCACCACCGACTGCAAGGAATACGCCGAGGCCGGCGTCAAGTTCAGCGTCGCGCAGATCGAGGAGATCGGCTTTGAGCAGTTCTGGAAACGCAAGGACGAGCTGCTCGCCGCGCTGGAAAACTATCGCGCCAGCAAGGCGTATCTGTTTTCCACGCTGCTCGTCACCGATGTCACCACGCAAAACTCGCTGCTGCTCGCCGTGGGCGACGGGAAATTCATCCGGCGCATTGACCATCCGCGCCTGGAGCCGGGCATCTACGAACTGCGCGACGTCGTCTCCCGCAAGAAACAGCTCCTGCCCTACCTCACGCACTGCCTGCGCGAGCGGGAAAAAGGCGTGAAGGGCTGACCCTCGCAGTCGGTTCCGGCCATGCACGAATTCAGCATCATGGAAGCCGCGTTGGAAACCGCCGCGCAAAAGACGCGGGCGGCCGGCGCGACGCGGATTCACCGGCTGAAACTGCGCGTGGGCCGGCTCTCCGGCGTGGTGCCGGAGGCGCTGCGGTTCGCGTTCGACGCGCTGAAAGCGGAATCCCTGGCGGCGGCGGCGGTTTTGGAAATCGAAGAAGTCCCCGCCGTCTGCTGGTGCGCGGGCTGCGCGGCGGAATACGAGGCGAAAGATCTGCACTACGGCTGTCCGCGCTGCCACCAGCCCGGCGGCGAATTGCGACGCGGCAAGGAAATGGAACTGGCCGCGCTGGAAATTTCCTGAACCGGGGCCGGCCCGCCGCCGGTGTCGGGAGATGTCCGAATTCAGTCATCGAACGGCCTTGCCAACAGGACGGGCGTTTTGAAGATTCTGCGCCATAAATCTGCGGCCGGCGCCGCGCTTAAAATAATTTTGCCCATGAAACCATATTCCACCATCGCCCTCGCGATCGTCAGCGTCGTTCTGGCCGCCGCCCTGTTCACGACCAAGCATTCGGACAATGCGCAAATCGCAACGGAGGCCGGCACCATCGTGGATTTCTCGAACCGGCTGGACACGGCGGAGCTGCATGTCTCCGAGCGCAACGGCAAGCTCATCATCCTGTCCAACGCCCTGGCCGAATGCCAGTCGGCGGGCGCGGCAGTCTCCAACCGGCTGACGGCGGCGCAGGACGCGCTGGCGCTCAACGCGGAGCAAATCGCCAAACTGAACCAGCAGGTCGCGGCGGCGAACACCGAGAGTCTGGCCTTGAGCCGGCGCGTGACGGAACTGACAAACCAGTTGGCCGGGCTGGCCGGCCAGCTCACCCAGACGCAAACCAACCTCGCCCAAACGACGCAGGATCTGGCACAGTCCCGCCAAGATTATTCGCTGCTGGACAACCGTTTTCGCCGCGACGTAGCCGAGCGGGTGGTGGTGGAGCGGAAGTTCAACACGTATGCAGAGGTGGCGGCGCAGACCAAAAAATTGTGGAGCACTTCGGTGCCGCTGGCCACGCCGGAAAGCATCTACAAGGGCCTGGACGTGGAGGTCAAGGCGAACGGCGAGGCTCACGTCATCGCGCCGAATTGAACCGCGGCGGCACGGCGGTACGGTGGCGGCGCCAGGGGCTGCCGGAACGGTCCAATAATAAATGGCGATAGTTGTTGCAATTTGCCGGAAACCTGCGATTGTCGGGGTGTCTGATAGATGGCTGGTCTCTCTCAAGGCTTGGTGAATCTTCAAGTGAACTCGTTTCAGTGATGATTTGAAATCCGAATAACGGAAACAGTCTGGTTAAAGCAAGTAGTCTAGGACAGAAAGTAAAATCATTACATGAGCAACAAATTATTCGTGGGAAACCTTTCCTTCGACACCACCGAAAACGATCTGCAGGACGCGTTTGCCGCGTTCGGCACCGTCACGGAAACCAACCTGATGATGGATCGCATGACCAACCGCCCCCGCGGTTTCGGTTTCGTGACCATGAGCAACGCCGAGGAAGCCCAGAAGGCCATCGAAGGCATGAACGGCAAAGACATGGGCGGTCGCGCGTTGACCGTCAATGTGGCCCGTCCGCGCGAAGAGCGCCCGGCTGGCGGCGGCGGCGGTCGCCGTGAATTCGGCGGCGGCGGCGGCGGCGGTTACCGCGGCAATCGCAGCCGTTATTAATCCCGATTGATTCATCGGCGGGGTTCGGACAACCCGGACTCCGCCGTTTTCCTTTTATGGCAACTGACACCAAAGAAGATCATATCGAGGTC
>Ga0316217_10007181_pt1 | contig 10731 bp, 9 predicted proteins | sample 1anoAmetaG_FD_203633 | JGI IMG/M metagenome (GOLD analysis project Ga0316217, IMG submission 203633) | Freshwater microbial communities from Trout Bog Lake, Wisconsin, USA - 1anoA | ecosystem: Environmental > Aquatic > Freshwater > Lake > Hypolimnion/Profundal zone | place: USA: Wisconsin... | reverse complement strand
ACAGTAATGACCGGTAGTTTAAACATCTACGCTTACCTTATAAAAAGTGTACTCACCTTTTTAAGTCCGGCTCAGATTAAAATGTTGCTTGAAAAAAATGGATTTGAAGCTGTAATTGCGCAACCCCATGCCAGCTGGAGGAAGCCAATTTTATATTCTGTAATTGCTGTAAAAAAAGGTTAAGCCAGTATACCTTTTAAAGGCACGCTTTCCAGCATATTTTCTCTTAAACCCTCGCTTTGCATAATGTAATTGGCTGCTATTGAACCCGAGGTATAAGCTGCCTCCATTAACATGCCGCAGTTGTTCATTTTTACCCAGTCGCCGGCGAGATAAAACCCGGGAACGTCAGTCTTCACCTCAGGCCTGTCAGCGTATTGGTTGGTATGAAAGCCGGGGAAATCATCGCGGTGCTGAAAATACTCATGCATAAATTTCATACCCTGCAGTTCAGGGAAGTAATGATAGAATTCTTTTAGCAAATGTGCTTTTACCTCCCCGTCGGTTACCAGGTCTTTAGGTACTGAGTAGGAATGCAATTCAAATATACCCCCATTGTGTTCTTTACTCCATTGTGCTGATTCTTTTTCCATTTTGTGGTATAGGGTTACGCTATCCAGGCATTTAAGCCTGTCGGTAAAGATGAAGAAGGGAAGTGTCTGGTCAGCCTCAAAGCGATTGGTCCATAGCCTTAGAACGGCGTATCTTCCCGACTGTTTTAACGAGGTGAGTTTGCTTGTGGTGGCCGGATATACTTCAAAACCCTTCGCCTGTGCTATCAGCCGTTTAGTGTGTTTTACATCAGTGCATAACACACAATAGTCGAAGCTTTCGCCATTAATCAGGAAACCGGTATTTGTTTTTTCTAAACCGGTTACCGGCGTTGAGTACCGTATTTTTGCATTGTAATTTTTCAGAAAGTCTTCGCAATAGGCAATGAAACTGTTTTGAAAGTCGCTGTCGAGCACATCGTAAAGCAGGCCATCTTCGTTGCTCAAAAAATAGAAGTGAAAGCTTTTAATCAGTTCAGCCATGGACATATCCTCCGGCTCAGCAAAAAATGCGCGCGAGAATGAATTGAATACCAAGCGCATTTTATTGTTCATGCGCGTACGATTTGCGAAAGAGGCAAAACTTTCGGCATCGAAGTTTTTGAAAGTGCTTTTAAAGTCGAAGCGTAATAGATTTATGAAAGGGATGCCCAGGGGATTCAGAAACGTTCTCCAGTTTACTATGCCAAATTTTCTGAGGTCTAAAACATTTAACAGTGGGGTGTTATCTAATCCTTTAAAGCCTTGTTTTTTATTTTTATCGAACAGGATGGTGTAATCGTCAATAGGTATCAGGTGCTTATGCGCACCAATTTTTTTGAGAAAGTTACGGAGGTTAAGATATTGCCTGAAGAAGCCATGAAATCCATGTTCTGTTCTAAGCGTTTCGCCGTTCGATTCAAATTGCCAGCTACCTACTTTGCCACCCAGAAAATGCTCCTTTTCGTATAGGTGAACTTCAAATCCCCTTTCACTTAAATTACATGCAGCGCTTATACCGGCAATACCTCCGCCAATTACCGCTACCCGTTTTGTTGTTTTTAAATTGAGCGGTAGGGAAACATCGGGTTTGTTGAGCGTAATTTTATAATTCTGAAGCTTGTTTCTGATAAGTTTCCGGAGCATTTGCTTTTAAGTTTTTGTTCCACAACCTTGTAAACTCAAAGGTGAGTTCATCAGGTCGTATCAATAGGTCATTCAGCTTTTCTTTGTTGTGCCAGTATTTGTTGCTCTCTAAAAAGGCAATGTCCTCTTCTACTATAGTCATGCTTTTTTTAAGCATAAACCATTTGGCAAACCATGGGTTATATTCGAATATTCGGTGCCAGGTGGTTATCTGAATCATCATAACGTGGTCTTCGTCAATTTCGTAGAAGTGTTCGAAGATCACCATTTGCCGCGCAGGCATGGTAAAGTGAGCGGGAAAACGGAGGTCGAGTTTGCTGCTGTGCGGGAACCAGAACCCGAAGTGAGCCTCTACTTTGTCCTCAAACCCGAAATATACTTTCTCGAAAACGCTGTTCTCATTATCTCTTAAATACCAGCCTGTAAGTGATTTATCGGTAAAGGATAAATGATAATCAGGTTTTTCGTGATGCAGGTTACCCATCAGGGTTTTAATGCTGTTGCGGTGCACATGGTTAATATGGTGCGAATCGAAAAGACTTTCTGCCACTAGTTTTATATTGCCTTTAACCACGTGGTAGTTGTAAACCATGGGCCAGTTATCTAACTCGTTGAATGGTGGGATTTCGGCCTCTGCTTTTTTCTCTGGATTGCCCAGGTAGGCCCATACCGCTTTATGTTTTACTTGTACATCGTAGCTTTTTACACAGGCGGCCTTAGGTATTTTTTCTTCGGGCGAAAGGGAAGGAATGTGTTCGCATTTTCCAGTTTCACCAAACTCCCAGCCGTGGTAGCCGCATTTGATATGCTCGCCCTTTACGTAACCGAGCGAAAGATGAACATTTCTATGGCAACAGCGGTCTTGCAATACAGCTACCTTACCGGTTTCGGTTTTAAAAATTACCAGCTCTTCACCTATAACTTTACGTTTCAGGATTTGCCCTTTTTTGAGCTCATCTTCAAAACAAATAAGGTACCATTGGTTAGTTATCATGGCTTTACACAGATATATATCCGCCCAAAAACAAAATTGAGGATTAAATGTTCATAGAACGGCTCCTTACTAAAACCGAAAGGTGATATTTAAGCAGCAAAGCTCTCGCAAGCGGCAATCGTCTTTTGCATATCGGCCTTACTGAGTGCTTTGCTCAAAAACCAGCTTTCAAAAGCAGATGGCGGTAAATAAATGCCGTTATCTAATAGATGGTGAAAGAATTTTTTGAAGGTATCGTTGTTGCCTTTGGCGGCAGTTTGAAAATCAACCACTTCATCTTCGCAAAAATGTACGCTTATCATAGACCCGAGTTGGTTAATGGTGTGCACTATGCCCTTACGTGTAAATACTTCATGCATTTTATCGCGCAGGAAGGTTCCCTTGGCTGCAAGGTCGGTATATATTTCAGGGCTGTTATTCAGCTCAGAAAGTGTTGCAAGGCCTGCGGTCATAGCCAGCGGATTGCCGCTTAATGTACCTGCCTGGTAAACGTTTCCCAGCGGCGCTACGCAGCTCATCATATCTTTTCTACCGCCAAAGGCACCCACAGGAAGGCCCCCGCCAATTACTTTGCCAAATGTTACCAGGTCGGCCCATACGTTGTAGGTTTCCTGCGCGCCGCCCTTAGCTAAGCGAAAACCGGTCATTACCTCATCAAAAATCAGGACGATATTATTATCGGTGCACAGTTTACGCAGTAATTGCAAAAATCCATCGGCCGGAAGCACACAGCCCATGTTGCCGGCAACCGGTTCAACAATAATAGCGGCCAGTTCGTTTTTGTATTGAGCAACCATGTGTTCAAGAGCGGCCGCATCGTTGAACGGAAGTATTAATGTATCGTCGGTGACCGCAGTGGGTATACCGCCTTCCTGTTTTATATTCAGTGTAGCAACACCGCTACCCGCTTTTTTAAGGAAGAGGTCGGCGTGCCCATGGTAGTGGCCATCAAACTTGATGATCTTCGATTTGCCGGTAAAACCGCGCGCCACACGCACTGCACTCATGCAGGCCTCGGTGCCGCTGTTTACCATGCGCACCATATCGATGTTTGGCACCATAGATTTGATAAGTTTGGCCATGGCAACTTCAAGCGCAGTAGGTGTGCCGAAGGAGAACGCTCGTTTTACCTGGGCCTGCACCGCTTCAACTACATTTGGGTGGTTATGACCCAAAATCATGGGGCCCCAGCTGTTGATATAATCGATATACTCGTTATCGTCTTCATCAAGTATATAGGCGCCGTTGGCACTTTTCATGAATAAGGGAGTACCACCTACCTGCTTAAAAGCCCGTACCGGCGAGTTAACACCGCCGGGTATATGTTGTTGAGCAGTTGCGAAAAGGGTTTGGCTATTGTTGGTTTTCATTTTTGTGTTGGATTGAATGGTTGCAATACTATTTACGTTTCAGGTATTCTTTTGCAAAGTAAGTAGCAATTAAATCGGCACCTGCTCTTTTTATAGATGTTAGGGATTCGGCAATAGCTGCTTTTTCGTTCAGCCAGCCTCTCTGGCTTGCTGCTTTAATCATGGCATACTCACCACTTACCTGGTATGCCGCTACCGGCACATGCACGGCGTTCTTCACTTCGCGTATAATATCAAGATAGGCACCTGCTGGTTTTACCATCACTATATCTGCGCCTTCATGCACATCATCTAATGTTTCTTTAATGGCCTCGGTGCGGTTACGGGGATCCATCTGGTAGGTCTTTTTATCGCCAAACCCCGGCGCGCTATCCAATGCATCGCGGAAGGGGCCGTAAAGACACGAAGCATATTTGGCGCTGTAAGCCAGTATGCCGGTTTTTGTAAATCCGTTTTGTTCCAATGCCGCCCTGATATTTCCTATACGGCCGTCCATCATATCTGAAGGGGCTACAAAGTCGGCGCCGGCTGCGGCGTGCAGTACGCTCATGGCGGATAATACTTTCAACGTTTCGTCATTCAGTATCTCAAAGTTTTTTACCAGGCCATCATGGCCATAGGGCGAAAAGGGGTCGAGCGCTACGTCGGTCATGACGCACATATCGGGTTGTGCTTCTTTAATAGCTTTGATAGAACGCATCATCAGGCCGTCTTTGTTCAGGGCTTCTGAGCAGGCGTCATCTTTCAGTTTATCGGGCACTTTTACAAACAGCAATACGCTTTTTACGCCCAGGCTCCATAACTCGTCAGCCTCCTTCTTCAAGTTGTCAAGACTGAGGCGGTAATAGTCGGGCATGGAAGAAATTTCTTCTTTAATGTTTTTGCCTTCGGTTACAAACAGCGGCACAATGAAGTTGCTGGCGCTAAGGTGCGTTTCAGCTACCATTTCGCGAAGTGCGGGTGATTGTCTCAGGGTTCTGTTTCTTCTGTTCATGATGCAGTAATTATGCGGTGCTATTACGTTAACCAGGTTTTGGGTTTCAGTAATATTTCTAAAAATTTTTCTTCTTCTGACCCGGCCGCCGGTTTATAATCGTATTCGAACCTTACATTCATAGGCAGGCTCATTAATATGCTTTCGGTACGGCCGTTACTTTTTAATCCAAAGATAGTACCTCTGTCGTGTATCAGGTTAAACTCCACATATCGACCGCGGCGGATGAGTTGCCAGTGTTTTTGTTCTTCGGTATAAGGAAGATGTTTTCTTTTGTCCACAATAGGAAAATAGGCTTCAATAAAAGCTTCTCCGTTTGATTTTGCAAAAGCGAACAGTTGTTCGACTGTCCAATTATTGCCAGGCTCCAGGTGGTCGTAAAAGATGCCGCCTATGCCCCTGCGCTCGTTATTGCGATGCGTGTTAACGAAATAGTTATCGCACTGCAATTTGAATTTTTTATACAGGTCATCACCAAATTTGTCGCAACTATTTTTAAACGATTGATGAAAATGAATAGCATCTTCTTCAAACAGATAGTAAGGTGTTAAGTCGGCACCGCCGCCAAACCAGTTGCCGGTAACTTTACCGGCTTCATCGTACACTTCGAAATATCTGAAATTGGCATGCACGGTGGGCACCATCGGGCTTACCGGATGTAAAACGAGTGAGATACCACAGGCAAAAAAGCTGCTGCCTTCTACGTTCAATTGCTGCCGGATGGCAGGTGTTATTTTACCGTAAACTTCCGATGTGTTAACCCCGCCTTTTTCAAATACTGCGCCGCTCTGAATGACCCGGGTTATACCACCGCCGCCTTCTTCGCGGGTCCATTTATCTTCACGAAAAACTTCTTTGCCATCGGCGTTTTCAACCGCTGCGCAAATTTTGTTCTGAATCTGCTTTATCCAATCAGAGAATTCAGCTTTCATTAGTTGGGGTAGCTTTTTACTGCGTCAACAAAAGCTTTAGCGTTATCAACGGGCACATTAGGTAAAATACCGTGGCCTAAGTTAGCGATGTAACGCTGCACTCCAAACGCGTTTATCATTTTTGTTACTTCCGTTTTAATGGTAACCGGGTCGGTTAATAATTTTGCCGGGTCGAAATTACCTTGCAGGGTTTTGCCCGGTGTTTGTTCGCGTGCATAAATGGCAGGCACATTCCAGTCAATACCAATGCCGCTGGTAGAAGTTTCGCTTAATTGCTGCAATGCATACCAACTGCCTTTAGGAAAAAGGATTACCGGGCAGAAAGGGCTTAGTGCATCGGCTATTTGTTTTAAATATGGCAATGCGTAAGCATCAAAATCGGCCGGGGCTAACATGCCACTCCAGCTGTCAAAAATCTGCACGCAATCGGCACCGGCTTTAACCTGGGCTTTTAAATATTCGATAGTAGCAGTGGTTATTTTCTGTAATAATTGTGCGGCCAGGGCCGGTTGAGTAAAGCAAAATTGCTTTGCCTTATCAAAAGTTTTGCTGCCTTTGCCTTCAACCATATAACATAGAATTGTAAACGGAGCACCGGCAAAACCAATCAACGGAACGCGGCCGTTCAGTTCCTGCTTGCAAAGTGAAATGGCTTTGCAAACATAATCAAGCCTTTCAGCAGCACCTGTAACCTGTAGTTTGTCAATATCTGCCTGAGTGCTAATAGTATCAGGTAACAGCGGCCCGCGGCCTTCTTCCATTAATACTTTTACGCCTAGCGCTTGAGGTATAACCAGGATATCAGAAAAAATAATGGCGGCATCGGGGCCAACTATATCTATGGGCTGCAGTGTGATTTCGCAGGCCAGTTCGGGCGTTTCGCAGCGGGTAAAGAAATCGTATTTGGCTTTTAATTTTAAATACTCGGGCAAATAGCGACCGGCTTGTCTCATCATCCACACCGGAGGACGTTTTACCTGCTCACCTCTTAAAGCCTTTAGAAAAAGATCGTTTTTTAGTTCAGTCATGACTTGTTGGTTTTAAAATGCAAATACAATGGAACGCTGATTGCTTATAATTTTTATGATGGATGATTCTTTTGAAAATGATTTGAAAGTGCCGATAACATAGATTGGGGAGTTGACGATTCGGGTAAAATAATGGTAACTGTATTGCGGGCTTCCTTTAATGCCTGGGCGGTGGTGTTACCAATACAGCAGTAAACGGTTTCGTTATCGAGGTTGTTGAGCACCAAAAAACTTTCTATACCGCTTGGGCTATAAAACAAAACTGCATCAAATTTCTCTGTAGCCTTCTTGGCCTTGGTGCCGGTTTGATAAACCATCAGGTCGGTATATAAAATGCCGGCCCGGCGCAACTCATCTTCCATAACGGGTAACCGCAGATTGCCACAAATATGCAAAACATCTTTTGCCGAATTACTTTTGATAATTGCAACGGAGAGTTCATGAGCTGATGCGGCTGCAATATCAGTTTCAAAACCGCGGGCAAGGAGTTCATTCTGCGTTTTTCCGACTAATGAAAATATTTGTTTGCCTTTTATAAAAGCAGCAGCGTTGGGGTTATTGAAGAAATATTTTACGGCATTGGCGCTAGTAAAGGCCAATGCATCGAAATTGTTCTTGTCAAACGATTCGAGTTTAAAAGGGAAGGCGGCGGTTTCAATAAAATCCATGCACTGAACATCCAGTTGCAGCGTTTGGGCGTAGGCCAGCATATCGCTGTCAAGTGTTTTAGTTGACAGCACCGCTTTCATCCCATTTTTTGTTTCGTATTTCTTCTATCAACACGGCCGCACCTGGTAATTCAAGTAATTTTTGGGCGCATATTTTTCCGGCATCAGTCCATTCTGAAATCAGCATAACGCGGTTTATTTCAAACGCCTGCTTTCCGTCAAAGCCGTGCATGGCACCTTTAAACTCAAGTTCGCTGCCATTAATCTGAGCCAAGGCACTAATAGGAACCGAGCAGCCGCCCATCATGGTTTGCATAAACTGGCGCTCAACCGAAGCAGCAATAAATGTTTCCTGGTGGTTAATGCCAGCCAGTATTTGCTGCATTGTATTATCTTCTTCGCGGCAGGCTATGCCTATGATACCTTGTGCGGGTGCGGGTAACATCCAGTGCAGCACTTCAACATTTTCGGGTATCAGGCCCAATCTTTCCAAACCGGCTTTGGCGAAAATGATACCATCCATTTCTTCTGACTCGGCAAACTTACGCAGGCGTGTTTGCACATTGCCGCGTATGCCAACCAACTTGTGGTTAGGATATTTGGCCAGCCATTGCCCTCTTCTTCTTAAACTGCCGGAGGCGATAACAGCGGTTGAGTTTGTATATTCAAGGAGGCTTTTATTTTTTATAATAACAAGATCTTCTGAGGGGCCACGTTCTAAAACGGCAGCAATAGTGAGCCCCTGTGCAAGTTGTGTGGGAACATCTTTAAGCGAGTGCACCGCTATGTCAGCTTGTTTGCTGAGCAAGGCAGCGTCTAACTGCTTTGTAAAAACACCCGAAATGCCAAGGGCATAAATGGGTTGGGTAAGTTGCAGATCGCCCGTACTTTCCATTGGTACGATTTCGCAAGCGTAGCCAAATGATTCGAGCCGCGATTTAACGAGTTCGGTTTGCCATAGAGCCAGCTTGCTGGTGCGGGATGCAATTTTTATAGTGCGGGAATTACTCACGATATATGAATGAGGCTGTTGTTTTAAATTAAATCCAAATACACTTTACCGCAATCCCGATACCTATCAGGGGCAAAAGCGCAAAGGAATACATAAAGATGATAAATTATTATGCCACTTTGTAAGTGGGGACCTGGGCAACTTTAACAGCAGGTTGAGTATACCATGCTCTACGTTGTTCCCATTGCCTGAATTCATCAAAATGTTCATCTATAATGGCTTCGGCAACAGGTATCTCACTTCTGCGGGCTTCGATGGCCTGGTTAACAATAACCGAAAGTTCATCTATATTAAAATGTTTCAGGCCTTCAATTTCCTTTACATCGGCATCAACGTTTGAAGGAACCGATAGGTCGAAGATTAGTTTTAGCCGGGTGCCGGCTAAATCACTTTTGGATATAATCGCCTTTTCAGCTCCCGTAGCTACAATTAAAACATCTGCGCTATGAAAAACATCTTGCTGGCTTTCGAAAGGTGCAAAGTCAACATCAAACTCACCTGCAGCCAATTCGGCTTTCGATTCATTTCGGTTTAATACAGTTACTTTATGTTGTGGCAGGTAATGTTTCAGGTTTTTAAGTGTAAGCGTTCCTATTTTACCCAGACCCATCAGGCAAACGTTCATAGGTTCATGAGCGCCAATGGCTTCTTTTAATAACTGGATAACGGCATAAGAAACGGATGTGGTTCCATCAGACAACGCCGTTCTGCTTTTTACCTGCCTTGAGGATTGCAGGGCAGAGTTTAAAAGCTTTTCCATGTAACCGCTGGTGCGTCCGTGGCTTTTGGCTAATATAAAGGCATTCTTCAACTGACCTATTATTTCGTAATCGCCCAGAATCTGTGAATCCATACCGGCGGCTACTCTGAAAAGGTGCTTTACTGCTTCATCGCCGGTTTTTATAAAAGTATACTCATGCACTTCTTCGGCAGTAGCGGATGTGTTTTCTGACAATAAATCAATCAATTTTTCGGGGTTGGTACCTGTGCAGTATATCTCAGTTCTGTTACAAGTTGAAAGGATAAAGAAATCTTTAGGATATTTGCCGCTGCCGTCAGAGTATATCCTTTTGATATGTTCGGCGGTTAAAGCAAACTTATTTCTGATCTCTAATGTTGTTTTCCTGAAACTTACACCTGCTACTGTTAAACTAATGCTTCCTTCTGCCATAAATTTCCTTTGTGTTGTCCTTATTACTTACGCAAATATATCGGGCTGGATTTCGCCACAGCATGAAAAAAATCAGAAAAGTAAAAAATGACAAAACCATGACAATCGGTTTTTAGGGGAGATTGTATTATTAGATTAATTACCATAGACTTAACTCATAAAATGAACAAAAAAGGACTGATAATCATCAACTTAGGCTCACCTGAAAGCTATTCTGTTAAAGATGTTAAGGTTTACCTGCGCGAATTTTTGATGGATGGGAAAGTAATTGATATTCCACCGATAATAAGATCGATAGTTGTAAAAGGATTTATTGTACCCTTCAGGGCAAAAAACTCAGCTGAAGCATATAAGACCGTATGGACAGAAAAAGGCTCGCCGTTGAAAGTAATAACCAATGAGTTTGCTGAATTGGTTCAGAAACAACTGGATATGCCGGTGGTGGTTTCTATGCGTTACGGCAACCCCAATCCCGAAACATCATTAAACGAGCTGGAACGTAAAGCCGGAGGGCCGCTGGATGAAATATTGATAGCCACCATGTATCCACATTATGCTATGAGTTCGTACGAAACCGCGGTTGATTATATTAAAGATTACATACTTTCAAAAAGACCGCAAACCAAGCTAAAGGTTTTAAAGCCTTTTTATAACGAGCCCGGTTATATAGCCGCGCTTGCCGATAGTATAAGGCCGTTTTTGAAGGAACAGGAATTTGATGCTTATTTATTCAGTTACCATGGCCTGCCTATCAGGCACTTAAAGAAATCGGACCCTACTCAGAAGCACTGTTATATTTCGGGCGATTGTTGCGAGTTAAAATCAATTGCCTGGGAAACCTGCTATAAGCACCAGGTTAAAGAAACAACTAAACTGGTTTGTAAAG
>Ga0316217_10007180_pt1 | contig 10734 bp, 12 predicted proteins | sample 1anoAmetaG_FD_203633 | JGI IMG/M metagenome (GOLD analysis project Ga0316217, IMG submission 203633) | Freshwater microbial communities from Trout Bog Lake, Wisconsin, USA - 1anoA | ecosystem: Environmental > Aquatic > Freshwater > Lake > Hypolimnion/Profundal zone | place: USA: Wisconsin... | reverse complement strand
GAGACTGCCCTGCGAGACCTCCTGCATGCGATGTTATTAAAGGCTAATTAAATAACTTTGGAGTATGATCCACGAGAGTCTCCCCTACCGATTCACCATCGAGGTTGCCCCGCCCACCAAGCAGCAAGAATGTACCAACCTAACCATGCAGCGCTCCTCGACATAATCGCGCAGGTCATGGCGGTGGACCCCGAAATCGACGAGAAGAATGTGGCCAAGAGTATCGAGATGAGGGAAGGTGCTCTTTGGATTACGGTAATGGATGAGGATAACCCAGATCAGAGCTAGGGAGATAAAGTTGCTGCGGGCCTGCGCCACGGGGATCATGCGACATCTGCGGCTGGTGGCCGAAACCATCAAAGAGTTCGGGGAACTAGAATGATCACATTTGACTGCTCGTTTCCCCACTCAGCCCTTAAACCAAACTGCCCTCTACATATCAGCAATGGTCATCAGTTATTCTTACTGGTGAGATAGAGATACTATTGATATCAGTTGGTCAAAGGTTGCAGTCCTAGATATCTTCGACCTATAGGGTCTCCATAGTGACGTTCATGGTGGGTCGGAACAGGCATTGGACTAGTTCCTCTCCCCTCACCTCTTTGCCTCTCTCCTTTACGATCTACTTGTAGAGTGCTATTGTGGCTGCCCGTGAGTAGTCTTTCCGGCAGTACGGACAGTTCTAAATCAGGGTTGGCTTACTTGCTGTTTGTCGAACCATTCGGTGAGGCATTTGGCATGGAAGAAGTGTTTGCAGTAACCGAACTTTATCTCTTCGCTGGCTTCGATACTGCAGAGACAGATCACACATTCGTATTAGCTGCTTTCGTCCTTATTCCAGCTTTTTTTGGTGTCCTGCAGAAACATGGATCTGAGGACACTTGGGAAGTAAATCTGGATTTCGGCAGGGGTGAGTTTGTTGCGATTGGCAGGGTTGAAGACAGCTGCGCGGGGGATGAGTTCGGAATGGATGGCGGCATTCTGCCTCAGCCTCTTCACGATCATAATGATAGCAATCAGCAGTCCCACAGCTAGCAAGGCTCCCAGTACCCCAATCAGCACAATCATGAAGTTGGTGTTGGTCTGGCTGATGTAGCTGACGGTCAGGGTCACAGGGTAGGAGTTGTTGTTGATGATGCCCATGGCGATGCTGTAGCTGTTGTTGGTGAAGTACCGAGTGTAGGTTAGTCCATTCGTGAAGTCATAGCTCCCGTCTCCGGCAGCCGCGGGCAGATAGTTCACCATCCCAGCCAGCTCAGCAAACTGCAGATCATACTGGAAAAAGATGCTGACCCCGGCAGCCATACTCGCGACACTGATCTCCACCACACTGCTCATGGCCAGTCTGACCGAGGAGTAGGAGTAGGGGTTGAGGGAGAGAGTGTTGGTGGATCCTGCGCTCATCTGGTACTCCTGGATGTTACAGTAGACCCCGCAGGATGAGGTGGAGCAGGAAGAGCAGTAAGTCGTAGAGTTGTAGAAGTTGGGGGTGGGGCATTGGGTCCGAACGGAGGAGAGTTCGTCTACTCGTAGACTGTAGCAGGGGGTTTGTTAGTTGTCGAAATTGAGCAGATAGATGTGCAGAGTTGAGCCAAGTCCGGGATTGGGAAGCCAGGCGCTTTGTGCCCTTCCTGTAACGAGCCCATCGTAATCATAGTTTACGGCTGCTTTGGGGTCCAAATGGATCCAATCTTCCCGATTCAGCGAAGGAGTGGTGTTGGCACTCTAGAGGAGGGCCAGGGCGGCAGAAAAGGAGGGAGAGAGTGTGAAGTTGAGATCGATGTAAGGGTCGGAGGTAGAAACGGTGTAAGGATAGTACACGAGAGATGACTATGCAGGCTGAGTGAGAGAGAGGTACGAAGCAGTGGCTGACCAGCAGGGAGAGAGAACTGTGAAGACATAGCAGGGTGCAGACCAACCGAACGCTATTCATTTATTATATTTGATCAGCATTCACAGTACAACCAATGAATGCCATCTGCTTACTTCGGCTGATCCAACAGTAGCAAGGTGGTTGTCCCCAGAATTACGATAAGAAATTCTAGGTGGATGGGTATAATAATCTAATTGTGGTATGAATAAACTTCGGTAGGCGATGAAGCGGACGATGGGCCGGTTCGACACCTCGCTCATCTTCCCTCCCAAATAGCAAACTGACAAGAAGAACTTCAAGGGGCAGACTGTCAAGAGGAAAGATTTTACCACCAGCGGCCCCATGCCCAATGTTTAGTAGTTCTACTCCCGCCAGAGGCACACTGAGGAGGACGAGCCCCAGCTCAAGCCCAGGGCCATCAGGTTCAAGATCTGGGGCTATGGGCTGCTCTTCATGGCCTGGTACGTGGGGGTCACCCTCTTCATTATGTACAGAATGCGAGGCGACGACCTGGACCTGCTCGAGAAGGAGGCCAAGAAACGGCAGAAACTCAAGAAGGAGTTTCTCGATGATTGAATCTACTCAAAGTTCGTTTTTCTTACTTTATAACTATCAGCAATCCCTATTCCAGGGACACTCACCAAGCTTTGTACTTGCTGGCATGAAGAGGCTTTTGAGAGTTGAAGGATAGAGAGTTTTGCTAGTTCCAGGATTGGTATTTAGGCAGTTCAACCCTAAACATCACTAATATCCTATTGGGTAAGTAACAAGTCAATTGAATTGCGTCTTTTGATGTTCTATCAGTGGTGTGCAACATTGAGTGGGGTTGTGGTCCAAGGGTTAGTGATTTGCCAGGTTCTGGGTTATAGTGTTATAAGCTCAGCAATTAAATGCAAAGATGTTAGGGCAGCAGCTGAGCAAACGCAACTTCACCAACCCCTCAAAACACCAATCCAGCACAGGCACGTTCCTGCGTCTGAAAGGCGAAGCAGTCTAGCTGCTCAGTCAGCTGGACCTCTACCGCGAAAACATCGCCAACTACCACCTCTTCATCGCCCAAATCAACTCCCAGATGGAGGGTTGCGACCGCTATGAGCAAGGCTAGCTTTGTCTGCTGCTTTGCCAGACTGCGCTCAACATGGACCTGCCTCTCTGCAGTCTGCCTCTGAGGCCACACTACCCCGATCTCATCATTTAGTATGTCAATCACCTGCTGGAGTGTGGGGACACGGCTCAGCTCAAGCAGCAGACCACGAGGGAGGTCTACCAGGGCAAGTTCAAGGCTGCGACTCCCAGGAGGACCTATGGCGACCAGAGCCAGAGGTTTAGGAATTTGCTGCTCATCGAGAGGATAGATGTTGTGTTGGCGCAAGTTGTGAGGGAGTTCGGTTAGGCGCAGATCAATGCGAGGTTTAGCAAAGCTACGCAGGAGGCCATACTCGGCATACTGGTGCTTGCCTAGAAATATTTGGGTAATGCCTAGTTTTTGGACTTCAAGAACAACGTCTAACTCATCATGCAAAGCAACACAAGGTTCAAAAGTTTGAAGAGGAACACTTCTGGTTCTTTTCGTCCCAATTATGTGATCATTGACTAGACGACTGCTGATTTCCCAGAACCGGATATGGTCGTGAGCCGAAGAGACCATCTTTAGCCACGGTCAGTACACAGGTCTTCCACAAGGCTGCAGCCGACCAAAACGAACTCCATCTATGGCTCCATCAACAGTTCTAACGACGTTTTCGAGGAGAAGACCATAAGTGGCTCAATCCGTATGAAGGGCAGCTTCAAGAGAGGCAGTGGGACGCACAGTGTGACCAAGAGGGGCTCCATTGAGGACAAGAAGTCTTCTGAGTTCATCGTCAGGAAAAGTACTCACTTTATGAGTAAGTACGAAACCAAGTTAGGGGTGCCGCCTTAGCGCAAATCACGCTTCCAGATGCAGATGCTCACTAAAAATGAGATAAGTGCATTGAAGGACGAATTCCCTTCACATAAGTCTTCCATTTCGATGAAGGAGGACTAGTCTGTGCATATTCGGAGACGTTAAACCAGTCACTTTACTAGTTTGGCCTAAAACGAGGGCCCGAAGATCCGACCTTTTTATATCTTCCTACAAGAAAAGCAAAAGATCCATCTTTTGGTGTTCCAGTAAGCAACCTATTGTAACTTTGATTAGCCTCACAATTAGAAGCAAACATAGCTAACCCTTCTTTTTGATAACTTTGCTGTAGTTTCCTCTTCTAAGCTGACCAAATAGCTGTAGATTGGGCTCCAATATGAAGAGTAAGGTTATGTGCAGGAATTGGTTCGCATTCTGCAGGCGTTTAGAAATATGAGAAATTAGCTAACTTTTTCAATCAACCGCAAATTTATCGAAGATAAACAGAATTGTAACATAGTGAATGTAACTGAGCGATAGAATGGCCTTTTGATGGGTTTCATCCGAAAAGCCAGCACCCATTTCATCGCCCTTTGTGTGTTCGACCTAAGCCAGCTATAGAACTGCTGTCTGAGAGGTATCAAACGCAGACTGCTCAACGAAAACAAGACGATTTCTTTCGAAATGACCTTCAACTATAAGCTGATGAACCAAGATTTATACATGACCTTCGAATAGGACCCCAATTTCGTCAAAAGGAAGGGTTCTTTGATCGCCAGCGGCTAAAAGCCAGATAGCAGCGAACAAGTGACCTACCTCGACGAGGAAAACTACAAGATCATCAATTCCATTCTGTCCTTCAAGTAGTCCTCGGAAGCGAGGTTCTCGAACGTCTGGTGGAACCACAATTACGACCTTGTTTGCTATATGTTTAAGAACAAGAGAAGGGAGAAGAGGTCGGGGACTGAGATCATAAAGAGGCAGAAGATTGGCTCATCGAACTACGACCCTAAGCGCATGAAAAGGATGGCCCAAAACAAAAGCAGCATCAAACTGCACGAAAACTAGCTTTAGCGCATCATAGAAAACAGCTAGTATATCAAATTCCCCAGCAATCTGAAGACTCCCTCAAGGAGAGAAGTGCAGACCAATGAACACATATCCTCTCATTAGCGAATCATCAAGCTGGAGAAAGTCAAGAAAAGGCAGTTAAATAGAGGGAAGGAACTGATTGATTCCATCCGTACCTAGAAAGGATACAAATTGGTGCGTCGTTGGGTACTGTAGCAGCCGTAGGAAGTCAAATACAGTGAGTACTATGGCTATCTCTAACGCAAGGCCAACCTCATCGAGTACCACAAACAGAAATCCTCCTTCTTATCCTACAACCAAAGTAACTACCTCAGGACGAGTTTGACCATCCACGGGAAGAGGAACAAGGTGGAGCCCAGAAACACCAAACTTCTGACTTTCTTGAAACGCCTCAAAAGCGAATCAGCCCTGCTGGGGTACCTCGTCGGCTCCATTAAGTTGCTGAGCAGGTAAAAGAACAAGCACGTCTTCATGGAAGTGTACTGGTAGAGTATGCAGAAGTATTTCGTGTTTGTGCTCAGTCAGGACCTCTTCTAAAAGATTACACAGATCTAGCTTGATCACTTCGAGAAGCACTCCTTTTCGACGGCCAATGAGAAGCAGCAGCCCAAGAAGAGGGAGAAGAGGACCAGTGTGGTAAGTTCGCTGTTGCGCAGCCGAGACAAGGATAACTACGGCAGTCTCAAGAAATCGGATTAGTCGAACGTACAGACCTTGAAAGTGCCCAAGATGCTGTCCATCGAGCGCTAGTAGCTGGGCAAACTGCAGAGTGCACAAAAGATCAAACCCCGCACCAATACGATGTTCAAGGTTGACAAAACTGATGGATTCAGCTTCAGCACCTTCAGCAATATGAAGGAGAGTGAGCGTCTGCACTTCAAGAGGGAAGTGGCCGCCTATATCAAGAATAAGTTCATCAAAAATGCAGAGTTTTTTTGGAGGCAGCATACTCTTGTACTTGAGATCTTTAACCCGAACAGGTCTGGAGAGAAAATGGTTGAAATCGAGGGCAAAGAGTTGGCTGTCAAAAACGTGCATCTCTCCAAAACTGCGCAAATCAGTGATAGAGGGAAGTAGCAGAAAGAATGGCGCGTCTCTGCAACTGAGTTACTGGTAATTCGATACAAGTAAAGCAATTTGGCCAACCTAAAATTTTATACTAGTTAGGGTTTGAACAAAATCTATTTGGAGCATCTTTTCCTAAAAAACAATGACGACCTTTTCGGCTGCTATAGGAACAAACTGTGTCTTCGCGAAATCAATGACAATAAAGCGAGGATCGCGCAGTTCTATAGCAAGGAGAATGGCTTCTTTGAGCCTGCAAACAGAGAACTGGATAACTTTTTCCCTATTTCCCAGCCCTATCTCAAACATTTCTTCTCAAAAAACTCCAACAAGGAAGAGCAAAAACGCTACAAATACGCAGAAATCATCAATTTCGCCAAAAAGTGCAGCCTCTCCTTCGACTTCGTCTAAAACAAACGCAAAAGATTGCTCAAAGATATGTTCGTGATTCCCAACCGCTATCCCCACCTCCAGTTTGAGGATTTCATGCTGGCTGTCTAAATCACCTTCGAAGACATTCTGATTAAAGATCTCAATGGCTAGGTTCTGCTGGCTTTCTCCAAAGAAAAAATGCTGACCTTTTTCCCCTACATTTTCAGGATGAACAAAACTCAGCTCAAGACCCTAATAATCAAACGTCTCCTCAGAGACGAAGATCTGATCAGACTATGCGAGTTGCGGCAATCCGAGCTCAACACTTTCTGAGCACCACTGCCCTTGTTTGATATATGAATGATAGTTTGTAAGTGTGTGATACAATTGATAAGATCAGGCTGAGACGAGGGCTGATGCGGTTTTGGCGTTGCTGGGTTAAGTGAGAGTTACTATTTCCACTTGTTGGGAAGACGTTGGGTTCTGCGGTAGTAGCGTGCCAATCGGTGGATTCTGGATTCAATCAGAATCAGTCTGTATTTGGCGTCTTTGTCCTTTCGGCTCTTCTACAAGTGCCTTCTGATGTTGACTGCCTTCTTGATTAGGGAGTAGATGTCTTCGGGGATTTCGGGTGCGCATCCTGAATGCTATCAAAGGTACCATTTTTCTTGAGAAGACGTACGATTTTCTGTCCAGTGAGCAGTTTGATGCTGGGAACTGCTTCTTTGTCTCTGATGGCGACTCCAATCTGGGAAGGAGACATGCCCTTCTTGGCCATTGTGACTATCAGATCAGAGATAGTTCTGGGGGTGTGTGCGACCCATCGGGCTGATCTTCGCTTGAAAGGAGTCACAGCCGAACTGATACCTTTGCCTTTGCCCTTGCTTTGCATTCTGCCCATTGCGACCACAAATATATTAATTATTATTTAATTATTATTTTGCCCAAAGGTTTGATAAGACTTTCAGAGAGATTAATATGGAAAAAACCTACCTAAAAGTAGTGAATAACATCGAATATTAGGATTTGTAAAAAGAAGACTAAACATCTTAAATTCGATGATTTAAAGGGTCAGGAATATGAAATGGGCAGAAGAAAGAGTAAAAATAGAAGTAGATGGGGTAAAAAAGGACAATATTAAAAAATTAGGATAATAGGTTTCATGAATTGACGCATAATAGCAATCGAAATAATTTTATTATCTCATTTACAATGTTTGAGCAGAGTACAGGTAATCTTAACACATTCTACAACACCGCCAGTCACCCGACAAAACTGTGGGCTGATTCCGAAATAACCCGTAACTACCCATCTCCCCAGCTTTCATTTTCCAAGGAGAAAAGATTCAAATGGTCTAGCATCTACTGGCCTGAAAATGGGGACAATACAAATGCCGCTAAAAAGAAGAAAGATTCTGACATTTTTTAGGCAGCCAAAAAGATCTCCAAAATGATTGATGACGAGGAAAAAAATTAAGCCAGGAATCGTCTAATCAAACGCAGTCTCTCCAAAGGAAAATCTCAGCTAGGCAGCCCCCGAAAATAAAGCCTTTCCGGACTCTCGACAAAGAAGCCATTCAAACTAAGCAAACTAAACTAAAGCATCGTAAAGAGGTTAACCCTTTACCAATAGAAGCTGCAATCTACCCGAAGAGACAGACATGGCAACAGATGCAACCTTTTCGAAGACCCAGAACAAGGGACCGCTCGTTAGGACATTATCCAAGCGATGAGCAAAACCACAGGGTTTTCAACTTCTCGTAAAGTTGATCTGGAACTGCCTCACAACTACTTCCCAGGCCCAGGCACTTACGATATCAAGAGATACTTGGCCGAGCTGGACCCCAAATCCTAATTCTACCAAAATCTCAAAGAGAAGATCACAGAGAGATCGCTGAACTGAACATTGATTATTAATAGATTATAGTCACTAATCTCAACTATAACCCTTCAATAATTTAACTCTTCAACCCCTCAGCTCAACTCTTAAACCTTCAATCCTTTAAGGAGTCAATCCTATGACCCTCAATCCTATGGGAGTCAATCGGGTGATATCAAACAATGGGTGTGTGTTGACCTAGCATCATTTCTTGGCGAACCTGATGAGTATGGCACTCATGTTGTCCATGCCCCACTGGTTGCCACTATCCCTGGAGACGAGTTCGTCGAGCAGTTCCTCAATGATGTTCTGGGAGGGCAGTTCCTTGGCGATCTTCTTTTTGATCCAGTCTACCATCTAGCTATTCGTCTTCAACTACCATATACCATCGCAGCCCATTATAATAAAGTCTATGTTCTAATTTTTAACTTTCAGCAGGTCTGGAAACGCAGTTATCGCCTGCTCCTCCGGCCGCACTGTCGCCCGCTTGTATTACAGGTCCCCTAAGGCTCTTGAGAGGTTGAGGCCTCCGTTGACCCGGCCGTAGGAGACACTGCTCCCGGCTTTGGTTATTCTGTCGAGTTCGATGGGATCCTAGGGTTTGTGGTCTCTGCTGAGTTCCAAGGCCTGTCCGTTGACGCAGGCCACTGCGCGGGAGTCACCTGCGTTGGCGCAGTAGATGAACTCGGGGGTGATGAGGACTACGTTGGCCGTGCAGCCGGCGTGGGAATCTTCCAATAATTTGGGGCCATTATCCCTGTCCATCATTTCCTTCTGGATGGCTGATACTTCCTTCTTGCCCTCTTCTGAGCCCAGCTTCACGTCCATCTTGAGGAAGGTCTCCCTTAGGGCCTACTCGTATCTGGCACTCTGGTAGTTTGCATTGCTCTAGAGTTCTTTGATGAAGTGCCGCTATACGTAGGTCGACACTTCAGCGCCTGCGTCGCTGATTGGGTACCTCCGTGGCCGTCGAACACTCCGAAGATGGAGTTTTTGGAGTTGCTGAGGGGCGAGACGTTGATGTGTGCGTCTTCCATGTAGATTCGCCAGCCTGGGTGAGGGGAAGGGTACCGCACATGTGTGAGACTGCGTAGGTGATGTTTGCGGCCCCGGTCTTGCTGATCGAGTGCTTGACGAGGTCAGGCTGAGAGCGGAATGATCCCATAACAACTAATTAAAAATAGTTGAAATATTAAAAAACATGCGAATGAATGCAGATTACCTCACCTCGGGCACCATGAAACCTGCCCCCTTTTCCAATAAAGATGCTTTGGAGGGTTGGCAACTCACTGCAGAGTGTGATCATAGGTATATTGGCAAAAAGGGGTGGTTTTGTGGTGAGTTCAAAACGAAGGCAGTTGTTTGGCAGGGCTAAAAACAATCACATGGGATGATTCTAATTATATTTGTTATGGTCGTCAGATAAAAGAGATTTATGGGATTTGCTACGCACAGTCTCAACCAATCAAAATGTGTTGTTGCAAAGCCACAAGGGATAGAGTACTCAATGTTTTGGCTCATTTGGTTTTGATCAGTATTGCTATTTAAGAGTTGCTGGCTGAAATGTGTGTGAAATGTAGGTTGCTCTTTGGGACAACAATTGGCCATACAATCACAATCTAGCCAACTTCAACCTCAGCATAGCTATTTTTATGCTTAAAGAGGGTAGATGGTGGGACATCAAGTAGCAAGATTGTTTGAGGAAGTCAGGAGTGAGGGCAGGATAAGGTATATATGATGGGTGATAGCAGGATAAGGTATGTAAAGGAGTGAAGGATGAGTAGAGTGTTAGGTTACAGGACAGCAAAATCACTTCTTCATGGCCTCCAAGAACTCCTTCCAGTCTATCTCCCCGTCAGAGTTCTTGTCGCACTCCTAGATGATTTGGTCGATGTTTCCTCCGATCGACAGACTGGACTCCTCTAGAACCCTCTTGATCTCGTTCTTGGAGATCTTGCCGCTCCTGTCCTCGTCCAGCTCCTTGAAGACGTACTCCAGGTACTGTTCGGTCTGCAGGAGAGAGGACTCCAGGCAGCAGGTCAGGAACTCACTGTAGTTGATTTTGCCGTTCTTGTCAGTGTCCACATAGTCCAGGATTTTTCTGAGTTCGGCCATGCTGGTGTTCTCGTGCTGCTTCTGGAGGGCAGTTTGCAGCTCATCGATGGTCAGATACCCATCCGAGTTGGTGTCGATCTGCTCAAACAACTGCCCTAGGTGGTGGATCTCCTTCTCGGGGAGTTGGGTCGCGATGTAGGTCATCACTAGGGTTTTGAACTGGATAGGACGATGGCTACTCGTGAGAAGTTGGTGAAGTTTTTGAGCTTTTTGAAGTCCAGGGTTAGGTTGACGTGGGGCAGCTGCTTGGTCATCCATGGGTGCTGCAGTATCTCCTCGAGACTTATCCTTCTCTAGGCTGGGGCAAGCATCCTTTTGATGAGATCTTTGACCTCATTGGACAGATTCTTGGCCTAGGGGACTGCATAAGGCAAAAGCTACTGTTGAAGGAGAACTCCAGCTTCTTGACGTTGTCCATGATCTCCTTGTCATTCTCCCCGTCGAAGGGCGGGGCGGC
>Ga0316217_10007179_pt1 | contig 10736 bp, 6 predicted proteins | sample 1anoAmetaG_FD_203633 | JGI IMG/M metagenome (GOLD analysis project Ga0316217, IMG submission 203633) | Freshwater microbial communities from Trout Bog Lake, Wisconsin, USA - 1anoA | ecosystem: Environmental > Aquatic > Freshwater > Lake > Hypolimnion/Profundal zone | place: USA: Wisconsin... | reverse complement strand
GAGTTTTCCAATTTTCAATTTTCTTTTGTACTGAGCCGGACGGAGGGTAATTATGCACTGAAACTATTTTCGGGTTATAATGATGTATGAGCTCAGCCATCATGAGGCCGTCGGAAAAATCGCGATTAATATTGCGCTTATTGCGGGAAAAGGTGATGTTATCGACCATTTCATAGACCTCCTGAAGCTGCTGTTCGTTCATTGTTATAAATATAATCTATAGATTCTTATTAGAGATTAAGCAGGGTAAAATGCCTAACGTAGACTTTCAATTACTCGTTTTCTTTGTGAGCTACAAATATCTTAGAGAAGGCTAGTTGGAGGATTACTACTCATTCATCCAAACTAATTAAAACAAGTTTTAAAGAGCCTCATGAATCAAAAATAGCTAAACCTAAAGATGTTACAATTTGTGTTATTAAGTTAACAAAATGATTCATCTATTTTGTTTTCTTTTAAATTCTAGCCAAGCTATTAACTGCAAAAAAAATTAAACAAACTGTTTAAAAGAAGTAACAAAGAATCCAAGAATATAGATCAAAAGCTTTAAATGATTTGCTTGTAGGTCAGTCCTTTTGATTCCCTCATATATATGATAAGAATAATGGTGGCGAAGATTCCATAGGCTCCAAAAAAGAGGAAGCAAGGATAGGCGTTATGTCCTGGCATCGCTCCCACGACCAAAGGAGGCAGACTTGTCACTATCGTTAGGCCTATCCAACCGATAATGTTCGGAAAGTAGGCCAATTATGGAGCCAGAATCTCTGAAGGGTAGCCATAGCCTGCTGTGTAGATGCTCGCACCATTCAGAGCCATGTAAACCGACATACAGAACAAGATAGCTACTTCTGCTTGCTAAATCAACGAGATGGCTATTCCGAAGCTGAATACAGTCATCAGACCGACTCCGATTGTAAGGATTGGCCTTCTTCCAACTCTGTTCGAGACAAAAAGCATGAAGATTAGGTTGAAGGCAAATTGAATACAATTGAGCATCAATCCCATGTACACAGCAATCGTTGGGGCAAATACAGAGATTATCTGGCTTGCAAAGGTAGTCACGCAGTTGGCTCCCATTAGTTGTCTAAGGAGGACGACATGTCCACCAACCAGATAGGCCCTCGTAGCCTTTTTTTTGTATTATTGTTTTTCCTCAGGGTCATCCAAGACCTTTTCTTTGTTTTTAAGCTAGGAACCATTATCTTTGATGTATTCATTCAAAACTTCCTACACACACTATTCTTTGTACATTTTCGCAATCTCTACCCTCGCTCTTTCTATTTTATTTTTGGCGACCAGCTACAAAGGGCTGTGAGGGACGAAGATCATCATCAGGACAACTTGGATGATGGCAGTGTATCCATTGAAAGACAGCAATACTATATAGGAAGTGCTTGTATAGTTTGCAGCGATGAAGATGTTTTGGAGAGAGTAGGCGATTACCACTCCAAAGGATTTGCAGAGTCCGTAGAAAGTCATCACTCTAGGTCTGAGTTCTTTGGGTGTCACTTCTTTCAAATGTATTGGACTTAAGCACAGATATATACCAACTGCAAAGCCTTAAATAAATCTCCCCACAAAAATAGTATAAGGATTGTGAATAAGGACCAAAGCAATCCCCAGCCAAAGTATCGAAGCAACAATTATGATTGAGTACTTCCTATTGAAATATTTAATGAAAATTTGGTTGAATATCCCTCCAAAGATTCCACCTGCAGGCACCAGGCCGATGAGCAAAGAATGAGTGACTGCCTGGGTTAGGGTGATCCCGTAAATGCCCATAACCTGAGGGAGGTTGATCACAGAACATGCTGACAGAGTGTAGCCGAAATTTAGTCCTGAAATTGAGATGATTATCCCGATGAACATACAGTAAGCTCTGCTCTTGTATCTCACATTTTCTCCATCAGTGCTGCTATCTAAATTCTCTTTGAACTAGATCTCAAGGAATTCACCCTTATTATCATCAAACTAAGGGTTGATGCTTCCGCTCATATTTTTTACCGGCTCTTTTTTGGCGTCAAGCTAGTGGTCAGCATCTGTCTGTGTAACTTTCACTAGTTCTTTTGGGGTTTCGGGATCTGGAATCAAGGGTTCGGCAAACATATCAACTTTAATGCGATTATAGCTGCATTAAAGTCGGTGTAATTATTCTACCTTCTGTTAATTATAAGTGTATAATTTTGTCAGTTTTGTCGATCGCGGTTTATCAGCCATCAGCAGCAAAGAGTATATTTTTGCTAAATCTTGAAACTTTATGATTCTTGAAAAACTTTCAGTTCACACAATAGTGCACTACATAACCAAAAGCTTGGTTGAAGCCAAAGTTCAATTCAAATACACATGTCTGCACTATCAAAGCTCAATAGGAGACAAAACCAAAGCCAATCTGTCTCCAATAAATCCAAAAACCTTTTTACTGTGCACAGGTGTGCCGTCATTTGCGGCAAACCTGCTCACACTTATTAATACAGACCTACAATCTTAATTAAATTATAATCGACAACAATTATGGCTATTATCAGAGGACTGTTCAAGTGGAGTTTGGAACTCACTGGACTGTCTATTGTTTGGTTCAATTTCCAACCCTACGACAGGCAGCAGAAACTAATAGCCCTGTATAATTGCGGAGTTAACTCCTTCAGGACTGTCAGGCATCTCTTCGGAGTGGCCAACCAAGTCCGCACTCTCCTCACTTTACAGACAACATCGCCTGAGTATTCCCAAAGGCTTTAAGAGGTTAAAGTGTCAAGTGCCCAGAAACTTTAACAACTGGGTGAGATAAACAAAGGAGTGTATGCAAGATTGGGACAGATCTTGTCTGGGATGACTGGAGTGCTTCCATAACCCTACTTAGTTCAATTCAGAAAGCTAAACGACATAACTCCCGAAGAGGTACCTTACGAACGCATCAAAACTTGTTTGACGAACATACTCAATAAATCCATGAAGGAGATGTTCGATGGATTCCAGCTGAAGCCTTATAACGTTGGGCTCTTCAGCCAGGAACACAAGTCCATCTTGCTTGACAACTATAAGTAATCAGTTGTGAAGATTATGCTGCCTTCAGTGAAGTACCAATGCGAATACGACCTTTGGGTCATCAACAAATTTCTGGCACTGTTTAAGGATTACGTCAAAAGTAAACAAATCGAATCAGCTGCCAGGTTTTAAGAGTATGAGACTGTCATCAAAGAAGCCTAAGAGATAGCTCTGAATGAGATAAATCTGGAGAAGGAGGTTGAAAATTCGGATAAGTTAGCAGAACTGATAGAAGAACAAGGCAGTTCCTTCTACATTCCTTACTACTACAAGAAATATGCGAACAAAAACGTTTTGATTAAGGAGCATATCGAGGGTGTTAATTTGAGCAATACTAAAGGGCTCAAGGAAATAGGACTCTCAGTTGAAATGGCGTTTGCTTTCGTTATGACTGAGATCCATCGTTTGATGAATAAGCAAGGTCTCCTTTATGGCAATCTCAATGAAAGAGATATCGTAATAAGAAGATACATTAAACCTGCGAAGAGAAGAGAGACAACTGCTGAGCCTCAAGATGTGAACCCTACCCAGAAAAAGCGAGCTGAGTTGTTGGCTAAAGGCAGAGAAATGTTGCACTCTCCTTACCAGGTGGTTTTTACGAATCTGAACAATTTACAAAAGGTTCCGGACTCAACCCGAGAAAACATCCAGAATTACTGGGTCAACATGAAGAAAGCAGCCAAAAAGTACTTCCCTTCAACTGCTACCTTCTACGACAGAATCCCCAACCTCAAGTAAACACTAGCTTATTCAGCAACCTAAAGAACGATCCCATAAGTTTGATGAAGGAGAAGTACTATCTCTATGAACCTGTGCTCAACATCTACGAAAAGTATGTTCAGAAGACGGTGGAAAAGGCTGGAAGCTCAAAGTGATTGATAGTGTTATATTGATTTATATGTAGGCTGCGTTGTTATAACAAAAAACGCCCACCGTGGGGCTTGAACCCACGACCATTAAGTTAAGAGCCTAACGCTCTACCAACTGAGCTAGACGGGCTGCTTACTTCTCTAGGATTGTTCAACCTTTTATTTCTATCGCTTGATCATCATCTTTAGGAAACAAATTGAAATCATTCTTTATTTACTTCTGATGGACAAGAGCCAAGCCAACTTGGGGCTCAATCAATTGTCCAAAGAAAATGAAATACTGATTGATCTCAGACCTAAGCTAAGCAATAAGAGATTTTTTAGGAAACCTATTTATTAATGAAGAAAATCTTTATACATTTATGCCGCTTTACTTTGCTTCGAATTAATTAGCTAAACGAATGAGTGGAGCAAATTAATTTTTAAATTTCCAAAATAGTTTATAATTCACAATGATGGACAGCGAAGATTCTGAACACGAGAATACTTAGATCAGTTTTTAGACCAGGGAGCAAACGAAGGTACCCATCTCCTCAACTAGGATATCAAGCCCAACAAATATAAAAACTTCAACGAACTCAAACTTAGGGAACCAGTCATACTTGCCCTCGCAGAGCATAACTATGCCGTCCCCACTCCCATCCAGGAGGAGTCTATTCCTCTCATCATCGCACGCAAAAGTATTATTGCCCGCGCTAAAAATGGGACTGGAAAGACGGGAGGCTTCCTAATCCCTTTGATAAATGAGATCGACGAGAAGTCAAAGTACATTCAGGGAGTGGTGCTAGTGCCTACGAGAGAGCTTGCACTGCAAGTGCAGGAGTTCGCGCAGAAAGTGAGCAAATTCACGAAAACTAGCATCTAGCTTTTCATTGGAGGAACTATGGTCAAATAAGATTACAACAAAATTGAGGAGAAAGATATCCAGCTTGTGGTCTGTACCCCCGGAAGGTTGAAGGATTTGGTCAAAAAGTACGATTCTCTGCTGGACCACTGCTAGTTTTTTGTTTTGGATGAGGCGGACAGACTCTTGGAGGGCAACTTCTAGCGCGACGTCGAGGAAATCATCAGCCACGCTCCTCCGAAATGCTCAATACTGATGTATAGTGCAACCTTCCCACTGAGAATCAAGTCTTTCAAAGAAAAGTTCATGCCCCGTGCGTAGGTCATAAACTTGATGGACGAACTGATGTTGATTGGTCTGACTCACTACTACATGCTTGTCGACTAAAGGGAAAAGATGAGAGCCATCTTCAAGCTTTACAGCTCACTCATTATCAACCAGTGCATCATCTTTTGCAGATCCAACAAAAGGGCTGAGTTCCTCTCACGCAAGCTCAATGAAAAGAAGTATCAGAATGAATATCTGCACTCAAACATGAAGGGCGATGAGAGAATGAAGGTTTTCGACCGTTTTAGGAAAGGAGAGTTCAAAACACTCGTGAGTTCCAATTTGATCGCAAGAGGCATTGACGTCCAGGCAGTAAACGTGGTCATCAATTTCGACTTCCCCAACGAAAGCAGCACTTATCTGCACAGAATCGGTCGTTCGGGAAGATACGGGCAGATTGGCTTGGCGATAAATCTGATTACAGAGAGAGACCAGGAAAACGTGATAAAAATCGAGAAAGAGCTAGACACCAAAATAGACCCCATGCCTGCGCATGTCGATTAAGCGCTCTACAGATGATTTCTAAACTAAATATGTCCAACTTCTGTTGACCGCACTCTTTTGTTTCTTCGATTGATTATTGCCTTAGATACAAACAATCTTTGTGCCTGAAGTTTTGGCAATGTCAAAAATAATAAAAACTTTTGAAACGAAATAAGAAATAAGTTTTATCGCCTGATTTTGGACGTCCTGAACTTAGTAGGGCTGATACGCAGGCACATAGTTTCGGGTTGGCAATCTAACAGCAGATGGAAAAACTGACTTTTGAAGATTTGATGGCACTGGTAATTGATTAACCAATATTGGATTATTCTTAATGAACAATTAATTATATAGAGGGTTTCGAATCATTCAGCCTTGTTTATGCTCAGGTTGTTGTTCTGACATTAGAAATGGGGTTGATTTGTGGTAAAACAGCTGCATCTGCTGAAAATAATCCTTGTGAATAGAATTAATTGTTTGCAGTTGTTCTCTTTGAAAGCTTTGGCTTTTTTCGATTTGTTTGTTATAGCAAAGCTGCATCTTATCTTCCTAATGCCGTAGGAAATGATCAGACTTATTAAATTGGCTGTCACCTGGATTCGAACCCGACTCGGTTTATTTGTGACGCATTGGTTCCGATCTAGACAACTCTCGCCATCTTTAAGTTTGTTATTATCCACTTAGTTGTGGTTCCTAGGTTTAACAGCTGTGGAATTATTGCAGCAAATACAAAGGGCAGCTGCCTTTGAGATGTGAGGATAACAAATATTAATATATTATCATGCTGTGGGCTTTCTTGGGTTAGTTGTAATCCAAATTGCCCTCTGAGACTTCTGGTTACAGATTTTATTACTATTATATCGGGGAAAGTGTAATTAATTTCGATTTGCTAATGGTTTCAATGCCAACCAGATGCTAAATCTATTAGTTTCGTCGCTGCGCCTACTTTTATTGCCAAGGTCTTCTATCTCAACCCTCAAAGCTCGGTTACTGCAGTGATCTAAAAGCTAAATATAAGAATTAAGAAATATGATTCAAAGGTGAAATCTAATCATTTTCTGCGGCCACTGTGCCCAAGCTGCTTGATTCTTTTCGAGAAAGGTAGTCCCAGGGTTCCCAAAGGGGCAATTGAGTTGTGCCTTAGCTTTATGTGTCTTTCCAGCTATGCCGAGGTCAAATACTGAGATCTGCAGCCACATCTAATAACATTCCCTGAGTCAAAGGATTGAGGAAAGGCTGGTTTGTTATAGGGCAGCTTGAAGAAGCTGAGGACCCTCTACTTTTTGAGGCCGCAAATAGAACCTTCTGGATACTCCTCCTTGTGATTTAGGGACACATGAGCTTTGAGTTCTGTGCCATGGTTGAAAAAGGTCTTACATGCTCCACACATATAAATTTTGCTCCCTTATGACAGGCGCAGCTGCTGCCTTGTACCTTAATATTTCATTACCTGGGCTGAAAACTAAACTGGTAGATCATCCTAGAAATCTTCCAGCAAGTCTAGAAGATAACTATCGCTGAGTTAATCTTATTCGACTGGCTCTACTTTTACTAATCTTAATTGCTGACTTACTCTGTTTTTGAGGCTGCTAATCAATGTTAGCTTCTTTCTTTGGGCTAGAAAACTCCTTTTTAGCTTCCATTATTTTAACGTTTTTCGATTTTTTAACGTTATTATAAACCAATTAAAAATCGGATTACTGCCTTTTCAACTGCTCAATCCTCCAAACTCGCTAGCTTTGGGATTGGTCATTCGCGATTCAAAATAATCACTTTTCGCTATTTAATAGTATTCTATGAAACAATGTGGAAAGATAGTAAGAAATATGATGCATCATTAAGGTTGATAAGGCTGCTATTGGTTTGTATTTTTACAGTTTTTTAGGCAGATGGTGTATCTTTTGGGTCATTAATAAGTATCTCAGTTTCGTATTTTACTCTTCAGGTCTCTTTGTTGATTATCAACAAGTTTTTGGACTCATAAATCGTTTAACTGCGATTTTGATCGTTTTTGATTATGAAAAAAGGTCAAGAATGATTTGAGGAAAATTACATAATGATAAAGAGAAGGCAAGGATCCGCTCTAACGCTTGATCTAAAAGACGTGTGCCTACTGGTTTACTTCGCTAAGAATTGATGCTACAGAAGACCCTCTTTGATGTCTTTGAGCGAGCTTTTATAATTTGTTACTAGCACTCTGTCTTTCAAATATCTTCTTCCAAAGGGATTTTGTTTGCTGTTTATGCCACTGAATTGATCGTAAATGTTACCCTCTCAGAACTATCAGAGTCATCAAATAACACTTAAGACAGGTCTTAGGCCATACCTTAGAGAAGGTCTAGCCTGCTTTGATCGTTGTCTTTCTCCATTTTTTGGCGGTTCTGGAATTATTATAACAAATACGAAGGCTGGCTTCAGTAGAAATACCAAAAGTAACAAAATGATTACATTCCCAGTGCTCAACTCAAAGAGATAGAAGACCACTGTTGCATTGGGTGGTGTTTCAGAGGTCAATAGTGCCCAACTAAACCTTGAGAAAGGTAACCTAAGTATAGATTTAGAGAATATTCACGATAACTACAGCTACAATTTTCCTCTATCTACCCCCATTCACTGACCAATCTCAGCAAATAACTCAAAAATTCATCGCTTTGCAGCTTTGCAGCTTTGAACTTTATTTTATGTTGTATACTTATTTGATAATAACCTAAATACAATCTAACTATTTTTTAAAAGTAAAATCCCCCCAAATCTCGCTATTTCTCTTAGGTCATGGAAACCCCAAATAAAGCACTTCTACCTATTTAACAATCTCAAAGAAGCGAGTGACATGAAGGCAGTATAAAATCATAATCCATCATCGCAATTGGATCATTTGGTAAAAAAGAATAACAGTACTTCTTTACTGAATGGACCGTAGCTGTGATAGTTTCTGCGATCTAGTATGAATGAAGGCAATTAGAAGATAGAATATCATTTTGGGTCATGGTTTTTGAGCAGAGTATCTCTCCGTCATTCGCACTTTCATCGCATTTACAGGAATAAGAGTTGGCCATAACACTAGGATGAGCTCTGATAGCCTTGTTCTGCATCGGATTTTGTGCCTGTCCTTCGTACAGCACTTTTAGTACTAAATCACAGACAAAAGGCTCATATTGAATTGTATGCTATTCAGGCTACAAAAAAGTTATGAATATACTGCTTTTTTGCTGTAAAGATTTTCTTGATTGACTTTTTTACAGGAAGGTCGAACAAAATGGCTGAAGTATGGTTTTTTAACCTCATATGCTTTTCAAATCCTCATTTTTTTCTCGATGGTTTTAAAGCTATGTTCATATATCACACAAAAAACACTATAGGCTACAATTTTGAGTCTCTAAGTAAGTTGGGAGCCTCTAATGTTTTATCTGCAATTGTTGGATGTGGACTCATCTCATTTATTATAATTGGCTGAAGAAATAATTTTGAATATTGGAGAATCTTGTGTGAAATGATTGATTGGAGATTGGATTTAAAAGTTTAATGCAAGATTCAAAAATGCTAGAAATGAATTAAGATAAAAATTGATCAATAATCCACAAAAACTTAGGTCTTTAACATTAAAAGAGTTAAATCTAGGCACATCGTTTGTAAGTGACCCAAAAGTACGATTTAAATGCAAAAAATAGGAAACCTACTCTAATAAATCTAGCCTTAAAAAGTGCGGATCAGCATAAAAAGTATGTCTGCAGTAAAATAAAGCGAATCAAGGCACAAGACAAACAAATAATCAAAGTCCAACTCGAAAAGCAAATTGCTGGGGAATAACACTAATGGATGGAAGAGGGGAGATATGACAATTCGATTGTTGATGATGAACTTGCTTAAGAAAAGTCACTCTCAATAAATAAAGGTTAAGCTGAATGTACATCTAAGTGACTAAACATGTTTTTAATCCTGTTTTCTTGAGGAATGATCCATAACTTTAACTCATATCTTTTGATTAGCTTTACACTTACTGAATGCTTATTTTTTAACTTTTTGAGCTTTTGCCACAACTTTTTTAACAGCATTGGGCCTGAATCCACAAATAGAATGCTTTTTTGAAAGTTTCAGGTAATATAACAAACAAAACGTTAAAATTTTCAAAACTGATCACAAAATATCCATTTTCAGTAACGATTACGAATAAAACCTTCAAATTAAGAGAATGAGTCAATTTTATTTCATCTTTTATGCAAAATCGATTTCTTTGGTACTCAATTAGTTAAATTAAGCAAAAAAGGTAAAGTTTTTGCAAATTAAGCATAAAGAGCCACTTCGTGACAAACTTTAAGTTAAGCAGAATTTTGATGTAAAATGTTTGTCAAGCAATGCAAAATTTTATTTTCAGGGCAAAAGAGGCGATTGTAATGCTTTTTTGCCAAGAAATTTGGCTCCAACATACGGCCAATCTAAAGAAAGATTCAGAGTCAAATGAATTTGCCAGCTGAATATTTTTAGAAGATTGAGTGTGAAGAACTTAGTAACAAAGAGCTTACGAACAAAACCGTAGAATAATATTCCAAATCTTCTATACAACGGTTTTTAAAATTTAATGCTTTTTCTTCTTTTTTGGTTCACCCAGCTCAAGACCGCCATTTTCTCGGCAAATTACAAATCAACATCACAAACACAGCCTAGAGAAGAACTGGGCCTCTTAAGCTCAAAAATTTAACTACCATCCGAAAAGCAAGAAGTTGGACTGATAGGCAAATATGGTGGGGATTTAGCAGGGAGAGGTGGAGATTTGGGATGAGGGGGTGGAGTGGAGTGCTGGGTTACGCTGAAATTAAAAATGTTCAAATCACGCTGATTTTATGTCATTATAAATAATAGAAAAACTCAGATATGCGCAACAGTTTCTCAAGCACAGGCGGAGATAGCGTCCCAAATGCTAGCCAAGATCTCATCGAGCAACCCCCATCCAAACGTATCGTGATGCGAAGGATCTCAGCGGTCTAGCTGGCGATGAAGATGAGGAGCGGATAGTTAGCCAACTTGAAACCTTGCTGCTACAACCCTTCAAACGACATCCTCAAGATGCTCCCTTTCCAGTGAGCACTTGGAAAATGATTTATGTATTTAATGTGGCTGTTCTATGTCCTTTTGCAATTCTAAATTTAGGTGTCGGCTCTAGGCTATCTTAGCTT
>Ga0316217_10007178_pt1 | contig 10737 bp, 4 predicted proteins | sample 1anoAmetaG_FD_203633 | JGI IMG/M metagenome (GOLD analysis project Ga0316217, IMG submission 203633) | Freshwater microbial communities from Trout Bog Lake, Wisconsin, USA - 1anoA | ecosystem: Environmental > Aquatic > Freshwater > Lake > Hypolimnion/Profundal zone | place: USA: Wisconsin... | reverse complement strand
ATCCATGGCCTAGTAAGAAGGCCACCAAAAGTCCCGCCTGCAACCCAACCGAGAGTTCCTGGCAGATAATACACAACGGCCTTATAGTCACCCGTAAATTGATTCGTACCATTCAGAATTGGTGGAGCGCCAATGCAGTAGATTGATGCCAGGTTTGTGCAGCCATAAAATGCGTTATCTGCAATGGGATTCACCCCTGCCGGAATTGTAATGTTTGTAAGGCCGATGCAGCCATAAAACGTGTTTTGTGGAATATTTATAAGGCCGCCACTAAATGTGACATTCTTGAGGCTTATGCAGCCATAAAATGCGCTATCGCCATAGAAACATGTATAACTGTTCGGTATATTAACCACTTTAAGACCGGTGCAACTGAAAAATGCCCGTGTACAAATCCTCACACTACTGCTATACACACCACCTTCTATTGTAAAACTAGTCAGCCCGGTGCATTTATAGAATGCGTAAGGCATAATCTCAAAATACCTGTTGGTTCCACCGCTTGCGAACCTGATGCTTGTTAAGATTGTGCAGTTGCTAAATGCCCCTGTGGCTATAGTTCCGACTGGCCATCCATTGATTGAGCTTGGAATCGTAGCGGCACCACCAGAACCAGTGTAACCCGTGATTGTTATAGAGCCGTTGGTTGAATAGTTGTTGGTTGTATAAGTAAATGGCACTTGCGGATACACTGCCAAAACTGCGGAACTGCTGGTTAGATTGCCGTAGGGGTTGCTGACCACGACGGAATATGTGCCAGCCTGGCTTGTCTGCACACTGGCAATTGTTAAGTTGGCGGTGTTCACACCAGAAATATTTCCGCCATTCGCTAGATTCGCTCCGTTTTCCAGCCAGTGGTAAGCTAGGGGCGCGGTGCCTGAAGCCGCCACTGAGAAAGTGACGGTGGCTCCAGCGATTGCTGTTTGGCTCACAGGTTGGCTGGTGATGGAGGGCGGCACCGGCACAAACACGGTCAGCACCGCGCCGCTGCTGGTCACAGTTCCGTATGGATTGCTGACAACGACGGAGTAGGTGCCCGCCTGGCTGGCCTGCACGCTGTTCAATATCAATGTGGGGTCGGTTGCGCCGCTCACACTCACACCATTCTTGCGCCACTGGTATCTCAAAGGGGTGCTGCCAAAGGCCGACACACTGAAGTTGGCGGTGCCATTTAAGTCCACGGTCACGCTGACCGGTTGCGCTGTGATACTGGGGGCCAGCCCACCGCTCGGCGGGGTAATTCCAAAAATGGCGCTAAAAACCGTCCAGATGTTCCCGTCGTTGGGATAGGCCGGTTGAATGTAATCCAAGTTATACCATGCGCTGCCAGCTCCCGACCAGCCGAGATTCAAGTGGATGGTGTTCCCATTTTCATATCCATCGCATACCACCACATGGCCGTCGGAGATGCCGTCGGCAGCCCACATGGCATAAATTATCGGGCGGTTGGCATTTATATCGTTGGTAATTTTGGCATACCACTGCGCATCGGTGTAGCTGCTTTTATCAACCAAGCTGCCGCTGGTATAGCCGAAATACGTCTTCAATGCGCCCGGAACATTCACAGGCTCGGCACTGGTGCCGTTATACCCATACGCTGCATTCACCGACACTCCGCAATCATACATGAGCTGGCCAATGGCTTGCTGCTGCACCTGCGAACTGCTGTCGCTTATGGCCGCGGGCATGTCCGCCCAATCATATTGCCCCGTGGGAGCACTGATGAAGGACTGGCCATTAGGATCCGTGTAGCTTGCACTCCCCTTGAGCGCAGCCGGCTGTTGATAGAACCTCAATATCTGCGCCATGGCGCAAGGGACGCAACCGGCATAAGCCCTGCCGCCCGGGCCGCCGGTTGCGGCGGGGGCATAGTAATTGTACGGGTCATCCTGATTCCAAGTTGTGCCCAGCAAATACACACCCGCGGTTTTGGCCATGATCCGCGCCTGCGCATTGGTCTGATTTTCAACTGACAGCAAGGTCTGCCATTGCTGGTGGAATTTGGAATCGGGTGTTTTGCCCACCGTTTGCAGATCCTTGAGCACTTGGAGGTCTTGGGCCATTTGCAGTTTGATGACGGCCAGGAAGCCGGGCGGCAGATTGGTGAAATTGCCCACGTCCGAGCGCAGTCTCCAAGGCGGCAGTTGATCGTCGGTGGCCACGAGATAATAGCCGGCGGGATTCAGGCTGACCACGTAGCCGACCGTCTGCTGGCCCCGCAGGAGCGGATCCAGCCGCTCGACCGAGCGCGTGGCTGCGCCAAATTGGGAGGTGAAACGCCGCGGGCTGGCCGGGGTGGCCGGATAGTGGTTGGCGGCGGCATGTAGCACGAGGTTGCTGGCCTGCTCGAAGCTCACCGGCGCGGCCGCCGTTTGGCTGGCAAGCGCCAGCCAGCCGCAGACCGCTAAAAATGCCACGAACCCACAAGTTGTTCTCATATTGCTCCATTTCCAATCATTGCCAGGCGACGGAATCGCCGTTCAATGATGTTTCGTATCCCGAACGGTCCCACTGGATTCAGGACCGCGCGCCAGCGCACGCTAGCGCAGGTCTGGTTCCCCAAGCCGCCGGCCTGCACAGCCGGCGACCCTGGGCGACCCTTAAAGCCATCAAAATTAAAATATTATTATTCCGATCCAAGTCCGTCATCCAACCATTTGTTGGCAATGTTTAAGCTTTTGTTGCCACCAGCATTTGCATGGCGGCGGACACCCGGTCCGTATATTGAAATCGCCCCTTGGACCGCCGACGTCCAACCCCCGCTGCCGAAATCGGGCCCAGCATGAACCTGCCTCTCGCTATCGAACGGTTGCGGAACGTGGTCCGCCGTCAGCACAAGGCCATTGCCACCGAAGATTCTGCCGAAAACCAAGCCCCGCTCCAGACCGTCCGGGACCGGGCCTTCCGCCGTCCTTTCAGGACGTTTGACCGTTGGGGTCGCTACCAGCCACTTCGTAGCTGGCTAATCTCCGTGGTCGCTCCGCGACCGAAACGCGCAGATGATGGCATAGTCCCAACGGCGCATGACGGTGGTGTTCTTGGTGTCGGGAAAGCGGATGGCGGCGGACACCCGTCCTCTGTAGCAGCACTGCGGAGGATGGACCAGTCCGCCGCTACGGGGAAAAACTCGTGTTCTGCCCGGCCGATTGTCGCGCGAACGCGCATTGCCAGGCAGGAACCGGCGTGAGGCTCAAACCAATCCCAACGAGATTGAATCATTCAGTCCAGCGTTGCCCCGAAAGCCTTCGGGGTTACGCTGGGTGCGGCGGCCACGAATGAACCAACTCTGAAAGAGTTGAATCAAGTGGCAAACATTTGAACAGAAGGAAACAAAGGGAACGAAGCCTCCCCCCGGCCCGGTTTACTTCGTTATCTTCGTTGCCTTCTGTTAAGATTCCGGGTGAATCGGGCGTTTGCTTCAACTTTTTCAGAATTGATCATCGTGGCCGATGTTTACCCAGCGTTGGCCGATGGCGTCGGCCAACGCTGGGCTGAATGATTGCCATCCGTTCAGGATGTCCAGGCAATCCCGGCGTGGATGATGGCCAGCCTTTCGGGATGAACCGGACAATTCCGGTCTGAATGGCCGGTATCGTTTCAGGATGCACCGGCCAATACTGGGCTGAATCATCAAATCCCTTTGGAATTTCGCCACGGCGCGCCACATTTTTTGAACATTTTTTGGCGCGCTTGTCTAAAAAAAACAAAAAGTGTGATTGACCTTTGGCACGGCATCGCCTTTGCTATTGGACTTCACGTTGCAGTCAACGATTGACGAAATGATTAAAGTCGAAAATTTGACCAAAGTATTTGGCGCCAAGCGCGCGGTGGACGGAGTTTCCTTTACCGTGGAGCGCGGCGAGGTGCTGGGCTTTCTCGGGCCGAACGGCGCGGGCAAATCCACCACCATGCGCATGCTCACCGGCTTCCTGCCGCCAACCAGCGGCAAAGTGACGGTGGGCGGCTTCGATGTGGCCGAACAGCCCATCGCCGCCAAAAAGCTCATGGGCTACCTGCCGGAAAGCGCGCCGTGCTACACCGACATGACGGTGTACGGCTTCTTGAATTTCGCGGCGGAAATCCGCGGCTTGCGCGGGGACGCGAAGAGGGCGGCGATCAATCGCGTGGTAGAATTGTGCTTTCTCAACACCGTGCTGCATCAGAACGTGGACACGCTGTCCAAAGGCTACCGGCATCGCACCTGTTTCGCGCAGTCCATCATCCACGACCCGGACATTCTGGTGCTGGACGAGCCGACGGACGGCCTGGACCCGAACCAGAAGAACGAAATCCGGCAGCTCATCCGCAAGATGGGCGAGAAGAAGGCCATCATTTTTTCGACGCACATCCTGGAGGAAGTGGACGCAGCCTGCACGCGGGCCATCATCATTGACCGGGGCTTGATCGTGGCCAACGGCACCCCCGCGGAATTGCGGCGCAAATCAGAATGGGCCGGGGCGGTGACGCTGCGGATCATCGGCTTGGGCGCGGACGCGGTGCGGGAGAAATTGAACCAGTTGCGCGCGGCGAAAAAAGTCACGGCCCAAGCCAACGGCAATCATGTGCTGGCCACGGTGTTCCCGCGCACGGCCGGCGACGGCGACCTGACGCGCGAAGTCATCGCCGCCACGAGCGGCTGGCAAATCGCGGAATTGCGCACGGAAGAAGGCCGGTTGGATGAAGTGTTCTACAACATCACCATGCCGGACACCAAGAAGTAAGTGACGAATGACCAATGTCGAATGACGAAATCCAAGCCCCCAGGTCCGAACTCTGAACTCCGAACTCCGAACTCCCCATTTAAAATATGAGTCCATTTGGCAACATCCAGACCATCGCCAAGCGTGAATTGCAGGCATATTTCACCTCCCCGGTGGCCTACGTGTTCATCGTCATTTTTTTGCTGCTGAACGGGTTTTTCACGTTCATGGTCAGCCGTTTTTTTGAGAGCGGCCAGGCCTCGCTGTCCGGCTCGTTTTTCATGTGGCACCCGTGGTTTTACCTGTTTCTGGTGCCGGCGGTGGGCATGAGATTATGGGCGGATGAACGGCGCGTGGGCACCTTGGAATTACTGCTGACCATGCCGATCGCGCCGTGGGAAGCCATTGTGGGAAAATTTCTGGCGTCGTGGCTGTTTCTGGGGCTGGCGCTGGGCCTGACCTTCCCGGTGGTGTGGACCGTGAACTACTTGGGCAGCCCGGACAACGGCGTCATTTTTGCGGCCTACGTGGGAAGCTGGCTGATGGCGGGCGCGTATTTGGCGGTGAGCTGCATCACCTCGGCCATCACGCGCAGCCAGGTGGTGAGCTTCATCATCTCGGTCGTGGCGTGTTTGTTCCTGATTCTCGCCGGTTTTCCGCCGGTCATCAACCTGCTGCACAACCTGGCGCATAACTGGCAATGGCTGGTGGACACCATCACCTCCTTCAGCGTCATCACGCATTTTGGGGGCTTTCAAAAAGGCGTGCTCGATTCGCGCGACATCATTTTCTTCCTGTCGGTGATCGGGTTTTCGCTGTTTGCCACCAGTGTGATTTTGCGGACGCACCGCACCAGTTAGCCGGAAGCAAGCGGATGAAACAGAATTTAACCTCAGATGGACACAGATCAACACAGATGAAAAAAAGACAGGCGAGGATGAGCATGAGGATGAGGAGGATTTCCCCTCTTTGTCCCTGTGGCTCCTTGCTTATCTGTGTCCATCTGTGTCCATCTGTGGTTAAACCAAACAATTTTCAAGAATGATGCAAAAGAAGTCGCTAGAAACCATCCTTTATTCGTCGGCGGGCATCCTCGTGATGCTGGTCATTGTCGTGGCGGTCAATGTCATCACCGGCGTCAAGCCGGTGCGCCTGGACCTGACGCAGGAAAAGGCCTACACGCTATCCGCGGGCACGCGCGCGGTGCTGAAGAAGCTGGATACGCCGGTGAAGATCCGGTTTTACTGCACGCAAAGCGAAACCGCCACGCCGGAAACCGTGTATCTCAAGAGCTACGCGCGCCAGGTGGAGGATTTGCTACAAGAATACAAGCAAGCCGCCGGCAAGAATCTGGTGGTTGAGAAGTTCGACCCGCAGCCGGACTCGGACGCGGAGGATTCCGCGCGGCTCGACGGGCTGGAGCCGCAGCCGCTGCCGGGCGAAGACCGCTTTTATCTCGGCTTGGCCGTGTCGCTGGCGGATCAGAGCGTGGCGCTGCCGTTCCTGGATCCCGGCCGCGAGCGCCAATTGGAATACGATGTCACGCGCGCGATTTCCCGCGTGTTCACCCCCGAGAAACCGGTGGTGGGCGTGATGAGCGCGCTGCCGGTCTTTGGCGAGCCGGGCAATCCGATGATGGCGCAGATGGGCCAGCCCAGCGCCGGCACGCCGGCCTGGACCCTCATTGAACAATTGAAGCAGGATTACAACGTCAAGCACCTCGAGATGACGGCGGACAAGATTGCGGACGACGTCAAAGTGCTGCTGGTCATTCATCCGAAAGAGATTTCCGACCAGGCGCAATACGCGATTGACCAGTTCGTGCTGCGCGGCGGTAAGCTGATCGCGTTCCTCGACCCGCAATCCGTGTTGTCCAGCCGCCAGCAAAATCCTATGTCCGGCGAAATGCCGGGCGCGTCGTCGTCGCTCGAAAAATTATTGAAGGCGTGGGGCCTGCAATTCGACACCGGCAAGGTGGTGGCCGATTTGAATTTCAAGATGCAGTTGGGGGGCCGCGACGGCCAGCCGACGGAAGCGCCGGCGTTTCTGGCCCTGACCTCCGAAGGCATCAACACCAACGACGTGGTGACCAGCCCGATTGACAATGTGTGGCTGCCCCTGTGCGGCGCGTTCACGGGTGAGCCGGCGACCGGCCTCAAGGAAACGGTGCTGCTCCATAGCTCCCGGGAAGCGGAACTGGTGGATGCCATGATGGCCAGCATGGGCGGCGCAAGCATTCTAAACGGCTTCAAGCCTACCGGCGTGAACTACAAGCTGGCCGTCCGCCTCACCGGCAAATTCAAGACCGCGTTTCCCGAAGGCAAGCCGGAGGACAAGGCCGCCGGCGACACCAACCAAGTGGCCAAGGCCGCCGACAATTCGTTGAAGGAGTCCAAAGTGGAATCCTCGGTCGTGATCTTCGGCGACTCGGACATGTTGGCCGATGATTTTACCCTGCGCAAGGTGGACGGACCCTTTGGCGCGATGGTCAGCCCGATGAATGCGAATCTGGACCTGGCGCAAAACCTGGTCGAGCAGATGGCCGGCGACAACAATCTCATTGGCGTGCGCAGCCGCGCCACCTTGAGCCGGCCCTTTACGCGCGTGAAAGCGATGGAAGCCGAGGCCGAGGCGCGGGGCCAGGCCCAGATTGACGAGCTCCAGAAGAGTTTGCAGGAAACCCAGCAGCGGCTGGGCGAATTGCAGCAACAAAAGCAGGACAAGGACCAGCGCTTCATCCTGTCGCCCGAGCAAAAAGCCGAGCTGGACAATTTCCGTAAGAAACAGGCCGAGGTCAGCAAGGAATTGAAGCAGGCGCAAAAGGGTTTGCGCAAGGAGGTGGTGTCCATGGAGACGCAGCTGACGTGGCTCAACATCCTGGCCATGCCGCTGGGCGTCACGGCGGCGGGCATCGGCATTGCGATGATCAAACGGAAAAAAACTTCTGCCAAATGAACCAGCTTATTTCATGAACCGGAAACAATTTCTCATCTTGTTGGGGCTCGTCGTGGTGCTCGGGGCGGCGGGCTTGTTTGTGTATCGGCAAAAGCACACCTCGTGGCAGGAAAGCAGCGGGGCCATCGGCCAGAAGCTGCTGCCCAATCTCGCGGTGAACGACGTCGCGCAAATTACCATCAAATCCGGGGCGGGCGACGTGACCCTGGCGCGGCAAAATAATCTCTGGCGGGTCCAGGAGCGCGGGGATTATCCGGCGAACTTCGGGCAAATCAGCGAACTGCTGATGAAATTCGCCGACTTGAAGTCCGCGCAAAACGAGGAGATCGGCCCTTCGCAACTGGGCCGCTTTGAACTGCTCGCGCCCGGCGCCGCGCCGAACACGGGCACGGCGGTGGAACTGAAAGATCAAGCCGGCAAATCCGTGGGCTCGCTGTTGCTAGGCAAAAAACACATGAAGAAACCGGCCGCCAATGCGCAGCCCGCCGGCATGGGCGACGAGGGCTGGCCCGATGGCCGCTACGTGATGGCCGGCGCCGGCGCCAAGACCGTGGCCTTGATTTCCGATCCTTTGGACACGGTGCAACCCAAGCCGGAGCAATGGTTGAACAAGGATTTTCTAAGCGTGGAGAAGCCGCACACGATTGCGGTAAACTTCCCGCAAACCACCAATTCGTGGAAACTCGACCGCGCCTCGGAGACGAATGACTGGCAGCTTGCGGACGCGAAGACTGGCGAGAAGCTGGATTCGACCAAAATCTCCAGCGTGACCAGCGCGTTCAGTTCCGCCAGCTTCAACGACGTGGCGGCGCGGTCCGCCTCCTCCGCTGGCGTGGCCGCCAGCAACACGGTGTTGACGGTGGAGACGTTCGATGGCTTCACTTACAGCTCCACCATCGGGCCGAAAAAGGACGACAATTATCCGGTGAGTTTTGCGATCACCGCCAGCCTGCCGACCGCCCGCACCCCGGCCAAGGATGAAAAGCCCGAGGACAAGGCCAAACTGGACAAGGAATTTCAAGCCCGGCAGAAAACGCTCGCCGACAAACTCGCCAAGGAAACGGCGTACACAAATTGGCTGTATCAAATGCCAACGTACAGCGTGGACGAGATCCTCAAGACCAGGCAACAACTGCTGGTGGAAGCCAGCACCAACACGGTTGCGCCGGCCACGACGGAGAAATAGAAATCAGGGCGGGGACGGCTCGTCCCCACCATTTCAGATTGGTTCAGCCAACTCGGGGACAAGCTGTCCCCGCCCCGGTTCTGGAATCCGCCCGGGCGACCAGCGCTCGGGACAATGCCGCGCCACTCCACGACTGCGAAGCCCCACAAATTATATGGCGGCGGACGCCAGTCCGCCGGTACGCTGCTGGGCCACACGACGGACAAAGCACCCGTCAGACCTGACGGTGCCAGTGTCTCACAGGAGCCAATCTTCACTTGCTCCGCCCACTCTGCTGCTTTTGGCTATTCAGCTCACCGACCTGCAGGCAGAACGGAGCGGAATCCTATGAACCGGCTGCTATAGTCCCGGTAGAAGTAGCTGCGGTTCGCCGTCCGGCAAAAGTACGCGTAGTCGCCCCAGCAGCCGCCCCGAAACACACGGAGGGAGCCTGATGTCGGCCCATGCGGATCACTCCCACCCGCATACGTCCCATACCAATCCCAACACCGCTGAGACATGTTCCCAGCCATGTCGTACAACCCGTACCCGTTCGGCGCAAATGAACCCACCGGGCTCGTGTAGGGCTGATCTCCAATCTCAAAGTCGGGGTTGGAGCCACTGTATGGCGCCAGATCATAGAAATAGCTGCCAGGCTGGGCGTCATAATTTGCCTGGCTTTCCGAAATGGTGATGCCCCACGGAAACCGCTGCCCGCTCAAGCCGCCCCGCGCCGCTTTCTCCCACTCCGCTTCCGTCGGCAACCGATATCCTTTGGCCGACCAGTTCGCATACACCGTCGCCGGCTCGCCATTCGTATAGACCTGCTTCAAACCCGCATCCAGGTAATACACCGGCGCCAAACCCGCCTGCTGCGACCGCGCATTGCACCACTTCACACAATCAAACCAGTCCACGTCATAAACCGGGTGATTCGCCGCCTTGCCAGCACCGGCATTGGCAAAATTGTAGCCGTGGTTCGTCGCGTAGCCGCAAACTAACTGCCATTGACTGTAGCTCACCAGGTTCGTGTCCATGTAAAAGGCTGAGACATAAACGCTGACCGGAGTGGCGTCGCCCTCGCCATCCAGCGTGTCGCCCATCGTGAAAGTCCCCGCCGGAATCAGCGCCATCCCTACCGGTGGCGGGACCCCAATGAATTTCACCACATTCGTCACTGACTCGTTGCCGGCCGCGTCCTGGGCATAGGCTTGGACAATATTCGTGCCAAACGCGACCGGCAGATTCACGGCGGTCCAGTTGGTGAAGCCGTTCGACAACTGCGCGGCCAACCAGCCCCCGTTGTTGATTTGAACACCAACCCCGACCACCCCGACGTTGTCGCCTGCTTTGCCAGTGACGGTGATGACGTAGTTGGTGTACTTCTGGTTTGCCACCGGGAAGGTGATCTCGTTCGTGGGCGGGGTGGCATCCTTAAAATAGGCGTAGATCACGAGATTGGAGGCCATCGTAAAGGTGAGGGTGGACTTGTTGGTCATGAACGTGCCTATCGTCCAGTGGACAAAAGCGAAGCCCTTGGCCGGTGTGGCGGTGATGGAGTAAATGTTGCTAATCTGCAACGGGACACCGTTATAATTAGGTGCCACCGAACCCATATTGGGTGTCAGCGTGCCGTAGCCGTTGGTGATGATGACCGTCAGCGGCGCATACATGACATAGTCGAATTTGACCGTGTTAGTCGGCTTGGAAAAATTGCCGCTGGTGTCCACCGCGTAGGCTTGCACGGTGTTGCTGCCGGCAATCAACGGGACTTGGATCGTCCAGTTTGTCCATTGATTCGTGGTGATGGCTGGATTCCAGCCGCCGCCGTTGACTTGGACGAGCACGTTGGACACCGCCAGCAGGTCGCTGGCTTTGCCGGTCACCGTGTAAAACGCATTGCTCACTTGCTGGCCG